>JACCDV010048818.1_pt1 | contig 18456 bp, 20 predicted proteins | sample 7446131 | NCBI WGS metagenome assembly JACCDV01 (sample SAMN15323448, study PRJNA562643) | freshwater metagenome | isolation source: river surface water | place: USA:Blue River Watershed | collected 2017-08-17 | reverse complement strand
TCCTTCAGCCCGAAGTGATGCGGATTTTGGAAGCGCAAGAAAAAGGCGCAGGTGGTGAAATTCAGCTGACGGATGCGATGGCGCAGATGATTGGCAAACAACCATTTCATGCCGTCACCTTTGATGGTGACCGCTATGATTGTGGGGACAAAGCGGGCTTCATTACGGCCAATATCGCGCTTGCGCTTGCCCGGCCTGATATTGGCCCCAGCGTTAAGGCGTGGCTCAAAACCATTCGCCTCGACTAAGCACGCTTGGCAGCTTAGGCAGCCTGATACCAATACACGCCATCTGTCAGCGTACGCTGGGCGCGGCCATCCGCCATTAGGCGGTTCAAATGCGCAATGGCCTCGCCTGTCGCAAGATCGCGGTTATGGCCGCCAATGGGACGGTTGAAGAGCAGAGGGAAACAATCCACCGCACGCAGCGGCGTTTCCTTCAGCTTGGCATGGACATCATCCAAACGGCGGTGATGCTCATCGCGCAGCGCGCGCAAACGCGTGTGCAGGCCCTTAAACGGCTCACCATGCGCGGGGCAGACCAGCAGATCACCGGGCAGACTCAATAGTCGATCAATTGAGTCGAGCCATTCGCCCAGTGGATCGGCATCTGGCTCAGACAAATGCACAGAGACGTTAGAGCTAATCCGCGGCAAGACTTGGTCGCCTGAAACCAGCACGCCGGATTGGCCGTTTAACAAACAGGCATGTTCCGGGCTATGGCCAGAGCCGATCACCACGTCCCAGCGGTGCTTGCCCATTTCCAGCACATCGCCCGCCTGCATCCGGCGAAAACTGAGGGGCATTTCAAACACCATTTTGCCAAAACGGCCCCAGCCTCGGGCGCCCATTTCAGCCAGCACATCATCCCCCCAACCCGCGGCGCGTTGCATTGCGATATAGGCTGGCGGCACATCATCGCGCACATCAGTGATCAGCATCCGCGCGGTCAGCCATTCGCCACGCGTCATCCACAGCTCAGTCTCAAAGCGTTTGCACAGCCATCCGGCAAGGCCAATATGATCGGGGTGGAGATGCGTCCCCAACACGCGGGTGACGCGCAGGTCGGCCAAATCGCCTGCGAACAGGGCTTTCCACGCATCGCTGCATTCTTTCAGCAGCATGCCAGCATCAACGACGGCATAGCCAGCGCCGGCCGCGTCCTCATCGTCCAACAGCCAGCTGTTAATATGGCCCAAAGAGCCGGGCATCGGAATACGGGCCCAGCTAATCCCTTCAGCAATGCGATGCACTTGGCCCTGCCCCGGCGCAAAATCGCCCCAGGGATAGGTCAGCCCAGCACTGCTGGTGGCCGTGAAACTTTCATCGGCCGTCAGCGAGGCATCGGGTGTATCCGCGTCAGGCGTTTGTGTCGCCACCCAGTTCGGCCTCCGCCTGCGCGGCGGCCGCTTCAGCGGCCTTGGCGGCGGCATCGCGTTCCGCGCGCAATTCTTCAATCAGGGCTGCACGATCGCCTTCAAGGCGGGTATCTTCTGCCGCCTTAATGCCCTTCATCTTGGCAGCCTTAGCCACTGTGGCGTCCAGTTCCCGCTGTGAACACAGGCCAAGAGCAACTGGGTCTTTCGGCGTAATGTCAGCAATGTTCCAGTGGGTCCGCTCACGAATGGCCTGAATCGTGGTGCGCGTTGTGCCAATCAGCTTGCCAATTTGGCCATCAGACAATTCCGGGTGATTGCGGATCAGCCATGCCACGCCATCGGGCTTGTCCTGACGCTTCGACACGGGGGTATAGCGCGGGCCCTTGGTCCGGGTGGGGGCTTCGGGCGCCTTGATCATCACCAGATCATAATTGGCGTCGGCCTGGCCCTTTTCAATTTCAGCCATGGTCAGTTCACCGGCACGAACGGGGTCACGCCCCATCAGCTTGGTGCCCGAGGTTTCATCTGCAATGGCTTGAACTTCAAGGATGTGCAGGCCGCAGAAACGCGCGATCTGTTCAAAGGTCAGAGCCGTATTGTCGACAAGCCATGCGGCCGTTGCATGGGGCATAAGGGGCTGGGCCACGGAGGATTCTCCCAAAATAATGAGGGCCGCCCCTTACGGAGCGGCCGGAACCTTGGCTGTCCGTCTAGTCCGGCTTGGGCGCTAGGGCAAGGCTTTCGGTTGATTTTCACTTTGCAAAGACATGGAGGGTACCCAATAACGCGTCTTGATTTGCAACGCATTTCTATTCACCTTCGCATCAAAGACCAAAGGAGAGTGATATGTCAGACGCCCCCAATTTGCCTGCCGACATTGCCAGCGCGCTGACAGAGCCCAAAGCCTATGGCGAATGGCAGGGCCTGAATGAGAAATTTGCTTGGGCGCGGGCCAATGCGCCGCTCGCCATCGCAAATGTGCCGGGATTTGACCCTTTTTGGGCCGTGACCCGCCATGCCGACATCATGGAGGTGAGCCGCAATAATAAGCTGTTCGCCTCGGGCATCCGGCAAACCACATTGACGCAAAGCCTAATTGACCAGGCGGTGCGCACCCAATTTCCCGATGGGCATTTGATCCGCTCGCTCGTTCAAATGGATGCGCCGGACCATATGAAATATCGTCTGCTCACCCAGACATGGTTCATGCCCAAAAATCTGCGGACGCTGGAAGACCGGATTCGCGAAATTGCCCGCGAAACAGTCGATCATATGCTCTCGCTGGGCGGGGAATGTGATTTCGCAACCGATGTCGCGCTGCATTATCCCTTGCGTGTTGTGATGAATATTTTGGGTGTGCCGCGCGAAGATGAGCCGCGCATGTTGATGCTGACGCAGCAGTTGTTCGGCTCCACCGACCCAGAATTGAACCGCGCCCGCGCCGAAGTGACCGATCCCATGCAAGCGCTGCAAATGCTGCAATTTGTGATCGCGGATTTTGAAACTTACTTCAAAGCGCTGACGGAGGATCGTCGGCAGAACCCCAAGGAAGATGTGGCAACCGTTCTGGCCAATGCCAGCGTCAATGGCGCACCGATCCCAGACCGCGAGCTGAATGGTTATTACATCATTGTGGCGACGGCCGGGCATGACACCACGTCCGCGTCGACAGCTGGGGCGATGATGGAACTGGCGCGCAACCCTGCGCTGTTTGAGCGCTATCGCGCGGCCGAAGTGGATAAGGCCGGGCTGATTGAAGAGGCCGTACGCTGGACGACCCCGGTGCAGCATTTCATGCGCTCTGCCACTGAAGATACGGAGTTGGGTGGCCAGAAAATCAAAGCCGGGGATTGGCTCATGCTCTGCTATATCTCGGGCAATCGTGATGAGGCAGTCTTCCCCGACCCGATGACCTTCAACCCAGATCGCACACCCAATAACCAAATTGCCTTTGGCTTTGGCGGGCATGTCTGTTTGGGCCAGCATTTGGCGCGCATGGAAATGCGGATTTTGATGGAAGAATTGCTGCCCCGCCTCAAATCGGTGGAACTGGCCGGAGAGCCTGCCCGCGCCGAATCCATCTTTGTGGGCGGGTTGAAGCGCCTGCCGATTCGGTTTCAGGCGGCGTAATCCTGCATCGCAGGCTGGGGCTTAGCCCCGGCCGCGATAGCTGGGCACGTCTTGCTCTGGAATCCAGACATCTTTGGGCGGCGCGCCGGATTGCCAGAAGACATCAATGGGAATGCCGCCACGCGGATACCAATAGCCACCAATGCGCAGCCAGAGGGGCTTCATCTCGTTGAACAGCCGCTGGCCAATGCCCACCGTGCAATCTTCATGAAAGCCCGCATGGTTGCGGAAGGAGCCCAGGAAGAGCTTCAGCGACTTCGATTCGACGATGGTATCGCCCGGCACATAATCAATCACGATATGCGCGAAATCGGGCTGGCCCGTCACCGGGCAGAGCGAGGTGAATTCAGGCGCAACAAAGCGCACCAAATAGGGCGAGTCCGGCCGTGGGTTGGCCGGATAATCGAGCACGGCTTCATCGGGGCTTGCCGGAAGCGCGCTGACCTGACCGAGATGCTTAAGTGTCATGCCCGCGCCTTTACGCTAGGTTGGCCCCAATGACCATATTAATCCCAGTGCTGGGGGACCAGCTTTCGTTGGGGGTGTCTTCGCTTCAGGGCGTGGACCCGGCTGACGCGCGCATCCTGATGATGGAGGTGGCGGAAGAGACAGGCTATGTCCGCCACCATAAGCGCAAAATTGCCTTCATCCTGTCTGCCATGCGGCATCATGCAGAGCGGCTCCGCGCTGCAGGCTGGCACGTAGATTACATAAAGCTTGATGACCCTGAAAATCAGGGCAGCTTTTCTGCCGAACTTGCCCGCGCAGTGCAGCGCCACCAGCCCAGCCGTATCCGCGTGACGGAGGCTGGCGAATGGCGGGTGCGCGAAGACATGGCCCATTGGGAAACGGCGCTTGGCCTGCCCGTTGAGATTTGCCCCGATACGCGTTTCATTGCCCCGCCCGGCTTTTTCGCCAATTGGGCGGCCGGGCGAAAGCAATTGCGGATGGAATATTTCTACCGCGACATGCGGCGGCTGACGGGGTTGTTAATGGAGGGGGATCAACCCGCTGGCGGGCAATGGAATTATGATGCGGAGAATAGGAAGCCCGCAGAGGCAGGCCTGTTCATTCCCCGCCGCCAAGGCACGTCGCCCGATGCCATCACGCAGGATGTGTTGGCGCTGGTGGCAGATCGCTTTGCTGACCATCCCGGCAGTCTGGATGGCTTTGACATGGCCGTCACACCGGAAGGGGCCGAGGCAGAGGCGACGCGTTTTTTGAAAGAGGCGCTGCCCAGCTTTGGGGATTATCAAGACGCCATGGTCTCTGGCCAGCCGTTGCTCTGGCACAGCTTCCTTTCGCCCTATCTCAATATTGGCCTGCTCAATCCGCTTGATTTATGCCGTGCAGTGGAAGCGGAATGGACAGCAGGCCGTGCGCCTTTAAACGCTGCCGAGGGCTTTATCCGCCAGATCATTGGGTGGCGTGATTATGTGCGCGGTCTCTATGATTGGGCCGGGCCTGATTATGCGAAGCGGAATTTTCTGGAGGCCAAACGCGCGTTGCCCGACTTTTACTGGAGCGGCAAAACCCAGATGGCCTGCCTTGCCGATGCAATCGGCCAGACGCTGGACTTGGGCTATGCACACCATATCCAGCGGCTGATGGTCACAGGCAATTACGCCATGCTGGCGGGCATTGATCCGCATGAAGTGCATCTTTGGTATCTCGCCATTTATGTCGATGCGTTTGAATGGGTGGAGCTGCCCAATACGCTGGGCATGAGCCAATTTGGCGATGGCGGGATCATGGCTTCCAAACCCTATGCCGCCTCGGGCGCTTATATTGATCGCATGTCTGATTATTGCCGCGGCTGCGCGTATGATGTGCGCGTCAAAACGGGCCCCAAGGCCTGCCCTATGAATGCGCTCTATTGGGATTTTATGGATCGCAATCGCGACAAGCTGGCCAATAATCCGCGTATTGGTATGGCCTATCGCACGTGGGACAAAATGGCTGAGGATCAACGTCGGGCCTTAAAGGCGACCGCCGCTGCCCATCTGGCAAGGCTCGACGCGCGGGACCCAGCGGTATAGCCTGTGCGTTTAACGCCTAAGGAGAATGCCCATGGACTCGCTTGTCAGTACGGATTGGTTGGCCGCCGAACTGGGCGCGTCTGATCTGCGCGTGGTGGATGCCACTTATGTTCTGGCCGGCGATCAGCGCACTCCAGCTGCTGAATATGAGGCGGCACATATCCCCGGCGCCGTCTTTATGGATCTGGGCGAGATTGTGGATCCCAGTGCCAGCCTGCCGATGATGCTCCCCAGCCCCGAAAAATTCGCCAGCCGGATGCAATCCTTAGGCCTTGGCGATGGCAGCCGCATCGTCCTGTATGACAACAGCCCTTATAAAAGCGCGGCGCGCGCTTGGTGGATGCTCTCCCAAGTTTTTGGGGCGCATGGTGTTGCCATTTTGGATGGAGGCTTTGCCAAATGGCAGGCCGAAGGCCGCCCTGTTGAAAGCGGCAAGCCACACATTCGCCACCGGCATTTTACGGTCTGGAAAAATGCCAAGGTCGTGCGTGATAAGGCCCAAATTCTGGCCAATTTGGACAGCAAGGCCGAACAGATTCTGGATGCCCGCGGTGCGGCGCGCTTTATGGGCGAAGAGAGTGATCCGCGCCCCCAAGTGGCCAGCGGGCATATTCCCGGCAGCTTTAATCTGCCCTTTGGCCAGATGTTCAATCCCGACGGCACATGGAAGCAGGGCGATGCGCTGAAAGCTGCCTTTGAAAGTGCAGGGATTGATCTGGGGCGCCCGCTGGTTGCCAGCTGTGGATCAGGCCTGACAGCAGCCAGCCTTGTCTTTGGTGCGCATCTTTTGGGCAAGGAAGATGTCGCGCTCTATGATGGCAGCTGGTCGGATTGGGGCAGTGATCCGGACACGCCCAAGGCACTGGGCCCCGCACGCTGATATTCGACAGACAGGCTCGTCTCCGCTAGACGCAGAGCATGGCCAAGACACCAAAGACGAAACAAGAAACCCGGCTCACTCATGCGGGCCGCCGTGCGGAATGGACGGGGCTTGGCCCCAGCAAGGGTGGTATTGTTAATCCGCCTGTCTGGCGGGCATCGACGATTTTATATGACGATGTGGCACATCTGGAGCGCGGCTGGACCACCAATCGCGATGGAGATTTGTTTTACGGTCGGCGCGGCACACCAACGCAATGGGCACTGGCTGAGGCCATTACGGAGATGGAGCCGGGTGCTGCGGGCACGATGCTCTATCCGTCTGGTGTTGCGGCCATTGCGGGGGCGTTGCTGTCCATCCTGAAGCCCGGCGATCATTTACTGATGGTGGATTCCGCTTATGATCCCACGCGCAATTTCTGCGAGGGGTTTCTGAAAGATTGGGGCGTTGAAACCAGCTATTATGACCCGACTTTGGGCGCAGAAATTGCCTCTGTAATGCGCCCCAATACGCGCGCCATTTTTCTGGAATCGCCCGGCAGCCTGACGTTTGAGGTGCAAGATGTGCCCGCGATTGTCGCCGTTGCAAAAGCCCATGACGCGAAAACGGTGATGGACAATACATGGGCCTCGCCACTCTATTTCACCGCGCTGGATAAAGGCGTGGACTTAGTGATGACGGCGGCCACCAAATATCTGGGTGGCCATAGCGATGTGATGATGGGGGCGGTGACTGCCACTGCGCAGAGCTGGCCTGCGCTGCGGCGCATGGCGCAACTCCATGGCCAATTTGTGAGCGCAGATGATTGTTATCTGATGCTGCGTGGCTTGCGCACGCTGTCATTGCGGATGGCGCAACATCAGGCGAGCGCGCTGCAGATTGCGCACTGGCTGGAAGCTCAGCCAGAGGTGGCGCTGGTGCTGCACCCGGCGCTGCCCAGCCACCCCGGCCATGCCCTGTGGCAGCGCGACTTTACCGGGGCCAGCGGGCTGTTTTCGATCATCTTAAACGGGGGCAATAAGGCTGCCCGCGCAGCAATGGTGGATAGCCTCACGCTCTTTGGCATTGGCTATAGCTGGGGCGGATATGAGAGTTTGGCACTGCCCATTGATCCAGAAAAATATCGGTCCGCGACGCAATGGCAGGCACAAGGCCCGGCCATTCGCTTAAGCATTGGGCTGGAAAATCCAGACGATCTGATAGCAGATCTGGCACAGGGCTTGGCCCAGTTCCGCGCCGCGCGCGACGGTTAAGCGATACAGCCTAAGCGTTTATCCATGGGTCATTGCGCAGGCAGGGTGGCGTGCTTATCTTCTCACCCATCTGTTCGCTTGAAAGGTTTGCCGATCATGACCCGTGCTTTTTCCCGTTTGAGCCTGGCTCTTGTGCCTGCGCTGGTTGCGCTGTCGGGCTGTGGCATCAACAGTGTGCCCACGGCGGAAGAAAATGCGAAGGCCAAATGGGCGAATGTGCAGGCGGATTATCAGCGCCGGGCTGATCTGATCCCGAATTTGGTTGAGACCGTGAAGGGCTTTGCCAAGCAAGAACAAGCCGTGCTCGTGCAAGTGACGCAGGCCCGCGCACAGGCAACGTCCGTTAAGCTCAATGCCGACGATTTGACGGATCCGGCCAAGGTGCAGCGCTTCCAGCAGGCGCAAGGCCAGCTGACGGCCAATCTTGGGCGCTTGCTTGTTTCAGTCGAAGCCTATCCTCAACTGAAATCAGACCAGAATTTCTTGGCGCTCCAATCGCAATTGGAAGGGACGGAAAACCGCATCAACATTTCCATCAAGGATTATAATGAGGCGGTTCAGGCCTATAACACCACGATCCGGACCTTCCCCTCGGTCGTGGGTGCTAAGCTGATTTATGGGGCGCAACCCATGCAGCCTTATCAGGCGGTTTCCCCCAATGCGGATCAAGCCCCGCAAGTGAAATTCTGATCTGGGCCACCCTGAAGAAAGGCCCGCTGATGCGTGCGCTTCTTGCCGTTATAACAGGCGTGCTGCTGGCCCTGGGCGCGCCTGTTGCAGCGCAGACTTTTCCGGCGGCCAATGGCACGCGCGTTGTTGACGCCGCCAATCTGCTCGACCCCAAGGCTGAACAGGCATTGGATGCCAAGCTCGCTGGTTTTGAAAAGCAAACGGGGCGGCAATTTGTTGTTGCTACCATTGCTGATCTGCAGGGCTATCCCATTGAGGACTATGGTTATAAATTGGGCCGCACTTGGGGGGTGGGGAACAAGGACCGCAATGACGGTGTGGTGCTGATTGTCGCGCCTAAAGATCGCAAGGTGCGGATTGAAGTGGGCTATGGGCTAGAGCCTGTGCTGACTGATGCCTATTCCAGTGTCATCATCAATACGGCCATTGTCCCGCGCTTTAAGGCCGGGGATTATCCCGGCGGGATTAATGCGGGTGCCGATGCGGTCATCCAGCAATTGCAATTGCCGCCAGAAGAAGCAGCGGCACGGATGCAGGCAGCCGAGAAGGACCAGGCTGAGCCGCAGCGCGGGGGCATTCCCTTCGCGCTCCTCTTTTGGCTGTTCATTCTGATTTTCCTTGTTTTGCCCGCCATGTTCAGCGGGCGGCGCGGCAGGCGCTATGGCCGCGGGCCAATTGTTATTTGGGGTCCGGGCGATTGGGGCAGCAGTCGCGGCGGCTGGGGCGGTGGCTCTGGCGGGGGCTTTGGCGGATTTTCAGGCGGCGGCGGCAGCTTTGGCGGCGGCGGCGCTTCGGGGGGATGGTAATGGCAGATGTCACACGCCTTTCAGAGCAAGATCAGGCGCGCATCAAAGCGGCTGTCCATGCAGCGGAAAGCGGCACCAGCGGCGAGATTGTGCCTATTCTGGCCCGCCAATCAGATAGCTATGCGGATATTGCGCTGTGGTGGTCAATTGCCATCGCTCTGTTTGCGCTGGGCTTTATTGCTGTATTTCCCGATTTCTATTTGGGCCTGGTAGATGCTGTGCTGGGCCGCTGGGCAATTGATTGGACGCCACGTGCCGTTTTGGAATTGGCGTTGACCATTGCCACGCTGAAATTTGCGGGCACGTGGTTGCTACTGCTGTGGCAGCCCTTGCGGATTGCGCTGGTCCCAAAAACGATACGGATGCGCCGGGTGCGGGCACGGGCGTTGCAGGCTTTCCACTTGGGGACGGACCGGCGGACGACAGGCCGGACAGGCATTCTCCTCTACCTTTCGCTGGCGGAACGGCGTGCCGAAATTATCGCGGATGCAGCCATTCATGGCCGTGTGGAAGATGATGTTTGGGGTGTTGCCATGGCTGACTTGTTGGCAGAGGTGCGCAAGGGCCATCTGGCCGATGGGCTGATTGCGGCCATTGGGGATATTGGGGCCGTGCTGCACCAGCATTTGCCCCGTGCAGCAGATGATGTGAATGAGCTGCCCGACCGGCTGATCGAACTATAAGGGACGTTGATGACTGACAACGAGACTGCCGAAGCGATTGTCTGGCAGGGCCAGTTCATTACGGCCAAAACACGCGGCAAATGGGAATATGTGTCGCGCGCGCGCGGCATTAAGGCTGCAGTTATTTTGGCGGTAGAAGATGGGCATGTCTTGCTGGTTGAGCAATTTCGCGTGCCATTAGGCACGACCTGCCTTGAACTGCCCGCCGGGCTGGTCGGGGATGAAACTGCGGGCGAGGCAGTGGAAGCCGCCGCTGGGCGCGAACTGGAAGAAGAAACGGGCTATCGCCCCGCACGCGTAACGATGCTGGGGGAATTTTATTCATCGCCCGGCATGGTGAGCGAAAGCTTTTTCCTCGTGCGCGCACAAGGGCTTGAGAAGGTTGGCACGGGCGGCGGCGTGGGGGATGAAAACATCGTCGTCCACCGCGTGCCCTTGGCCGAGGTGGCTGCTTTCATGGCCACCAAACGGGCTGAAGGCTGTGCAATGGATGCAAAGCTGGTGGCGCTGCTTGGCGCCCAGCTTTGGGCCTAAGGCTTAGCGGAAATTATCCGCGTAAGATTGCAGCTTCAGCACACGGGGAGCCGCGGGCACGACATGATAGGTCAGGCCGTGCTTTTCGGCATAGGCCTTGGCCGCGTCCAGCGTTGGGAAGCTGAGTGTGACTTGAGTCTGTGTGTCGCGTGATCCGGCCCAGCCCATCAGGGGGTCTGCCCGCTGTGCATCTTGGCGTTCAAATTCCAAAACCCAGCTGCCCGTGCCATAGCGGCCCGATTGCATGGCGTTTTTTGCTTTTTGAAGGATGCGTGCCTGAGTCATGGCCGCCCTTTCGTCCAAGAGCGCGCGGCAATCAAGCGGAAATCATCGCCTGCGGTTGGTCAGCCCCGCGCTTGGGCCTTCTTGGTCTTTAGGCTGGCCGTGGCAGAGGCAGGGTCATCGGGCCAATTATGTTTGGGATAAGCGCCCTGCATCTCTTTCGCCACATCACGCCAGCTGCCCGCCCAAAAGCCGGGCAAGTCGCGCGTGGTTTGAATGGGCCGGCCAGCGGGCGAGGTGAGCGAGAGAACCAGCGGGGTGCGGTCTAGCCCAATGACGGGGTGATCTGCCAAGCCGAATAACGCCTGTACGCGCAGCTCCACTGTTGGCCCGGCCTCGGCCCCATAATCAATGGCGTGAGTGGTCCCAGCGGGCGAGGTAAAGCTGGCTGGGGCCAGCCGATCGAGCGATTGTTGCGCATCCCAGCCCAGCAGGTTCTTAAGCGCCTGCACCAGCGCGCCATCGTCGATATCGCCCAAGCGCCTTTTGCCTGCCACAAGGGGCGCCAACCACATATCGAGCTGATCAAGAAGGGCGGCATCCTCCAGCGTATCCAGCCCGGCCCAGCGGGCGCGGGTGCGCAGTCGCAGGGCCGCCTCGGGCCAAGGGAGAACCTCAAGCCCATGGGTGCGCACGCCTTCGACCAAGGCCGCCGCAATCTCTTCGCTGCTGACCTTGCTGTCTTGCCCCTTGGATAAAGTGATTGCTCCCAGATGCCGCCCGCTTTCGGCGCGCACACCCCCTGTTGCGGGGTCAAAATCCAACCGCGCTCCCTGTTTTATCTGGTCTGCAAACAGCGCCTCAATCCGCGCCTGATCAGTGGGCACGGCAGATAAAATCCGCGCGCCCGATGCGGCGCCCTGAATATCGGCGACGGCCAACCAATCCGCCCGTGCCAAGGGGGATGTCGGGTCCAGCCGGAAGCCGCGCCCGCCGGTGCTAATCCAATTCTCCCCCTTGGCGTCGCGGCGCTTGGCGACACGATCAGGAAAGCCCAGCGCAATGATGATATCTAGCGAGAGATCGGCTCGATCGCCCTTAGCTGTCACCAGCGTCTGCGCCTGTTTCGCCCAGCGCCGGGCCAAACCACGCGCCGCTTCTGCCCGCTGTCCGCTCTCGCGCTGCCAGCGCGTCAAACGCTGATCCAAATCTGTGTCATTGCCACCCAGCCCGCGTTCTGACAGCAACACGGCCGCCTGTGCGGCCAAGTCTGCAGCGCCTGCTGCGGTCGCCGTGAGCAGCATATGCGCAAGGCGTGGGGGAAGGGGCAGGCGCGCCATGGCACGGCCATGTGGTGTGGGTCTGTCTTCGGCATCCACGGCCCCCCAATCGCGCAACCGCGCCCAGGCTTCGGCAAGGGCCGCAGCAGGAGGCGCATCTAGCCAGTTGAGACTGTGCGGGTCGCGTACGCCCCAGATGAGGCAATCAAGCAGCAGCGGGGAAAGATCAGCTTCCAAAATCTCTGGCGGATCAAAGGGCATCAGCCCGCTTGTCGCGCCTTCTTCCCACAGCCGATAGGCAATACCCGGCTGCTGGCGCGCGGCGCGGCCCGCCCGCTGGGTGGCTGCCGCTTGGCTCACGCGCTCTGTGACCAATCGAGCCAGCCCTGCCGCGCGGTCATAACGCGCACGCCGGGCAAGGCCAGAATCAACCACAATCCGCACGCCATCAATCGTCAGGCTGGTTTCGGCAATGGATGTGGCGAGAATGATTTTGCGGCGGGCCGCCGGGCGCAGCGCCGCGCGCTGGTCTTTAGGATCCAAACTGCCATGCAGCGCAAATATTTCTGCCTCCACGCCTGCCAAACGTTCGCGCGTGCGTTCAATTTCGCCGACACCGGGCAAGAAGGCCAACACATCGCCCGGCTCTTCCGCCAGGGCGCGCCGGATGGCAGCCGCCATCTCATCTTCAATCCGCGCCTCAGCTCGGCGGCCAATATGGCGCAGAGTGAGGGGGAACATCTTGCCCGCGCTTTCAATTACGGGGCCATTGAGCATCGCGGCAAAGCGCGCGCCATCAAGCGTGGCGGACATGGCGACCAGCCGCAAATCGGGTCGCAAGCCCGCTTGCGCGTCCAGCGCCAAGGCCAGCCCAAAATCGCTGTCCAGACTGCGCTCATGCACTTCATCAAACAGCACGGCCGAAATGCCCGCAAGTTCGGGATCAGCCTGAATCTGGTTGCGGAAAATTCCTTCGGTCACCACCAAGATGCGCGTCTTGGCCGATTGGCGGCTATCCATTCGGGTGGCGTAGCCAACAAGATCGCCCACTGGACTATCCAGCAGTTCCGCGATGCGCTCTGCCGCAGCCCGGGCGGCCAGACGCCGGGGGGAGAGCAAGAGGATCCGCCCATCGCACCAAGGCTGATCGAGCAGCGCGGGGGCCACTGTTGTTGTCTTGCCCGCACCCGGCGGCGCCACAAGCACAGCATTGGGGCTGCCGTGCAATGCGGCAAGCAGATCAGACAGGACGGCGTGGATCGGAAGCGTCACAGGGCCTTAATAGGCGCGCGCGATCGCAAATTCGACTGCTTCGACAAGCGCGGCCTTTGCTTTGGACGGCGGGAAGATGCCCAAGGCGTCAATGGCCCGCTGGCCATAGAGCCGGGCCTTTTCAAATGTGTCCGCGAGTGCCCCTGTTTGGCGCAGCAAATGCTGGGCATGGGCCAGATCCTCATCCGACACACGACGACCTTCCATGGCATCGCGCCAAAAGGCCTGATCTTCGGCTGATCCGCGCGCCATGGCGAGAATGACAGGCAATGTCATTTTCCCATCGCGGAAATCATCGCCCACGCCCTTGCCCATGGTTTCAGCGTCCGATGCATAATCAATCGCGTCATCCACCAGCTGGAAGGCAATGCCCAAATTGCGGCCATAGGCATCGAGCGCGAGTTCCACGCTCTCATCCCGCTCGGCAATCACAGCCGAGATGCGGCAGGCGGCAGCGAACAACGCCGCGGTTTTGGCACCAATAATATCGAGATATTGGTCTTCGTGCGTCGCCACCTGACGTTGAGCGGTCAGCTGATTAACTTCCCCTTCGGAAATCACGGCGCTGGCGCTCGACAGAATTTTCAAGACTTTCAGGCTGCCATCTTCGACCATCAGCTCAAAAGCGCGGCTGAACAGGAAATCACCGACCAGAACGCTGGCAGAATTGCCCCAAATGACATTGGCCGTTTTGCGGCCGCGGCGCAGGTCAGAATGATCGACCACATCATCGTGCAGCAGTGTTGCCGTGTGAATAAATTCCACAGACGCCGCGAGCTTATACTGCCGGCTGCCCGGATAATCGAGCAGCGCAGACGTCGCGAGCGTCAACATCGGCCGCATCCGCTTGCCGCCGCTGGCAATCAAATGACCGGACAATTCTGGAATAAGCGGGATCTGCGATTGCATGCGATCGAGAATCACAGCGTTGACCTGATTCATCCCCGAGGCCACAAGCGCGATCATCGGATCGAGCGAGGGGGCTGCGGATTTCGATAACCTGTGTATGGTTGCGGTCATAAAGGGCGCATTGGCCGCCCTCGTCCGCAAAGGCAAGGGGAACAGGGGTGCAAGATAATGCTTTTCATAAAACTGAGGCAAGGATGACGGACGAAACCCTTCAACATTACCGCGACAGCATCGATAATATTGATGCTGCAGTCATTTATATGCTCGCAGAACGCTTTAAAATCACCAAGATGGTGGGCGAACATAAGGCCAAATCGGGTCTGCCGGCTGCTGATTCGGGGCGCGAGCAGCGCCAGATTGAACGGCTGCGTCGATTGGCAACGGATGCCAAATTGGACCCCGAATTTTCAGAAAAATTCCTCCGCTTCATTATTGAAGAAGTCATTCGTCATCATGAGAAGATTAAGAACGGCGCCTAAGCAAGTGGGGATACCATTGTCCCAGCGCCTGCTTCATCCTAGCTAAGGGATATGGCAGACCCCTATTCCACATTGGGCGTAGCAAAAGGCGCAAGCGAGGCTGAGATTAAAAAGGCCTATCGCAAGCTTGCCAAAGAGCTGCACCCCGATACCAATCGTGACAACCCAAAGGCGGCTGAGCGTTTTGCACACGTGACTGCGGCCTATGATCTTTTGTCTGACAAGGACAAGCGCGCGCAATTTGATCGCGGCGAAATTGATGAGAACGGCCAGCCGCGCAATCCCTTTGCTGGCGGCAACCCCTTTGGGGGGCGTGGCGGCAATGGCGGTTTTCGCCAAGGCCCGGGTGGGTTTGAATTTAATGCCGATGGCATGGATTTCGGCGATATTTTTGACGGGCTGTTCGGCGGGCGTGGCCGAGGCGGGGGCCCCTTTGGTCGCCAAGCCCCGCCGCAAAAAGGCGCCAATGCGGCCTTTCGCCTTAATGTGCCCTTTGAAGATGCAGCGACTTTAAAGCCACAACGGATCACCCTGCCTGATGGCAAGACGATTGAGTTGAAGCTGCCAGCCGGGCTGGACTCCGGCACACAAATGAAGCTGGCGGGTAAGGGCCATCCCGGGCCGGGCGGTGCGGGGGATGCCATCATAACGCTCGACATTGCCGCCCATCCCTTTTTCACGCGCGATGGCGATCATGTTCGGCTTGATCTGCCTGTTACGCTGATTGAGGCAGTGCGCGGTGGCCCAGTGAAGGTGCCCACTGTTGACGGCCCAGTGATGCTCAACATTCCCAAAGGCGCGACATCGGGCAAAACACTGCGTCTGAAAGGACGCGGCTTTACTGGCAAATCTGGTAGCCGGGGGGACCAGCTCGTCACTCTGATGGTCGATCTGCCTGCCGATGATTCGGCCCTGAGTGCCTTTGTCGAAAGCTGGCAGGATGAGAGGAACCCCCGCACGAAATTGGGTGTGTGATCCTGATGGGGCCGCACTCACCGGAAACACCTGAGGCGCGCCGCCGCAAACCAGGCGCGCATCCCAAAGGCAAAGGCGTGCAGGGCCTGTTTGGGTCAGGATCACCCTTGTTTGAAATCGTGCGCCGGGTGGCTGTGGGGGTTTATAGTGATGGCTTTGTCCATGCAGGCAACCTTGCCTATTTGGCGCTGCTCACAGTCTTTCCCTTTTTCATATTGATGGCAGCTGTCACGCAGATGATTGGCCGGCCAGAGGAAAATCTGGCCGCGGTCCAATCCATGCTGGGCACATTGCCGCCTGCTGTTGCGACAGTGATTGAAGGGGCAGCGCGTGAAGTGCTGTTGGCGCGCACGGGGCCGCTGCTTTGGTTTGGCGCTTTGGTTGGTTTGTGGACTGTCAGCGGCTTTATCGAAACGCTGCGTGATATTCTGCGCCGGGCCTATGGCACGCGCTATGAGCGGCCTTTTTGGCAGTCTCGGCTCACTGGCATCTTGCTCGCCTTTGGCGCCGTGGTGCTGATCCTAGCTGGCTTGGTGGCCCAATTGGCGGTGACCGCCATGGAAGAAATTGTGTTTCGCTATCTGCCCGCAACGCAGCAGCTTCTGTCAGTTGAGCTGGGGTGGATCTGGACCTCTGTCGCCGTATTTTGCGGACTATTTGCCATATTTTGGACATTGGCGCCGTCTGCCTATCGCTCCGCCCAGCACCCCAAATGGCCGGGTGCGCTTGCCACAACGCTCTGGTGGACGGGGGCATTGGCGCTGCTTCCACCTGCGATTTCGCTCTTTGGTGGCTATGCGCTCACCTATGGAAGTTTGGCGGGTGTTATCATTGCGTTGTTGTTTTTCTGGATCGTGGGATTCGGGCTTGTTATGGGGGCGCATCTGAACGCGGCACTGGCCAATCCGGAAGCTATAGAACCGCGGCGGGAGAGGCCGATTACCGACGAAGGGGATAAGTGATGGCAGGATATATGGCGGGCAAGCGCGGCCTGATTATGGGGCTGGCAAATGATCGCAGCCTGGCGTGGGGCATTGCCCAAAAATTGCGGGCAGAAGGCGCAGAACTCGCCTTTTCCTATCAAGGGGAAGCGCTGGAAAGGCGCGTGCGTCCGCTGGCAGAAGACTTGGGCAGCGATTTTCTGATTGATTGCGATGTCTCGGACCCCGCAGCTTTGGATTCCGCCTTTGCACAACTCGCCGCGCGCTGGCCCACAATTGACTTTGTTGTCCACGCCATTGGCTTTTCCGACAAAAATGAACTGCGTGGCCGCTATTGCGACACCAGCCTTGATAATTTTTTGATGACCATGAACATCAGCGTGTTCAGCTTTACCGCGGTTGCCAAGCGCGCCGCCGCGATGATGCCCAATGGTGGATCGCTGCTGACGCTCAGCTATTATGGCGCGGAAAAAGTTGTGCCGCATTACAACGTCATGGGCGTGGCCAAGTCTGCACTCGAAACCTCGGTCAAATATCTCGCGGTGGATTTGGGTCGCGATAATATCCGCGTGAATGCCATTTCTGCTGGCCCCATCAAAACGCTCGCCGCTTCAGGCATTGGCGACTTCCGCTACATCATGAAGTGGAATGAACTGAATTCGCCGCTGAAGCGCAACACAACCATTGAAGATGTCGGCGGCGCGGGGCTCTATCTGCTGTCCGACCTGTCTGGCGGCGTGACGGGCGAAACGCATCATGTTGCTTGCGGCTATCATGTTGTCGGCATGAAAGCCGAAGACGCCCCGGATATCGCACTCAGCTAGCCTGCGGCGGGACTGGGCGGTCTTGCATCGCCCACGCCTGTGCAGTCGCCACTTGCATCCACCGCATATTCGTGATTGTATATATGCGACTCAATTGGGGGTCGTGTGGAGAGCGTTTATGACTCAAATCACAATGGATCATCCATCGCGAGGCGGATTTCGGGAACTGACTGCGGCGGAAATTGATGTTGTTTGCGGCGGTGGGAAGCACGACCGGGAAGATTGCGTCGCCACTTGGACTGCTTATGGCGCGGTGTGGGGAGCGCTGGCTTTCGAAGGGCCTTGGGGCTCCATCTTCGGGGGATGGGCGGGTAACATCTTTGGCAATCATTATTGCACAAACTGATCAGTTTATCGGAGAGCGTAGGCCATATTGTGCGTTGACTGACTTCATTTACGGGATGGCAAGAACGAATGGTAATCTCTAAATCAATTTCTTGGATTAAAAGATCCTTCAGGCTCCATGACGTTGGATGCGCCTTAACCATGGTTTCAGTTTATAAGATTTCTGTCCTCTCTATTGGTTATTATATTTCAGAATTTCACTTTGTAGGATTCTCGTCTTTACTGATAGCGAGCATCGCGACCTATCTGTTTTCGATGTTTTATAAATTACATATTAAGTCTTAGCATAGGCATACGGTCAACGCCCGTGAACCGTCAGTCACCCGGCTTTGTTAATCGCATGCTTGACCTCGCTGGGCTCGGGGCGGCCATGTCGTCATTTATCAATATCCCGATCTGGTTTGGCCATCCAGGACTTGATGGGCCAGCCGGGCGCGGGCGCTAAAGACGCGCCGGTTTTCGCATTCAACTAAATCGCGTTGGGACTGGGTTGTGCAGTATCCCCCGGCCCCAAGGCGCGTTGCATATAGAGCGTGTCGAGCCAGCGGCCGCATTTCCAGCCGACGGCACGCATTCGGCCTGCTTCGGTAAAGCCCAAGGCGGCGTGCAGCGCGGGGGAGGCCGGGCCAATGCCCGAAATCACGGCGATCATTTGACGAAAACCTGCCTGCGTGGCAGCGTCAATCAGCGCCGCTAATAGGGCTCGGCCCACGCCGCTGCCATGATGGGCGGCCTCCACATAAATACTGTTCTCACACGCAAAACGATAAGCCGGACGATCGCGAAACTGCGTGACATAGGCATAGCCGACAATTG
>JACCDV010744673.1_pt1 | contig 18463 bp, 18 predicted proteins | sample 7446131 | NCBI WGS metagenome assembly JACCDV01 (sample SAMN15323448, study PRJNA562643) | freshwater metagenome | isolation source: river surface water | place: USA:Blue River Watershed | collected 2017-08-17 | reverse complement strand
TTAGTTATTAGCTCTCTTTTCATTATGGCAATACATTATTGTACTATAGGAGAGTGCCTAAGATATAATATGTCGAGGCCATGCTCCTGTAGCTCAGTTGGTTAGAGCAGTCGACTCATAATCGATTTGCCCTATTTTGAAGTCAGAGCTAGTGCATTACTTTTTAGTCTTTAGTAAAAAAGAAATCATTAACGGCATTAATACCTACCGAAAATAAGGGTAGGTTAACAGTGAGCTATTTAACAGCTAAGGAAGTTGCTGAGGACTTAGGATTAAAGAAGGCGACTGTACTTAAATATTTTCGTGAAGGGTTTCTACCCTCGGAGTTAATCTACGTTAATAACGTAGCAACGTACACAATCGTTACTCAGGACTATTTGAAGTGGAAGCATAAGCATTTTAGAGGCGTTAGAAAAGGAGCTATAAGTAAGTACTCGGACTTAGAGAAAGAACAGTCTAAAGAGGCTATAAGCGAGCATATAGTGACTTGGCTTAGTTGGTGCTCTAATGGGCTTTTATCTGGCAAACCACTGGCGGCTAGAACCCTTGTGTTAGGTAAGTACTATATGGAGATGTATCTGAAGCTATTAGGTAAGTATCCAACGAAGCCATTAGTGTCTGTGGAGAACTTGCGTCTGGTTCTTAGTTCGCTTGATGTGGAGCGATTTGGTACCAAAATTAAAATCTATACAAGCTTAATGTCATTTACTAAATATCTAGTTGCGGTTGGGAAGTTTACTAATGAAGAACGAGAGAAACTAAAAAAACTAAAACCAAGAAGGTTTTTGCCTGCTAAGAAGCTATCACTAGATGAGTCACAAGCTAAACAACTTATAGAGCAAGTTGGCAAAATTACTAACTACACGGTCTATGATAGGGCTCTGGCTAATGCAATAGTAGTTTTTCTTATTGGTACGGGGCTGAGAAATTCTGAGTTTTGTAGGCTCAAGCTAGATGATGTTGATTTGGAGAAAGGCAAGGTCTTCGTTAACCTTGGTAAGGGTAACAAGAATCGTGTCGTTGGCATAAGCTTAGAAGTTAAGAACGCTCTAATTGAGTATCTTAAGTGTCGATTTGCCCGCTTTCCTGATACTAGTTGTGAGAATTTCTTTTTAAGTAGAAACGCTACGCCATTTACGATTTGCGCTTTATGTAGAAAGATTAAGCGTATCGGTAAGTCTGCTGGCTTAGAGATTAATCCCCATGGGCTTCGCCGTACTTTTGCTTCTGTTAACTCTGCTAAGGGTCGTCCGCTTAACCACTTGAGGATAGCTCTTGGGCACTCAGATTTAAGTACTACGCAGGGCTATCTTATGACGACGGAGAATGAGGTTATAGAAGCGATGAAACTATGGGACTAATTAATTAGTTTAGACTTAATCTGTCAAGCATCTTTATTTGGAAATATTGTATACAATAGTCTTATACCGACCTACAATTTTTAAATTAGGATTATGCTCAGAGAAGAATACTATAAGAATAACCCTTTAATACAAGTAACTTTTCAAATCAGATTTAATACGATTTTAGAGTTGATGACTTCTGTGCCAGCTTTGTTTCAGAAGAAACTAGGTATTAATTACGTTTATCATGAAGTGCGTGATGTAGAGTTTTCTTCTTTGGGCGTAGGAACTTCTCCTGTGCGTTATTCTTTCTCTTCAGCTAGTGGTGACATTCCTCACGAAGTGATTTTATGCCCTGATTACCTACAGGTTTTGACTAAAAATTATAAAAATTTCCCTCAATTCTTAGATCATATACAGCATGCTGTTAAAGCTTTCCAAGATTCATATCCAGAGGTTAATAATATAAAACGTATTGGGTTTATGTACCAAAATATCATTATCAAAGAAAAATTAGGTATAGAGGATGATTGGAAAGATTTGCTTAATAAAGATTTGGCTCCAGAATTGTTTGAAGGGTTTCCTGTAAGTGGGTTACAGTCATTTACAAAGATATACCAACTTAAAGAAGGTGAGTATAATTTTTTATGTAAAAATGGTCTAATCGAAGTAGTGAATCAAATTACCCAAGACAAAACACATGGTTACAATATTGATATAGATGGATGTTTAATGGAGGAAACTAGTTGTGCAGAAATCATACGGCATGTTAGAGAAATTAGGACCGTTAACAAACGGTTGTTTAGATGTTTTATTACCGACAAGCTCCACAAACTCTTGCAGCCAACCAAGGACTGATAGTCAAAACGATTTATCTACAAACATGGAGAAGGTTTCTGCTAAAAAGGAGCCGTATATAGTTGCTGAGAGTTTCCCTTCCCCTTTTAGAAAAATTAATGTCATTATAAGCTCTACTTTGAGTTTCGCTCTGGGCTACGGTCTGTTTAAAACCTTACCTCTTGCCTTGCTATGTAGCTTGACTTCTTTACTTGTTTATATTTTATTGAGAAACTCTTCTGAGCAATGAGAAAACTTCAGGTCTATATCGGTGCCGCAATTGTCACGTTAGTGCTGAACTGTTTTATTCATAGAGAGATCTATTCTTTGTGGGCATTTATAGCTTCAGCTTTTCAGATTGGTCTGTTTGTTTGGCAAGCTCTTTTTAGGAATAAAAAGCCTAAAGTAGAGGAGTGCTCAGAACTTATATCTATTGGAATTGTTGCAATATTAAATGAAGCCGCTAGGATTATCATTCCAGTCCATAACTAGGAGAGGCCTATTAGCACTTCTAAGGGTGTTATTATTGTCCATTAAATAAGGTGAAATCACTTTTAGAGGCGATTATTAGGTCTGATAGGGAAGCCACCTAAATGGGTAAAATATAACAATGGCGATAGATAGGATGGGACCACCAAATCAACCACCAATACAGCCAGATAGATCTGGTACGGCGCAGCCTAAAGCTGCTGCTGGTGAAGCCGAAACCACTGGCAAAATTCTTGGTGCTGAGACCCTTAGAGAACTTGAACAAATACGCAACGACCCCAGCCTTGATACAAAAATTAAAACTGCCTTGGCAGATTTACACAAACAATTAAGTTCTGGTTTTAAAGGCAAACCCTTGTCGGCATCTTTTCAAACAGGTCATAACAGTGACACTGTTACACTTCAAATCAAAGAAAATAGTCAGGCTAAGAAACAAGGAACCGATAGTTTTTCTTTAAAGGTTTATGTCTCTCGTTTTGATGACCCAACAGGCTCTTCAAGTAGGTTAGTTATGCCTTTAACAAGCGAATCTACATTGCTAAATACTATTCTTTTACCGCAAACAACTACAGATACTAAAGCCATTATCAATACTGCTTACGAGCATCTGTACACTGATTGGCATCACTAATGCTTTAATCTCTCGCGGATAGATTTTAAACTATCCTTAGAAAGTACTGTTGGTAGCCCCTCTGGAAACACTGGCTCAACACTGGGCTTACGGTCTTCAAGTAGTCTTGCATGCCTATATAGCTGGGCAGTGTAGATATTGTAAAGTTTCATTTGCTCTCTTGTGAGTCCTTGAACTGCTTGTTTAAATTCAGCTACAACGGGCTCTAGTTCTGGTCTGCCTTGAGTTAAATCCTTACCAGCTTTAGCATCATAAAATAGATGCTCAATCTCTGAAGCCTCTTCTAAACGCTTACCTCTAATTTGAAGCTCACCCTTTAGACCCTTAAACTCTAGACTAATCTTAGTACCATCTTCGTGAATAATACTCATTTGTGTAGTGGTGTAGCCAGAACTTTTAATTGCCCCCTTACCATCGTTAATATGAGCCTCAGGGTTTTTAATCTCTATAGCTTCAACCAAAATATCAACTTGTTCATGAGAGAAGTAAGGTTTTGTATCTTTACCTCTATAGTTATTCAATGCCGTAACTGTGATTTTTTTAGTATCGATAGCTTTCTGAAGCGAAGATACCACTCGGTCAATATTTTGTGGTGAAACATCCTCTAAGACCAGTCGAGTGCCAATTAAATCTGTAATCTCAGCTCTTGCATCGTCTAAGCTTTGGATTTTATTATCATCCTTCTTATTCGCTCTATTTAATTTGGTTTCTATAGATGAGCTCTCTTTAGGTCTACCAATTAATGAGCTGCGCAGGTCTTCTGGGAAAATAGCTTTCATTTGCTCAAAGGCAGCAGGAAATTGCTCTTTACCTTCTTTAGCTAAGGTTTCACTAAACGCATGTAAATCTGGCTTGGTTGGCTGTGTAGTAGTTTTAGATGCTGCTTCTGTAGTAGCAGGTGCTTCTTGTGGCTTAGCAGAACCAGTACTGGCAGCAGGGGACTCGGTCTTGGTCTCCACAGCCTTAACCGGAGTTATAGTTTCGTGGGGTGCTGGAGTTGTAACAGGTTCTTTAGTAGGTGTTTGACTTGGTCTCGTAGGCGTAGAAGTAACAGCTCCACCAGCAAGGGTTGCAAGAGCTGCTCCTGCGGTTTGCTCCACTAAAGTATCTGGATTGACGGTGCCGTGCTTAACATAGGAAGCTGTAGCACCAATAACTATTGTTCCACCAACCTCAGCGGCAGTTATAGCCGCTTGCTTAAGACCACCTTTAACAGCATCTCTTGCTGCCGTGGCGACACCTCCTTGTCCGCCAGACACAACGCCAATAGCTAGGTCAATTGCACCTTCCCTAGCTAAACTATTCCAATCTAAACCTTGCCTTGCATAGTGTTCTTTGCGAAGCCTTGGAATATCCTTCTCATTAACACCCCAGCCCTTTAAAGATTCTTGGAATGATTCCTCTGCTTTAATTACTTTCTCAGTTGTATTAACTGCTAATGATGTAACCGTAGCGGTTGCACCAGCAGCACTAGCTACACCAGCTTTAGCAGCCATCGTAACAGGAGTAGCGAATCTGCCAGCCACTGCGGCACCAGTTGCAGCAGCAAATGAAGCTTTTGCAGCAGTATAAGTATCAGCTCCTGTTTGTTCTAAGACCTGGATACTAGCATCCAAAACATCTTTATCGTAAGCAAATACTTCAAGAGCAGCCCCTGCCGTGTTTTTAAGAGCACCAACAGAAGCCCCCACCGTTGTACCTATAACGAAACCAGCAGCTCCACCAGTGGCAATAGTCGCAACGGTTGCCGCAGCAGCAACAGAAGTATCAGCTACTATTTGGGTTTTCCTCTCACTTGATTCTAAAGCGTGTATTTGTTCATCGCACATTTCGCCCACAGCTTGGCTAGAGTTTGACTCTGACTTGAGAACTTCGTTATGTTTTGCTATAGCTTTTCTACTTAGCTCATTAGCTTCAACAGTCCTGCCTTCTGTAAGCAGTTTAGCTACTTGAGATTTAGCCTTAATTAACTGCTTCTGACTAAAGTCGTATCTAGCATACGTACCTTTTGCCTGAATGTACTCTGTCTCAAATATAATTTTGTTGCCATTAATAGAGTCCCAGTTAGTAGCACTCTCGAAAGTTTCCTTGCTATTAGATAAATTAGTTCTTTGACCTGCTAAAAGCCTCTCACTTTTCTCAATGCATTTGTCTAGGGCGATAATTGGGTCATAGGGTACTTCGCTAGGCTGTCGCCCAGCAAAATTTTGCATAGCAGAACTATTCGGAATCTGTGTCACCGTCCCCCCTAATCTATTTGGTATCAAGGTTAGGTTAAGTTATGGTTATCAGCATATAAAATAAGGGGTTTATACCTACTAAGCGGAGGTATTACTGTGGCTGTATAGCTTGAAGTAATTAACTAATTGATTAGTTAATTCAGTGATGGCATTCTACTAATGGAGTCATATGTCCTAGGACTTTATAAGACATATAGTTAGGACTTGAAAAATCGGTGTTAGAGCTAGGAGTTGCACCGTAAGGTATCTTCTGAACTGCTACTCCATGTTTAGCAGCATGATCATAACTATCCCGCACAAATCCTACACTAGCTGTTGTAGCGTCTAGGCAAGCGTCTGGACTAGGGTCTACATGGGTAGCCCTTCCTTCGGACATTAAGAGTAAGGCTTCAAAAATTTTTCTATAACCAACGTCTTTAGGGAAAGTAAAGAGTATCTTTTTACCACGTCTAGGTACGATAAGTATAAAGGGCTTATGCTTTAATGTACCAGTGGAAATAACTGCTGTACCTTTCTCTCCGTGTATTTGAGAAATATAGTTATGGTCATCTAGTCCTTTGCCTGCGTCGAAAGCTAAGTTAATTCCGCTTTGAAGTTTAGCTTGAGCGTACCAATAGGTTTCTAGATTTTTATCACGATGAGCTTCTATGCCTTGGTGGTCTGGCGCACCAAGAAAAACATTATTAAAAGTAGCGAACCTTAGAGATTGGTCTAATATCCTGCGTAATATTCTCTCAATACCTGCAAGCGTATGTACGCCCATATCGTAACCTAGCCCTCGACCGCTAATCTTTTCACGCAACAGCCCTCTGGATTCAACTGCTTTAGCTAACTCATCAGCATCTTGATTTTCTATAAAGCGTCCTGTAACACTTAGAATTTTACCTAGATGTTCTTGCAAACCATGTTTAATGAAGTAATCAAGCGCATTTGAGCCTAAGGCAAAATCAGCGGCATATATTCTATTAGGATTGTCTCTGTGTAATTGTACGGCAGCATCTACTTCCTCGTTAGGTAGTGTAATGGGTTTTTCTACCATAATAGGAGCTTTTGTTTTCTGTAAAAAATGTTTTAGTAATGGAAGGTGATATTTTACTGGTACGGCTAACACTATCGCGCTAGGGTCTATATCACCTTGAGTTATAGCCTTATCTAATTGTTCTGGGGTTAATTCCTGCTTGTAGCTAAAACCAGCTTTCTTAAATGATTTTGATTGCTCTTCTCTGCGAGCAGCTGCAATAGTTGGGTTTTCATAGCAAGTATCTACCGAAATAACATCTAATCCTTTTGGAAAGTTTTTTTGTAGTGCACCTAAAACTGGTGCGTAAAAAAGTGGAGCAACTGACTTCTCGCCACCACCACCACCAACAAGAACTAATGTTTTTTTTCCATCACTAGACTCAGCTAGTAAATTTTTAGAATTAGATTTTTTATGGGCCGAACCTGTTACGTGTTCAACGTAATACCCCCCCATTTACTCTAGATAACTTTCCGATATCGAAGCCCATTTATCGCATTATAACCAATTTTACTATTCTTTGCATAAAAGATAAGTGAGTTAACTTGTAACATACTAGCCCCACGTAATACTTTACTTTTGTCTGCATAACCCCGTATGCTTATAAACGGAGTAGTACTAACTACTCTGGGTCTGAAAACCCAGCTAACAGCGGTCCTTCGATGTGGACCGTACAAAAATCGACATCTCGGCTTTAATAGGCCGGGAAACCAAGCCATGTTCAAGGATTTATCCTAAAAACTTGGTAGTCGACTGTTAGCCGACTTTTCAGCTCCCGGCTGCTCTTTTTACTAAATTGTAGATAGCCAAAACAAAATCTCTACCTTAACCAGTAGAGATTTTTTGTTTGTAATAAAAGGGAGAAAACAATGGCACAAGACCAGACTAGTACGAAGCAAAAAGCAGTAGATGAAGTTTATTGCTCAAGCTGTGGGGCAATTATAAAAAAGGAAGCAGAGATTTGCCCGCATTGCGGAGTCAGGCAAAAGCCAGCTCCAATAAGCTACCATTCGAAACCTAAAAATCGTAAGACAGCAGCAGTACTTGCTTTTTTATTAGGTGGTACTGGCGCTCATAGGTTTTATATCGGTGATACAGGCTCGGGATTTTTATACTTGTGCTTTATTTGGACATTTATCCCAATGATATTGGGCTTAGTCGAGTTTGTACTTTATTTATCCGCTACTGACGAGGAGTTTGAGGCAAAGCAGGGGCACATGCTTTTTTAGCACAGTAAAACGATGTTTAACTATTTACTATCTCATCACGCAACTGGCGAGCATTATCGGTGCTATGGCTTAACTATATTTAGCATAAGACTACACTTCTGCGCCCGCTGCCTTGGCATTTACTTGGGCATACTGGGTGGTTATATAACATTTGAGCCTACGAGTAAACTCACTTGTATTGCTCGCCTAATATTAGGACCACTTATACTAACTGCCTTTGATTGGTTATATTGCAAAGCCGTCTCCTCTAAGGGCAATAACTTACTAAGAACCCTATCGGGTCTTGGGATTGGATTGTCTTTTGTTTGGGCATGGCTGTTTTCAACTACTAACAACAATTGGTACTTCTTAGCTCTCTTGTATCTAATTTACACGATCGTATTTTTAGTTTTATTAAAAGGTGTATTAAAAAATGAACAAAGCAATTAATGCAATTTTTGGATGGATTTACAAAGACCCTAGTAAAGCACTTGTTAAGCAGCTGCTGATTTATTACATAACCTTATTCATACTAATATTGCTACCAGGATCGCCAGATCTGAAATTGATTCTAATCGTGTCAATGAGTCTTGCATTTATATACTTAGACAGCTCTGCAAGAGGATGTACGCGCTTATTTACTTTACTTGGCTTACTTGGTCCACTGGGACTGGCTATATACTGTGCTGTTAGAAAAAAAGCACTAGGAGAGTACCTGATATATCCATCTAATAACATATTGTTGCTGTTAATATGCCTTGACTTGCTTGTTGCTCCGCTAGAATTCTTTTCAGCTGTTCGTGGTTTTGGACTAGCTCTCGTGTTTAATGATTTTATTAATAATAATGAGTTGTTAAATTACATCTATAGTATTGGCTCTTTTGAACTTATTACGCTACCTCTGTTGAATCTTGCCTTAATGGTATTAATCCCTATATTAATTGTAACGAGCAAAGATTTACCAAAAGCAACTGACCCATTAAATGTAAGCACTAGATTAAGCAGCAACAACATTGCCTACTTCAAGTTTGACTGGCTTAAAAGTAAAATCTCAATTCTCACCATACCGTCAAAGCTAATTTGGCTTAAAAACAAGTTAATACAACGAGTTATTATTGCTGTATTAATTTGCGGTTGTCTATTTTATCTAATAAGGGGTAATGATTACTTTTTAAATTTTAAGAATAATTTATTTGCCAGCGAAGCAGCAATTCACAAGGCAACAAGAAAGAACTATTCACCACTGCTACTAGATGATGTGAGCCATAGCTCTAGAGCAGGCAATATAGTTTTGCGCTTTATGACAAATAGCGGTTTAAAAGCTTTTAAAGCACAACGGTATAAAGAAGCTCTAGGATACCTACTAATACCTGCTAATTTCAATGATACAGAAGCGCAATATGCACTTGGCTTACTTTATGCCAATGGACTTGGTGTTAAATCTAATTTAGCTAAAGCAGAACGGTATTTGAAGCTCGCTGCTGATTTAAAACATGGACCAAGTCAATATGCAACTAGTATTTTTTATAACTATTTTGCCGAAGTAGTTACCGATGATATTGAGGCTTTAGGAATCTACTATATAAGAGACCAATATTTAATACAATCAGCAGAAAACGGGTACGCGAAAGGACAATTTACCCTCGGTAGCTTTTATGAAAGAGGCGAGATTCTTTATGAAGCAAAAGACATAAACAAGGCTATTTATTGGTACGAACTCTCTGCAAAACAAGGTTATAAGCCTGCCATAGACGCTTTGGAGCGTATTAGAGGCAACTTTGCTAGAGCTGAGTCAGCAAGGCAAATTCAGCTAACACAAGAAGCCCAAATACAAGCACAATTACTCGCTACACAAAACGAAGAAGTAGCCAAAGAAGAGAAGAGAACTAAACGCAAAAAACTTGCAGGTCAGGTAGCTGGCACTCTTTTAGGTATTGGAGCAATAGCAGCTCAGATGTTGTATTAGAGGAGAAAATAATGTATTTAAGAAAATTTTGGCGATTTCAAGTTTTGACAATAATCTTTATGGCTATATTGTTTTCGAGTAGCTGCTCATCAACACATACCCCCTATGAAAGCACCCCCACCGAGTTTATTAGAGATCTTCCTAGCTTTAATATTGAAAAGACAAAATCAAGCGGTAGAGGTGATGGTAGTCAAAAGATCAGTTTTTATATAAGAGTTCATGAGATTTTAGAGGAAAATGACTTAAAAGAAATTGCATATCATTTAAAAAGTCAGCATCTGAGCTTCGCAAGAATCTACATTTTTTACTATCAACCTGGGATGGAGCTTGATCAAGGCGCTTGGGCTACAAGCCATTTTAATCCAGAACTTGAAATAGACATCTATGGCATGACCAAAGCAAATGCAAATAATGCGGATACAGCTATGGAAAGGCTTAACCAACTTTCGGCTAGTGAAGAAATTATTGGCACCTGGATTGATGATCGTCCCTTTATACCAGTACACTATATTCGGATTACTAGAAATCAGTCAGGGCAGTATTACCAAGCTGATGTATATTTTACAGATCTTTCAAATGGCAAAACAATTCTCTCAAAAATTGGGGACAAGTATGTTTACGAAAATGGTTTTGGTGAATATTTTCTTGTCGAACCTAACGGCACTCTTGGTTGGTATAACGATAATGGTAAGTTTGCCGCTTTAAAAAAAGCAGGATAGTAAGACATGCATGCTAGTACTTTGATATTCATAGCAATGCTTACCTGGACTGCCAGTGCGGCTAACGGTGCTACTAAATATCCTATTGAGAAAGTAACCGATGGCGACACGATAGATATAACTATGACTAAGCTGCCAGAGAAGCTATCTCATATGAAAATTAGAGTTTATGGTGTAGATACACCTGAGCGTGGCTTTAGAGGACAATGCGTCAAAGAAAGAGAACTTGGTGAGCAAGCCAGTAAGTTTACAAAAGAAAAAATCAAAAATGGCAAAGATATTCAGTTTGAACTTAGAAAGTGGGATAAGTACGGCGGACGTGTTCTTGGAGATGTAATTATTGATGGTAAGTCTTTAAGAGAAGATTTGATTAAGGCTGGACTCGCCCGAGAGTACTACGGAGATAAGAAAAAGAGCTGGTGCGAAGATAACAAAAATAGTAAGGACTTATACACCAAAGACAATAAAGCGAGGTAAACAGAGGTGAACGATTTTATACTTTGCGGTCATCCAAATACCTTTTCATCACTGCTACTAATTTGTGGTCTATTTTTCCTAGGGCAATTATTTCATCTGGAGTTAAAGTTGACCTATTCGCTTCTGCCGCAGTATAAGTCCTATCTCTAGTATTGCCCGAGGAGAAAGCACCAATCAAGTCACAATGGAGCCGCTCCCACTTATACATAGAGTTTAATAAGCGTACAGCCACAGATATAGCTTTATAACGGCGATTCATAGCTAACTCTGCTTGTTGCCGTTCAGAGGGTACATTAAGGTTTAGCTCATTCTCTTCTTGCCATGCTAAGGCAATGTCTGTAAAACACATGTCAAGTAAAGCGGTGTAATGTTTGATTTTTTGCTTTACACTTGCTAGGCGCTCACCTTTTACAGTTTCTATATCTTGTATCGTGGAGCCAGTTACTTGCCATCGTGCACATACTCTTTTATATGAGCTTCTAACCCTGTCATAAGAAACTCCTAGCTGTCTAGCTAGTTCGTACGAATTAGTATCACCTTGCTGTAGAACGAGTTCTTCTAATCTTATGTCTAGCCTGTACTGCTCAGCTATATCATAAGACCCAATACCGCCTTTAGCTAACTTAGGAGCATTTTTAATATTCTGTGTAGGCAATAGACCATTAAAATCTTCAATTTTTGCCAATATTGGGTCTTTTATAGGGTCAAATTTTTTTGACTTTCTCTTAGAAAACTTCTTAGCTCTAGTAAGCTGAGCAGACTCATTTAACGCCTCTGTGGCTGCTTCTCTACATTTTGGGGATGGATTTTTGGACATAAGGGAATTGGTTAGACGTATAGTTAATGATAAAATCGCATTTTAAGTAACATATATTTAAATACCTACTTAGCACAGCAATTAACTAATCAATTAGTTAATGCAACTCCGCTCCCCTCGTAACACCCTTACGTAAAGGGTGCTTAACCATTACTTTAGTACCACCATTTCATTACCTGTACGTCTCATTTGCAAAAAAAGTAAATCCTGCCTGGTTATGCGTACTATTTTATAACCAATGTTCTATTTTGGCCATAGGCTAATTGTTAGTATTGTTGGCTGTGATTCTAATCTCAGATGAGGGCACATATAAAGACCAGTTAGCAAAGGTTTTGGTTACGTACGATGGTCAGCCTTTAATTGGCCCAAATGGCAAGTCTGAGTATGAAAAGTATTGTAAGAATCCTTATCTAGCTTTCATTGATTTCAGGACTCACCATATTTTATTGAGGTATAAATATCATGATGTACTTCAATATATTAAAAAAACTATACCGTTAGAGGATTGTTTAAAGTTATCTTCTGGTGATGTTTCTACTATTTTTCTTACAGACATAAAACTAGGTGATTGTGTTCTTGTCTCAGTTGACCCTTTGACTTTTTTAAATAAACTCAATATTAATAGTATTCCAGGCTCTGAATATCAGGCAATTATGGGGCTGTATATCTTCCATAAACTTCTTGACGCACTTCCCATGGCTAATATATATAGCTACTTACCTACCCTTCTCAGAATAGTTGATGTCTTTGCGTTCAGTATAACCCCTTACGTAACATCTGCTGAATACTTGCTATCGCCACATAAGATTAATAATCTTAGAGATATTCTTGACTTGCCCTTAGCTAAGGGTTCTGGGTTAGGATTCTTGACCGCCCCAAACTCATATTGTTTATATTGTTTTAGCCCGCTATTAAGTGATGGCTTGTTTTGCTCAGATAGTAGCCATGCTATTAATTTTTGTAGAGAAGGAAATTACACTGCCAGCAAAAGGTCTACCATCTATAACTTTAGAGCTAACTTTGAAAAGTTGTTTTTTAATATATTTGGTGATGGTGCATCTGAATCATGTTACGTAGAACAAGGAATGCCCATTAACAAGTACTCTGATGAAGTTTTATATTCTACTCACTTAGAGTTAATAGACTGCTCTAATAAATTGATCTTAGAGTTAGTTAGAATGATGAAAAGTAATATCGGTGCTAACCCTGTTGAATCTAAAACTCCTACTGACTTCACTAGAGAGATGAAAAAGTTCTTCTTAGAAGCACCTCAGGCGGTAGCAGGTTTTCTTGCTGATAAATCAAACTCTTTTGGCTATTTTATGGATGATTCTTGGGTGCTTAGTTTTTATGATTCTTTTGAAGATGTGCGTAAGTCAGTTATGGGTGTTGAGAATAGCTACTCTTTAACAACTTATAGATTATTTAGAAGAGAGTTGCAGCAGTTGATTCTTGAGACTTTTGATTAATACATGTAAATAATCCGGGATTTTACAGCTAGGTTTACCCGGCAGATTTTTTTGCTAAATATATCTTTGTAAATGAGATTAAACTTCTTTTTTAAGAAGGTTGCATATAGGGGTTGCAGGATGAGTAAACATGAACGGGATCACGTGGCCAAGTCGAGGTGTCGAAGGCTTGCTAAGCGTGTGCCTGAAGGTTTTAGAAAATCTATTGGTGGTTGGTGTAAATCTATGCTTTGTGGCTCCCCTGTTTATGCCAAAGAACACTCTTTTAATAATATTAGACTCCGTCTCTGTGCTTTTGTTCTTAACATTAGCCCATTCTTGTTACTTGATTTTAGTAATTTATTTGAAGCGGTTTGTAAAGCTTTAGAGGTCTGCCCTGTGGGTAAATATTCTACTCGAATGAACATATTGTCTACAGGTATATGTCTAGGTGTTTATTTGGTTTCAATAGGAGTCATCGAAGAGTCTGTTTTGCTGCAAATGCGAAAAATTAAAATCAGAAGAAGTAAAGATAGGGTTGTAAGAACCATTACATTCGATGATTTTTTAAAAGTTCAAAACATTATCTCTTTGTTTTACACTATTAAGCCAGTTCTGGAAGTAACCTATTTAGCAGTAGTTAGCTTTTTATTTTATTCTGGGACTCGTATTAGTGGTCTTATTCATTTGCAACTTGCTGACTGTGATTTTATCACTAAGCGCATACTGCTTCGTAACCAGAAGGGCGGTAAGGATGTATACGTAGCTATTAATGCAAGCTTAGAGCCTTACTTATTAAATTATTTAAAAATTAGGACGGAAACAAATTATTCAAACTTTTTTATTAACCCTTCTACAGGTGAGCCATTTACAATAGACAGAATAGAAAAAATTATCAGAAGCATTCATACAAAGGCGGGGATATCCTTTGGTGGAGCGCATGCTTATCGACGGGGGTTTGCCACTTATTATGCTTCTAAAAATATTCCCATTACCCACATCCAAATGATGCTTGGCCATAGCGATATAAACACAACTTTACTGTACATAAATCATAACCAGAATGAGGTTTTGACTCAAATGAGGACTTGGTAGTGTTCAGTAAAAAAAGGAGGTAATTTAATTGAATGCATTATAAAAAACTATTGTCTAAACTGGAAACATGGAACTCTGACTATGCTAAGTGGGCTGTGCCATTGTTAAGATCTGTGAAAACGCAAGTTGAGACAATAGGCAGTAGGGTCAAGTTAGGTCTTAATGGCTTTAGTTCACTGTGCTCAAAGGAAACCTTTAGGATGGCTTTTGAGTGTTTGAACAGTAAGGCTAAGGCTGGTGTAGATAATTTAGAGCACATGGATTTCAAAGCTAATATAGATGCAAATCTTGTTAAGTTAGAGAACTGTATGGTTAACCTAGATAGATATACACCAGGCTATCTAAAAAAAGGCTTTATCCCCAAGGAGAATGGTGAACTACGTGAGATAGGAATCATGAACCTTGTGGACAAGATACTTCAGCAACTAGTTGTATGGGTATTGATGAGTGTGTATGAAGCATCGTTTTCGCCATTCTCATTTGCCTTTATGCCAGGTAGATCTCAGTTTCAAGCACTGAGTTGGTTAAAGAAGTCACTTGAGTCAAAGGATTTGTATGTCTTAAAAATAGATATTCGTAAGCTCTTTGACACTATACCTCATAAGCAGCTAAGAGCAATTCTGTCCGAAACGATAAAGGATGAAGACATTATGCGCCTAATTGGTAAGTGGTTAGTAGCTAGGTTCTTGGAACCAGATGGTCGTATTATTCGTAATAATGAAAAAGTAGGGTTAGCGCAAGGGATGCTTATAGCACCTGTGTTAAGTAATATTTTTTTAGACACGGTAATAGACTCATGGTTTTTAAAGAACAAGCCTCTATACGGCAGCGAGAGCTTTATGCTGCGCTTCTGTGATGACATGCTCTTTGGTTTTGATACAGAAGCTAAGAGAAGCATGTTCAAAGGCTTGTTAATTGAGCGGTTGGATACTTATGGCTTGACGCTAAACGATGAGAAAACGCAAAAGGTATGGTTTAGGGATAATGCTGTTATAGCTAATACCTTGGGGTTTATTGTCTCCAAGGTAAGTGGCAGGATAGTCATTAAAACCACTAAGCGAAACATAGAGAAATCCAAGAGACGGATTGATTTACTGTTTAAAAAGCATGCCGACCCAGAAATTTGCCGCACGAAAGTGAGTAGGTTTCTAAGTGGTCATTTTGCATATTTTGGAGTTAGCGGGAATGAGGCAGCTGTAAGCGAGGTGTATAACCATGCATCCCAATTGCTTAATTGTCGATTTGCCATACCAGAATTCATCGACTTACCACCCTATGAAGTTGTTTAATGTCCTTGTTGTTAGTTCAAGGCGTTATATATTACCAAACCGTATCCATGCAGCGATTATGTCGCTGCGTGGACCACACGGTTCTCTGAGTCGTTTTAAAAGGATAAATTATGCTAATAGATAAGAGAGATAGTTCGAAGCTTAAATATCGCTTAAAGAGAAAATGGGAGCTTAGATCTAAACTTCGACAGACTGTTGATTTAAAAGGCGTCGATGCTGTTGATATGTATCTTAAGGAGTTAGCCTTGTCCGAATATCAGCGGAAGTTTAATAAATATAACCCAAGTATTGATTGTGTTTTAGCTGGTGCTTCCTTGTTTAATTCAAAAGTACAATTTCTTAGTGACAGACTTGTTGGTGTTGGTCCTACGCTTGCTAGGAATATATTGATCGAAATACCTGACTTTGAGAACCTAAGTATATATAAGGTCTTAAAAATGCTTAGGCTTGATTGCTTTAAAGGTAAGCCATATAAAGGCACTAAGTTTAAGTACTTAAAGACCCTCTTGTATAACTGTGCAGAAGTTGCTGCGGTGCTATCTTCAGAAGACAATTCTATTGCTAGGCTCTATGGTCATTTAAGGGCAATTGGGTTAAGTCGTAAGGAAAGAATGTTCCACTGTGTGGTAGCCCTAGTTAAGCAGATGCATAGGGCTCTTATAGGAAGGATGATCGACACATCCTCTAATGATGCTTTGTACATTCAAAGATTATGGCGAGATGCTAGTAATGATGCTTGCTAGGATTGAGTACTGCTTTCTAATTTTGTTAGCATAACTTCTGAGATTATGCCCATTAGTTGTACAGATGCTTTTGCTTCTGCGCTGGTAATATTTGGTAGCCATGGTCGACCATGACCTGTGCCTTCTTTGTTACGTAGTCGATTTATTGAGCATGCCAGTTCGTACAGAGCTCTATCTCTAGTTATGCGTGGATCTTCGTCAGATATTTTCTTTTTAGCTTCAGTAGCCATTTCTAATGCAGTAAAGGCTTGCCCTAGCAGCATAGGAAAGCTTGGATGTTGAGAAGAGGGGAAGTTCTTTTCTTCTAGAACATGAGCAGCTACTGCTTCAATTAGGTCTTTGCTGGTTCCTAGGAGCAAGGCTGCGTCTTCGACTCCTCTTTTTGCTCTAGCGACATATTGCTTTAATGCGTCAGTTAGTTCTTTGCCTGTAAGTAGTTCAATAGAAACAGTATTTAACGTACCATCCTCCGAAAGTACTGTCCCCTGACTTTTTAGAGCTTCTATTAAATTCGTTATAGCTTCAGCGCCAACATAATTATTAGACCCATTTCTAAAGCCACCATATGATTTTATTCTTGATATAAGTCCAGCAGCAAACTTCTCACCACTTTCAATATCATTCTCTAATGCCCACATTAGCGTGTGACGTACCCTCTTGGTCTTTCCGACGGGTGCTTTATGACGATGGTAGTTAGGATCGCCTTTTGTTAAGCCATGTTGTTCTATTAGTTCAGTTATGTCATTATGTGCAGGGTCTCGTCTTTCGGATTTGGCATCGTCTATAAGTTTTGCTAGTGAGTTGATGATAGTGTCTGTGATCGGAATTTTTCCCATAATGGTTTGATTTGTGCCCCATTCTATCATTTTAACGATGTGTAACGGTTACATAGATGGCTCTATAGGTCATAGTCAGTGGCAATTAGCCAAGTGAGGCCAATAGTATATGTAAAGAGATTGATTATGGCTAAATGCTTTGATAACGAGTTATAGCCCCACTGCGTTTCTTTAACAATTTGGTTGGTTGTAGAGCCGTAGGCTGCGTCTAGGATTGGCAATAGTTCTTTGAGTTTAACTGCCAGTGAGTATGTAAAATCAGAATTGTTGCCAGTGTACTCGTTCTTATTTAGTAATTGCCCTAATTCTTCTTTGAAATTAATGACTTTAATTTCTTCTGGATTAGAATAGGCCTTGCCATTACTCCTAGCATTGATATATGTGTATTTAGAGTGTTTTGCTAAAAAGCTCGGCTTTGTAAAATTTGTATTATCGATAACTCTGCCCTTTTGCTGATGAGCCCAGAATGTCTCGTACTGCCAGAAGGCAGGGCTAGAATACAAGACTAGAGAATTGTCCCCTAGCTCATTCTCTAATTTTTGCAATATTGACTGTTGCTTGGTGTTAATTCTATATCTGTAGTAAGGCTCTCCCCAGTCTTTATACTCGTCACCCTTTTCTACATATTCTGGTCTCTTGTATTGCAAGAACAGATTGCATTTAAAAGGCGGGAAGCATTTATTGAGCTCATCATCTGTTAGTCCTTCCCATAAACCAAGGTGAGGTAAAACTCCTGGTCGCCACCAAGGTCTAAATTCAAGGAACTTAGGTGTTCTCCAAAACCTTGAATTCATGGTGAAGCCAGCGGCATCAATGCCAAGGTGGCCCTCTAAAACTTGACCCGGTGCAAACACATTTGTTTTAAATAGTTCTCCGTTAGCCGCAGCCTCAAATGTTTTTTCTTCAAACTCACAATCGCTTAACATCTCTTATTACCGCCCTAAGGTTAAAATTGTAGCTAGTGAGTAGTAAAATTCACTCGGCTACTTTTGTGCATTTCAATGCTATGTAATTAACTAATTAATTAGTTAAATGATTGCATATATACCTATTTTAGATTGTTCTTAGGTTGGTTCAAACTGAAACATACTATAATAAAAATTGAGGTATTAACGGTATTAATGGTTTTTCCTGGCTCTTTTACCTTAAGTGTCAGGTTGCTTATTAAGGCTAAAAAGTACAAATCGAGTCTCTGATTCGATTTGCGATACTCTCAAAGACCATGCTCCTGTAGCTCAGTTGGTTAGAGCAGTCGACTCATAATCGATTGGTCGAGTGTTCAAGTCACTCCGGGAGCACCATTTAAT
>JACCDV010713496.1_pt1 | contig 18476 bp, 6 predicted proteins | sample 7446131 | NCBI WGS metagenome assembly JACCDV01 (sample SAMN15323448, study PRJNA562643) | freshwater metagenome | isolation source: river surface water | place: USA:Blue River Watershed | collected 2017-08-17 | reverse complement strand
TCATTTAGATCTCGATGCACAGGTAAAGTTTTATTTACTTACTCTATAAGAGGATTCTTTATGATCATTGTCCCAATTTCGTGAATATTTTCGATGAAGCAATCTTTCATTTCTATATTTAGCGATCATTACATTTAACTTAAAATTTGATGGCTAAGTAGAGCCCTTCATAGTTCTTGTCGATGCGACTATGAAGATAGAAAGCGATAGGGTGCTCCCATTTATTGTCACTTCTTCCAAAGGAGTACTCGCATTGATAATAAAAGGGTGCTCCAAGAACATGTAAGTTCTAAGCAAATAATACACCTGTAATACTAAGAAAGAAATCTGTTGCTCCACTCTATCTAAGTAAATTTATACTTTTTTGGTAAGAGACAGGCCTTGCAGCTTGGAAATGACTAAACGATAAGGATGGGATTATTTGTATTGCTGTATGGATGAAGGTGTCTTCTTAAATTTGTACCTATTTTGAAAGGCATGGTAATACCAAAGGGAAGGATCATTCATCAATGCATGGATTTCTTATTATTTGTCTTATTCCTTAATGGCACTCTATTTTTATTTTGTCGTCATTTTCAAATTATTAATAATTATCAAATAAAATAACCAATATGCTTCCGAACCAATAAGTTTCAAATCATCATATTCAATCCGATCATATTTTCAGATTTATTTTTGAATTATCAATGCGTATATTGGCTACTGCCTAATTATGCTACTCATGGTGTATTGATATTGTCAATATATTTGTGGATTAATCAGGTAATTAATAAAACAATATTATGAAGCACAGTGATAAAATGATCACAGCTTTTACTCTAAATTATTCAGGCATTCTAGATTCTCCCTACGAGTTCTACTCAAGCTAATTCTAAAAGGAATAAAGGCAAATCAGCTAAATATTCCACACTCTCATGGCGCAGCTCAAACACTACAATGCCTAGTCCTTCAAGTGGGAAATTGGTAAAATCGATAAGCTTTACCAAAGATAGAGATACACTCCAATATACCATAAAAATGCTGGAGTTATCAATGGACAGTTGATTAACCAATAAACCTTTTACAAAGTATGGGACAATAATTTCGATGCCTTTAAAAAATAATTTAGTCCATAACATATATAAAATATGAGAATCTTTGACTTTTTGACCTATTCCGCTCTTGTCATATACTCCAATCATCTCACAGATTTGCATAATATTAAGTTTTAGCAGTGCTCTTCTGAAAAGTACTTGGCCTTGCAGGCAAGATTCCATGAGAAGTGTTTTATAAATGAGGAGAAAAAGATTAGTAAGACTATATCCACGCTGAATAAGAGACAGGTCGACGTTATATTCTTGCAGGAAGCCAACCACTCTTTGTTAACTGCCATCTAACAAACTCACAACTACTATTTGATTCAGAAGGATAAAATAGGCTCAGCCATCTTGATTAAAAAAAACTCTTTCGGAAATTGCATGCCCGAAACTTAATTGAGCTTTGAAACTTTCAATTGGAATTAAGATACGATATGGTGTAAGCTTAGCAAATTAGTCCTCGTTTCTGCTCATTTAACTTCTAAGTAAGAAAAAAATCAAAAGCAGGTTAACTAAGTTATCAAAAATCTTATAGAGTTCAAATCTAGGCACCCTTAGCTTCATTTACTCATAGGGATCGACGCTAATTCTTTCATAGATGAGAAGAAATGCCCAATGTTTCATATATTCCCCTCGAAGAATGAGGTAGCGACAACAAACAAAATGCGTACTTGCATGCAGACGCAAATAAATAAATCGAATGTCTAAGCAAAAAGTTGCAAAGATCATCTGATTAGCGATTTGAACTTATCTAAGTGCTAAGTAACACTAATAAATGGCCTAAATCTAAACACACTGATCCCTACAGAAATGCATCCTTATGACCACTTCTTGGTCTCAGCTCAAATCCACATCGAACTTTGATGCAATATACTTAATCATGATGACAACTATTTTTTATCTAAGCATATTGAATTCATGAGGAGTGATATAATATAATAAATAATAAAATTATTAATTGCAACTCTAATGTTCTACTTTTACCGCTATCTCTTCAAGTCCTCATTTAATATTTATTAAAACTATTTTTGTATTAACTGTGATGTCAAAGGCAGTTCTACCCAAACACCATAACGATATCAAATAACAGATATTTAACATCTAATAAGCAATCTTAAAGAAGAGGTTGAACAAATAACTTCCATTCATTCTCTTACTGATTTTCCCTTTAAATTCTATTAGACAAATATTATTTAAATAACGTAATGGAGCAAATAAAAATACGAAAAATATAACTTGTATTCTTTTTCTATGTGATTACTGCTGTTATTTGTGAAGAGAATCATTAGATCCACTGTATCCTCTCCCTATTTTATATCCTATTTTAAGCTTAATCCATTATTCCCATTATTTATTATTTTTAATCAGGAGAAATCATGAATAATAATTTTTCCCCTCTTCACGCCAATACAAAGAAAAAACAAACCTCAAACAAAAGAATAAACAGAAGCCCTCCACCAAAAGAGCAATAAAATATTTAATCAGCCAGCAATCACAACCAAAGTCAGGATTTCCATTTTAAACGCTATCCCTTCCAATCCTTCAATAATTCTTCCAATAGTTTGCTTAGAACTACTCTTTCTTGTCAGATAGACAAGATGCAGCTTTAAAGATTAATCCGCATTACTCATCCCAATCTCATCAATATTCGCAAAATTATTAGAGGACAGCCAAAAGACCAAAAAAACTCTATTACTCAAAATTACTTCAGTTTCTATTATGAAAATGTGGTCTACTCGCTTCGTAAGGTGGCATCCATGGCGGAATCCTCACCATTAATAATGAAAAGCATCCAAGCAATAAACTTCAAAACAATCCTCTCAAACCTAACAGAATATTTAATAGACAACGAGATCAATCATAAGATAAGTCTAGATGACATTGGCATCAATTAATCTCTATAAATTAAAATTTATCTATCACCCTTCATTGCCTGCAGCATACAGAAACAATAAATAACGCATCTTTAAGTCTATAAGAACAATTAAAATCTAGTCAGCTGGTGGAAGACCACATTTTCTGTGGGGTAGAATCCCTCACATTACTTAAATTTACCACAGGAATCCAATTTTGATGAGGGAGAGAATGGCTTCAATGAAAAGGAGAAGAGTGATAAGTCAAGCTGCATACTCCATGAGGATGAATAAGACTATATTAATACTAAAAATAGTCATTTAGATTAAAAATACAGACCGCTGAGTTTTTCTATTGATCGCTCTTATGAACCGCTCAATAGCTTCATTCAACGAAAAATCTAAAGTAAAAGCAGAGAAAAGGCCAAATAGCTTAAATACAGCCAAAAGACACTTGCTTCTAACACAAATTTACAATAGAACCCAAAAATAAAGAAAATTCACTAATAAATACGAAATATTAAGAAGAGAGTTTAAAAGGCAACTTACGAATATCGATTTCGGAAATAGTCTGATGAAACATTGGTTAAATAAGGATATAGAATGAATAGTAAGTAACGCAATGAGATAGGCTATCCTTAGATGATAAATAACTATAATTACGAACCAATACAACAAAATATAAATTGTATAAATATTTACACTTAAAGTCGATCAAAAGGCAAGGCATTAAAATCAGTCAAATCATATAATCTTATTCCTTTGGTCAATAATCGGCATAGTATCAATCATATATCCCATAAGCATATTGGAGTGGAGAAATATATGAACAATAGCTAATCAGATTAATCTTTTCATATGGAATAAAATATTATTCCAAGCTATAGGCATACTCTATAACCGAGAGAAGGTAGTTCTAAGCTCAATTTTAAAAGCCATGATAAGCCTAGCTATTCTCCATCAAGCCACATTAGGGCGAATAATTAAACTATTGGACCAATAAATCTCAAAAGTATTACAAATAAAGCTATAAAGCCACAGTTTGTGCCCAAAAAATCTAATATTTATGAAGATCCTTGTGAGGATTAAAGCGATCTTTCGTAATCAAGATAAGACTACAAGCAAAATATAAATCAAAGAGGGTACATCAAGAAGAACGAAGTATAAAATTTGAAGAATTTGATTGCTCAATGCATAAAGAAGGCATAAAGCAAAGATAAGAAAGAATATTCCTTAGATGTAAAAATTTCTAAACAAACCACGAGTATCGAAAAGAAGAACTTAATTAAAAAGCCATAGTCTAGTTTAGCCATGAAATGTAAACAAATGTAGATGCTAAACGAGAGAGTAAAATAAGTGCTCTTAAGATCAAAGAACACAATCTAACAGCTAAACCAAGGCAAGAGCAGTAAAATAGTAAGTAAGAAGTACCAATCACCATAAAAGAAAATTCATAAAGAATGATATATTATATCCTTCTTTTATTGCTCCTATCATTAATATTCCTAATCAAAAATGATCAGACTCTCTAGTCTTAAAGAATTATTTATTCTTTGTTATTATAAACAATCATATGGATATCTAATAACTGTCCCCTCAGCAATTAGAGCTTACTCTCAAATTGTCAGATCTACTCTCCATGGAGGATCTTACTGTTGCGGCCGCTGTACTATCCAGCTTTGACTGGAATATAGATGTAAGCATTAATATTAGTGTAGAATGCATTAAAGGAATTGCAAAATGTATAAGAACCGCCTCCACCACCCAAACAAGATATAGTTAAGATTGCTGAAGGAACTGTAATTGATCCCAATCCTTATAGTTACGATGTTGAATAAGATGAATAGGATTATGCTTATGAATAGCCAGATTATTAGTATGAAAATAAGTTAATTGACTAAAAAAAGAAGTACTTTGAATAACAACACGCATCATTATTTTCATTGAAGAAGACATTAAGCGAGCAAGGAAACTAATTGAAAAGTTTGTAGTTCCACAAGCATTTAGCAAGCCACTCAAAGGCTCATAGATAGGATTATCTTGTGGCTATAATGAATAGGTCCTAAGTTATATGCAAGAAAATTTTAGAGTCAAGTTCCTAAAATATAACTAGATACAACTAAAACAGGCGAAGAATCTAAAACAATAGAAAATTCATCAATAGTCTCTACAAAACTTATCATCCTCAGATCAACTTCACCTTTGGAACTTTCTTCCTCAATCTTACCAGGTCATATCTAGAATCAAAATATTTACTTGTGTATATTCATAGTGTTGCACCTGAAACTTAAGAGGCTTTCAAAAATATTTTGGAGCTAATCCTCAAGCAGAAAAAGATCGCCAGTATTGTTAATAAAAACTGTATTGCCTATGGAATGTTTGACAACTCGGATGATTATTAGATCCTTCAAAAATATATTCCTTTAAAAAGTTTGCCAGCTTTTGGATTATTCAAATTGAGTAAGACAAAAAAGTCATAAGAATTTATCTCTTCATATGTATCTTATAATTTTATGTAGAATTTATCAGAGAGCCAGCTGTTTTTGTAATGGTTATCTCATAATATGGGAGTGTCTCTCTCGCAGGAATAAAGATCAGGGGAACATATTGACAAATAAAAGATTCTTAAAGAGTAGTATTTGAAGCGCCAGATATAAAATAAAAAGAATGCTTAGATGCTTGAGCAAAATATGAAGAAACAAAAATAGTTCAATATGTATTCGAACTAAATTGCAGCTCAAGATGAATTATATAAAGAAATTTAGAAGGCGTACTTTCAAAAACGACAGCTTTCTCAAGATGAGAAAGACAAGTTAAAGCAACATGAGTAAAATCTCAAAAAAAGGATAGAAGAAGCATCCAAATAGATTTAACCCTAACCTGCTGAAAATACTATATAAATAAAGTTTCGTCTGCCGATTACTGGACAACCTAGAAGCAGACGTTTTTTTTTAACAGACAAAATACAAAAATGTTTCAACTTCGTTGATTGTTTCTGCAGGGATGAGTTTTAGGATGAATTCAGTGATTTTGATATTATGCAGACACATCCAGTACTAATGCTAAGCAGCCTAAAATAGAAGACCTTAGATTAAGTCTTCTAAGGCTCAAGAAGATAGAACGTTATAGTTAGATAAAAATCATGATAAAGAAGAAATATATTTAAACTTAACATCTATCATTTTCACAATTATTATAACTATTAACTACATTCAAGTATTAAGGCCTATATTATCTTTTAGCCTAAATTCAAGAGAACTTCAGTATATTCATTTGTTGAGTTTGTTATCCTTTACTCTTACTACAACAACCATTTTTATAGCATCAACCCTATCCGGTTCTAGCGGATAGAGCCAAGTTGTTATTAACTTAGATTGGCGATTTCGCTATCTCCCATTTACATGGGCATGGGGTCTGCAATAAATCCACAAAGGAAACTTCCCCATTGGATTATCTTGGCAATCGAGGAACCAAATATTTGATCTAACTTTCGATCCTCTTCAGTTTATTACTCATATTCTTCCCCATGCTCTTTTATACCGGCCATTAGCTTGGTATGACTGTGATTTTTCAACTTATTCGAGTTATTCATCCAAGGGAAGGGCTCACCATAAATACTTCCTGGTTTTTCAAACTAAAGTGACTAATTGAAGGAATCAATAATACTGATAAGGAAATATTAGCGCATTTCCTTGATTTCTTTGTTATAATATGGCTTATTCCACTATATTATTCAAATATTACATCTGGACAACCAGCTTTTTCTTACTCGTATGATTTCATAAAGTTAGTAAAGAGATCGTGGGAAATCGCTTGATCTTTTGACGACACAATCTTGAAGTAGTGGTAAAGATATTCATCTGAGTATGTATTATAGTTATTCTTTATTTCACCATTTAGAGTTATTCTGTATGCTTTGAGGTATTATCCAAAGTCAAATTTTATGGTTTGAGAAATGTTGTTTACAAATGCTTCTTTGAACAAACTGATGTTTCTGATGTACTCACAAACTGAAATGCAGAATTATTTGATAAATGTCAAATTGGTGATAAATCCTTTGACTTGAACTTGAGAATTGGAAACACTAATGGACTTATTAGATTTTTAAAAAGAACTGCTACGAGAAAGCTCCTATTATTTCCTTTTCTTGTTATTAAACTAAGCCTATGAGATATACAGATTATCTACTTACTTGATCTATGAGTTATTCGTTGGTTGAAAGACATTTGTATTAAGTAGCTTGCAGATGTTTTAATGCGAACTCTAAAGATCCTCTTAAGATTTGCATTAGCTTAGGTCTATTTTATTGAAGATTTCTTTAGCCTTACGTTAGTTTTATGATGGATACTCTTACAAGTAATCTTCGTAGCTTTACTTCAATGTTGCCAGATTCACCTACAAATCATTGCTACCTGTTCGTTCATGCTTATTTCTTTTCCAGTTGCTCTCATTTTGAGCCTCTTATTATTCACGTCCAACACTGTTATATTGACTACTACCTTATTAGTCTCGCTTTGATGTTCCATCTGAATTTTCATCCTTTAAGGCCTCTTCTATTTTTTTTAGATTTTATAGAGTAAATTGGTGATCCTTTTATAACTTTTCCTATAAATCTTCATTCCAATATTTTTTATAGTATTCCTCATTAGAAGAGTTGGAGCTATTTTAATCTTTTTAAAGCTTTTGTTTATTACTCGCTTTAAACTATGATGACTTGAGTTCTATGGGAGATGTATTGGTAAATGTATCTTTTAGTTATTTTGCAGATTTTTATTTTTTGAAGTTGTATTATTTCTGACCAAAAGATGTTGATCGAATAGACGGTTATTCTTATTATACATCATTAACATCTTTTATGAAACCTATAACTCTTTTCGCTTATTCTTTTCGATTTTTAATTTATTAGATCTAAGTGGAGAGTTTTGATTAAAGTTCTTTCTTCTTAATATTGTAAGTTCTTGGGGAAAACAATCTATCAGAAAGCATTTTATCAAACATTTCATACTTCTTTTCATATTTTTATTGAACTATTATCTACTTTTTCTTGAAAATTCCCTCAATATTCTTATGCTTTAAAGACTTCAGCTGCTCCTCAAGGACAGCGTTAGAAGGAGATGAGCACTAAAATGCTTGGAAATGTTTCTTCAGGGATTAAAGATCGACTGATCGTTTTTAAGTTTAAGGCAGTGGTTCTGGGGAGTAATTAAGGTTTATTTGTTTATTAATTTATAAGTTTTTGATTTCCTCCCTCTTTTTTTAATTTGAGCGTTCGATAGGAGACTATATCTTCTTGGGCATGCGTATTTCAATGAAATCGATGCTATTAATCATATCTTCCTGTCGCTAATTTGTCCCTAAGACCTTCATATTTCTCTTAAGATTCTAATTCTATTCCTACAAGGATCTATATTTCTAATTTTGCTGCTATAACATCTTCTTTAACTCTTCAATCTAACGAAGCATCTTAGAATTACGCTCATGTTAATCTTTTTGCTTGCTCTCTGCTTCCTCCTATTCAAGTTGGATGCTGAGTTTTTTATATCGATCAACCTTGCTTGAAATTAATCTTGAATGAACACTATTTTCAGAGACTCCGCTATTCGCATTACTCGCATAATTAAAAAATTTCTAAGACGAACTTTAGTCCTATATCTTGATTTGTGAATGTTTCTGAATATTAACAATTGAATTTTCTTATTAATTCCAAAAGTTTCCTTTCTTATTTTATATTCTATTTTTAATATATCTGATTCTGGTTGTCTCATCACTGAGCCGCTTGGCAAAAAGCTTTCTTACAGTGTATCCTCTCCAAAATGCTTGGATTCTAATAACATGCTGCTTCAGTTTTGTTAATTGCTTCTATGAAATGCTTCCATTTAGATATTTGTGGACGAGATCAGAACCTCCATGTCTTTTACTTGTCTTTTTCCCACTTGAGTTTTGCCCTCGTTCATAATCTTTTATCTTGGATATGGGAATAGTTTCAATTGTATTCTTTGGAGTTGGACTATCATGGATTAGCTTCTCAGCTTATTTCCTTAGATTCTCAAAACCATTCGAATCGTCTAGTTAATCATCATCAAAATATATGGGGAATCTTTAAGGTTTTTCTTCTATGAGTTTTTTATTAGATATAAATGTTTTAGATGCATTTGCTTTTCTTTAAATCTAAACCTTTCTTAGCTCCTCATTAACTTTATCCTTCTTCATCTTTTATTATTTTATCTGCTTTAGCTTCTACTGCTTTTATTTCTTCTTTTTTTATTACATGAACTTTTTTATTTTGTCATGATCTTAGTTTGAGGCTTTTTTGCTTACAATTCTTTATCTGCTTTGATTACTCCCCTTTTTAATCTTGTTCTTGATGCCAGAGTTAGAGAAAACAAATAGATTTTTCAAGCTTGAATCGCTGCTCCTCAATAAATTTTTGCTGCTCTTGGAGTGAGACCTTGATTTTTCCCCTGAGCTTTGTGGAGATATCGTCTTTTTGGCATTCTTGGCCACAGCTCGTATATTTTCAACAGATTTAGCATTTTTCCTCTTGACTAGTTTTTGATTAGTACTCTTAGATTTTTCCTATTTGCGTTCAATTGATTTCTTGTCTGGTGTTTTCTAATGAGGGTTAGTTTTGATGGATTTGAGTGGTATATTTTTATATTTATTGGGGGTTTAAAACTTATCCTTATCAACCTTATCATTGGCTTAATTATTTTTTTTCTTTATCTTCTTAAGCTCCTCATTATTTTTGGAGTGCCCGTCGGCTTTATTAATTGATTTCTGCTAGATTTCAACATAATTATCAATTTTTTTGCCAGTGAACCCCTGCGCTTTATCTTTCATATTAAAATTAATCTGTATATTGATATTAGCCTTCTCTGAACGCATCTTAGCCCGCTCATCAAAACTATTTCTTGCATTCTTACTTATCATCTCAAGCAGTTATAATTATTATCTGACTATTATTATTCATGCGTCTAATCAATTAAAAATCAATCGCTGATTTTATATATATATTTATAGAAGATGGGGAATTGTTAAAAGAGCGAATTCCATTAAAGACAGAAATAGGCAATTTTATAATCCAACAGAAAGATCGCAGTTGGGAGAAATACCAATAAATAATAATCAAATAGCGATGGGAACATCCACATCACTCCAAATATTGAAAGAATAGATGACGGAGTAACAAGTAAATCAGGAAGCAACCACAACGAAGAAAGAGATAGTTTGTCAGTCAAAAATAAAGCGAGCAATATATGCAAGTTGATAAGCAACTACGGTAATCCTTGCCAACATCCCCAATGTAGTATTGCACTAAGTCTTTCTCCTCGGAAAAACTAAATAGATAATAAATAATGACTGTTCTTATTTGATTCTAGAAATAAATCTATAACTAATGACAACTTTCATTATAAATCATTTCTTTTTAAAGTATTCCTTAAGGTATTCAAGTTTGAGCTGCTATGTCTTAGGCGAGTCTTTGCTTCTGCCCAGCATAAAGTATATTCCGTATTCGATTTATTTCTCATAAATTTTCTTACTGAATTCGATGTAATTTGCTGCCTTGTTCTCAGTAATTGAAATATTTTCGTGAGAAAGATGGTCACAGAATTGGAGGGCAGCCTTGAGCTGTGTAAAGCAGTATCCTTCCTTTGAGAGTAACTTGGACTGACTTGCGAACGATTATATAAAACTATGTTAGAGAACTGTTACCTTATACTTGATACTAGCCTCTTTGGAGCTGCTTTTATTAATACAAGGATAAAGAGGGGATAGATATCGTCAGCTGCGGCTGGCTTCTATGATTTAGACATCAGAGTATAACTGTTTACGATTATTTTGTTTGTTTATTCGATACAGTGTAATTTTTATGCTGCTGTTCTTAACTTATCGATTTGTCTTAGGTGATTGGCAGCAACTTACCAAACTTTCCAATTCCTTAGAGATTCATCGATCTTCAAATGCTAAAAGTTAATCCAATCTAAAGTCTTCAGCCTTAAATACAAAGCAATGTCATCATAGAGTGCGTACTTGGGATAAAGCTTATCGAACAACTTTTTACTTATTTTAAGTTAAATATTTTACTAAAGCCACTAAATATTTTAGAGTAGAATGGCATATTATACTTATTTGGTTTTATTAAATCTCGAATGTACTGTATAAAATCGAAGAAGACCTCTTTGATGCCGATTGTATCATCAATCATGTTGAACCTTTCCTTTACTTATGGGAGACCACAGAGTATTTCTGAAAATTTCATTATACTATTGATATGTGATTCATATCTAACTTTCTGTTTTTCTGGCTAGCCTGTTAGAGACTTAATAAAATCTAGGTTTAGTGCAGTGTGTATGCATTTACTTTGATTTTATAACCAAAGCCGCTCTTTGTATTCTTCAATCACTTATCTCATCAAGTTAGTTTTGAGGACAATTTATTTCTACCTTGTCTTGGGGGAAGTCAAGCAGAGTTTTATTTCATGCTTTAGGAAGAATTATTATAGTTTTCTTCGTTTTATTTCATCACGGATGTAGTTTTATTTAATACTCAATCGATTGTTCTGAAAGTTTATGCTTGTAATTGCCCTTAGATAGCATTCCTTTGAGCTCTACCAAGTCATTTTAAAGGTTTAGAAGCGACGTTATGTTTCCTCGTTCAACTCCTTGACAATATCAGCCAGTTTGAATTTACGGCAAAGTATCTTAAAGTATTCAAGCTTTAGCTTTAAAGGAATATGATCAATCTAATATAGATTTACATCTCCACACCCAAACTCCAAGGACTAAAAAAAATCTTAAAGCCCATTTGATGTATAAAACTCTTCGTAGGTTTCAATATCGTTCAAACTCAATAGAACTTGCCTTAGTAAATTTTTGCATTTACTGTTTTTAAAAGCATTTGTGTATGTTTTATAATAATCAGTTGACAAGTGGGCAGGAAGAGAAAGCTCAGTAAATAATGCATATGCTTTATTGGCTTTATAGAGTTTTCCACTTGATTTTTATTTCTTATCTCCGAATAAATCCTTACCATCGCTCATTAACTCTATTCTTTGAACTCTCTTAAATAATTTCTAATTCACTACACTTAACTCTTTCTATGCATTTCTGACCATATCAATGAGTTTCTTGAGATCGACCATATTAATACAAACACAATGACTTTTAATGTTGTTTAGTTAAGGTTTCTTATCTTAAGCCTTTTTTTCCAACATCATTTAAACTTCACAACAAAGTGCATCAATATTTGTCTCATCGATATTAATAACTTCATGAATATAGTTAACAATACTAAGCTTGAGATTGGTCAGCAAGATATTGAACTCTCTTATAAAAACAGGATGTATTTCCTTGTAATTATCTTTTACAATACTCTTTATTACTATTGAAATCTGCTATACATTCCTTTGAAGATAGGAATTAAGTTTGTTTGATTCCACCATTGTAATATCCACATTAAGAGATGAAACCAGCCAGAAATTAATGATGAACTCAGCAACTACAGAAAGACTATTCTTTACATTAAATTTCTTGTTTAGATATTTGAATAAAATCTTACTACTAATCCGAATGAGAGGTGGCATTGAATAAAGCATCTTAAATACATCATTAAAGAAGATAAGAATGATATTTTTCATGGCAATGATATCTGAACCAACAGCGGCTTCAATTTTGGATTAGGATCTATTGAGCATTCGACCTAACTGGATATTTATTTGCTATTATAGTTGTATCTATTTTTATTCGCGTGAATAAAAGCAAGGGAATAGTATCTATTCATTTATATTGAGTTTGTTTAAGAGCTAATCGCTAATACAATTTCTATATTTTCGCTTCACAATACTTTTCTTTCTTATCTTCTCGTCTTGGGTTCGAAGGCCATTACTATATAATTTAAGTTTCGATTTTTTATCCTCAGGTTTTAATTTATTTGATTTAAGTGGGCTTTCATTGTATTTTGTACTTTACTTATGATCAAGCTTTGTAGATTTCAATATTAATTCTTCATCTTATTATGATCTAAAATCAATTGCATGGTCGATTTTCGCGATTTATAGGATTGTGTTTTTACAGATTTGTTTTGAATAGTGTTTTATATCGTTTCTTTAAGTAATTTAACTAAGAATGAGCTGAATAAATCCTCTTTATTGTAGGTTAATTTAGAAAAAATGTTTTTTATCCTCAATTAATCTTTTAATACAATACACGATAATCTTAAGTACATCTTTGTTGAATACATCATCATCGACAATGTTTTAGTACATGCAGCTTATTATAACTTTGGCAATCGAGGCAAAACTATCAATATTTGATGCATTCTGATACTTTTCAATCAATATCATCATCAAGTATGGATCTTTTGCTAAACTTAAAACTACCTCCTTTACGAATGTATATACATCACCAAATCCTTAGTCTTCAAGCAGACGTTTTTATTATTAGTATTTTGTGTTTTTTTACTTGTCTCCCTTGTCAAATAAGGAATTTGCATTGCTCGATGATTTCTACATTCGAGATTTTTATTGGATCATTGTTTGATAAACAGATTCTCCTAAGTTTACAGTGCTTCGATAATAGGAAAAGAGTGTGTTTTGCATCTTTTTTTCAAATGTATTCTTATGCTAACTTTAGGTCTTCAATAGAAAAAACTCATTTTTTAGTACTTTTTGCAAAGAAGACAGTTCTTGGAACTGATCTTATTGTCTTGCGTAGGTGGATTGCATGAGTGAAGCCGTTTATTTGCTATTTTCGTCCATCGAATCTAATCAAAATATTATGAAATTATCTAAATAAAAAGAATTATTAACATTTATTAAAATTTGTCTCATGATAAATGAATGATAATTTATATCAATTTGTTAGCCTTTGATATGTAATTATATTTATTTGTCAATTAAAGAATGCAGTAAATGGACAATAATTCAACTTTAGTGGAAAGGCTACTTATCAACAACGATAAAGGATAAGCGTTCGAAACAATAGCTCAGGTTTCAAGATAATAGACTAACTAAATAATAAACAAAGTTGTAGAGCAGATAGATAGTGGCACAATATCCCTCTCAACTCAAGCAAACGTCAATAATTTTATTAATCTTCGCATTAAAGAAGAAGCCTTGAAAAATATTCACGAATCTCAAGAGTACTATCATCTTGAAAGAGATTTTCATATCATGAAAGGCATTCCTTATTCACAAGAAATACCTCCTCCTATAGACCAAACCAAGAAGAGAAAGCAATTGATGAAATAATAGTAAATGATAATGAGAAAGAAATCATCAGAAAGGATAAAACGTGAATTTCTTCAAAAAGTAAAAGCATGGGATTAGCAAAGGTCACTGATTCAAAAACGAAAGCATGAGATTTAATCTAAGAAGAAAAAATTTTAATTGAGTTCCTAAGAAAAGAAAAATAAGGAGAAGTAATAAATAAAGGCATTTTTGAAGCTTTAAAAGAAAAAAATTATTTAAAATAAACTAAAAGAAATAGAGGAAAGAAAATATCAAAGGGAATCCATACTATAGCTGAGTTCAGTGAAAAAAACATAATCGTAACAATCATCATAATTAGAATTCCAAAATACATCCAAGTATAATAGAGACAAAAGAAAATGGAGAAACAGAAATAGATCTAAAACCAAATACTCTTGAAAAATCGTAAGCAATAACTTGAATTAAAGATGCAACAAATAAAATAACATGAGAAGGCGTATATCCAACGAATAAAGGAGCGCTTGCAGATCCAATCCCAAAATAAATAAATGACAAAATAGAAAAATTAAATAAGCAGAAGTGTGGAAAGTTTCAATATCTACAAAAAGGACCCGGTTGAGCTGAAGAAAATAGAAGAGAAGATTAAGAGGGTGAAGAAGATAGAGAATAAAATAAGATTGATGCCTTTAAAGATAGATGAATAGAAAAGGAAGCAAATATAAATAATGGGTGATAAATTGAAGAATAAAAAGAAATACAACTTTCTATCTCAGAAAGCGTTGAGTGACGACCTCATCTATTAATAGTTCAAGGATTTCGACATCAATATTGATCAAAAATAATTGGGAAATCAATACTTTTAATAATTCAAATCCCTGCCCAGAATGGGTAAACGAAAAGTAAGCTCGCAAAAAGTATTGCCAACCAATCAGCCAGAATACAAAAACTATCTGCACTAAATGAGAGAAAAGAAAAATCCCGTTTTGAACCCAAATTAATTCGACTCAATCGCTATTAAAGTTAACAAAAAGAATGGAAAATCAGCGGCTCGGGACTATCTTCTCTAGAAATCATAGCATTACTAAGAGAAGGCTTTATAGAAGATCCACGAGCTAAAGAAAATGCATAGTTATCATGACGCAGTGCGAAAATAATAATAAATCGATAAAAACTACATGAAAGCGATTCAAGCCAAGCTCGCACTTGCAAAGGTTCAATGATTTTTATCACATTATCATGTAATCATTCGCAATGCATTCCTTATTTAAATAGTTCAAGGTTGGGGTCAATGAAAAATACCTCCTATCACAAAATACGGTAAACCTTACATTTTGATGGTTACTAACCCATCTTTATTTTTGATATCAAATTATCTTTAAACTGAATATGCTTTTTCTAATGTGTAATATTGAAATACACTATTATTGCTATTATATATATAATTATATTGACTAAATCAACTCAACTTGCCAAACTAAGCTACTTTACTTATGGAAAAAATAGAAAATTAATAAGAAAAAACTAAGTAGAAAATAGGGTAAAATGTTTAGATTGGGACCTTTTCAGCTCTTACTCATCAATAAGGCTAACATTTTTCTTTACAGTTTGAATACAGTGAGGGCCATGGGATTAAATTATAAGACCAAATAAGCTAACCTTACGAAAGACTTGAAATGGGGGAGTGTGAGAACAAAATTTAAGGTATTTCATTGATAAATAAAAAATAATCCATTTATCACAACTTTCAAAAACATCTTGTCAATACTCTGAAAACACACATAAACCTCAACAACTACCGTTAGAGCGAAAGGACTAGCGATAGACTCATGTTCTAACTCTGGCAGTACTTCCTCAGGTCCAATAAAACCACCAAGCGTTACTTGTATAGTTTATTAATGAACATTCCTCAAAATATAATCGAACATAAAAGTTAACGTATCGACAAAAATTATCAATAGTCTTTCAAAAATATTCTCAAAAAAGCATCAACTGAGGACATCAAGACCGCCCAAAGTCACCTCCGACTTAATTTGATTTAACAATGCAAATAGCTTGTCAGCAATGGGTTCTTGAACAATAGAAGAATGCACAAAATTGAGGAGTTCAAAAACTATTTCAACATCTTTATTCAAGATTTGGAAAATGGAATTCTCAACCTAAGAATTGGGAAGCAAAACACTCCTCATCCGACTTACCATTCTTAAGAGAAAGATCGAAAGGCACATACAGTGCTGAAGTAGTAAAATAGTTAGTGATTGCTCATCGCATCTTATTGCCTTCATCATCCTATCTTATGTATTTATCCTGGTTTCTTATATCTTTATTTCCTCTTCGACGCTTGGTATTAACTAACACTATCTTGAATTATATAAGCCGATAATAAAAAAATATAAATGCGTAATATCATTTCAACATACAGTCTCATCCAAGAAAGGATCCAAAGTAAAGTACTGAGTCCGATAAGTTAGAACTACGAAATCCATCTTGAGAATTTGAGAAAAATGAAGAGTATGATCCGAATAAAATAGCCAAAAAGATTAAATTCCAATCCTAAATAGTAGATGGCAAGAAGAGGTAAGTTTTTTCTTAATTTGAGATAGACTTATTGAAATTGACAAGCATAATGATTTGCTTTATCATAAGATGGAGGATGTCAAAAATGCTAAGTATACCACTAATCTTTTGAGATATGAATCGCAACAGCTAAAAACTCTCAATACTGTTTCCAGGAACTAGTCGGCAAGGAAATATTAGTATTAAAATAGGAAAATATGTGATGCTATTTTGAAAATTTAATCAGTTTATACCACTGCTTTCTCTGAAGATAGGGTTTAGGCCTTGGAAAAATTCAAAATCAACACCTCTGCTCTCTACAAAAAGACAATGTCCTCTCAGGAATTGAATTCGAGGGCTTCATATCGAAGCCATAAAGTAAAGTCCAAAAGTAGGGGAAGTAAACGCAAATTACCAGCAAAATTATTTTTCAAGGCCTCCACAGAATCAGACCTTCTTTCTCTCAAAATCTCATCCCCGCAATCGAAATACCGACCCTCAACAACATAGTGCCATAATGGGAGCCGAAAATCGATAAACAATGAGGAATAGCGGGGATGAGTCCAAAATGATAGAAACGTATTTTTAAGCTAAATCCTTTAAATTATAAATCATACAATCTCATCCTGAATCAAATTATATGTCATTCATCAAATTACAAATACTTCTCCTACTCACTCTTGCCCATCTAACCATCTCAATCCAACAAACCTGCAATGAAACTCTCGCCTGTCCTTAGCACTCAGCATGTAGCCTTTAATTCAAATTGTGCCTATGCGATCAAGGATATATCAGCTCATCTTGTAATATCTCGACAGTGGAATTAAATGCTTAACCACTTCATACAAATCTAAGCAGCTCGGTCATTGCCTATTACACTGTCCAGCCAATCTAACATAATATTTATCTATAAATAACATTGAGTTTATGCTAGGTTGACACCTTTAGTCCCCTTACTGTGTACCACTGGTTTTAAAATGAAGGCTATAACTAGTATACTCCAGCCACATCCTTTTCTCCAATCCGTTAATCTTTTTAATAAAACTGCACCAATATTATCTTTTCATAATATTACTTCCAAGCTAAAAGCAACGGAGAAACATAGAGGCTAATCCTGGGGATAACAAGCAACACCACAATAACTCTTTCATTGTAAGTAAGGCAAAGGAAATAGATAGTTATTTATATATCTTATTATGCCACAATATTGGTTATTATCTTATTGCTACTCTCATTCTTTGGATCAGTTGTTTTGGCCATCTGCAGAAGGAACAGAGTTATGTAGTTTAACTTTACCACCAATCAGACAGAGGAAGAGTATACTCATGATATTTAGTATTTTTAGGAGTATTTGCCCAAAAGAGCATTAGCAGAGATCATGAAGGAAGAAAGTGTGGTCTGTCCTATTTGTCTCCAAACTATTTAAAATAAATAAATTGTCAGGCAAACTCCTTGCTAGCATATCTTTCATAGCTCCTGCTTGGACTCTTGGTGCATTAAGAATATCTCCTGTCCCGTCTGTAGGACTGATCTTGCCGAAGATTATGTGAGAGCTGTGAAAGAGTCATTGCTTTAGATGAAAAAGGTAAGCAAAAAAGGCAAATGCGCAGTGGATTGGGAAGAAACGATAGAGATGTAGATTTCAATGTCAGACAAGGCTAAATTTGGAGCTGAAATGCAGGAGAGAATCTTATGATATTTTTTATACACAGTTGTTATTATCACTGATATGGCATCACGATCAACTATTTAGTAGATAGGGGTTGGGGTTGGGGTTGGGGTTGG
>JACCDV010206158.1_pt1 | contig 18483 bp, 18 predicted proteins | sample 7446131 | NCBI WGS metagenome assembly JACCDV01 (sample SAMN15323448, study PRJNA562643) | freshwater metagenome | isolation source: river surface water | place: USA:Blue River Watershed | collected 2017-08-17 | reverse complement strand
TTATTTCCAGCACCATAATTAGAAGATTCCCCTAAGCCTAAATAAAATTTATCCTCTACCAAAGGAGTAACAAAATATACATGCGGAAAAACAAAAGTATCCCTTCTCATTTGCAATTTATCATCATTAGGCAGCTTTACATCAAGCCTCGTCTGAAGTGCTGTCACACCAAAAGAAACTGCCCTTGCTACTTGAGTAATGCCTGCCGGATTATAATAAATGGCTGACGGACGGTTAGCTTCCCCAACGAATGCAGAACCTTTACCTACCGTCGCAGCATCTGGCAATTCAAGTCGACCCGCACCGGAAGCAGCAGCAAAAACATCTTGACTGCCAGCGACGATAGACACACATAGAAGACTTATACATAAATAACGGAATAATAACATTTAAACCCTCCTGTTTATAGGAATTTTATGAATTACAAAAGGAATTATATATCGACGAAGCTTCGACGGGAAGGAAAATTAGAAGTATTTTACTCGCGTGGGAATCTTAAGAAAATGAAATATTAAGCTTTAGTTATTAATTTTGTTTTATTTCCATATAGCAGCTTGATAATGCTTGCGGATTGTATCATCTTTAGTCATGAGCATAGCTTTATCCGCTGATGCTTGAGCGACAATGATTCGGTCAAAAGGATCTCGCGTCCAATTTTGCCCCAAAGACACCGCAATGATTTTCTGAAAATCAGATGACACAACTTTTAAACCAATACTTTTTTCTAAGCTCTTATAAACCTTCTGGCCTTCAATCTTAATACGGCCAATTTCATACAAATATTGCAATTCAAGCAATACAATAGGCGAAATGCCTAATGACCTATCTTCCAGAATGTGACGAGCTTCTTTGGGAAATAAAGCTAACTCACCAGCATAAAGCCATACAACCGCATGCGTATCTAAATATATTAATTTTTCCATTGATCTGACCAATCTATATGAACAATATCATCGGGATCTGTAGCTAAAATATCATGTTTCTTAAGATTAGCTAATTTGCTTCGCCCCCCCGCGCTAACAATCTTTAATACCTTACCACGGCGTTGAATCTCAACAGGAATCCCCGTTTCTAACACATTATCCAGCACATTATAAATATTTTCCCTCAATTTAGATGCCGTAATTAACATTACACTCCTCCTGGTTATTTTATTGCATATTCGATACCACAATTATACCACAAAATACGTACGATGTCAAAACACATACGTACGCCTCCACAGGCCGATCTGGACACATAGTATCCACCATGGAAATAAAAATCAAGCAGTGATTCCAGCCTAATTGGAGGCAGATTTAACACCCCCAGGCTAGATTCATAATTAAAGATACAGCGTGTGTCTGCTGATTCAGATTCTATAAAATCTTCTGGATTCTTTACAATGGCGGCACGCACAGGATTTAATTCAACATAACGTACCGCTGTCATTAAGTAATGATCATCCATTGGAAAGCTCTTAAACCTGCCCTGACACAAATACCCGCGCCATTTTTCCCTAAAATTGATCATCCTAGTGTATTGACGATGCGTCTCACCAATACATTCACTTAAACCATTCCCCTGCCGGCGCATAACAATTAAATGAACATGGTTATCCATCAAACAATAGGCCCAAACTTCAACGTCAAATAACTGACACTGAAGCTTAAGAATAGCCAGGTAGCAATCTTTGTCACCTAGCCTTATGAATACTTTCTGGCTACGATTGCCTCGTTGAATAACATGATATGGATACCCCGGAAACTCTAATCTTGGAAATGTTGGCATAATCCCCCCTTATGTTTTATGGGGGGGGATTTTTATTATTAATCTACACTCTTAGCAAGCACCGCTTTCTATCAATAATTAAAGTTACGATGCGTGTCTGCTGATTTCTGATTGCTTGATTGCTGATTGATTATTTCTTTTGCAAAGTCGTAATTACAGAAACAAAGATACACGCAACTATAAACGGACCAAAATGAAGAATGGTGCCTGAGGCATTAACAAAGAGATCAAAAAACATAAACACAAATGATAAAACCATACCAACTGCTAATTTTAGTTTAACGGATTTGTCCATAGACACCTTTCCTAATTAATACCCTAAATCTATCTTTACACGATCTTTTGATAATAAATTATCTTCGATTTTCTTAACCACTTCATCATAATTACTCATAAAAGAAGCTACAAAAATTGTCTTCTTGTAAAAACATCTACCCATAAAAGCTAACTTACAATATTTCTGATAACCCCCTATAATCAAAACTCCAACCTTTTTATATAAAACAATATCTTTCCAAACTACAAAATCTTGAATCAAACCAAAAATCCTATACACCTTTAAACCGTCTTGAGTGATTTCAACATCTGGATGTAACCAAAGCTCTATAAATGAACCCACCATTACGAAAGATAGTATTAATACATTTCCTATATTTAGCATATCTTTGTAACTAAATAATAAGAAAAAAATAGCTATAAGAAACCCATTCATTCTATAGCTATTTCCAAATAGTGAGTACCGTGTTCTCATATTAAAATTTATAAACTACTGTTATAAACATCATGGCTTCCTCCCCATTTACGTCCCACACCAACACCTGCTCCTACTTGAACCACAAATTCTTTGTTTACACCAACCGTTAAAGAAGCAAATGGACCCCCTGCAGGTATAGGCACTGAATAATACACAAACGTATTGCTTGCTGTAGCTGACGATTGTATAAAAACACTTTGCCCAATAAGCTGGGTAGGATCAATTGCATAGCTAACACCCGCTGTAGATACCGATAAAGTTGTACGAAGAGCAGTCGATGACATACCTACTACAGGAGGATTCTTTGAAAGCTCTTGTAAAAACAATTCACCAACCGATGGAACTTGAAGTGAGGGCGATTGTGTCATCACCGAATCCACACCCCCCATACTCACCATTCTAACTTCAACGCTAGGAACCCTGTTAATTTGCTTCACTAAATCTGCATTTGTCATTGAATCGTTTAGTTGAAATCTATCTGTCTGAACTTGTCCAGCCAGCCTAGCAACTCGATATCCTCTATCCGCTACATCACGAGAAACATCACTATTTGACTTAAACCCATTCCCTGCCCGCCAGTTACCAAATTGCTCACTCGTCGTCACCCCCTGCATCGCTCCTGTGATTCCCCCGACAATTGCTCCTAACCTGGCCCCATCTGCAAATGTTCCTCCCATAATCACCGATGACAAACCTCCTGTCACCGCACCAATCGCCGCGCCACGCACAGCATGCAGCCCGACATTCATAAATAAATTACTTGCCAGCGCCCCAGATCCTGGAAGCAAAAGGGTGGCTGCTGCTGATATTGCCATCACTGCCACTTGACGACCAAACTGCCCCCAATTTCCTGTTTGAACAGCTTGAATAAATCCGCCAACTATCGTGTTACTTGTAAAGTAATTCCAAGCCTTCTTCCACCAACTCTTCTTCTTATGCCCCGTCGGATCAGTAAAGTTAACCGGATTATTCTCGCAGTAACTATACCGGTTAAGCGACTGCGGCCGGGCTGGATTTGGGATAATCGTATCTGGCGTTATAAATCTTCCCAACTTCGGATTGTAATACCTCGCCCCGTAATACATAAGGCCGGTTTCGTCATCAACTGGCTTGCCGGTGAAATAATACCATGCTGTTGCAAAATCATTCCCATACTTTTCTTGTTTTGATATTTGACCAAAGGACTCGTACTCAACCAACTGACGCACCATCCCGGCCTTGTCGGTCAAGACATTAAGACCGCCTAGGTGATCCGTATGGTAATACATCACTTCATCGCCCGTCACTGAAGCTACGCGGGTGCCTCCTAGGTAAATAAACTTAGTCTTGCGGTCACCCACCTCTTCATAAAGATTGCCTACAAAACGGGTTACTTCAATGCCCTCACCTGTTGGGGTCGCTGGCACTTGCGGCAGACGCACCGTCATCTCTTGGCTTCTTATAGGCACACAATCACTGTTACGGTCACAGCTTGAACTCATGGAGCTGACTTCTATTTCCATTGGGCCCGCCATCGCCACGGCTGTCAGTGGAACTAGACCAACTTGGCCCCCCAGGGCAATCTTCTTATCCGCAAATTGATTGTTCTTATACACCACCTTCTTAACCCGGCCGCCATCCCCATCATAAAAGTATTGCGAAAGAACTCGGCTCTTGCCGCTTACTTCTTCCACCTTCACTTCACGCAAACGGTTTTCACCATCGTAAATATAAAAACTCTTCTTACTCTTGGTTAACTCATCGACTACCGACATATTGCCGTTTTGATCATATTGATAACTGGTCACTTCACCATTAGCTTCCCTGACGCTGGTCACCGCATGAGGGCCTGCCTTGTAACCACCGGACATGGTGCCGCCATAAATATAGGTCGCCCCATCCTTCTCAAGGATATTACCTATCTCATCATACTTATAAACCTTGGTGCCATAATTGCCCTTGGCCTCTAATAAACGGTTGATGGAATCGTACTTGAAAGTTTGGGAAGCGGTATGCACCTTATCTGTAATGGCAATAATCTGACCAATCCCATCATATTGATATTGGAACCATTGTACTAAATCACCAGCGGCGCTATAGGTCATATATTGCGTTAAACGCAGCATCTTAGGATCATACGAATACCGCGTCACCACCCCATTGCCATATTCAATGCTGTTTGTCTGACCTTGGGCATTGTATTCAACATTCTTGACAATATCCTGCGCTGTAGCCCTCACCGACTGGATTTGTCCCACGTCATTATAATTATAATAAACATGGCTATCATCGGGGTATTGCAGATCCGTCAGCCGATTGAGCGTATCGTACTGGCGCTCCACCTTGTAAATACGGTCATCCACCTTCTTAAGCGATTTGATTTCGCGGCCTAATTGGTCATAATAGAACTGCGCATAATCTTGACTATATTGCACATGCGTCAGACGGCCCTTAGCAAATCCCATATTGGGGTCATCATAGCCATAATCCACATTGAAATACTCACTGCGGCCTACCGTCGGCATTGCTGGGATAGCGGCATTAGGCAGAGGTGTTACCGCATTAGGCGACACAGCGGTCATCGGCATCGGGCTGTTAACACCTGCCGTCATCTTACTGTCCTGACGCTTAGACCATAGGCCGGTATCATTCTTATTTAGCAAGCGATTTAACTTATCATACGCAAAGGTCACCCGCTTTTGCTTATTGTCCACCTGCCAAGCTAAATTACCGTTAGCGTCATAACCATACTGCCAATAACCCATATCTGGATCATTCATCGCTATCTTACGCCCTAAACTGTCATAGCTAATGCTGGTAATATTCCCCTTGGCATCCTTGACCTCTACCAAATTGCCCTTGATGTCATACTTATAATCTGTCTTAGCATATTCAGTGTAGGCGCTTTGTGTATAATTGCTGTTACGGCCATCTGCCCCTGTATATTCCATCTTATTAATCAAACGGCCAAAAACATCGTATTGGGAACGGGACTTGTGTCCATTCTCATTAATGGTCTCTACATTAAATCCATCATAAAGAACCGATACATAACTCCCATCCGGATTAATGCTTTTGACCATACGGCCTTGCGCGTCATATTGCGCTTCGCTATATGGCAGATTCGGATTAATGGGATCAATGGTGTCTAAATCATTGTTGGTAAAATACGACGGGTAAGATTTCCAGGCAAGGCCACGGTTGTTGTATTGTACTTGACCTCCCACCACATACTGACCCGCCTTGACTGACTTGCTTTTTTGCTGAATCAAACGGCCTATGCCATCATAAAAAGCCACCGCATCAATAGTCTTGCCCGTAACCCTGTCAGCTAAAACCTTACTGCTTACCTTAACGTAATCAGGGAATTCTTGATAAAACGTCTGCGCAGTTGGATTATCCGCCGTATCAAGTGGCCCAATCACCTTGACTGTGCGGCCAAAACTATCGTAGATGGTTTCACTTTTCTGCCCATTAGCATCAGTGGTTGACTTTAATTGACCCCATAAACCTTTGTATAAGCCCTCTTCAACCGGCGCATTAACACCGTAATAGACACTGCTACTCGATTGCCCAATGGGATTGGTAACCTTAACTGGAAACATCCGATAGGTAGGGTCATATTCAACACTCGTGGCATTACCCTTAGGGTCAACAGTCTTAATAATATTGCCGATATCATCATACTCATATTTAGTGACCACATCCCCGATAGCAGAAGCATCCTCTAAGGCCACCACTTCAATGCGTTTTTTCGTCAATAACCCCTTCTGAGGAGTTGCCATATGGCTCTCTGATCCGTCGTAATAAAACACTGTGCCGGCTAATTTCTTGCCACTGGCATCATGAACAACGCTTTCATTAGGAAGACTCATCAGCCATCTGTCCGTATTGTGAAGATAGCTGGTAATGCTCACCGTAGTGTCATCTATCTTCAAATCTTCCCCTGTCGTGAGATTGACTTCCCCATAATTAATCACCCGCGTGGCATCACCATACTGGGGGGACTGGTCATAAATCATGGCCTGGGCTGTACGCCTACCTGCCGCTGGATAATCATAGATATAATTATCCGTGCGCTTTAAAAATATAAACTTCACCTGGGGGGTAGTTTGGGCGATGTTCTGCTCTCCCCATTCATTGACAGATTTCTTCAACAAACGACCTTGTGCATCATAGCTTTCTTGTTTGATGGCGCGGCCTTTGTAATAATGACGCTGGTCATAGGTGGTCTCACTATAATTGCCATCGGCATCAATAACTTTAACCTTCTCAAAACCTGCAAATTCGCGGTAAACCGCATCCCATAATCCACCCTCATAAGAATACCGAGCGGTGTAGCTATCCCCGCGACTGTTGGAAGTTGTTACTGATTTAACGACTTGTAACGGAAAAGGTAAGAATTTATTTTGATAATGCGCAGAGGAATCGTATTCAAGGCTTGTTAACCCGCCAACACCATTATTAACACCAATAAGCAAATCCGCAGTCTTAGATTGATTGATGTATAGCTTTGGAGATTGATCATAAGAATAATTCAAATAATCAATCATCCCATCAGCATTGGCATCCATAAATTGTGTACTATAATTAAAGAAATTAACCTCCCCTATTGGGCCCTCATATAGATTCCAACCCTCCCCTGTATTTATCAAGAACTTCGCATTAGCAGTATCACCAGATGACGTGACAACCATATCAACCAAACCATCACCATTAATATCAACCATCTGCGTACCTTTGTCAGTCGTACTGCCAAACTGCGCATATTGATTCCATCCTGACGCAGAATCTTCAACCCAACCGTTCCCTGTGTTCATAAATATGCGGGACTGTCCATCTTTGCGATAGAAAATGTCGCTTAAACCATCACTATTTAAATCAACAAGCGTTGCGCCTTGGGTAAAATCGGTATAATTATTTGATGGTATATTATAAGAACTATTCGAATTAAAACTTTTACTTCCCTGATAAAACTGATTAATGTACACACCTCGCTCACTCCCCGCTGATTGAACAAGATCAGAAATCCCATCTGAGTTAACATCTCCAATAATAACTCCTGTTGAAATATATCCTCCCATATACGCAGCTAAAGAAAGAAGCTTTTGACCATAAAAAGCAACGGAATCTGGTGTTTTCCAAGACGAATCTTTTGAAATTACCCCTTGTACACTATTTATAAAGAAATTATCTCTTGTCTTTGATAATCTATTACCATTTGCATCATAAAGCCATGAAGATTGAGCAAAGTCTTGAAATCCATCACCATTGAAGTCAGCAATTCTAACCCCCTGATCAACATTATCATATGAATCTAAATGAACAATAAAATACGCACCGGTATCAGTAGGAATATTCCATTTATCAGTAAAACGCCACCCATTACCCTTGTCATTAGAATACGCATACGAGTACATCTTAGTTGAGAAAATATTCTCTCTTGTTGTTACCCGCCTAATCAAATCTACATAACAATCCCCGTCTAAATCAATAAATCTTACTCCCGCATCAACGGCCCTTCCTTGATAGTTCATATTTAACATCAAATCCGAAGGAATATTCCACCCCGACGCTAATTGAAATTGTGGTTTATTTTCATTGTAACTAAACTGTACCGGTGGCAACGCGGATGCTCCATCAGCACCATAAAAACGCACCGCACGAATAAGATTACGATTAGTCGCACCGCTTAAGCCATAGGAAATCGCGTATTCCCCCTGCTTTTTGCCATCAGCATAAACATTAATCTGCTCAATACGCCACTCAGTCCGCACCTTGAATCCTGATCTATACGACGTAATAGCTGCATTGAGCCTCTGACTACGTACAAATTCCACCCTCGCATAGGTTGGTAATCCTGCCGTGGTATTTCCAGTATAATCAATTCTTTCTGGGTATATCTGTCCATTATCCTTAGCGTAGGTGATGGTCATATAATTACCTTGTAAATCTTCCACCTTGTCTAAGGCCCAGCGGAAAATACGATTTGAGTTCGCTGGGTCTGAAACGCGCGAGGCGTGCGTCTGGCCAAAATGATACTTCGTTCCCTTTTTATCTGTAATGACCCAATTATCACCCACCCGCTCAATCTTATTAAAGGCCCCTTCCACTTCGGAATAATAACGGTTCGTCGCCGGGTCAAAAACCAATTCCTGACTGCCGCCCATCATCAAAACATATTGGTCGCTATTATCATATTTAGGAACACCCTTCTTGGTGGAACGCTCAATCGCCCCAATATCCATGTTCCAACCCACCCCAAACATGCCGTAGCCGCCGCTGGAATTATAGGTCAACATTAAATTTGGTTGAATTCCCGCACGGCCTGGCGGCACTTCAATAGGAACAGCTGTTGATGCGCTTCCTGTAAATGGCTCCACATTGACCTTGGTTGCACCCAGGTTAGCGGCAAAACCCGTGGCTTGTGGATTGCTGCCACCCGTAGAAGCCGCTGTTTTCTTAGGAGTTACTGCTGCTTTTTCTTCCTTGGAAGCTTCTTCTTTCTTGGTAGGGCTTGCTTCTTTACTTATTTCTTGTTTAACAGGAGCAACAACTTTAACCGGTTCAGTTTTAGCTGGCACAATGGATGATTTAGCGCTTCCTGTTTTATTAAGATCAACGCGCGATGTCGTGATCGATTGACGGGTAGAAAAACGACCCTCTGCGGCACTGTAAGGCTTGATAAAATCACTGGAAAATCTTTTACTATCACTGGTCGTAATTAAGGAAGACCGGTTGTTTTGGTCTGCGGCTTTAGATAGGCTAGGTAATATAAAGAGAAGGAATAATGTTAATAAAGCCCTTAAAGCAATAGATTGGCGCATGCGAACTTTCTCTTTGACATTAATGAATATAATTGCAGGATAATATAGGATTTCTAATTTGTCAATTACATTTTATTATAAATCAATATTATGCTTACACAAAATTATTTAAAAATGAAATATTGCAGCACTTGACAATCGCAAAGCTGCTGAATACTGTCTTTCTGGCCAACTCAAGCTGGCCAATATAGCCTTGGGCTTAGGTCGAAGGCGTTTTTGATGTGTTCTAGCTTAGGAGGGTACTCTTCTTCTAATATAATTGAGATCACATCAAAACGGGCGAAGACATCTACTGTCTTGAATTTAAATTTTAAATAACTTTGGGCCATCTGGCCTATTTTGTGGATTTTCCACGGATGCACCGACTCGTGCGGCTGGCCGCATTGTAGGGATTGGCGGGTTTTTACTTCCACAAAGACCACGTAGCGACCTTCTTTTGCAACGATGTCGAGTTCGCCAATTTTATTGCGGAAATTTATATCAAGAATCTTATATCCTTTTCCTTTCAAATATTCTTGGGCAATTTGCTCGCCCCTATTGCCTAAGGCTTTTGAGGCTAGTGTCATACTACTCTATCTGTTTAATAATTTTAAAACGCTCTTGATCTGCCTGATCCACGATGGACACCATTGTATTTGCATAATCTTGGGATAATTCTTTTTGGGTTGCAAGCGAGGCCAACTCTTCTTTTAAAAATTGACGCCGCTCTTCAATAAACAGCTTATAAGCAGGCTCTACCCTGGGGTTCTCTAACGCCCTGCGCAGGCATTCATCTGCCACATAAAACCACTGCACGGTTTTAATATACGCCAACCGTGACGCCAATTGAGCCACCGCTATTGACGCTTTCCCATCTTCCAATAATGCAAGATTGCGGATTTGATAGGCACGCACATCAACTCCCGGCAAACTTAATTCCTGCAATTCATCCTCATCAACAACATACTTCTCAGCACCATCGGAATTCTTTCCTAAATATTGATTTAACAAATCCCTAATCTTTGTTATATATTCCCTGCGATTATCCGCTAAGACATTTCCGACATGCTTCTTGGGAGCCATAAACACATAATCATCGCCCGTTAGCTTCACATCACCTGTAATATCTATGATGTTCTTATGCTTTGCCGAATATGTATCTAACTTAAGGGATTTTAAAAGCAACCCATCTTTAGCACCCACCTTAACAAACGCTGCCTCTTTAAGGCATCGATCAAAAGCCTCATCCAACGAAACCCTCCCACTCTTGTCCGTCTTCTTTAATTCTTGATTAATACAAAGCAATTGAGATCGGGCGGCTAATTTATACATCGGATCATCCGCCACTTTTTGCAATTCAGCATATTGCTGAACACGCACCCCCTCCTTCAAAATTGCCGCCACATGAAAATGTTTTAACAAATCCATCTCAACCGGATTCAAATACCCAAAATTCTTTAACTCTTTTAAATTAACATTTGTTGATATATGGCCCGCACGCGCCGATGAAAAACCACTCTTAAGCAACTCACTGTAAATATTTGAATTCACATTAATAACGCCATAGCCATTTGGAAATCCACCACCCTGAATGCCGCCATCAACATCATGATTGCCGCCGCTTAATTGTGAATTAATTTGAAAATCCACCGCCCCGCTGTAATACTGGCCATGCACATCACTAGCAAGAGCCTTCTTAAAATCACCATCTTCTTCAGCCTTAAAAACATCAGCCATCCCTAAGGAACATCCCCCTAAACTACATACAAGCACACTCATGACGATGCCAATAAAGCCACGCATATCGACCATCCTTTGAGTAGTATTCATTTTCGTAATTGGTTAAATTTGCGCCAATCTTTACGCATTGAGGCCTTGGCCTTGATGTTAATGGCACTAATTGCACCTTATCTGCTTTCAAGATTAAACCAATAGACGCATCCGCCAGGGCGTGAGACCGCATCAAATATAAACCCTTTATTGCCGTTGCCACCGACGCTGTCATCGGGCTTGAATGAATCATAAAACCAGCCCGCGGGTATAACGGCCCCCATTCCCCCATATTTACGTTGAGCCATGGCACAGCTTCTGGCTTTCGCCATTTTTTAACATATTCTTCCGTTCCTCTTTTAGTCATTGTTAAACGATTTGATAATGGGCTTGGACACATCAATCCCAATGGAAGCGCTTTTTTAAATGTTTGCACATGCACCTCACTGAATTGTAAATTACCACCCGTCATCGATTGATGTGATGATGCACTGCTTAAATCTAACAGGGAACCATCTCCCGACATCTGTACAGCAGATTTCTTGGCCGCCGCAATTAACTCCTGCTTTCGCCGCTCGGAAGACGCATCCACCAAAACATACTCGCCTGGAGCTTTTACTGTCTCTATCAAGAACTCAGGCACCCAGTAAACCCGCTTCTTCCCTATATAAGGGGGCTTAGGTGTTGGGCATGGCTCATCATGCTCCTCATAACATAGAAAATCATTCCCTATTTTGTGATTAAAAGAACCCTCGATTTCTGCAATCGAACGAACTGATTCTTGCGCATAAGCAGCAGACGCAATTAATAAAAAAAGACTGCAGGCTATTTTAATCATATCTATAACTTCATAATAAATGCCAGCGCATAATAGGGCGGCAAATGGCTCTCACTGGCAATTGAATGGCTGTGCCCCTGATTACCGCCGGTTGGACTTGTGTTATAAAAATAATTATCCCGATCTGAATTGCTTGCCCCCAATTCACCCCGACCACCCGTCGTTCCCCATGGAGCCATTTCAGGAAAAGCTTCCCCCCAAGAAGCGTGCTGATGCGACGGCATTTCGGCGACCGTAATAGCATGGCTTCCTGTATTGCCCCCATGATTATGGTTTACTGACCCGCCTTGAACTGTTAATACACCTGTAATATTTGACTTTGCCGCACCCTTATCGTCCTGCCTAGCACCGACGATAAATTTATCCCGCAAATCAACAGTCCTTACCCCTTCATGAATCTCACCATCACACAACGCCCACCCTTTAGGAATATCCGCAATAGCCCCTGACCAGGCAACAATCACTCCCCGAGCAACCCCCGCCGATAAACCCGGCGCAGTCACAACACTTGAAACATCCCCATTAGCCTCCTCCACACCTTGAGGTAACCGGGCAATCACCGTTTTGCGTAAGTCTGCCGGCACCTGCCGCGCCATCACCTTAAATAATTGTTGATTGACCACTTGAACGCTATATAGACCTTGCCAAGGATTTAGGAATTTCCAATTAGGATCCAAATAGCCCTGGGTTTGCATTTGAATTAAATCCAGAGGCCAATTATTAGTACGGACATAAAAATTACGCGCCGCCTCTTGAATCAGCACCATCTCCAGCACCGTTTTCTCAGCCGCTTTAATTTCAATTGACCGAACAGCAACAGGAACAGTTGCCGCGGCTAAAACACCAACAACGGCCATGGCAATCGAAAGCTCAATAAGTGAGAATGCTTGCGCTTTTAAATTTATTGTTTTCATTATTTTTAACATAATCAATCCGGGCTAATCCCATGGATGGCATTGCCGTTGCCACACCAACCTTTCCATTAACTATTACCAAGACCTGCCCTCGCCTAACAAAACTTAATTGAAACCGATTCAGCATCGACGTGTTAATAAAATCCGCATCAATTAAATCATGCACAAAAACCGGCCATCGCCCAAACTTGGCCTGATAAAGGCGGCAAGCTTGGGCGACAGCCTGAAAGGAAGCATCATCTTGACGGAGTTGCGCATTATTTAGCCTAACAGCACCACTGCGCATCACAACAACTGACAGCAACAGCACAACCGCTAAGGCAACGCTTAATTCAAGCAATGATATCCCTTTTTTATTTTTCATTTAGAAGGTTGCCGTCCAGGTTTTGCTGGTGGCATCATAGGTAGACGCACTTGAACTATTTGTAAAATAATTCGTTAACTTGGTTGACTCCGCTGTTGGCACAGCAGTCAAGGCAATATCAACCCGGGTATTATTCGCGGCATTAGGGGTAATTGAGAAATTACCTCCCCAAGGATTTGCCGTTGTGCCCGTAAATGAACTAGGCAGCAAATTATTTGTTTTAAGCGTTGCAATGGTCATGCCCGTATAATTCATATTGCCTGAGGCGAGGTAATTTTCTGCAGCTAAACGTAGGGCGCTAATACTTTGGGATGCTGATTGAACCTTGGCATTATCCCTAATCCCCGATGATAACGATATTGATAAAATCAACACCGTAATAACCGCCAAACCAATCGCCAATTCCACCAATGAAAACCCCCTATTAGACAGTCTTTTGCTCATGTTCATTCTCCTTTGTTTTAAATGCTCTTTTTATTAAAGAGCTTTTTTAATAAGAATACACCAATTTGAATTGCCTTAACTGGGGGGTAATTTACTGCCGCCGATTTGGGGGAAATCGGCAAAATTGCTTTACTGCTCACTTCTGCCACATACTAGCATAGCAAAAACAGCTGTCAAGCAATTTTTTATATAAATCAATATTTCTTGATTATTAATTAAAAAACCTGATCTGATTTTTATTGCGGAATTAGGTCAATCTCCGACTTAAACGCAGCAAATTCCCGCGCCTGGGTCTTGCGCCCATTAACAAAAAAAGTGGGCGTGCCGCGCACATCAACCTGCTGACCTAATTTAATATCTTCCTTAATCTGCGCCTCCCACTGCGCATCTTTCTCCTTATAATCCTTAATTAAACGCTTCGTATTTAACCTTAATTTCTTTGCGTATTCTTTAATCTTCGACTCATTCACCTCAGCCTTATTGCTTAATAAAAGCTCAACCATTTCAAAATATTTTCCCTGCTCATTAGCCGCCAAGGCCAGCTTCGCCGCTGGACGGGCATTAGCATGAAAACTTAAAGGAAAATTCTTAATAACAAAATTCACCTTATGCGGGTAGGCTTTCAAAACTTCATTAATTACAGGATAAAATTTATTGCAAAAAGGGCATTGAAGATCAACAAATTGCACAATGGTCACTGCGGCATTCTTAGGGCCCTTAACCGGTGAAGCCCCCACATCAATTTGATGCACCTTTGAAAAATCCTCACCCTCCAATTTAATCGTTCCACCAGCTTTTTTGGACTCCTCTAATTTTACCTGTAAGCTATCAGCCCTTTTCTCCGCCTCCACTGCCCTAGCCAACACATCCGCCACTTCCTTCCTTGCCCCAACCAATAAGGCCTGCAACCTGCTTAATTCCTGGGTATTACGTAGATTTAATTGCTCAACATTAGACTTTTCTGCCTGATGCAACACCCCCAACATTAACGCACCCGCCGCAAACCCAACAACAAACGCTATAAACACCTTAGAATGATTAGATTGCATATAACCTCCAACGAGAATAATAAATATTTATACTATTTTAGTAATCAAAAGGATTAATGTCTAGCGTCTTTATAATTTTTTTAAAGAAAGCGTTTTCACAAAAACCTCTTTTTTCCCTTGTTTTAGCACTGCAGAATGTTAGACTTTTAGTAGATTTAGATGGCCTTATACTTTATTATATATGGAGGCTGCAAACATATGAAAAACTTATCCAGACTTCTAACCACTCTTCTCTTATACACTTACACGCCAGCCGTATGGGCAGGCTCAACCACCCTTGTAACCTATTACCCAGCCCCTTCAGGGCATTATGATACCCTGCAATTAACCGCCGGGATGGATGAAAAACGGGCTTGTAGCGCCGCTGGTTCTGACGGCACAGTTTTCATTGACAGCAATGGCGATATTCAAGTTTGTAAGGGGCAAAAAAGCTCAGCAACCAGCTCTTGGAAATTAATTGAATCACCCTCTGCACCTGGGATTAAATATTTATCCACACCTTCAACCGTAAATAATATATATTTTGGTAATAAGGTCGGCATTGCGGCCGCACCAAGCACAACCGGTTCTGTGGACGCATTAACGGTTGGCGGCGGTATTAAAATAACAGAGTCTGATAAAAACTCTTTAGTTGTAGATCCCGGGATAGAAGACCCCGCCTCTATGCAATTATCGTCACGCATTGTCTTTTATATTAATCAATTGCCTGAACTTTACGTCGGGGTTACCCAAAACAGCGACTCATCAATCCTGTCTTTCTTTGGCCCAAAGGAAAACGCTGAAGATAGTTTTATTGCCGTTGATAACACCAGTGGGAATGTCGGAATTGGAAATAAAATTCCTACCGAAAAATTTGATGTAACCGGCTCAATTAAAGCTAGCGATAAAATCTTAGCCGAAAATCAAATTATCACTGGCGGCGGCTTATTTTTAAGCACCCAACCAGTTGACTCAACCACCACCGGAGATCCTTCAATCACGCGAGGCAGCGACGCCTCACTAGTATTAACTGGCGGCGGCGCAGGCAATCTTGTTAAAATTAATTCCTCATTAAATGTGGCTGGCGACACCGCATTAACAGGCAACGTTGGCATTGGCTTAACCTCAGCCCAAGATGAAAACGCCACACTTGAAGTCAATGGCAAGATTTATGCAACTACCCCCGATGAAAACGATGGCCCCAATGCCGTTGTAACCAAAGGGTATTTATCAGAAAATACATCTGCTTGCTTCAACCGGTTTTGCGATTACACCACCCCCGCAGAAACATCTTGTTCTGTCACCTGCCCTACTGAACTAGGCTTTGAACAAGTAGCTGGGGTCGTGGATGACTTTGTTACAGACCATTTTTCAACCAGCAGCGTTACACACGTAATTTCTATCGCTTGCTGTAAGCAATAACAACGTTTAAAGGCGCATGAAAAAGTTATTATCCTTCCTTATATTAGCAGGCCTTTTCTTAGGCTGTTTTGCGCCATCCGCGCAAGCCGACTGCTTCTTGCGTTATAAATCTTGCCAAGACCAAAGTTGCGACCCTGAGCCATGTCCGGTAGGATATTACGAACCCATCCCGCCTGAAAGCACTTCTGACGATAATTTTCACCAACGCATCAACGGCATTCCTAGCCAAAATTTCTCTAACACCTTGACTGCAACAAGGGTTTGCTGTGAAGGAAACGGCCCAAACAGCAGCTGCGTCTGGGGCGCTTGGAGCGAATGCTCTGCGGCTTGCGGCGGCGGCACACAATCACGCTCAGCAACAGGCTGCCCTGATGGACAAACACCAGCTGACCAAACAGCCGCCTGCAATGAATCACCCTGCTGTCAAGGGAATATGCCGGCGGGAACAAGCCTTTGCAACTCAACATCTAATTCATCAAGCATTAGCATCTATACCCTGGTTAGCTCCTGCTCTAGCAGCACCGATCCCTGCGCGGTTAAATGCATTGCCGGCTACCCTTCCAACGGCGAATGCGTCAATGTATTATGCAATAATGGCCGATTAGACGCCGGGGAAGAATGCGATAGCACCGCTGGCGCCTTAAACTGCAGCCAATGCGCGTGCGCCAATGGTTTCGAAGCAGATGGAAACGGCCGATGCGTTTCAGAAACCTGCGGCAATAGCATTGTTGACCCCGCCGAAGATTGTGACGGCTCCGCCAATTGTACAGATTGCTACTGCGATACCGGATACCTTGCTGACAATGGAACTTGCATTCTTAACCCTAATCAATGCCAAGGATCCATCACTGAATTTGCTTCCCTTTGCAGCAGCAACCCTTCACCTAGCAATAATTCAACAAACTACAGTACACCATCATCCATGTGCGATGGACAAACAGCATGCCAAACAATTTGCAACACTGGCTACACCTTTAATGTAAACACACAAACCTGCTACTCACCTTTTAGCTGTACAGGGTCTTTGCCTAATTTTGCAACAGCTTGTTCAAACCCAGCACCTGTTAATAACATCACCCCCTATAGAATTGTTAGCGATTGCAAAACACCCCCTTTAAGCGCTTGCCGCGGCGCTTGTAATACGGGATATAGCTATAACTCTACCTCTAATATATGCGTCTCACCCTACGCTTGCGTAACTGCATCCTTACAAAGTCATGCAACAGCCTGTACAAACAATGCCGCACCAAGCAATAACACCACTAATTACACCTTAACCAACACCTGCTCCTCTAGCAGCGTTTGCCAATCAATATGTAATGACGGCTACACCTTTGACCAAGCTTCTAACACATGCACATCACCATTTTCTTGCCAAAGCTCCTTACCGGCAAACACAACAGAATGTTCCAATAATCCTGCTCCGGTTAATAATTCAACCAACTACACCTTGGTTAGCTCTTGTGATTCAGCCGCTGCTTGTCAGGCCGCTTGTCAAAATGGTTTTGCCTTGATTAATGGCCAATGCGAAGCAACTAACTGCGGTAACGGCCAAATTAATGCTGGCGAACAATGCGATGGGATAAACGATACCGCCAACCATTGCACCAACTGCTCTTGCGATACTGGCTATATTGCTAATAACGGCCAGTGCGTTCTTGCCTCATGCGGTAATAGCATTGTTGACGCTGGAGAGCAATGCGATAACAGCGCCTGCCCTGTTAATCAAAGTTGCCATAATTGCAGCTGTATTCATACTGATACAGCAACTGCTACAGGCACAGGCACGTCCACCTCAACAAATACATCAACAGCAACCAACACTCAAACATCAACAGCTACAGCTACTTCAACTAGCACAAACACTGGTACAAATACTTCTACTAACACAGCAACTGACACTGCCACCAACACCTTAACCGAAACAGCTACCAACACGCTAACTTCAACTAACACAATCACTGGCACAAATACTTCTACTAACACAGCAACTGACACTGCCACTGCTACCAACACCTTAACTCAAACAGCTACAAACACACTAACTGAGACAGCTACCGACACAGATACTGACACCGCAACTGACACCGCTACTGAAACAGCTACCAACACCTTAACTCAAACAGCTACAGACACAGATACCGACACATCAACCGACACTGCTACGGAAACAGCTACCAATACCTTAACTGAAACAGCTACCGACACAGATACTGACACAGCAACCGACACTGCTACTGAAACAGCTACCAATACCTTAACTGAAACAGCTACCGATACAGATACTGAAACAGTAACTAACACCGCTACCGAAACAGCTACCAACACGCTAACTGAAACAGCTACAGACACAGATACCGACACAGCAACTGACACTGCTACGGAAACAGCTAC
>JACCDV010897156.1_pt1 | contig 18486 bp, 22 predicted proteins | sample 7446131 | NCBI WGS metagenome assembly JACCDV01 (sample SAMN15323448, study PRJNA562643) | freshwater metagenome | isolation source: river surface water | place: USA:Blue River Watershed | collected 2017-08-17 | reverse complement strand
GGAACACCAAAGCGCTGAGTGGTTCCGCAGACGATGTCTGCTCCCTTTTCTCCTGGCGGGGTGATCAGAGTTAGCGCCATCAAATCTGCTGCGGCAATTGCGAGTCCGCCAAACTCGTGAACCTTGGCAAACAGATTCTCGAAGCTAATGATTCTTCCTGAGGCTCCCGGATACTGAATCACAGCACCAAAGCACTCTTCACTTAGCTCATCGAGCTTGGCGGCATCGAAGTATTTGAGTGTGATGTTGAGCGGGGTTGCCCTGTGCTCAAGCAGCTGCTTGGTTTGTGGGAAAAGATCGTTGTCAACAAAGAAGACGTTGCTTTGGCTATCGGCGCTGCGCTTGGCAACGAGCATTGCCTCTACCACCGCGGTTGACTCGTCCAGCATCGATGCGTTGGCGGTTTTCATGCCGGTTAGCTCAGTCACCATGGTCTGGAAGTTGATTAGGGCTTCCAGTCTTCCCTGCGAAATTTCTGGCTGGTATGGGGTGTAGGCGGTATACCAGCTTGGGTTTTCAAGTACGTTGCGCTTGATAACACCCGGTGTTCTGGTGCCGTAGTAGCCAAGGCCAATAAAGCTTTGAGTGATTCTGTTTCTAGCGCCGATTTCCTTTAGACGCTCCAGCGCATCTTCTTCGCTGATTGGTTCAGGAAGAGTTGAGCCGCCCTTGTATTTGATGGAGTCGGGCAGTGCCTTTTCCATTAGTTCGGTTAGGTCTTTGAGCCCCAGATACTGGAGCATTTCCTTTTGCTCAGCGGCATTTGGACCTATGTGGCGGAAGCGAAACTGATGGTGATCGGCTAGCAATTACTCTCCAACTAATGCGTCGTATTCGGTCGATGAAAGAAGTTCTGGTAACTGGGTATAACGAATTTTAAGCAGCCAACCTTCCCCAAACGGGTCAGAGTTGATCGCGTCGGGAGCAGAAGTTAGAGCGTCGTTGACCTCAACCACTTCACCATCCATTGGGGCATAGAGCTCACCCACTGACTTGGTGGACTCGATCTCGCCACAAATCTTCATATAAGTGGTGGAGGAGCCGACCTTCGGTAGGTCCACATAAACAATCTCACCTAGCGCGTCAGCTGCGTATTTGGTGATGCCAACTGTGGCAGTGTCACCATCGAGCTTGATCCACTCGTGTTCTTTGGTGTATTGAAGGTTGGTTGGGTTAGCCATTTTGTCTCCTATAGAACGGCAGATTTACAACTTCATAACTGACCCTGGTCCCCCGGACATCAGCCTCTAACTTGCTACCAGTCTCTAGCTCCGCTGAGAGGTAAGCAAATCCGATGGGGTAGCCAAGGGTAGGCGATAGCACTCCCGAGGTGATTTCCCCAATTGGGCTATCGCTGCCCGGCAAAAATACTGGGTAGCCAGCTCGAGCAGCTCGCTTTCCTTCACCAACCAGGCCATAAAGCTTGGGACCGGAGTGTGGCTTTTCGAGCGCCGCCTTTCCAACAAAGTCATCGCGATCAAGATTCACTGAGCGACCAAGGTTGGCAGAAAAAGGAGTTGTCTCAAGTGTCAGCTCGTGCCCATATAGAGGCATACCAGCTTCAAGTCGCAAAGTGTCGCGAGCGGCTAGCCCGCACGGAGTTAGATCTTCGCCGCCTGCTTTGATTAGCTCTTTCCAAAGTGTCACTGCATCTTTGGACTGAACCAGAATTTCAAAACCATCTTCACCGGTGTAGCCAGTTCTTGCGATTAGTGCTGTGAGGCCGGCAACTTCGGCGCTCGCAATCGAGTAATACTTCAGCGGTGCAATCTCGATGCTGGAAACTTTCTGCAAGATAGCTGCAGACTTTGGTCCCTGCAGTGCAACGAGGGCAGTGTCATCTGAGTTGTCGGTTACTTTGACATTGAAGTTCTTTGCTCGCTCATGCAGCTCTTTAGCAACTACTGCTCGGTTAGCAGCATTTGCGATCACCAGGTAATCAACATCGGCCAGGCGATAGATGATGACATCGTCAAGGGACTTGCCATCTTGATTGCAGAGAATTGAATACTTAGCTCGACCGGGAGCAATTTTAGATACCTCGGTCACGAATGCGTAGTCCAAGAACTTGGCTGCATCATCGCCAACCACTGAAAACTCAGACATATGGGAGATGTCGAACAAACCAGCTGAGGTTCTAACCGCGTGGTGTTCTGTTAGATCAGAACCGTAGCGAACTGGCATATCCCAGCCACCAAAGTCTGTGAAGGTGGCACCGAGGGCTTGGTGCTCGCCATATAAAGGGGTTTTCAGCACCCCAACACTCTATTCCTATTTGGTGAACAGTCTTTCCCGCAGTTCTTGGTAGCGCTGGGCGGACAGGGCAACAATCTCAGGGCTCAGAGTCGGGGGTTCGCCCTGGTGATCCCAGTGTTCACTGAGCCAGTTTCTGACCATTTGCTTATCAAAGCTTTGGTCCCGAACCCCTTGTTCCCACTGAGATTTGTCCCAGTAGCGGGAGCTATCAGGGGTAAGAACTTCATCGGCCAAAGTCATCTCACCGGTTGCCAAGTTGTTGCCAAACTCAAACTTGGTGTCAGCCAGAATCAGTCCAGCTTTCTCAGCAACCTTTGCTGCATAGCTATAGATCTCCAGCGATGCTCTTTTTAGCTTTTCTGCAATTTCGCTTCCAACAAGCTCCACAACTTTTTCGAAAGTGATGTTCTCATCTTTCTCGCCTTGCGGTGCTTTGTAGGCGGGGGTGAAGATGGGCTCGGGAAGTTTGTCGCCAAACTCCAGACCAGCGGGAAGTGCTATGCCGCAGATGCTCTGAGTCTGTTGGTATTCCTTCCAACCGGAGCCGGAGATGTATCCGCGTACCACACACTCAACCGGATACATCTGCAAGTTTTTGACAACCACCGCTCTTTCTGAAATTTCTGCAGGCGGCAATAGTTCGCTGCTGCGGTGATTTGGAAAATCAATTTGATCCAGCCACCAATTGGTGATTTTGGTTAGTTCAATCCCCTTGCCAGGAATCTCTGGAGAAAGGATGTGATCAAAGGCGCTGATGCGATCGGTTGCAACAATTAGTGCGAGGTGTGAAAACTTTGGATCCGTTGGAACAAACAGTTCTCGGACTTTGCCTGAATAAACGTGTTTGTAACCAGGGATTTCCATTAGCTCACCTTGAGTGCAATGTCATTGCGGAAGTGGCCGCCCTCTAGATGAATTCGACTCATTCCTTCATAGGCAAGTGTTTTTGCTTCTTGGAAACTTTCGCCGCAGCCAACCACTGACAAAACTCTTCCAACCGCACTTGCTTTGCAGACCTCAACATCATCAATGCTTTCTGCTGATTCAATTCCTGTCACTTCTCTAACATCAGCAGTTGAGGTTGGGTATCCCTCAGATGCCAAAACCACGGTCACGGCCTTCTTCTTAGAAAACTCAGGTGACAAGCCAACGGCTAACTTGCCAGTAGCTGCTCTATGGAGAAGGTCTGCCAGATTAGAAGTGAGTCTTCTTAGAACCACTTGAGTTTCTGGATCACCGAATCGGGCATTGAACTCAATGACTCTGGTGCCACGATCTGTAACAATCAATCCGCAGTAGAGAAGACCAACAAACTTGGCATCTCTTCTTGCCAGCTCTCGAATGGTTGGCAGCGCAACTTTCTCTGTTACCTCTTCAACGAATCCTTCTGGTAACCAGGGAACCGGTGAATAAGCACCCATGCCACCGGTGTTCGGACCCTCATCATTATCAAAGGCACGTTTGTAATCCTGGGCAGGAGAGAGTGGAACAACGGTTTCTCCGTCGGAGAGGAAAAACAAACTAACTTCCTGGCCGGATAGATATTCCTCAACCAAGATGCCACCAGCAATAAAGTTCTTGGCGTGATCTAGGGCAGCGTCTTTGTCATCTGTAACAATCACACCCTTACCTGCGGCCAGTCCATCTGCTTTGACTACATATGGCGCACCAAATTGATCAAGTGCTGATTCCACTTCTTCCATGGTTGTGCACTGTCTTGCCATGCCGGTCGGAACATCGGCTGCTGCCATAACTTCTTTGGCAAATGCTTTAGAGCCTTCCAGTTGAGCAGCTTTTTGATTTGGTCCAAATACTGCAATTCCCTGCTCGCGAAGAGCATCGGCAACACCATTCACAAGCGGCGCTTCTGGTCCAATTACAACCAGCTCGGCTCTTTCTTCTAGGGCGATTTTTGTTACAGCAAGTCGATCATTGATATCAACTGCTCTGGTCTCCACCTCTTTGCCAATGCCTTCGTTTCCTGGCGCACAAACAATGTTTGCGGCAGGCGTGCCTGTGCGGATGAGGGCTTTGACAATCGCGTGCTCTCTAGCGCCTGAACCAACTACCAGGATTCTCATTGAGGTGAGTTTACCCCCGGGCATAATTGCTCTGTGAGCGGCAAGAAGATTCCTTCCTCGATTGGGGATGCACTACTGGCGAACCCAGAGAGCGATGTTCCGACTGCGGTTCGCTATCTGCTGCAGCTGATTGCTGAGCGCTCACCTGGTCACTCAGTTGAGCTGAGGATTCCGCCATATGGCGCTATCCAATGCGTGGAGGGATTGAATCATCGCAGGGGTACCCCGCCCAATGTTGTGGAGATAGGACCCGAGGTTTTTCTAAATCTTTGCTTTGGGAAAACTAGCTGGGAGCAAGAAATTGAGAACGGCAAAATTTTGGCTAGTGGTGAACTAGCAAAAGAACTTGGTTCTTTGTTTCCGTTACGCCGCGATTAGTTCTGAGTCGCCCAGCTCAACAAATAGACGCTGGTTGAGCTTGAAGGCAGTTCTTACCTCGGCAACTAGAAGTAGCAGTTCGTCATCAGTCATTACTAAATCGTCAACTGCTGCGCGGTAGCTTTCCTTGAATGGAACTACTGCTTCGATTTGTGCGAAGTGATAGAAACTGGTCTGCTCTTCAGTTAGACCGTAGTGGCGACGAACCAGTGCACCAATTGCCTGACCGCCGGAGAGATCTCCGAGGTAGCGGGTGTAGTGGTGAGCAAGTAGGCGAACATCTTCTATTCCACCAAGTGCTTCAATTCTTGCCACGTACTCAGCAGTTGCTGGCAGCATCGGAGTCTCGCTCCAGTTTTCTACTCCTAGCTTTGCTAGGTCAGCAACCATTGAGTCAAATCTCTTCAGCTCAGGCGCGAAAGGTAGTGGCGCTGCATCTGGCAGCTTCTTCTCCATAGCCTGGTAAACAAACACCATCTGGTTGAGGTACCGGGTGTAATCGGCAGCGGACAGCTCACCAGCCATCAGGTCCTTGATGAAGGATGCGTTCTCAGCGGTCTTGTGATCTGACATTGAGGACTCTCGCATCAGCTGGGAGATGGTGGTCATGTTGCCCCTTACTAAGGTTTGCCTTACCAGTTCAGACTAGGACAGTTTCAGGGGCCTCGCAACCCCCGAAACTACTGGATAATTGGGGCATGGCCGAAGAAATTGAGATCAGAAGAGCTCCTAAAATCTTGCCCTTCATGCTCACCTTCGCAGGCTTGGGAATGCTAATTGCAGTTGTCTTCCTTTTATTTACTCCGGCTGATGCGCAGCTGCCAGAAAACTTTTTTGGTCTAACTCTGATTGCGTTTGGTTCGCTCGGGCTGGGAGTCGGGGCAGTTTTTGCGATTGCCTATGACCTGATCTCTGCTCGCCGCGCTAAGCGCGCACTAGCCAATAGGGTTTCAGAGTGAGACGCGGGGATGGACTTCTAAATCACGACCTGATGCCGGGCGAAAAAGGCCCGCAAGACCAATGCGGAGTTTTCGGAGTTTGGGCACCCGGTGAAGAGGTTGCCAAACTTTCCTTCTTTGGTCTCTATGCTCTGCAGCACCGCGGTCAAGAATCAGCCGGTATTGCAACTGCCGATGGCGAAAAGATTTTAGTTTTCAAAGACATGGGACTTGTTTCTCAAGTCTTCAACGAAGCAGCACTCGAATCACTGCAGGGCCACATCGCAGTTGGTCACACCCGTTACTCAACTACCGGTTCTTCTCACTGGCGCAATGCTCAGCCAACACTTGGGAAGACTGCATACGGCACCGTTGCGCTTGGTCATAACGGAAATCTCACCAACACCGCTGAGCTGATGGAGCTCTTAGAAAAAAGATATCCAAATCACGAAGGCGATCTTCGCTCCGGCAATACAACTGACACGGCAGTGCTAACGGCTCTGCTGGCAGGTAATGCCGATAGTTCACTGGAAGCAACTGCGCTTGAACTACTTCCAAAAGTCAAAGGCGCTTACTGCCTTGTCTTCATGGATGAGTCAACGCTCTATGCAGCGCGTGATCCGCAAGGTGTAAGACCACTGGTGCTAGGAAGACTTGAGCGCGGCTGGGTGGTGGCAAGTGAATCGGCAGCGCTTGATATCGTTGGCGCCTCTTTCGTTAGAGAGATTGAACCGGGGGAGCTGATTGCCATTGATGAAAATGGACTTCGCTCCAGCAAGTTTGCTGAAACTAAAAGAGCAGGCTGTGTCTTTGAATATGTCTATCTAGCAAGGCCCGACACCGCAATCAATGGCCAGGTTGTCTATGAGGCAAGAGTTGAAATGGGCAGAACTTTGGCTAGGGAATACCCAGTTGATGCTGACTTGGTCATGCCAACTCCAGAGTCGGGAACGCCTGCCGCAATTGGTTATAGCGAGCAAAGCGGCATTCCGTTTGGTCACGGCCTCGTGAAGAACGCCTATGTGGGAAGAACTTTCATTCAGCCCTCCCAAACTATTCGCCAGCTTGGTATTCGACTAAAACTTAATCCATTGCGGGAAGCTATTGCTGGCAAGCGGCTGATTGTGGTGGACGATTCAATCGTTCGCGGTAACACTCAAAGAGCACTCGTAAAGATGTTGAAGGAAGCTGGCGCTGCTGAAGTTCACGTGCGGATCTCCTCTCCTCCAATTACTTGGCCATGTTTCTATGGAATTGATTTCGCATCCCGGGCCGAACTCATCGCATCGGGACTTGGTGTTGAAGAGGTTCGCCAATCAATTGGAGCTGACTCTCTTGGCTACTTATCTCGCGAGGGAATGGTGGCAGCAACTAAGCAAGATGAGAACTCGCTCTGCACAGCTTGCTTCAGTGGCCAATATCCAATTGAACTTCCAGCAGCAGATCGACTTGGTAAGAATCTGCTGGAGCGAGGTGTCGCTTCCATCAAAGAAGAAGGTCACGTTCACATCAATGACTGATCCATACGCATCCTCTGGAGTTGACACAGCCGCCGGTGACAGAGCGGTCGAACTGATGAAGAAAGCAGTCAGTGCCACTCACGGCGGGCTCGTTCTAACAGGTGTCGGCGGGTTTGCTGGATTAGTTGATGCAGGATTTCTAAAGAGCTACCGACACCCAGTACTTGCAACATCAACGGATGGTGTTGGAACCAAGGTCTTGATTGCGCAGGCAATCGATAAGCACGACACCATTGGGCAAGATCTAGTTGGCATGGTGGTTGACGACATTGTGGTTTGCGGGGCGAAGAGTTTGTTTATGACCGATTACATCGCCTGCGGCAAAGTCGAGCCAACAAGAATTGCAGAAATTGTGGCTGGAATTGCTAACGCCTGCAAGGAAGTCGACGTGGCTTTGGTAGGTGGTGAAACCGCCGAGCACCCAGGAGTGATGGGCGAGGACGAGTATGACCTAGCCGGGGCAGCGGTTGGAGTTGTAGAAAAAGACCTCTTACTCTCTCGCGAGAAGGTAGAAGTTGGTGATGTCGTAATCGCACTTGAATCTTCTGGCCTGCACGCCAACGGTTACTCATTAGTGCGCAAGATAGTTAGCGATAAGGGGCTTGATTACAAGGCCAAGCTGGCCGACTTCGGAAGACCACTAGGCGAAGAGCTGCTGGAACCAACCCGTTTATATTCCAAAGTCGTGGGTGATTTGTTGGAGGCATTCCCTGGCCAAGTGAGCTCTCTAAGCCACATCACCGGTGGCGGTATTGCTGCCAACCTGTCTCGAATTCTTCCCGAGACTGTTTCGCTTGATGTTGATCGCTCTAGTTGGAAACCGCAATCCGTTTTTAGCGTTTTAGCTGACATTGCGGGTCACAAGCTCACTGATCTTGAGGGAACTTGGAATCTCGGAATTGGATTTGCGCTGGTAGTTAGAAAATCAGCAGCGGATGCAATCATTGCTAAGTCAAATTCTCTTGGTATTCCTGCTTGGCAGGTTGGAGTGATTGAATCAACCGCTTGCGACGACAAGGGTTACATCACCGAGGCAAAGGGTGTGCGCGGTGGTGCCGTTCGACTAGTGGGAAGCTATGCGCAATAAAGCGGCTGTTGTTATTGCAGTAGTTGGACTGCTGGCAGCGTCGGGCGCCTTCATCCTTGGGATGATTGCTGGTGCTAACAGTGCAACTGTCAGTGTTGTAAGAGATGTTCCAAACGAACTTTGCTTTCGAGATCCCGCAGCTGATCAGTTCAGCGAGAAACACGTTGAAACCAAGCTAAATGCCTGTCAGGTGGTTGGAATGACTAAGCAAGCCGCCATTGACTACTTAGAGGGCAAAAATCTAACCGTTCGAATTGCCTATGAAGATGGTGAATACTTTGCTCTCACCGAGGATTACCGAGACGACAGGGTGAACCTGGAAATCCTGGTTGGAATTGTGGTTGGCGCTACCGCCTGGTAACTACTTGTCGTCGTCTAGTTCGACTACGCGCTCGTCATCACTTGGTGCGTAGTCATCTTCTTCGTCATCATCAGCCCAGCGGTCAACGTATTCTTCATTCTCGCTACTTGCTTTTTGATTGAGCTCAGCTTCCAGCGCTGAATAGTCCGTGTTTGGACTGAAGTACTTAAGTTCGCGTGCGACTTTAGTGTTCTTTGCTTTTTGACGGCCACGCCCCATGGCGAGCCCCCTTATTCTCTTGCAATCTTGGGCCGAAGCCCCGGTTACAGGATCGAAACCTGGCTAAATAATAGCAAAGGCTAGAAAGCCCACATCACAAGGCGCATTGCCAGCACCGGCATCAAAATGTTGATGGCTAGGGTCAAAGACATCTGGGCAAGCCGGCCACGGTGATAGTAGGCAAAGGCTTCCTTGGCCACCCCAGCAAAAGTCGATAGCCCACCAGCCAATCCAATCGAGGCGACCAAGATCATTTCAAACGGCCAGTTGTGGGTGTAGATGTAACCAGCAATTGCACCAGCCAAAATGTTTACAAGGAACAAACCAAAAGGAAGAACTCCCTGCCAGCGGATTAGTAACCAGCGCAATACAGCACCTACACCACCAGCTGCGCCAATGGTCAAAGTCAGAACTAGATCGCTCATTGCGCCACCTTCTTTCTGGCGGCTCTGCGTCCCTGGTGCCAACCAGCGGCGAAGGTAATAACTGCACCAAAGAGCATGATGGCAATATCAGAAGTGAGGTCCTCCGCGACAATAAAAATCGTGACTGCGCTCATGGTCGTGAAGCCACCGGCTAGACCGGTAGCAAAGAATGCTTGCCTGTAATCAGATTGGAAAAGCGGGTGGCGGATCACTAGGCCCAGAAAATAGGAACCCAGAAGGTTGATAAATCCGAGCGAGATTACCTCGCTTGTTGGGTATGCATAAAAAGACGCAACCCAATCATGAACAACATGACGCAGCATGGAGCCAATCGCGCCACCGAAAAACACCAGGCCAGCCACTCTCCAGTTGGCTAACACTCTTTCAGGCTAGTGGGTTTCCAGGAAAATACCAGCCACTTTCGCTTCCCCTATTCGGTAGCCTTTGGTTGTGTTCGATTCCAAAGACAACTTGATTGCTGGAAGTTACTACCAAAATAACTACAGCCAAGAGGAAAACCAGAAATTTGCTTCGCAGTTTGATGCGATCACGCAGCAGATGGTGACCTGCCTGGATCAGCAATTGCCTGCTAGCTCAGATTTGATGCAGCAGGCTGTGCGGGCCCACTATGAATTCTGTTTGCAGTTTTGGAAACCAAATCGCGAAAGCTATAAATCACTTGCCCTTAGTTATATCTTGCCCAGCCCATACCGAGACAGCTATGAGGGTTATCGCGAGGGACTTGGGCAATACATCTATAACGCAGTGGTTGAGTTCGCGGATCGCGAGCTTAGCTAAGCGCCAGCAGAGCGCAGGCGCCAATTGCCATGGCGATGCCGATGTTTTGGCTAATGGCAATCTTTTCCTTCAGGAAAATTCTTGCTAACAAAATGGTGCCAACCGGATATAAAGATGTAAGGACGGCGGCAATAGCTAGCGCACCTTCGCGGGTAGCAATTATGAAGAAAACATTTCCCGTCACATCGCCAAGACCAGCCAGCAGCACCAACCAAATTGTGCCAGCGCTGAAGACCGCTTTCTCAATCACGACCTTGCTCTTGCTGGCTAAAAACAATAGGACCAATCCCGCTAACAAAATCGTGATGCCAACCACTCTCATTACAATCAGGACACCAAGCCCTGAGCCAGCAGGGGCCATGTCTAGAAAAATAAAGATGCCGGCAAAACCAAATCCAGCTCCAACTGAATAGAGCGTTGCTCGAAGACTTGGCAGTCTCACATCATTGCCTGGAACAAAAGCAACCAACACCACTGCAACCAAGATCAAGACAAGCGCCAGCAATGAGAGCTCACTGAGCTGCTGACCATTAGAGATATCAATCACTACCGGAACAAGTGCTGACAAAACTGCGGTTAGCGGTGATGTAATGGAAATAGGTCCAAGCGCCAGTGCTGCATATAGAAATGTGATTGCGGCTGCTGAACAGATACCAGCGAAGATTCCAATTTGTATGACGTTCGGTTCAAAACTCGCACCCATTGGAATGCTAAATAAAAGAGCGAGGAAAAGCCCAAAGATAAATGCAATGGTTGTGACAGTTAGTGGTCTTACTTTCTTTGAAGCAATTGCTCCAACAAAGTCTGCATACCCATAAGAAAAAGCGGATAGCAATCCAAACAATATGGTCACTATCCGCCTCCTGGTGGCTCCGACCGGCATCGATCCGGTGACCTAACGATTTTCAGTCGTTCGCTCTACCAACTGAGCTACAGAGCCTTGGGGTTTTATCCCCAACCATGTCGCTAAAAGCGACCGCGACCCTGACGGGACTTGAACCCGCGACCTCCGCCGTGACAGGGCGGCGCGCTAACCAACTGCGCTACAGGGCCAATACTGCTGACCTTATGGTGACCCCAACGGGATTCGAACCCGTGCTACCGCCGTGAAAGGGCGGCGTCCTAGGCCGCTAGACGATGGGGCCTAAGGCTGGCACCGAGGACCAAGACTACCCGCCGCTCGGCAAGTTGCGCAACACATAGGGAACTCTCAGGCAATACTTTAATGTTTCCTCGATATTTAAAAGGGAGGTGGAGCATGCGCAGAGGGCTAATAGCCAGTTTTACGGCCGCTGGCATCCTGGTCACATCCCTTCTATTAACCCCGGCCTGGGCAGTCCCGAACTACCCTTCGGCGGCGGAGGTGGCGGCAGCCAAGCGCAGCGTCACCGAGAAAAAGAAGATGATTACCCGTATCGAGGGCATCCTCAACACTTTGGAAGCAGAAGCTCGTGAACTTGAGGCAATTGCTCTTGAAAAGAGTGAGCAATACATCAGAGCACTAAAGCGCGCAGATGATATGCGTGAAAAAGTTAAGTCACTTCAGGATCAAGCCAAAGCATCTGCCAACAAAGCTGAAACCGCCAGAGTTCAACTGGGGCAGTTGGTTGCGCAGATGTTCCGCGACCGCTCAGCCAATGAGATCACGCTAGAACTATTTTTCAATCCAGATAGTGCAGAAGATCTACTTTTTGAAATGAGCATGCAAGAGATAGTTGCTCAGCGAACTGAATCAATTTATCAATCAGCTCTTGATCAGCAGGCACAAGCGCAAGCATTAGAGCTAGAGCTTGAAGAAGCTAAAAAACAACTTGAGGTTGTTGAAGCTGAAGCGAAGAAGCTATTTGACGAAGCACAAGCTGCAGCTGATGCGGTGATTGCAAAAGTTAGATCGACCGAGCGCGAGCGCGCAACCATGATGAGTCAGCTCGCAAGCTTGCAAGACAATGCGGAGGATCTAGAGCGTCAACGCCGTGAAGGTTTGGAAGCTGAGCGTAGGCAGAATGCAATCAAGACTGCACCTACCGCTCCTGAGCTCTACACAGTTGGACCACCAAATAAAGAATTAGTTGAACGAGCAATTGATTTTGCTAAAGAACAGCTTGGTGAGAGATATGTTCTTGGCGGTGCCGGACCAAACGTCTGGGACTGCAGTGGAATCACCATGAAGAGTTACGCAGCAGCAGGTGTCTACATCGGCTGGCACTCCGCCACTGCTCAATACAATGTGATGGCAGCTCAGAAAAAACTAGTTCCATTCCAGGATGCGCAACGCGGAGACTTGATCTGGTGGAGCCAAGAAGAAGCGTTCTCTGGAGATAAGTACCACGTCGCTATTTATTTAGGCGATGGCATGATGCTGGAATCCCCCAACCCTGCCAGAACAGTGAGAATTGTGCCGGTTCGCTATGGTGAACTTTGGCCCTACGCTGGTCGTCCAACCGCTTCTCGCTAAGCCAGGAGGTTTCTGAGTGAAAGCACTATTCATTCAGCACGACCACGTCTCTCCACTGGGTCCAGTCGGGGAGCGTCTCAGACAACATGGATTTGAAATTGAAACCATGTTGGTTGTGCCAGAAGAGAAGTATCGAGAACCAAACGTTGAGGTTCAATTTCCGCAGGCCAGCAATTACGACCTCATCATTCCGCTAGGTGCTCCCTGGGGCGCTTGGGATGATGGCTGCATCGGCAACTGGCTGCAACCGGAGCTGAAGTGGATAAAAGACGCAATCGAGAGTGACATTCCAGTTTTGGGAATCTGTTTTGGCGGACAGCTAATGGCGAGAGCACTGGGTGGTTCGGTTGCAAGAGGACCCAGGCCAGAACTTGGTTGGCACTTTATTCATTCGAAAGAACCGAACCTAATTTCAATTGGACCGTGGTTTCAATTCCACTACGACAGATGGCAACTACCGCCAGGCGCGAAAGAGTTGGCGGTATCGCCCATCGCATCGCAGGCTTTCAGCTATCGCAAATCTCTCGCACTTCAATTTCATCCAGAGCTTGACCGAGAAGTTCTTGAGGGTTGGTTGATCTGGGATGGCAGAGAAGAACTTATTGAAGATGGTCAGAATCCGGATGTCGTCTTAGAGCAGACGATCGCACTGGAAGACCTTTCTCGCAAGCGAGCATTTGAGCTAGTTGATAACTTCCTTAGCCAAATTGCAGGCTTGTTACCCCAGAAAACCTCTTAGTAGCGCAGCAGATCCCTGCAGATGCTTGCGCATCTCTTCGCTCGCAACGGCCGAGTCTCCGCGCAAGACGGCTTGAATGATTGCCTCATGCTGCTGGTTGGAGTGAGCAATGTTTGGCGGCAGCAGCGGAATTTGATCCAGCAGTTCATTTACGCGCATTCTGGAATAGGCAACTTCAGTAACCAGTTTGCTGGAACCGGTTACCTCAGCCACAAGCAGGTGAAGACGAGAGTCGAGTCGACGATAATCTTGCGGCTTGGCTTTAGAGGTTTCCTCATGCGCTTTCCAAAGTGCAACCCTTACTTCTTTACTCAGCTCGGCACCAGCTGCCGCATAGGCTGCACCACACTCAACGACTTCTCTGAAAACCAAAATGTCTTCGATTTCTGATTGGTTGATTTTGGTTTCGGTTGCTTTTTCAAGTGGAAGCTTCTCGGCAACGAAGGTGCCGCCGTATCTGCCTCTTCTAATGCTGAGATAGCCAGCTTCTGCAAGTGAAGCTGTGGCATCGCGAATGGTATCTCTTGACACATCTAGCAGTGCAGCAAGATCGCGCTCGCCCGGTAGTCGATCACCGGGCGAGGCAAGACCCAGTCGAATTGTTTGAAGCAGTCGCTCAACGGTCTCTTCAAAGGCATTACCACTTCTTATTTTCTTCAGCAAAAGTGAGCTGTTGCCAAGTTCTATTGGCTCCAGCTCACCTAGCTCGAAGTTTTTCATAGTGGTGTTACGTAGTGTCCTGAAATACCACCATCAACCAAGAAGGTTGAACCCGTAATGAAGGAGCTGTCATCGGATGCTAGGAATGCAACAGCGGCAGCTAGTTCTTCTGGGTTGGCAAATCTTCCCATTGGGATATGAATTAGTCGGCGAGCTGCTCGCTCCGGATCTTTGGCAAAGAGCTCCTGAAGTAGCGGAGTGTTTACTGGTCCTGGACAAAGAGCGTTCACTCTGATTCCCTGACGAGCAAACTGCACACCCAGCTCACGGCTCATGGCCAGCACCCCACCCTTGGAGGCGGTGTAAGAGATTTGGCTGGTTGCACTTCCCATCACAGCAACGAACGATGCGGTGTTGATGATTGAACCAGAACCCTGTTTGGTCATGTGCTTTAGTGCTGCACGGCAGCAGAGGTAGACGCTCTTGAGGTTTACATCCTGCACCTTTTGCCACGCTGGCAGTTCGGTGATTTCAATTGAGTCATCATCAGCAGGTGATATACCTGCGTTGTTGAATGCAATGTCAAGTCTTCCGTAGAGCTCAACCGCCTTGTCGAAGAGATTGTTTACTTCGCCTTCGTCAGCGACGTTTACCTTGACGAAACTACCGCCAACTTCTGCTGCGGCTTTTTCGCCTGACACTGGGTCCATGTCACCAATCACAACTTTTGCTCCCTCTGCAGCAAAGCGCTTGGCGGTCGCTAGACCAATACCTGAACCACCACCTGTGATGACGGCCACTTTCCCAGCTAGTCGCTGAGTCAGATCGATTTTTGTTATTGCCATTTTTTCTCCTAATCGGCGGGGTAGTAGACAGTTTTTTCTTCGGTGAAGTGCAGCGGTGCATCGGGTCCAAGTTCACGGCCCAGTCCTGACTGCTTGAAACCACCGAACGGGGTATTGAAGCGAACGGAAGAGTGAGAGTTGACCGAAAGGTTGCCGCTCTCCACTGCCCTTGAAACTCTGATTGCTCGACCTAGGTCTCTGGTCCAGATGGATCCGCTTAGTCCGTACTCGGTGCTGTTTGCGATCTCGAGTGCCTCAGCTTCATCCTTGAAGCGGTAGACAGAAACAACTGGTCCGAAGATTTCTTCGGTCATGCAGCGGTCGTTGAGCTGATCTGGTGTGACAACGGTTGGTGCGAAGTAGTAACCCTTACCCTCAGGAGCAGATCCACGGAATGCCACCTTCGCATCGGTTAGGTAGCTGCTGACTGATTCAAGGTGCTTCTTGGAAACGAGCGGACCCATTTCGGTTGCGTCTTGAGTTGGGTCACCAACCTTGAATGCCTTGACTGACTTCTCCAGTCCTTCCATGAACTTGTCATAGACAGATGCCTGAACCAAGATTCGACTGCGAGCGCAGCAGTCTTGGCCAGCATTTTCAAACACTGAACTAGGCGCCGTTGCGGCAGCCTTTTCAACGTCAGCATCGGCAAAGACAATGTTGGCGCTTTTGCCGCCAAGCTCCAGCGTTACCCGCTTCACTTGGTCAGCAGCCTTCTTCATGACTTCCTTGCCGACTTCGGTGGAGCCAGTGAAGACGATCTTGCCCACCTTGGGGTGTGAAATAAATCGCTCGCCGACCACTGAACCCTTACCGGCAATCACCTGGAACAAACCTTCCGGTAGTCCTGCTTCCAGTGCCAACTCTCCCAGGCGCAGGCTGCTCAGCGGAGTCCACTCGGCTGGCTTCAGAAGAACTGCATTGCCAGCTGCCAGTGCTGGAGCAAATCCCCAGCTGGCAATTGTCATTGGGAAGTTCCAAGGAGTAATTACGCCAACTACTCCAATTGGATCGTTGTAGGTGACAGCGATTCCGCCAGCCACTGGAATTTGCTTTCCGCTTAGGCGCTCTGGTGATGCGGAGTAGTACTCCAAAACATTTCGCACATGGGTTGCTTCCCAGCGTGCTTGCGAGATTGGGTGACCTGAGTTTCTAACTTCTAGCTGAGCTAGTTCCTCAACGTGTGACTCAACGACCGATGCAAAGTCATGCAGTGCTCGTGCTCGATCTGCTGGGTTTAGGGCAGCCCACTTCTTTTGCGCTTTCACTGCTTTAGCAACCGCCGCGTCAACTTCTTCGACACTGGCGTGAGCAATGGTTTCCATTGCCTCTTCGGTTGCAGGGTTAATAAGTGTGTAGGTCATTTACTCTCTCGATATCTCTTTGCTGCACTGACAAGTCCTTGAAAAATTCGCACATCGTCCAGTGTTTGTTCTGGGTGCCACTGCACGGCAACACCAAAAGGGTGGTCTTCCAGTTCGATTGCTTCAATCACGCCATCTTCTGTTTTGGCAGTGACCTTTAGTCCCTCGCCAAGTTGGTCGATTGCCTGGTGGTGATAGAGCGCTGCATTGTCAACTGAGTCACCAACTAATTTCGCAAGGGTTGACTGGGCCGCTACCTGAACCTTCATTGGAGTGAATACTCCGCCACCTTGCTGATAACGATTATCGCCAATCACATCCGGTAGGTGTTGAGTCAGTGTTCCACCGCGATTGACGTTCAGCATTTGAGCACCGCGGCAGATTCCTAGGAATGGAAGCTTCATCTCAACTGCTGCATTTAGCAGCTGATCTTCTAGTGCATCACGAAGTCGGTCTGGTTCTTCTGCTTTTTCATGCGGAGCTTGCCCGTATCTTGCAGACTCAACGTCTCTGCCTCCACAAATCATCAGAGCGTCAACACCGCTAAGAATTTCTTTTGCGTCTTCAAGGCTCACTGTTTGCGGAGGAATCATGACGGCCAGTCCACCGGCTCTTGTGACGCCCTCTATATAGAAGGCAGGGATCATCGCAAACTCGGTGTCCCAGACTCCGGTCTGACCGCGCTGGCGATAGGTGGTTAGACCAATTCGTGGTTTAGGTTCGCTCAAAGCCGCGCACTCTTTCCCACTCGGTGATGGCGCTGGAGAAGGCCTTGATCTCGGTGTTTGCGTAGTGGACGTAGTGGTCAACTACCGCTTGACCAAAGACTTCTTTAGCAACCTTTGAGTTCTTGAACAGCTCGACCGCTTCGGTCATGGTTGCTGGCACGTGAGGCTTGTTGGAGGCGTAGCCGTTACCGGTTGTGATCTCTTCCAGCTCCAGCTTGTTTTCGATGCCGTAGATGCCCGCGGCAATCATGGCGGCGGTTGCTAGGTATTGGTTTACATCGCCACCAGGCACGCGGTTTTCCACTCGCATTCCGTGGCCCTGACCCACAACACGCAGTGAAACGGTGCGGTTATCAATGCCCCAAGCAACTGCGGTTGGAGCAAAGCTTCCCTCCACGTAGCGCTTGTAGGAATTGATCTGAGGCGCATAGAACAAAGTAAATTCGCGCATTAGCGCAATTTGTCCAGCTAGGAAGTGCTTGAAGGTCTTTGACATTCCGCGCGGATCTGACTTATCAGCGAATACCGCTGAGCCATCGGTTCCGCGGAATGACATGTGAATGTGGCAAGAGTTTCCTTCGCGCTCGTTGTATTTCGCCATGAAGGTGAGGCTCTTGCCGTGCTTATCGGCAATCATTTTGGCGCCAGACTTGTAGACGCTGTGGTTGTCGCAAGTGGTGACTACTTCGTCATAAAGAAATGCAATTTCCTGCTGACCTAGGTTGCACTCGCCTTTGACTCCTTCGCAATACATGCCAGCTGCATCCATCGAGTTTCTAATTTCGCGCAGCATTGGTTCAACTCTGGTTGATGCGAGTAGGTCGTAATCAACGTTGTAATCGGTGGATGGCTTGAGGTCTTTGTAACCTTTTGCCCAAGCATCGCGGAAGGTGTCATCGAAAACAATGAACTCAAGTTCAGTTCCGACAAATGCTTTCATGCCAAGTTTTTCAAGTCGCTCAACTTGGTTTTTCAAAATTGATCTTGGTGATTGTGAAATTACTTCGTGTGATGTCGTGTGAAGATCGGTGGTGACAATTACGCTGCCAGGTAGCCACGGCGCCATGCGCATGGTCTTCATGTCTGGAATCATTGCCATGTCCGCATAGCCGGTGTCCCAAGAGGAGATTTCATATCCCTGAATGGTGTTGTTCTCGATGTCGACGGCCAGCAGGTAGTTGCAGCACTCTGCTCCGTGGTCGGCGATGTTGTCTAGAAAGTGGCGGGCAGCTACTCGCTTACCGATTAGTCGACCCTGCATGTCCGTGAAGGCCATGATGACGGTGTCGATTTCACCCTTTGAGTAAAGGGTCTTGAGCTGCTCCAGATTGATGTAACCGGTAGTGGCCATTAGGCAATCCTCTTCTTTGAGGTTGGTTTTCCAACCATTAGAACCCACTTTATCGAGGGCTTCTAGACCCCAACCTACTCCTGGGGCGGATTTTGGGCAATTTCAATCCTGAGAAAACTCGGTTAATTTTTTGCCCAAAGGTTGGTCAATCCTGCTATTGGAGGTCTAAAGTCAATATCGCAAAACCATACACAATGTCGTGCGTGGGAAGCACCTCGATCCTCGAGGCGCCTTTCTGGAGCGGCGGATAGGAATATGAATGTCTTCGGACAACATGAAAG
>JACCDV010839255.1_pt1 | contig 18491 bp, 21 predicted proteins | sample 7446131 | NCBI WGS metagenome assembly JACCDV01 (sample SAMN15323448, study PRJNA562643) | freshwater metagenome | isolation source: river surface water | place: USA:Blue River Watershed | collected 2017-08-17 | reverse complement strand
GTCCGATCCGCTGCACCGATGGCCAGGCGGCCGTCTTCAAGGCGCTCTGGTCGTTCAAAGGGGTCAAGGTCGATGCCGAGCGCGTCATGCTCAAAGCGGGCCAGGACAGCCAAAAGCCCAACGACCTATTCAAGGTCAAAAAAGAGAACAAGGGTAAGCCGGAGTACGAGGGGCCGCTGCATGCGTACCGAACGCTTGTGAAATCAACTCAGCGTCCGGGGGAGTACTGGATGCCGTGTGCCGCCGAAGCAACCTAAAACTCGATTGAGGAATATCCAATTCCCGTCTTTCAGCCAACTCGCTCCCATGGCGCTTTCCCGACCTCCCTCAAAAACTTTCCTCCAGTCTTGTTCTCAACAAGCTCCACGGGCAAGCGGAACTGGCTACCCAAAGGAAACGCCTGCCGCATGGCACGGGAGCATTGCACACGCATCGTACTGGGAAAATGTTGACCGTTTATTGGCCGTACTCGGTACTGAGCATCGGATGGCTCCCCTGGGTTGAGGAATGTTTCGACGACCACGAACATTATTCTGCTCCTATGACAAAACGCCTGGATTGCCATGCGCGTTGAAGAAACGAATGCTCTCTTGAAACAATCTAGCGTTTTCAGGATACTCAAGCGCTTTGATGCCAAAAGCCCGGAAGGTCACTTCGATGAAGTGGTCATTTTTCGTTTTGATGGTCGAGATGTCGTAAACATGCCTCTGCCCAGGCACGGCCCTCATCCACAACGGAACCGCTTTCTTGAGGATTTTTGGATTCCCCTTGATAAGAATCTCGCGCCCCTGAATGTCGACAACAAATGTGCCCTCCCCTTTTGGCAGGGGAAATGTTGACAGCGGTCCAGTTTCTCGCAGCAGAGGCCACCATCCTGCTTTCTTTTTTTCCAATGCTTCTGCTGAATGTCTGTGCGGTGGGCGATCTGGATCGGTACAAGGATACTTTGGCCATAGCGGACCAAGATCGTCGAAGAACACAGAACCGCCCTCGGGTGATCTGTAAAAGAAGACAGCCGCGCTGCAGACAGGACACTTGGCATTAGGGGTAGTGTGACTCTCTGCCTTGGACCAATCCGGTGTGGACAACGGCCCGTTGGCCTCGTAGAAAACACCCCCCCAGCCGCAGTTGCAATCGGGTCGATGATTGTGTGCATTGCATGGCATGAGTTGGCCCTGTTGTTGTTGTGACCTAGAGGCCATCTTGCTACTCGAATAGCAATCAAGCCTTATGAGCGCGGTAAAGCGGATGCAGCCCAGCTTTGATCACACACAGTTCCCAGATGCCTGGGGGCATCTTCCGATCCCCAGCCTCCCACAACTGCCAAGCCCTCAAGCTCACGTGCACCAGTTCCGCCGCTTCCTTCTGGGTGTAGCCGAGTGCCTTTCGGGTGCTCTTCAACTGCTCTGGTGATGGTGATTTAAGCATGATTGCAATTATTTTACGTACATTGTTCGCCTTTTAGGAGGGTTGCCCATAGAGTCAACTAATACAGGGAGCAGGTCGCTAACACTGCCGCCTCCTTCATCTGACCAACTCGGGATTCAAAATGGCTCCCTCACAAAAAACATTTCGCTGCCCTGCATGTAAAAAAATTGTCCCTGGCGAACCACCGCTTGTTTGTCCTGAATGCAATCTGGGCATTCCAGAATCCGCCGGGTCTGGCCTATGGCCATCATTCAGTCCGCGCAATGGTTTTACTGGGCAAGAGCTTATGGATCGGCGAAACATGCCGCTTGACGAGTATGTTCGCCGACTTAAAAACAATTTGGGCGAAAAGTGACATTCCTTCGATGAAAAATTATTGTTTGATGATCAAAATTAGGCCGGTGCATGCTTGATAGTAAATCGCTCGAAAATATACGCAATGAAGCCCGAATCAGCCAGCGCCTGTGGGTCAAGGTGCTGGGCATGCTCCAGCAAAACTGGTGTGTGACCGAGCCCCTGCCCGGTGGTGGGGTCGACATGGTTTTTTTTGACGACCATGGCGATGTCTTTGACTGGTTGTCCGCCCCTGACCTGGCGTCAGCGCAGATGGCACTGGACGCTAACGGTTTCAGCTGGATGTGGACCTATTCCAGCTTTTACTGCGCAGCAGGCATGCCGAAATTGCCCGTACAAGGAGCGCGCGAGCGCAGCCGGCCGATCTATTCCAGTGGCGAGTACTGGGCTGAGCCTTCAGGGCTTGAACGCTTCCCACCCGACCACCCTGGCGTGCTCATGATCGCCTCGCGCAAAGCCCTGCACCGCTTTGTCGATGCGCAGGACCCTATCTGGTATTCAATGATAGAAGAGTTGGCCTGTGGCCGTAAGCGCTCCCACTGGATGTGGTTTGTGTTTCCACAGCTGCGTGGACTAGGTTCGAGCCGAATGGCCGACTATTTTGGACTGTCATCTCCCCGCGAGGCCGCCGCTTACTGGGACGATGATGTACTCGGCAGCCGTTTACGCAGTTGTGTCGACCTGCTGCTGGAGCTCTCCGATGGCACCTCCGCGCAAGCCGTGTTCGGCAAGATCGACGCAATGAAGCTGCGCTCGTGTATGACGGTCTTCGAAAATGCCTCCCACGCAAGTGAATCCGTTGTGGCTGTTTTGGATCGGTATTTCCAGGGTCAGCGCTGCCTGCTGACGCTGGACATCATTCGGGCTTCTGAGCCGGCACGGCGGATGCGGTTGTCTCGCTGAGGATCAAATTTTCAAACCAGCGTGAAATCTAGAGATCCAATCATCCGCCCCTCCAAGTGGCCTGGCGAACTCAAAAAATCGACACACGCATAAGTCCTTGTCACACAAGGCGATGTGCGTGTGCCACGGCGTAAGAGTTGGTGTTTTTTCTCAGAAAACAGAGGGCAGAAAAGGGTCGAACTGGGCACTGTAGGCGCCTGTTCGGCCCACCCCCTGGCACACGCATAATGCGCCTGTGCCCCGCGTGTACTGGGGGATGCCCCAAATGAAAACGCCCAACTGAGAGCAGTCGGGCGTTTGTAGATGGTGGTGGATTATAGCACTCCGGATGACACCCCTTCCACAGTCCTGCGCAAGTAACAGTAGCACGTTCGATCAGAGGGGAGATGGGAGGGCCAGAATTGAGAGTCGACGACTTCCTACCACTCCCCGGATCATCTTGAGATGGTGGATTGAGGGGGGTAGTCCTTCAGACTCATGTGCTCAAGGCGCCACTCTTTGAAGTTCTCCGACTGAGCAACTGTGATTGCGTTGTCAGACATGGGATCGCAGTACGTCAGGCATATGCCCTGCCACTCGCCGGCCTGTGACTCAAATGCCTCGGCGAACAACCGTTCGAGTTCTTCAGCGGCATTGCTTGCAACCGCTGCCGCTGCCGGCTCATCACGCAAGCTGTTGTACAAGACCACGATGCCGAGCTGGTACGTATCAGCCGGTGTAACTCGCTCCACATCTTCACCTTCATCAAGGTCAAAGAGCAGTCCACGTATGTGATCGCCTCCTGCCTCAAGGATGGCGGAAGCGGCGGCGCTGCTGATGCTGAGAAAAAAAGCCGACGCGATCTGGGGCACGGAAGAGGACGAATGATCAACACCTCAGATCGCGGCGAAGCCATCAAGTTGATTGACGAAGCGATTGCTGCCGGAGCCAGGCAAGCCCAAGCCTGCAGCGAATTGGGCTTGAAAGAGCGAACCCTGCAGCGCTGGCGCATACGACCCTTCGATGGCAGGCCCGCAGCCGAGCGCAAAGTGCCGCGCAACAAACTCAGCGAAGCAGAGCGCCAAGCTGTCTTGCAAGCGGCCAATCGAAGCGACTGCGCCAGTCTGACGCCCCACCAGATCGTGCCCAAGCTTGCGGACGAGGGGACCTACCTGGCCAGCGAATCGACCTTCTACCGGGTGCTCAGGGCTGCAGGGCAGGCGCTCAGGCGAGGTCGCAGCCGCGCGCCCAAGGCCCGCCCCTTGACGACCCATCGCGCCACAGCCGCCAACCAGGTCTGGTGCTGGGACATCACCTGGCTGCCGACGACCGTCAAGGGGCGCTACTTCTACTGGTACATGATGAAGGACATCTTCAGCCGCAAGCTCGTGGTCAACGAGGTCCATGCCGAGGAGACGGCCGACCATGCTGCCCGACTGCTGCATCGGGGATGCTTGCGTGAGCAGACGGCGGGCAAGCCGCTGGTGCTGCATTCGGACAACGGGGCGGCGATGAAGGGCATGACCATGCGAGCCGCCATGGGAGAACTCGGCGTGGTGCCCTCGTTCAGCCGGCCACGTGTGAGCAACGACAACGCCTATGCAGAAGCGCTGTTCCGCACAGCCAAGTACTGTCCGCTGTGGCCTGAGCGGCCCTTCGAGACCATCGAGCAGGCACGTGAATGGGTGCTTCGATTCGCGGCTTGGTACAACGAAGAAGAACACCGGCACAGCGTGGTCAAGTACGTCACGCCGTCACAGCGCCATCGAGGGGCTGATCGGCAATTGCATTCCCAGCGCGCCTCTCTCTACGAGGCCGCACGACAAACGCACCCCGAGCGTTGGTGCGCAGCGTGCCGCAACTGGCAACTTGAAGACGCCGTCTACCTCAATCCAGAGCGCGACCGGGCCAACGAATTCAGGAAAGTTGCCTGAACACCGAGGCGACAACTACCTTGACACACGCCGTGGTTTTGAAAAGTAAGGAATTCGGGGGAGACGTCAGGCCGATGGGCGAAGGGAGTCGGTGTCCGGGAATCGGGGCAGTCCACGCTGAGCGTCTCGGTGCCAGGTGACAGTGGTGCGAATGCCGCTGCGATCACCCTGTAGCGAAAGGACCTTTACAGCGTGCCGTCGATTCCGGTCGAACGATGTGGCAGCAGTTCGTTTGGAATAGTGGCGGCAAAGGAAAACATGTCTCCGCGATACCACGACAGGGCCAGATACACACCTCGTCCCTTGGTGTCGATCGCTCGCCTTAGGACGCGAGCTACGGGGGCGCCGAGTGGGCAGCGTAAATGGTCGGCGAGTACGACGTCGGCCGGCTCCACTGTGATGATCAGCTTGAGTTCAAGTGCACCGACGGCCGGAAGAGCTCTCACCATGGGCAAAACCTTCTTCTTCTCAATGGCCCCTTTGGGCAGGCGGCGGTAAATCGAATCTGCGACACAGATTCTTATAAGCCCCAGGGGGCGCCCCTCGAACTTGTGAATCTTCGTGATGCCTTTGTATGTAGGAAATGCAATGGCTTCCTTGAGCATATCCGCCGGTACGGTCGTCAAGTCGTCAACGGCCAGGATCACGATCTCCACGCTGGAAACATCGGCGTCCATCGCGTCTGCGATTTGGGGAGCAGGCTTGCTCTGCGACGGATGCTGTAAGACATGGATGCCACGCCCTCGGCTAGAGACGAGAAGTCCTTCTTCAGCAAGGACCCGTATGGCTTCCCGAATGGTAATGCGGGCCACCTTGAAGTGATCACCGAGTTCGACCACCGTCGGCAATCGAGAACCTGGCGCGATGGCTCCAGAAAGGATGGCATAGCGCAGGATGTTGGCGACCTGTATGTATAGGCTGACACCCTGCGTCTGATCGACGCTCAGATTTCCGGCTTCGGCAGGGATGAGGAAATGGGGACTTCTTTGCATGGGCGACAGACTATCACGGAAGTGATTTCCCGCCGCCGGTGAAAAAATCGCACCATTAAACCGTATAACCGGTGTATAATTTCAAGACGCACATTGAAAGGTATTTATGTTCACGAAAACACAGTCTTTATGTCGCTCTCTTCTCGCTTGTTGTCTGGTTCTGCTGGGATCCCTGGCGAATGCGCAGGCAATTGACTACCCGACACGCACCATTAAGTTCGTTCTGCCCTTCCCCTCGGGAAGCGGCACCGACCAAGCCGCCCGTGCGGCGGCCAACGACATCACTCGCCGAACCGGTCAGCCTGTGATCGTCGAGAACAAACCTGGCGCAAATGGCTTGATCGCCGCGCAACAGGTTGCTCGGGCAGCGCCTGACGGCTACACCGTCTTCATCACTAGCATGACGACGCAGTCGGTCAATCCCTTCCTCTACAAGAAGCTGCCCTACGACCCGGTGGCGGATTTCATCCCGGTGGCGATGATTTCCAAGAATGCGATGGTGCTTGTGGTGAGGAACACCGCTGATCAGCCAAAGAGCGTCGCGGAGCTTACAGCGCGAATGCAGGCTGCGGGCTCGAAGCTGAGCTTCGCGAGTGGCAACACCTCTTCTCTGGTAGCGGGAAAAACCTACTCCAATGCCGTTTCTTCTCCCGCGCTTCATGTCCCTTACAAGGGAATTCCGCAAGCCGTCACCGATCTCATGGCCGGGGCGGTCGACTTCATGTTCTCAGATCTGACGGTGGCCACCCCCTTGGTTCAACAGGGCCGCCTTCGTGGTCTTGGGGTGACCGGTCCAGCCAGAGTGTCAACCCTGCCAGACGTCCCGACGATGCGCGAAGCCGGCATGCCGATCGAGCTGTCGGTCTGGAATGGCGCCTATCTTCCTGCAAAGACACCGCCTGCGGTTGTAGCCCGTTTGAACGAACTCTTGAATCTGGCGACGAAGAGCAAGGAAGGTCAAGAGAGATTAAGGCAGACCGGCGGCAGCGTCGACACGATGTCCGCCGAGGAATTCGCAAAATTCAACGAACAGGAACTGCTGAACTGGGGCCGCGCTGTGCGTGGCGCGGGCATTCAGCCTGAATGACACCTGGCAACATGTAAAGGACGATAAATGGAATCCATTATTCCAAACCCGGAGGAGTTGGAGCATCTTCGGCAAACTACCCGGAGGTTCATGCGAGAAGAAGTGAGACCAGCGGAAGACAAGGTGGAGCACGATGCCTATCAGTTGCCGGAAGAGTTGCTGAATCCGCTCAAACAAAAGGCGAAGGAGATCGGACTTTGGGCCCTGCGCTCTCCAGCCGAGTATGGCGGCCAGGGGATGGGATTAGAGGCCTCAGCCGTCTTCGCTGAAGAGGCATCGCGATGCAAGATGGGCGCGTATATTCCGGCATGCGGGGCTACAGGGAGCAACCCGCCTGCGCCGATTCTTCTGGGCACTAAAGAGCAGATTGAAAGGTTCGCGATTCCTGCGATTGCGGAAGGGGCCAAGGTCTTCATGGCGATCAGCGAGCCATCGGGCGGATCGGACCCGGCTCGCTCTATTCGCACGCGCGCCGTACTCAAGGGTGACCACTATGTTCTGAACGGATCCAAACTGTGGATCTCGGGTGCTCAGAGTGCGAAGTGGGGGTTGGTTTTTGCCCGCACCGGTGAGCAAGGCGCCCGTGGAGGGATCACCTGCTTCATCATCGACGGCAAGCCCAAGGGGTTGACCCTCCGTGAGGTGTCGGTCATTCGTTCATGGCCGACCTATGAACTCACATTCGACAACGTTGAAGTTCCCGTGGAGAACCGCTTGGGTGATGAAGGCCAGGGCTTTGCGCTTTGCGAGCGGTGGTTGGTCGAGGCACGTGTGCCGTACGCAGCGGGTTGCATCGGCATCGCACAGGAAGCACTCGAGATTGCGATCGACTGGGCTCGTGATCGGAGGGCATTTGGTTCGACGCTGAGCGAGAAGCAATCCATTCAGTGGATGATTGCAGACAGCGACATGGAACTACGAGCCGCACGGCTTTTGACGCAGGACGCCGCACGCAAGTGCGATGCTGGTCTTCCATTCAAGGTGGAGGCATCGATAGCCAAGGTCGTTGCCACAGAAACAGCGGGACGCGTGGTCGATCGATGCCTTCAGATTTTGGGCGGGATGGGCGTTGCCAAAGAAATGCCGCTTGAGCGCTGGTATCGGGAACTCCGCATCAAGCGCATCGGAGAGGGGCCTTCCGAAGTTCACCGGATGGTTCTTGCTCGTCAACTCTTCAGAGGCACTGCCTGATCGAGGTATCTGTATGTCAATTGATTTTGAAATCGTGGAAGACGGCATTGCCCGAATCACACTTAATCGCCCGGAACGACACAACGCATTTGACGAAGAACACTACCGGGATCTTTCTCTTGCCTGGGCAAGGGTGCGAGATGACCAGGCTATCCGCGTTGCCATCATCACCGGCGCGGGCGAAAAATCATTTAGCTCGGGCGCTGACCTGAAGTCATTTTTCGGCAAAAGAACCGCCACCGAGATGTGGCTGACGCAAAAGGACCAACTTCTCAATCGGGGGCTGGAGATATGGAAGCCGATCGTTGCCGCCGTCAACGGCTATTGCCTCGGTGGGGGCATGACCCTTCTGATGGCAACCGATGTTCGGGTGGCCGCTGAGCATGCGACTTTCGCGCTGTCAGAAGTCAAGCGGGGCGTTGTGGCTGGCAACGGCGGGACGCAACGAATACTGGATCAGTTGCCGCGCGCCATCGCCATGGAGGTGCTGCTCACCGGGGACCGGTTCGACGCCGCCACCGCCGAACGGTGGGGGTTCGTCAACAAGGTTGTCCCGCTGGAACAATTGCAGGAAACGGCATTGACATACGCGCGAAGGCTCAATTCCAGCGCGCCACTCGCTCTTCAGGCTTCCAAAGAGCTGGCACTGCGAAGCCGCGAGATGAGCTTGGCAGACGGATTCCGGATGGAACTGTTCTTTAATCGCATGCTCCAGGCAACCGAGGATTTCAAGGAAGGCTCGGCGGCATTTGCAGAAAAGCGCAATGCGCGCTTCACGTCGACATGAGCACGGCGAACGCCTTGAGCGGGCGCTACGTGATTGCTGGAATCGGAAGCACTGCATTCGGAAAGCTCGGACTTGACACCGTTTCCCTGAATGCGATGGCGTGCCGGGAGGCACTTGCAGATGCCGGCATTTGCAAGGAAGAGGTTGACGCGCTTTTGCTGAAGGCGCCGACCTCCGCAAGAGAATCGCTCTACGGCCAGAAAGTTGCGGACGCAATGGGCATGCAACCCCGGTGGGGCGGAGCGTGGGACCAAGGGGGCGCTGCCAACGTCACCTTGATCGCTTTCGCCATCATGGCCATCGAAGCCGGGCAATGCGAAGTGGCTTTGGTGTCCTATGCTGACAACCCGCGCAGCGGCGCGGCCGACTTCTTCGGTCGGCCCCGCGGCGCAGAGGCCCCTCACGGGTGGTTTTCCGCTGCGGCGTGGTACGCCATGATCCATCAGCGGCACATCATCGAGCACGCGACCCCGCCCGAAGCGTTCGGCGCAGTTGCCATCGCCGCGAGGAGGCACGGAGCCGCCAACCCGAATGCGCAGCTGCGCAAGCCTATCACGATGGACGACTACCTGGCGTCTCCCATGCAGATCGAGCCGCTGCACCGTGACGACTGCTGTCTTGTGTCCGACGGGGGCGGCGCGGTGGTGATCATGAGCGCACAAAGGGCGAAAGACCTGCGCGTACCTGCGCCAGTTCCCATTCTCGGATTCGGCGGAGGGAATACATCCGTTGAGTTACAGAACCGTGCGTGCTTAACGACGACAGAGGCCGTGCGTTCGTCGAGGTTGGCATTCGACATGGCTGGAGTGCGTCCAATCGACGTCGACGTCGCCCAAATCTACGACTGCTTTTCGGTCGCCGTCCTCATGACGCTAGAGGACTATGGCTTCTGCAACAAGGGCGGCGTCTACGACTTTGTGCGGGACGGGCAGATCGAGTTCGGCGGACGCCTTCCCGTCAACACGAGCGGCGGCCTGCTTTCAGAAACTGGCATGCCTGGCATGCAGCTTATCCACGAGGGTGTTCGGCAAATGCGCGGCTCGGCGACGCTGCAGGTGCCCGGTGCGAAATTGTGCGCGATCAGCAACCAGGGAGGGGCGATGCACACGCACGCGACTCTCCTGCTCGGAACTTGAGGTTACAGGATGCTTCCGCAACCAGAAATCACGACTGCGAACAAGCCCTACTGGGATGCATTGCACATGGGCCAGCTGATGTACCAGTGCTGTCCGTCGTGCGGCGCATGCTGGCTTCCCGCTCGAACGCTATGCCCCACTTGCCTTAAATCCGGCGTCGTCTGGCGGCCCGCCGAAGGGTCGGGGAAATTGGTGAGTTGGGTCGTCTTTCATGTCGCGTATCACGAGGCCTTCAAGGATAAGGTGCCGTACAACGTGGCGCTGGTCGAGTTGAAGGAGGGTCCCCGACTTATCAGCAGCGTTCTGGCTTCCTCGCAAGAACTTTACGGAGACGCGCCGCTGCGACTGAAGATCGAGACGGAAGACGGAATCGCATTGCCGCGATTCTGTATTGAAAAGGATTCAGATGACAAATGAAACGTCGGGGACGGCCGGGGCTCCGCTGCAAGGCGTAGTTGTGCTTGACCTCACCCAGATTTACAACGGACCTTATGCGACCTTTCTGATGGCGATGGCTGGCGCCGATGTGGTAAAAATTGAGCCGCCGGACGGAGAGCATCTGCGACGCAGACCCAATTCGGGTGGAACAACCGAGCCGTTTGCCGTTCTCAACGCGAACAAACGAAGTCTTGTCCTGGATCTCAAGACTGATGTGGGGCGTCAGGTTCTCCTCGAACTGGTCCGCAAGGCCGATGTCCTGGTCGAGAACTACGCACCCGGCGTTATGGCAAGGTTGAATCTTGGCGCCGATACGCTGCACCAGACAAACCCCCGGCTCGTGATTGCGTCCGGGAATGGTTATGGCGCCGAAGGGGCCTATCGCGACTTCACCGCCATGGACCTCACGGTGCAGGCGATGTCGGGCGTGTTGAGCGTCACCGGGCACCCGGACCAGGAGCCAGTCAAGGCCGGTCCAGCCATCGCCGATTTTTTTGGTGGCATCCACCTTTATGGTGCAATCGTCACGGCACTCTACAAGCGACAACAGACCGGCGAAGGCTCGTGTGTCGAGGTCGCGATGATGGACGCGTTGATTCCCAGCCTCATGTCCAACCTCGGCTTACACAACAGTCGGGAGCAACAGAATTTGCGCACCGGCAACAGCCATGGCGGACTCCTGGTCGTTCCCTACAACGTCTACCCCGTACAGGACGGCGGTGTTGCCATCCTGGCTGTAAGCGATCAGCACTGGCTGGCACTGGGCGACGTCCTTGAGTACCCCGATCTGGTGACCGATCCCCGTTTTGTGGATAAGTCAAGCCGGGTCAAAAACCGCGCTGCGCTCGACGCGCGGATCGGTGAGTTGACCATCAAGTTCACAAAACAAATGCTCTTCGATCGGCTGGTGGCAGCGCGCGTTCCCAGCGCTCCGGTCAGAAGTCTCGACGAAGTCATCAACGACGAACATCTTCATGCACGCGGGATGCTCAAGTGGACTGAGCACCCCGTCTATGGCCGCATGTTGGCCATGGGAAGTCCGCTGCGGTTTCGCGGCTATGCCGGCCCGGAAGGCGTTGCCAGCCACGAGCTTGGCGCTGACAGCCGAGAGGTTCTCGCACAGCTGGCAAGCATCGAAGGCTCCAGGTTTGACGAACTGGCGCGAGCCGGTGCATTTGGAAAGGAATGAAATGGGATCGAACAGTCAACTTCAGGAAGCGGCTGAGTGCGGTGTGGAAGCCACTTACTTTGCCGCGCTGTCGCAAGGAAAACTAATGATTCAACGTTGCGCCGATTGCAAGCGCGCTATTTTTTATCCCAGGCAGTTCTGCCCGCATTGCGACAACGAGACCCTCACGTGGGAGCAGGCGTCAGGTGCGGGGACCGTGCATTCGGTGACGACGTTGCGTACGAAGCCAGACCGGCCGTACAACATTTCCCTGGTTGATCTGGACGAGGGGGTTCGCATGATGGGCCGGGTGGACGGCATCGCGCCCGACGAGGTGAAGATCGGGATGCGTGTGCACGCCCGGATCATCGAACAGGGCGGCAAGCCTCTGGTCGTCTTCCTGACCTCGCCGGAGGCCGCATGAACGAATCCCTTCTTCGCGGCGCGGTCGCGATCTCCGGTGTCGGGACAGCGGGGTGCGGAGATGCGTCCGGCTTTACTGACATGGAAATACTGGCAAAGGCAGCGCGGTCCGCCGTGCACGATGCGGGTCTGAAGATGTCGGACATCGACGGCATTGCCACCGCCAACCTCAGCGCTGCATTGTGGCCCTTGAACGTCGTCGAGTATCTCAATGTCCGTCCTTCCTATGTCGATGGAACCAACATAGGAGGGACATCGTTCATCGGTCATATGCTGCCAGCTGCAAGAGCCTTGATGAGCGGGCAATGTAATGCGGTACTCGTGTGTTACGGAAGCACTCAGCGATCAACAAGGGTTCCCCGGCGCGAGCGTGCGGATGCAAGGGCGCTTCTAGACCCGCTGCCATATGAAGCACCTTATGAGCCGTTCAACCCGCCCTCTTCTTACGCGCTCATTGCCGCGCGGCACATGCACGAGTATGGAACGACCCGGCGTCAACTCGCCGAGGTTGCGGTGGCTGCCCGACGTTGGGCTCAACTTAATCCGGAAGCGTTCGCGCGGGACCCGCTGAGCCTGCAGGACGTTCTCTCCGCCCGGATGGTCAGCGACCCATTCACGGTTTATGACTGCTGCCTTGTCACCGACGGCGCGGGAGCTTTCGTGATGGTGCGCTCCGACAGAGCGCGGGATCTGCGCCAGAAGCCCGTTCACGTGCTGTCGTGCGCGACGGCCGCCTGGCATCGCCAGGTTTCCGGCATGCACGATCTGACGGTGACGCCCGCATCCGAATCCGGCCCGAAAGCCTTGGCTCAGGCGGGCCTGACAACCGCGGACATGGACATGGTCCAGCTCTACGACGCGTTCACTATCAACACGATCATGCTTCTGGAGGATCTGGGATTCTGCAAAAAAGGCGAAGGCGGCGCCTTTGTGGAAAACGGCGCAATTGCGCCAGGCGGACGCTTGGCCGTGAACACCAACGGCGGCGGACTCTCCTGCGTTCATCCCAACATGTACGGCGCGTTCGCGGTGATCGAAGCAGTGCGGCAGTTAAGAGGCGACTGTGGCGAGCGACAGCTTAGCAAGGCCCGGACCGCACTGGTCCACGGCAACGGCGGCGTTTCCGCCGCCGCCCAGTCCACGGCCGTTCTCTCCACTTCGGACGTCCTGTGAAAGCGAATCAACGTTCGGCACCCAAAGAAGTATGCCCATGAACAAAATATGCCCAGATATCGCGACGGCAATCGCCGATATCCGCGATGGATGCACAGTGCTTGTGTCCGGTTTCGGGGGCGCCGGCCACCCTACCGATCTGATTCATGCGCTGATCGATCAAGGAGCTCGCGACCTCACGATCGTCAACAACAATGCGGGTAACGGAGAGAACGGTCTCGCTGCACTTCTCAAAGCCGGGCGGGTTCGCAAGATCATCTGCTCGTTCCCCAAAACCGCAAACTCCCATGTTTTCGACAGCCTCTATGCCGCCAAGGAGATTGAGCTGGAACTGGTACCGCAGGGAACGTTGGCTGAACGCCTGCGGTGTGCAGGAGCGGGCCTCGGAGGATTTTTCACGCCTACTGGGGTAGGGACGCCAATCGCGCAGGGCAAGCGCACGGAAGTGATAAACGGTAGGGAGTTCCTTTTCGAAACACCGTTGCACGCCGAATTCGCGCTGGTCCAGGCTGACGCTGCCGATCGCTGGGGCAATTTGACGTACCGCAAGACGGCGCGCAATTTTGGTCCTGTGATGTGCACCGCGGCTACCACCACGATCGTGCAGGTTGCCCGCATCGTCCCTCTTGGAAGTATCGATCCGGAGCATGTAGTCACACCCGGGATTTTTGTGTCCCGTGTCGTAGAAGTCAGTCATCCACTGTATTCAAGCTGAGGAGCGGTATGAACAAATGGACACCTCAAGAGAGGGCCCAACGGCTCGCGCGAGACATCGAGCCCGGATGGTACGTGAACATCGGAATCGGAATGCCGGAAATGGTCGCCGAGAACTTGCGCGAAGACGATGACATCATCTTGCAGAGCGAGAACGGCATCCTCGGCATGGGACCCCTGGCGCGCGGAGATGACATCGACACCGACCTTGTCAATGCAGGCAAGAAGCCTGTCACCGCACGTTTAGGGGCGTCCTACTTCGAGCACACCACATCGTTCGCGATGATGCGTGGAGGGCATCTCGACCTGTGCATCTTGGGCGCCTTCCAGGTATCGGGCAGCGGGGATCTGGCGAACTGGTCCCTGGGCAGACCGGGCATTCCGCCGGCCGTAGGCGGTGCGATGGATTTGGCGGTTGGGGCCAAGCGGGTGTACGTCATCATGGACCACACTACAAAAGACGGGGGGCACAAAATACTGCCGCAGTGCACGCTGCCACTGACCGGTCTGTGCGTCGTGACGCGTGTCTACACCGATTTGGCCGTCCTGGAACGACGGCATGACCGCATGCATGTCATCGATCTTGCACCCGGTGTCTCGTTTGACATGGTCCAGCGAGCGACGAGTGTGCCACTTATCGCGCCCTGATTCGTTCGTGTCAGCGGAGCCGTGCTCGTCGATTCCGTGAACTCGCAACACGTTCTCGTCCGGTCCACGCCGACCGTCGTATCCGACGCTATGAGCCGGCCTAATTCGGCGGGCATCGTCGATGGACATGAACCTTGTGTCGCGTATTGCGGAAGAGCGTGACTGGTGTTTTCGGCATGGAGACAGCTGGTTTCGCGAGCGTGACCGTTCATTTCGGTGACGTGACCGAGGCATCAAATTCTGCTTGCTGTCGGAGGGCGAACCGGCTCGCCGGTCGGTACTCAAGTTGCGTATGAACCAACTGCTGGGCATAGGGGGGCGCGGCTCTTCGGTGGTCTCGGCCAGATTGCCCCGATCGGCACCGCTGGCCATGGTCGTGCGCAGCGTCTCCTTGCACTAGGCATCGCAACAGGAGACAGTAATGACCTAGACGACCATGCCCTTCTCCTTCAAGCGGACCGCTTCTTCGACAGCGATCTCGTCGAAGGGTTCATGCTCATCCTGGCGTTGGCGTTGGCGTTGGCGTTGGCGTTGGCGATGCCGTCGGCCTTCACTCGAACCTTCACGTTGTAGTCGACGACGCGTCGGGGCGTTCGACAGGGAGAAGAGTTTTCATTGACGTGTTATCTAAAAGAAAAAGCAGGACGTGGCTTGTGCAAGGACCACTCCGGTTTCAGTCGTTGGCGAGGAAACGGCCGACCATGTCATTGAAAGACGAGGCCCATTCGATCTGGGTCCAATGCCCGCAATGCGGATACACATGCAGCTGCGCGCGAGGGATCAGGCTTGCCAGGGTCAGCGCGTTCGACAGTGGAATGACCTTGTCTTCGCGGCCGTGGACTACCAGCGTCTCGTGCGGTAGCGCGCGGATCTTGTGCTCCGGCGTGGTCATCGCCTGGATGTACTGCTGGCGCGGGGCGGGAGAGAACATTTGCGCGAAGCGCTCCTGAACGCCTTCGCGTGTGCTGGCGCGGTAGCGAAGCTCTGCGAGCTCGTCGTTGACGAGCTTGCGATCATGCGCAAAGACGTCGAGCAGGCCCTTCATGTTCTCTATGGAAGGTGTATAGCCCCACACGGCATCCAGACCGGGCGTCAGCGGAAAGTCGATGCCCACGCTGCCCATCAGTACCAACTTGCGCACGCGCTCGGGCCGGCTGGCGGCAATGGCGAGGGCGAGCCCACCGCCAAAGGAATTGCCCACGAGATCGACGGAGTCCAGCTCCAAGGCGTCCAGGAATCCCACCAGGTGCTCAACCCACGTGTCGAGCCCGTAGCGCGTCCCGGCGGGTGCGTCTGTGTAGCCGAAGCCGACCATGTCCGGAGCCAGCACGCGGGCCTGTTTCGACAAGGGCCCGATGTTCAGTCTCCAGTTGGCCCAGGCGGTCACACCCGGGCCGGAGCCGTGAATCATCACCACTGGATGGCCATTCCCTTGGTCGTGGTAGTTGGTGTCGAAGCCGGCCGCCCGAATGCGATGGCCGAGTTCGGGATTTGGCGTAGAGCTCATGAGGTCGCCTTGCTTTCGCGGTCGCAAATGTTGGCCAGCACTTCGGCGCCGCGATTAGCCGCAGACAGGCCACGGAACAAAAAGCACAGACTGACAACCGCTTGCATCTCCTCCCAGCTGGCGCCAGCCTTCCGCGCCGCGATGCCGTGCATGATGGCAGCGTCGCTGAGGTCCATCAGCAGCATGCCGAAAAGCATCAACTGCGAGGTCTTCACATCGAAGCACGAGGGGTACATGCCATGCTCGCGCATCTGCTCCTGCAGACTGAGCATCTTCGGATCGAGCGCGCCGGTAACGAGCATGCGTGCCTCAATGCGCGGCGGCACGAAGCCGACCAGTTCCTCGTAGATCGCTGCGCGCTGTTCGAGCGACGCGCTTTCATCGGCGTAGCTCCCCATGGATTTCTGAACTGCGTCTCTGTTAATTCGGGGTGGCAACATGGTCATTCCTTTGTTTGTTCGGGCCAGTAGGCAAAGCCCAATCCGGTTTTGGCGTGGTGCGCCGGGATGTAGTCAACAACCTCCCCCTTCCACTGGCACGCGCCGGCGGCGACGATCCAGGCACGGGTCTCGCCGGTACCACCGCGCATGGTGGCCGAATCGACCGTGAAGAGGTTCTGCAGGTCCGCGCCACGGTTGGTCGCGATGCGGTCGAGGATCCATCTGTCCAACGGCTCATCGATCCAGCCAGCGCGCGGCCCCACGGGGTCGTGCGACAGCCCGCCCGAGGCGTAGATGGCGACCCGTTCGGGTCGGTGTGCCAGCAGCTTGGCCAGCGTCTGCCCGACTTGCCAGCAACGCCGAGCAGTGGGCAGTGGTGGGAAGTAGCAGTTGAGGTACAGGGGGATGATCGGCACGTCCAGTTTGGGCAGGAGGCGCTGGGCTGGATAGACGATCATGTGCGAGGTGCCTCGCTCGGGATGCCGTCCCAGTGGCTTCATCACCGAGGTGGAAGCCATGTCGAAACCTTCTTCCAGCATGGCTTCGAGCAGGTAGGTCGAGAGTTCCTGGTGCACGGGAAGGTGGATGCGCGAGTCCTCCGCCGGCTGATCGACATAGAACGGCGCCGCCGAACCCCAGACCTCTTCGCCCGTGAACAGGCACATCGCCGGATTGCAGCGCTGGTCAAACATGTCCTCCTGGTCGTCGCCAACGAATATCACCGCATCGGGGCGATAGGCCTCCAGCTGCCGGCGCAATACTTCGAATGCCGTGTCAATGCGCTGCACGTACCCGCGAATGACCTCGGGTGTCTCCAGCTTGGCGGTGTGCGGCTGGGATTCCTTCATGTAGTCGGGAATCGCGCCGTACACCTTGGGCCACAGCTCGGGCGGGCAGAACATGGCGGGGGCGTGCGATGACGCCAGTCCCAGTCCAATCATTGGTTAGCTCCTCGTGAATGCATATGGGTGACCTGCATCAAGGCCTGCACCATGGCCTCTGGGCTGGCCTTGTTTTGTCCGGCGATGTCCATGGCCGTGCCGTGGCCGACCGATGAGAAAAGCACCGGTGTTCCGATCGACAGCGCTGCTGCGCCATGCTTTGCCATCAGCTTGGCGGGTACATGGCCCTGGTCGTGGAGCATCACCACGAACGCATCGCAGTCGCTGCGTGGCAGCAAAGTGTCCGCACCGATCGGCCCGATCAACTCGATGTCTTCGCCTCGGCAGGCCTCGATGGCGGGGGCAATGCGCTCGATCTCATCGGTGCCAAAAAGACCCGACTCCCCAGCGTGGGGATTGACGCCAGACACACCAATCCGAGGACGAACGTATCCGAGCTGGCGCAACGCCCGAGCCGTCGCGCGGATCACTTTCTCGACCCGCTCGCGTGTGATCATCTCGATGGCATCGCGCGTGCTCAGATGCACCGTCACGTGCGCGATTCGCATTGAGTCCCAGCACAGCATCAGCACCACTTCGTCGATGGGGGTGTTTGTCCGTCTTGCCAGATATGAAGGGTGTCCGTCGAAGGCGATGCCCGCCTCTTTGATCGCCACCTCGTGGATGGGCGCGCCTACGACGGCATCAACATGCCCGTCCATGGCTGCTTGCACGGCTGCGTCTAGCGCCGCCACGGTGGCCGCGCCATAACGGGCAGCCACGCGGCCCAGTTCAAGGCCTTCGCCCAAGCTGTCGACATGGACGATGGCCAACTCGTCGGAGCAGCCGGCGATCTCGGACGCCGACGACAGCGTGCGACAGTCAATGGACATTCCACAGAGTTGGGCATGCATGTCCAGCGCCCGACGATCGCCGAACAGGACGATACGACAGCGCTCCCTGACGCGCGGATCCGCCGCTGCCTTGAGTGCGATCTCGGGCCCGACCCCAGCCGGATCGCCCAGCGTCACGGCAACCACGCGACGAGCGGGCACCCCGCTCATAGTGGCAGCGCCAGCAGTGTGTCAACGCGTGAGCTGTCGCACACCACGATGCGCTCGACGAAGGAAGCCTTGCCATCGGCGACGCGCACGCGGTCCTGATAGGTACCGGCGGCAAAGGTGGGGTCTCCTCGTTTTCAGTGCAATAAGTGACGGTACGAAAAGCTAGCACTGGCGCGGAGGTGGTGTTGGTAGATCGTTGATTTCATTGACTTTCCTGTTCACTTTCAAATCTGCGATTCGTGGC
>JACCDV010074757.1_pt1 | contig 18497 bp, 24 predicted proteins | sample 7446131 | NCBI WGS metagenome assembly JACCDV01 (sample SAMN15323448, study PRJNA562643) | freshwater metagenome | isolation source: river surface water | place: USA:Blue River Watershed | collected 2017-08-17 | reverse complement strand
GATACAGCCACGAAAATGGCTTCGGCTGAGTCTCACTATGTCCAGAGTGAAAAACGTGCCTCTAATGACCGTATAGCCCAGCTTCGTGATTTTTACGAGAAAAAGATAACTGCTCTTCAATCCGAGCATAATCAAAAATTAGAGGCCGTATTGCTAGAAGTTAAGAAGTTTAAGCAGGAGCAGACCAAGGTAAACCCATTCAGCCTAAAAGACCTTCCAGAAGATAGACGAATTTATTAGAAAAGCTTAAGTTATGGCTATGTAGATTGTGGGTATAATCCAAGATATATGCTCTCAAACCAAGAATTAGTGTATATTGGCATACCTAAAGAATTTTACTCGGAAGGGTACGTAGGGAGGGTGGACGAGCCAAGCAAGAAAGTGTTGTATGACAGCAAAGTCATAATTACTAATACCCTCCATGAGTTTTTCGGGGAGTGTGGTAATGTTTTCGAGCTGTTGAAGCAGCACAGTTCTTACCCATGTAAAACCTTTACTTGTGAAGACATAAGTGATAAAGGCAACAATATCTTAACAATTTTTGAAGAATTAAAGAAGTTCCAAGTCCTTGGTATTTTAGATTTAGCTTCACCTTCTAAACCTAGACTTATTGAAGGGTTGCTGAGGAAATGGTTTGAAGCTGGCAAATCGTTAATTATTTATAAAGATTTTGAGTACAGTGAACTATTCGCTAACTATAGCAAATGGTTTATTTCTATTTTACAATCCAAGGAGGTTAGATGAGTTATCATTTACTAAGCTCAATACTTAGTGAGGGTAAGAGGAGTAACTTATCTCAATTATCTCCAGAATTATTTTTTGAGAATGAGGAAAAAGCTTATAAATTTATTTTAGAGCATGTCAAGAAATATAACCTTTTGCCTGATGTTAATACTGTTAGGCAGAATGGGTTTAATATTCCAGACCCTATTGAATCTTTTGAATATCAGCTAGATAAAAGCAAAGAGAGGTATATACGTAACTTGTTAAATAGTGCGTTATCTCCTGATAATGTGAATAACATGCTTCAAGGAAATCCTGTGCAGTTTGTGCAAGTTCTTGATGATTTAAGACGACAAGCTTCTAGAGTATATAAATCCGAAGAGGTTAGCGATATTTTATCAGGGACTTCTGATATCGAGCAATTTATTTTAAATGCTATGGCTGGCCAGTCTATGGGGATTTCTACAGGTTCTGAGTCTTTCGATGATTTAACTCATGGGTTCAAAGCTGGTGATTTTGTAGTATTTTTCGCTCGGCCAGGAGTGGGTAAAACATACTTACTCTTAGCTTTATGTGCTGTAGCTATGAAGCAAGGCAAAAAAGTTTTGTTTATCAATAATGAGATGTCTGATATGGAACTTAAACAACGGTTTTGGGCTATGGAGATGGGAGTTAATCCAGATTTTATGTATTCAGGACAAATAACTTCAGAACAAATACATAAGATGAAGTTAGCTAGATCAGCTTACGAAGCTATCTTAGCTAATCTAATTGTTATTAATCCAACAGAGAGAATGTCTATAGAGCAGATTAAAGATTATGTGGCTGATATTCAACCAGACATGTTGTGTGTGGACTCTGCATATAAGAATAAACCAGGTGATAGTAACACTAGGCGTACAGAATACGATTCATTGAATGTAGTTATAGCAGGGTTTAAAGATATTGCTAAGCACATGAATATACCAGTTTTAGTTACTACACAGGCTAACAGAGAATCGACAGCTAAGAAGGAAGTTTCTACAGCGGCAGCGGCTGGGTCTGACGCATGGTCGCAAGACGCTACCTTGATGTTGCATTTAGATAGGCATGAGATAGATGATACAAAGCTTATTGGAACTATTGTCAAGAATAGAGGCGGCCGTTCCTTCGTAAACGGGAAAGCTATAAAAGTGTCGATAAACAAAGATGACGTAACCATGAATTATGGTATTGGGGATATATTAGAAGATTTTAGTGAAGGGTATCAAGGCGAGGTTACGTTTTGAATTTAGTTTACGCAGGCAATAAATCTCCAGAGGTTTTATTCATTATGGAGCCTGGCAGTGTAGTGTTTAAGACAGATATAGAGAAAAAAATACTTAAAGAGTGTATAGATTTTGCTGAGATAGATGCAAAACAAATAGCTTTAGTCAGATGTGCCCATGAGCCAGAAGAGGGGCTGTGGGACGATAAAGCACAATTAAAAAAATACATTCTAACATATAGAGAGAGCTTGTTAGAAATTTTAAGGTCTATGTCGCCTAAGGCAGTGGTATGTTTAGGCGGAAATTCGTTGCAGGCGTTTATGGGGGCTAGAGCGTTCAAACCTTCTGATTATAATGGGCAGGTTAGATTAGTAGATGGTGTTCCAGTAATCGCTACATCTTCTTTACAGGTAGCTTCTACTAGGTTAGATAGCATAAATATTTTTAGAGCAGAATGTGCAGCATTGAAAAAATTTAGAGATAGTGGATATATTTATTCTGAGGAGTTATTCTCTGATATATGCGGCGGTTATAAGTGGTGTGTAGATTTAACAGAGTTAGTAAATAATCCACCTAAAGTTATAGCTTTTGATACTGAGACTACAGGTTTAGATTGGAAGCTCGATTCTGTGTATCCATTTGTTGCACAGCTTACATGGGAAGAGGGGCAAGGAATAGCTATACCATTAGGCAACACGTACTTCCCTGAGTATTTCAGTGAATTGCTAGGATCATGGGATCAAGAGAAGCTATTAGGGCAATTAAAAACGGTTCTAGAAAATCCTAATACTAAAGTAGTAGGTCATAACATCAAGTTTGACATGCACATGATATCTAAATTAGGGATAGAGATAACTCCATGGATGGATACAATGCAATTACTACACGCTATTGACGAAAATTCTTTGCAGAAGAATTTAGATGTAGCTGTGAAGCAGTATGTTGGGGATATGTATGGGTATGCAGATAGCTTTAATCGTTCTGTAGATAAGTCAAATATGATTTCAGTCCCGCCAGATAAATTGCTAGGGTATGCTTGCGGAGATACTGACGCTACATTTAGATTGTGTAAGACATTATATGCGATAGCTAAACAAGACCCTTCTAACTTAGCTGTGTTGCATAAAGTGCGTATGCCAGCGATTAAAAGTTTTTACTTGCTAGAGAAGCAAGGTATTTGCATAGACACTAATAAGTTGCCAGAGCTGGTTAAGACAGTAGAAGAGGGTATGGCTGAACGCCATGTAGAATTGATTACATCTATTCCAAGAGAGGTTTTATTGAAACATGCTTGGACAGCGGGTAGTGCTGGAGTATCAGATAATTTAAGGCCTACCAATTCACAATTAATTATAGATGCTCTGTTTAGTGAATCAGGGCTTGGATTAACTCCAAAACTATACACTAACACTAAAGAGCCTTCTTTAAGTGCCAAAGACCATTTAAGTTACTTTGAAGATGAGGGGATAAAGTTAATTGAGTTGTATATAGAGCAGCAGAAAGTATCTAAACTATCTTCGACATATATAGGAGACAGCTCAGAGAGCAAGGGGCTGTATAAGTATATACATACTGATCCTAGAACTGTGGTTACTAAAGTTCATACTTCTTTTAGTCTATTGACTGATACTGGACGATCTAGCTCTAAAAGTCCAAATGTTCAGAACCTACCTCAAGGCAGAGGTAGCGAGGACAGTGCTGTAACTAAGATAGCTAAAGCGTACAAAGGCTTATTTTCAGCCTCTGAGGGCTATTCTATAGTTGAGATAGATTATTCTCAAGCAGAAGTCAGACTAGCGGCATGGGCTTCAGGAGATGAGAAGCTATTAGAGATTTATAGAAATGGTCTAGATGTGTATCGCAGCACAGCGGCTAATGTGATGATGGGCATTAGCTTAGAGGAGTTTATGCAGCTTCCTAAAAACGTGCAGAAAAATAAAAGGCAAGGAGCGAAGGCCGTGGTGCTAGGGTTCTTGTATGGAATGTTGGCTAAGAAGTTTGGCGTTTACGCTAAGTTAACTTATGGTGTAGAATTTACAAAGCAAGAGTCTGAGGATATACGCACTAAATTTTTTCAGGTGCATAAAGGGTTAGCTGAATGGCACGCTAAAGTTAAGTTAGATGTAGCTAAGCAAGGTTATGTTAAGTCTATATTGGGGGCTACCAGACATTTGCCAGGGATTAAATCTAGTGATAGATGGGTAGTCCTTCAAAATGAGCGTAATGCTATAAATTCTCCTATTCAAGGGGACGCTAGTAATTTTGGGTTAATAGCTTTAGATTTAATATATAGGGATTTCCCTAGAGATATAGTTAGACCTGTAAATTTCGTACATGACGCTTTATATTTTGAGGTTAAAAGAGGGTATGAGGAAGAGTATGCTGGGTATCTCAAGTGGTATATGGAAAATATACCTTTAAATCAGATGTTTGGGGTTAATCCTCCATTACCGTTAATTGCAGAATGTTCTATTGGAGATAATTTTAGAGATAAGAAAGAGATAGAAATAGCTTCAGTAAAACCATCTTTTTGTAGTTTTTGATTAAAAATAATTAATGATATAATCCCTAATTTGTGGGTAAACTATATTTATGGAGACAATAAATATGACAACAAAAACTAAAACTAGAACTAAAAAAGCACAGGTAGAAGTAGTAGAGGCAGTGCAGGCAGTTAAATCTGAAGTAGCTCAGCTCACTGATGAGTTTATAAGATTGAATAAGGAAGCCAATGCTGCTGCAGCTAAGGCTACAAAAGCCAGAAAAGAGCTTTTCATTAAGCTTAAAGAACAGGGACTTTCAGCAGCCTCTGGTGAGTTAGGGGCTGTAGATTTATTTGCAAAAGAATCTTTTGTGATAGATCCAGCTAAACTAAGTCAGTTGGTAACGCCAGAAGTTTTTTGGCAGATAGTATCAGTTACTAAAGAGAAGGCTAAGCATTATGTAGCTGAAGCACAGCTAGATTTGATTAGTAGTCTGGTAGTATCGACTGAGAATGTCCATATCCGCAAATAATGGATTTAGGACAGATAGCAGAAGCATTAGCACTAGAAAATGTAGCGGTAAGTGAAACCGCTATAACTTCTAGTTGTCCATTAGCTAAGTGGACTCATGAGAAGGGCTTTGATTCAAGCCCTTCTTTTGGCATTTCAGCTAAACCTGATGGAGCTATAGTGTTTCATTGTTTTTCTTGCAAAGAGAAAGGCACACTAAAACAGCTTATAAATAAGCTAAAGAAGTATGGGCAAGAGGTTCCAGAAGAGTTACAGAAGTTAAAAGTTTCTGTAGTTAAAGACCATAGAGAAGCTGGGATATTGCATAAACATTTATTGAATGAGCAGGTTTATTTACACGTATTTGAGCCTGCCTCTGAGTTTGGAGATGCTCTAAAGTATTCTAAAGAGCGTGGGGTATCTATCGAAACTTTAGATAGGTTAAACATTCGTTATGATCCTATCTCTAGGAGGCTTATTTTTTTAGTATATGACGATAAGAGACGATTAGTAGGGTTTTGTGGTAGGGCTGTAGATAAAGATAATCAGTTAAAAGTTTTAAATAAGTTAGGTATGCCCACATCTTTGGTTTTCTTGGGTATGCACAAAGTTAGAGTTAATAAGCCTATAATTCTGGTAGAAGGGCTATTCATGTACCTTAAGTTACATGAGTTAGGGTTTGATAGGGATTATAATATATTAGCTGCATTGGGGTCTAGCTTATCTGCTTCTAAAAGACAATATTTGATTGGGTTAGGGCTACCATTGTTTTTATTTTTCGATAATGATAGGGCGGGTAATCTTGGAGCGTATGGGGTGGAATCTCAAGAGAGCATACAAGATATGTTCAAGGGAGATGGAATTAAAGGAGTAGCTTCTGAGTTGTGCAAGTATTTAGTGGTTAAAAGGGTAGTCTATCCAGAAGGTATGTATGATCCAGACGTGTTACCTAAAGAAGTTATAGAAGAAATGTTAAAAAATGCGAAAATAATGAGAAAGGTAAGTTAAATTTGGGTATATATAAATTAAGGAGACAATAATATGCAGTTTATTTCGTATGAGCAGGCCAAAGAGAGAATTTCTCAAGAGGCTTCAAAAGATAGGAAGCCATCTAACACAGAAGGTGCTTTGAGAGACAAGTATCAAAATGATGTGGATGTGGTCAGAGGGTTTAGAGCGTCTGTGGCTAGAGGAGCCACTCTAGATGGAGTAGGCAAGGCTAGGGCTCCGTGGATAGTGTTTTTATCTCAATCTCCATTAGAGTTCAATAACTCATGGGAACACAGTTTTTATGACCCAGCTACAAACAAGTCTCGTTTCGAGTATTGTCATGACACTCCAAACGCTAAGAGTACGACTACATGTCCTATTTGTTTAGCTGCTAAGCAGAAGTTACATGGAGCTAAAGCAAGCACATTTAGAATAGCTACTTTAGTTTTGATGGAGAGAATTGACGAGAATAATAACACCGTAACTTACGATAAGAAGCTTTTAGTGGTTAAAGGTGAAGAGTGTAAGAATTTTATGCTTTTCGTGAATAAGATGTATGCTAAATATGGCACTATTCGAGGGCTTGCGACTAGACTGGTTAGAGGCACGGCAGATACTGCTCCTGCTTCTGGTACTTTAGCTAGTGATGGCGAGAGTATTGTTCATGGGCTTTATACAGAGGAGCAGCTTAATGAGTTTTTAGCTGCGTATCAGCCTACTGAAGTTAGATCGAAAGATGGTAAGTTCGTGTATAGACCTCACGGCTGGTTGATTCGAGGACTAAATTTAGCTGATCCTAGCACAGCGGATATTTGGGGCTACACTAGCAAGGTTGATTTAGAGAGGGAATTTTCCCCAAATAACTCTAGCCAAGTTTCTACTCCTTTAGCTAGAGGAACGTTCACACCGCAGCCGACTGCACCTATTTCACAGCCTTTAGCTGTAGTATCAGACCCTCCAGTATCTATGCCTACTATAGGAGCTTTTAATTTTACGCCTCCTGCAAATATTTCGGAGCCTATTAACGAAGTGGGAGTTACGTCTGCTGTATATAAGCCAGTGGCAGCAGGGGTTCCGCCTATCCCCACAGTTACTAGAGGGGCAGCGTTGCAGCCAAGTCAATTATCTGTAGATGATTTAGAAGATCCATTTGCATAAGGAGTTTGTTGGTTGTTGTCTCCATATATAGCTAACATGGCATATATCCCTCTAGATATTCTAGGGGGATACTTGCCAGATATTAAGTCTAGATTAACAGTTTATCCAAAAGTATTTGGAGAGAATGATCCTGATCCTATATTTTTATATGACCTAAATACTAAAGGCTATATCGGAGTTCCTACTGATTGGGGAATAACTAATTTTAATGTCTCATGGGAAGACAGAACCTCCAGAGGTAACGGGGTATTGCTTAATGCTACTAAGAAGGTAGATCCATATCATCCTAACGCACCTGCTGGACAAGATGAGTTTATAAATAATATGATAAGCACATGCGGTTCACATTACACGTGCTTTGCGTTAGCTGATACAGCGGCTGGTAAGACTCCTAGCTCTTTAGCTGTAGAAGCCCATTTTAATTTGCGCACGTTGGTAGTAGTCGATAGACATGACATAGCGGATCAGTGGATAGCTGAAATCAAAGACAAGTTAGGGATACCTGCTAGTAGGATAGCTAAGATTGCAGGTAAAAACACAGTAAATTACACAGCTTCTATTTGTGTAGCTTTAGTGCATACATTAGCAAGCACACAGTTTAACGATGATTTTTACTCTTCTTTTGGTTGTTTGATCTTAGATGAAGTTCATGCGTTAGGGTCTAGAAGTTTCTCTAAAGTTATTTCAATGTTTAATTCTACCATAAAACTTGGATTGACAGCGACAGATGAGAGGGGAGATAGGGCTGAGATATGTTATAGATCAGCGTTAGGCAATCCGAGAGTTAAATCTAGTGCTGCTAGTATGCCTCTAGAGGTATATAGGGTATCTTATAGTAATAAGCCATTATATGGCGATTTTCCAGGGCTACAGCTAAATCAGCTTGTGCAAGATAAAAAAAGAAATGCTATGATAGCTGATATAGTAACTAGAGCTTATGTTAAGGGTAGAAATATTTTAGTAGCTTCAGATAGAATAGAGCATTTAGAGGAATTATTGGAGCGTTGTGTTAAGCTTGGGATTCCTAGACTAGATGTGGGATTGTACGCAGGGCAAGAAACTACTAAGAATGGTAAGCGAGTTCATATAAAGAAAAAAGAAAGGGACGAGATAAAGAAAAGATGTCCTGTAATATTCGCTACTTATGGGCTTTGTCAGAAAGCCTTAAATATTCCTAGACTAGATTTCGGTATAGACGCTACGCCTAGAGCTACAGCTAAGCAGTTAATTGGTAGGGTTAGACGATTAGTACCTGGTAAATTAAAGCCTGTCTGGATAACTATAATGGATAACCATAGTGATATGTTCCAAGCCTACTATTATAAAAGGCTTAAAGATTATACTAATATTAACGCAGAAGTTTTTGACGGATTGCCAGAATGGTTAGACCCTTTATAAATTACGAAGATTTATTGAAGTTTTATAAGTTAGTTCAATATAATTTTCTTAAGAAGGAAGCTATACGATTGGGGGCTATATACAGAGAAGAGCCATCTCCATTAACCCATCAAGGGTATGAGTATAGGTTGTTGTCAGGTAAAATTATTAAAGGGTTTAATAAAGATGAGTTAGCTAGGCTTTGTTTGCCAGATAAAAAAGGCTCTAGCTTATACGATATACACGGTATCCCAGACCCGCTATTGGAAGGGGTTGATGTTAAAGGCAACAAACATTTAATATTTACTACAGAGCAGGCAGTTAAAGTTATAGCCCATGCTATACGGAATTACTACCAAAAAGATCAGAAGCATTATGATTATTATGACTACATTTTGGGTATAACTAGTATATGACCTTGCCAATTCCTTCATACGCTTATAAAGCTTCAGAGCGAAGCTTAGTAGATAGGATACCCACAGGCGTATTTCCCATAGATTTTTATTTAGATGGCGGGTTAGCTAAAAAACAGATAGCTTTATTATGGGGGCCATATTCTGGGGGTAAAACTACACTAGCCTTAAAGGCTACTGCACAAGCTCAGGCTATGTATCCTGATCGAGTTGGGTTATGGATAGACGCTGAAAACGCTTTCGATTATTCTAAAGCTATAGATCACGGTGTAGATTTAGATAGATTAGTTATTGCTCATCCACCTACGGGAGGGGCAGCTTCAGATTTAATATGTGAGTGGATAACTACAGATTCTAAAGCTATTGCTATCATAGTAGTAGATTCACTTAACGCATTATTGAATAAGAAAGAATTAGATAAATCAGTAGATGACACGACAATAGCCTTAAACGCTGCTGTAGTTAGTATGATGATGAAGCGAGTCAATCACGAATTAAACATGAAGTTCGACACTGGTGATGTCCCTCCAGTCCTAATGATAGGGCAAGCTAGAGCAAATATGGGCTATGGGTATGCAGAGTATAAGAATACGGCAGCTTTTGCGTCAAAGCATTTTGTTAGCACTATGTTGAAGTGCACAGCAAGCAAGGCTGAAGAAAGTAAAACTAGCGATGAGTTATCACTGTTAAACTTGAAAGTTAGTTTCGAGAAGGTTAGGCAGTCTTCATTCCCAGTTCCAGTGGTTGAATACGATATGGTCGTAGGAAGAGATCATATTTTGTATGGGGAAGAGAAAGCACTTACTGGCTTTGTAGATGATTTTGCTTTCGTGATAAAGCAAGCAAAAGAGTATGGACTGCATGGGGGTAGTAGCACTAAGCAGAAATTATTAACTCCTGAATTAGATCAGTTAGTGTTTGGTAAGCTGGACGAAATGAAAGAGTTTTTCTATCAAAATCCAGCTCAATATGCTAAATTTAAGTGGAGATTGATTGAGGCTAGAAGAGCTGGAAAACTTATAATAACAAAAGGAGTTACTCCTTACTTAGAACATATTTGGAGCGAAGATTATGTGGAAACGCCAAGGGATACGGAAGAGCAGCAAGAAGAGTCCTAGCCATGATTATTCTGTAAAGCAGGAATATAACTTAGCTAAGAAGTTAGGCGGCTCTATGACTCCTAAGTCAGGTGCTGGGGAAGTTAAGGGAGACGTGCGTATAAAGGGTAAATATAGGATCGAATGTAAGTGCACAGCTAAAGGGAGCTACTCAATTAAAAAAGAATATTTAGAAGGGTTGATAGAAGCTGCTTCAGCGTGTGGGGAGACTTTCATACTTAATATAGATTTTTTAGATGCAAGTGGCAATAAGAAGCGTGGGTTTTATGTGATTCCAGACACAGAGGTAGATTTATGAATATAAAGATGGATTTAATTAAGCTTATTTCTAAGCAGGATATTAGAGCAGGAGAGAGCCCTATAAAACCTGCGTCATGTAATGCTTCTAGCTTACATGAGTTATGCCCTAGGTATCATTTTTTCGCTACTAGACATAAAGATCAGTATTTAACTAGTAACATAATCAGTTCAGCGTTAAATATTACGTTTGACATGGGAAGGGCATTAGAACATTCGTTCAGAATTAAGTTTTTAGAGGTAATACCTATAACTAGAGTGTTGGGAAATTGGAAGATTAGTGAGACACGGCCTTTAATTAACCCAAACATGATGACTACGCAGTGGAACCATGAGACTAAACAGAATGAGATTTGCGAGTTTGGGTTTGGTACAGAATTTGACAGTTTAGAGAATTTTAGAGAGATACGTTTATCAGGCACTATTACAGGTAGAATAGACTGGGCATATCTAGATGATAATTGGAAGATAACGATAGCCGAACTGAAAACTATATCTAAGACTGATTTTGAAAAGATGAAATCCGCTAAACCAGCCCATATTATACAAGCGTTGTCTTATGTAAGGGAGCTGTACCATTATGAGTTATTTAAGGGATTGAATTTAGAATTAAATAAAGAAGCTATGGTATTCTATACTTGCAAAGACTTCAGAAATAGAACTCTAGATGAGAGAGAAACTGGGGAAACCCCTATGTATAAAGTGTTTGAAGTTGATTATGATTCTCATAGGCACATCATGCGAGAGAGGTATGAGTCTGCTGCTGAAGCCGTTAAAGCTTCTACTACAGGGGTTAAGCCATTGTCTAGATGTTGTGAGACTTATTTGAAAGGGCGTGGCAAGCAGTGCCCATTTAGGGTCAGGTGTTTTATGGGGGATTCTGATGATAATAAATAGAGAATGGGCAATGCCAAATAAGGAAACGTTTAGCATACCACCTATAAAGAAGGTTATAGAAAAATATAAAATAGGCGGCATTGTTATTGACCCTTTTGCACGAAATTCTAATATAGCTACTTATACCAATGATTTAGACCCTAATACGTCAGCACACTATCATTTAGACGCTTTAGAATTTTTACAGAGGTTTGATAGTAATAGCGTCAATACAGTGCTATTTGATCCGCCATATTCCCCTAGACAAGTATCAGAGTGTTATACACAGTTAGGCAAGACGGTAAACATGCAGACTACTCAATCTAAATTTTGGGGCGACTTAAAAAAAGAGATATCTAGAATTACAGTGCAAGGTGGGATAGTAATAACTTGTGGGTGGAACTCTGGGGGGATAGGTAAATCTAATGGGTTTGAAATTCAAGAGATATTACTAGTAGCTCATGGGGGCTGGCATAATGACACTATAGTTACGGTGGAGAAGAAAATATGACCGTATTAGGGTTAGATTTATCACTATCAAATACAGGTGTAGCGGTCATTTATGGTAGGACAGTACATACAGAGAGCATACCTACAAACACTAAAGAATTTAAGTCTAATATATTTAGATGTAGTTATATAGCTCATGAAATATTAAAGTTAGTGTGTAAGTATGAACCTGAGTTAATAGTTGTTGAGGGGTATGCGTTTGGAGCTAGTTTCTCTAAGCAGTCTAACAATTTAACTAGATTAGCTGAATTAAAAGGTATTTTATTATATTTAATTACTTTAAGGTTTCCAGAAATTAGAATTATAGATGTGGCTACAACTTCGATGAAGAAATACGTAACTAAGAAAGGGAGGGTAGAGATTCCTGACAGTGTTATGAAGTCTAAAAGAAGTTTATATGCCAAGGAAGTGGTACTTAATTGTGTTAATGAGTTACTACATAGAGCTGGAGGGGTTACTAAAATTCTTAGCAATCATGACGAGGCAGATGCGTTGGGACTGGCTATGATTGGACATCACTTATTTACTGGACAGTCATTTGTTTATATAGACGATGAGCAGTTAAAGATACAAGAACAAATAATCGAAAAGCTAATAGAAGATAAAGACTAACTGTTTGGTTATGATGCCCCTTTTTATGGGTATATTTGATATATGGATAGAAAACTTTTTGACGCATATATAAGAGGGGCTAAGGAGCTTTGGACTAAGGAAGAAGCTTTAATGGCTATTCTAAAGAGGAATGAGGTAACTACATTGTGCTTATCTCCAGAATTTGCAGAAGTTTTTGATATTGCTTTCAGTCAAGCTTATGGTGAAGCAGGTTGTGAGTTAGCTACATGGTGGCTTTATGAGGTTATACCAGAAAAAACAGCCGATGAAATAACTATAAACGTGGGAGATGTCGCATCAGAGTTCCCAGTTATAGTAGATGGACTAGAATACATAATTACTAATGTAGATGCACTATACAGTTTATTAGAGGAGAAATATGGAACTAAACAATCACAATAAATTACAGACTCTAGTTGAGTCAGTTTCTAAGAATTATTACGACATAGGCGGGACTTTAGACGCTATTAAGAGCACTAAAGAGTATGAATTACTTGGTTATGTAGGTAATGATTCTTTTGACATTTATTTAGAAGATCAAGGTATAGACAAGGGAGACGCTTACAAGTACATAACTACGTACAGAGCATACTCTGATTTAGGAGTTATGCAAGAACAGCTAGAAGAAATTTCTTTTCTTAAGGCATGGAAGATTAGGCCGTACTTACATAGGGATAATTTGCAAGAGTGGCTAGACGCAGCTAAGTCTATGTCTATTAAAGAGCTTAACAGAAAGATTAAAGACACAGTGCAGATGGCTGCTCAAGTCAAGAAAGACTTAGAGGAAGAAATGAAAGTTACTAATGGGACTTTTGTAACTTATAAATTCCAAGCTACTCCAGAGGAAGCTGATTTTATTCAGACTGTATTGTCTCAAGCTGATAATCATTATCAGTGTGGTAAGAACCTAAATATAGTGTTTAGAAAAATACTAGAAGATTATCGTGCGGTTATTCAGAATAATGAGTTAGATTTGCAAGAGCATATTCAGCTAATAAATTCTAAATATGGGACTAAACTTACAGTGGCTGAGGTACTGGCCTCTAAAGAAGCTTTTGTAGTGGCTAATTAAGGAGATATAATGGTAGTTTTAGGGTATGTTAAAGTTATAGAGCAAGATGATTTGCAGTATGCAACAAAAGGTTCAGCAGCGTTTGATTTGAGAGGGTTTTTCCCGCCAGCGACTAAAGGGTTAGCTATTGATGTAGATACTCCTTCTGAACTAGCTATATTACAAGGTGAGTCTATAGTTTTGAGGACTGGGATTAAGTTCCAGATTCCAAGAGATCATGTGCTAAAAGTGTATGTGAGAAGCGGACTGGCTTTTAAGCATGGTATATCTCTTATGAATGGTACTGGCATTATAGATAGTGATTACACTGATGAAGTTTTACTAAAGTTAGTATGTCATGGTGAAGGGTATGTATTCAAAGAGGGGGATAGGGTTGCTCAAGCTATATTAGAAAGGCTTGACCCTATCTATTTGAAAGAGTTAGATAGCTTGACCGAGACTAATCGAGGCGGGTTTGGGAGTACTGGCGTTGGGAAGTTTTTAGGTTAAGGGAGTTAATTATGAATGTTTTGGTAATGGTTTTGGCAATAGTTATGAGTATAATTTGGACTATAAGTATTCCGTTTGCGGTTATATGGGCGTTAAATAAATTATTTTTAGCCGATACTTTGCCCTATGATTTAGTTACGTGGGGGGCTTTTTATGTTTTATTCGTGGTTTTGACAGCAGTTTTTAATCGTAAATAGTTGAAGTAAAAGAAGGTGAGTATATGACAATTTTATTAATTTTATTAAGTATTCTATTAGTGGTAGTGTTTCCTATAGCTGTGATATATTTAATTAATTTTTTATTTAATACAAGTATCCCTGTCAACATTAAGACTTGGGCTGCTGTAATGATTCTAAGATTATTTTTGTAAGGAAGGTATAAAATGGTAGATTTAGGTACATTAGGCGGGATAGAGTTGGTAGAAGTAGCTGGTAGTGATTTGTCAGTTGTAAACGCTGCAAGATGCAGCTACGATGTAGAAAAGAATGAGTTAGATGATAAGGATATTAAGTTAATTAATTACTTAGCTAAACATAATCACGGGACTCCTTTTGAGCATAACTTTATTTCTTTCAAGATAAAATGTCCAATGCCTATCGCTGTTCAGTGGTTACGTCATAGGGTAGGCTGGAGCTACAATCAAAAATCTGCTAGATATACAGAATTTGAGGAAGAGGGGTATATACCTACAGAGTTCAGAGCACAAGCACTCAGTAATAAACAAGCTAGTGTTAGAGGTATTGAACTAGATCAAGAGGCTATCAGGGAAGAGTATGAGAAGGCAATGGCAAGCTCTTTTGATTCTTATAAGAAATTAATTGCGATGGGCTTAGCTAAAGAGCAAGCAAGAATGGTAATGCCTGCTGGGTTTATGACGACTTTTATTGCTAGTTGTAATTTAAGAAGTTTTATACATTGGTATGATCTTAGGAGCCATGAAGGGGCTCAATATGAGATACAAGAATTTGCTAAAGCAGCTATCGCATTAATTGAACCACATTTCCCTCACAGTATAGCAACATTTAAGGAAATAAGTAAGGAGAATACATAATGAGTACAGGTGAATCAATAAATTATCAGATAAATACAGCTACTAGGGAGATAGAGACATTAATAGCTAAAATTAAAAGTTTTGATAGCGAAAGCCTTGACAGGAGAGTTCACAGCATTATTTTAACTAAGCTACAAGAAGCTAGGTTATTTAGCCTAGAGCTAATTCCTGAGTATATAACAACTGTAAATTATATACCTGAAGATGACTATATTACCCCACAAGATGGGTTTTGGCATGGCAAGTTGGGTTTTGGCATGGATGAATGATGTTTAAAAAAATTCTTAACAGGTATATTTGTAAATACAGTTTGGGATCTTAGCTGCATTTAATAGGTGTAAGGTAAATTCTAAAGAATAAATAAAGGAAAATACAATAGTATATATGACAACTAAATTAGCTGGTATCTTGGGCACTAGGATAACTTACAAACCATTTTTTTACCCAGAATTTTATAACTTATACCAGCAGCACGAAAAAGCTCATTGGCTACCTTCTGAAGTGCCTATGGCCGATGATATAGCTGATTTTAACCATAAGCTTACTAAAGAAGAAAAGAATCTAATCACTCAAATCCTTAGGTTTTTTACTTTAGGGGATCAAGAGGTGGCTAATAACTATAATACTAAGCTACTTAGTAGATTTAAGATCCCAGAGGTTATTATGATGCTCACAGGCTTTGCAGCTAGGGAAATGATACATGTAGATAGTTATAGTCAATTAAATGACACCCTGGGGCTGCCTGACGAGGATTATAATGCCTTTTTAGGGTATAGCGAAATGAGGGATAAATATAACTTTATGAAGTCTTTTGACTCCAGTTCAGTAGGTGAGCTAATGATTAACCTAGCTGTATTTGGTGGTTTTATAGAGGGTGTATCACTATTTGGTAGTTTTGCTATATTAATGAACTTCCCACGCAGGGGTTTGTTAAAGAATGTCGGTCAAATAATAAGCTGGTCTGTATTAGATGAAAATAAGCACTCAGAAGGCATTTCTATGCTGTTTAAGACGTTAATTAGAGAATACCCAGAATACTACACCCAAGAGGTAGTAGATGCTATCTACGGGGCTTGTAGGGGCATGGTAGAGCTAGAAGATAAGTTTATTGAATTATGTTATGAACAAGGCCCAGTACAAGGCTTAACTACTGAACAAGTAAAAGAGTACATACGCTATATGGCTGATTATAGATTAAAAGGCTTAGATTTAGAGCCTATCTATAATATAAAAGATAACCCGCTACCTTGGATGGTAAGCATGATCTATGGTAAAGAGTTTGGGAATTTCTTTGAGACTAGGCCTACCGAGTATTCTAAAGGTGGAATAACTGGGGATTTCTTTGATTAAGTAAGTTTAATAATATATTTGCCTAAATTGGGTATATTATAAGCATGGGTATAACTAATGAGAGCATGAAAGAGTATGTACTGGCTAACCCTAAATTGGTTAGTTGTAAGCCAGTGGCTGATAATATGTTTGTACTCAAGTATAAACGTAAAGTATTTTATGATAACTTATGGAATGAATACCTAGAGGAGTGTCGTGGTACTATAGTTGATGGAGACTTTAATATCATATCTTTACCATTTAAGAAAATATATAATTATGGAATAGAAGCTAAAGCCCCACACCTTAGCTTAGGTACTGAGGTTATTGCATACAGGAAAGTCAATGGTTTTATGGTAGCCATGACCTATCACAATGGAGAGGTTTTGGTATCTACTACTGGATCTATAGATACTATATTTGTTCAGCGAGCTAAAGAATTTATTACAGAGGCATTAAAGGATTATGTTTTAATGTATAGAGACTATACTCATCTATTTGAGTGTGTTCATAAAGATGACCCACATATTATTCCAGAAACTGAGGGTTTATATTATTTAGGTAAGAGGTTGAAGAAGTGGGGATCTAAAGTTATTCATACTGATACAGACTTAGACGGTTCATGTCCAGGCAGTTATTGGTTGCCTCCTTTGAGAATGACCCTAGGTAAGTTAAGGGATAGGGTAAAGACAAACAAACAAGAAGGATTTGTATTTTATACCCATGAGGGTATATCATCTAAAATTAAATCCCCATATTATTTAGTTAAAAAGCTATTTGCCAGAGGCAATGTAGAAAATCTATTAGCTAGGAATATAAAAAATGCTATAGACGAAGAATACTATCCTTTGGTGGATCACATTAAAGCCAATAGAGAAGAGTTTATTAATCTAGATGAACAAGCTAGGCTAGCTTGGATAAGAAAATATTTGGAGGACACATGCGTACTTGGATAACTTCAGATATTCATTTCTCGCATCGGCGAATCATGGATTACTGCCCAGCTTCAAGGGCATTTAGTTCTGTAGAAGCTATGGATGAAGCTATAGTAGATAGATGGAACTCATTAGTATCTGAAGGTGATTTAACTTACATTTTAGGTGATGTAGCTTTTTGTTCAGCTAAGAAGGCTACGGAATTTCTAAAAAGGCTTAACGGGGATAAAGTGCTTATATTAGGGAATCATGATAAAAGCTTAAATAAAAGTGCCGATTTCAAACAGTGTTTTAAGTCGATACATGAATATCTAGAGATTGAAGTAGAGGGTACTAAAGTGGTATTATTTCATTATCCTATTTATAGCTGGAATGGTATGTATAGAGGATCACTTTGCCTGCATGGGCACACTCATGGTAATATTACGGGGATTAAGGGAAGGATTAAAGACGTTGGGTTAGATACTAATGATTTGCGGGTATATAATCTAGAGGATTTAGTTAAAAAGATGTTAGAGATAGAGTTGATTAGAGATCACCATGAGGACGCAAAATGAGTTTGATTTTGATACGTGGTATTCCAGGGGCTGGAAAGAGTACTTTAGCTAAAACCTTGCGTGATGGGGTAGGCGGGTTTGTAGATGTGTTTGAAGCTGATGATTATTTTATGGATAAAAATACTGGTCGATATATTTTCGATAGGGCTAAATTATCAGAAGCTCATGCAGCTTGTTTAGATAACGCTAGAAAACTTTTGAAGCTTGGAGGCAGGGTAATAGTGTCCAACACATTCACTACAAAAAGAGAACTTAAACCTTATTTTGATTTAGCTAAGGAGTTTGGTATAGTTCCACAAGTAATCCTATGCCAAGGTAATTTTAAATCAATACATGATGTTCCAGAAGCTACTATTGCTAAAATGAAAGCACGTTTTGATTATGATATAGGAGATCTTTACTATGAAGTTTATGGGCAGTAAATCCAGAATAGCAAAAGATATTTTGCCTATTATACTAAAGGACAGGCAGCCTGACCAGTGGTATATTGAATTGTTTTGTTTGCAGGAGAATACCAGACTATACACAGATAGTGGTATAGTTGAGATTAAAGATATTAAGATAGGCGATTATATTTATGATGATAATTGTGAACTCCGTAAGGTAGTCAGAAAAGTTTTATCACCGTCGACTACTGGAATTAGAATTAAAACCAAAGGTAACTTAGAAATATTAGCTACTAAAGATCATATTTTTTATAGCAATGGTAAGCAAGTATTGGCTAAGGATTTATTAGGCTTAACACTAGAT
>JACCDV010900681.1_pt1 | contig 18501 bp, 20 predicted proteins | sample 7446131 | NCBI WGS metagenome assembly JACCDV01 (sample SAMN15323448, study PRJNA562643) | freshwater metagenome | isolation source: river surface water | place: USA:Blue River Watershed | collected 2017-08-17 | reverse complement strand
GCCCCTTCCATACCGCTAAACCTGCTTAAAGCATTAACAATCCAACAACACACAAATATCATTCATGACATTTAGTCATTGCAGTCTTATAAAAGTCTGGTTTAAATAACTCTATGCTAGAATTTACCTCTTAACATAAGAATCGACATGCAGGCTAACAATAATACGTATATAAAGAGTCGATATCCCTCAACAAACTATGTTGAGCCCACAGCTTTAAAGCATCCTAGTATCTCAAGAAGAAGCTTTCTAAGTCGCAGCACCATAGCAGCAGCTATGCTTGCTTCAACTTTTCCTAACCTTAAGAATCATGCCTTAGCCCAAGATCATAAAACACAAAGTACTAACTCTATCTACAATGATTTATCAAATCAAGATCGCAACAAATATATAGCCTACACTAAAATGCTACAGGCGCAGTGGATGAAGGACATGTCACTTATGACTAAGTTACATCCGGAATATGCATTAGACTTCGGTCGTGAACAACAGTCAGTATTTGCAAAAGGTGAACCATTCGAATTCGCTCAAGGATATATCTACCATGGCAGAGCTAATTTAAGTGATGTTCTATTAGGCACTAAGCTACCAAAAAATAGTTATGTAACGCGAGTGCCTCAAACTTGGGCATTACAACCTTTTGTAGATTTAGAAACTGATCCAGCCATATACGTCATAGATGCTATTGATTTTAATCGAGCACAAAATCAAGGTAAGGCTAATCTTAAGATGGATGCTGGAGGAACTGATGAGCGTGGGCTACATCATTACGAACCATACCCGTTATTTACTGAAGAATTTCCAATTAGCTCTGTAAAGCAGATTATTACCACTAAAGAGACTTATGAAAAGTACAAGTCCTTGATTGAGCAATATGTTAAAAATCCATCAAAGCTAAACGATAGAGACAAGCAACTAGCCCAAGCAGTCAAACCTCTAATTGATAATGGCAAACTGGTTTTTATTGAAACAGGTAACTCTCTGCTTAACGCGATTTCACAAAGATCACCTTTTAAACGATTCTTAAGTCTAAATAGTGCCCTAGAGAGACATATGCAAAACTTTGCACTAGATCAACAGATACCTCTTTTTCGTACCAGAACCGGAAGCATAGCAGATGATGAACATAGTCCTAAGCTGCTAACAGTAGAGGAAGCTAAGGAGAGAGCTGCACGCAAGCTCAATGAACAGGCGTATAGTACCGAGGATAACAGATCAAACAAGGGCAGGAATATATTTCTTGGTCTAGCTACGGCTTTAGGTGCTACTTTTTTGTGGGATACAAGTCGTTCCAAAAGACCTAAAAGTCAGCCACGGGTAAAGAAAGATTAATTTTACTTATGACTGATAATTCACCCTACACAACATTAACTACTAAAAGCTATAACTTTGCCTCACAATATCTGAACAAAGAACTCAAACCAACACCACAAGCAGATTATGGCAGTCAAAGAATAAGAAGACATGAGCTAGAGACTAAAGGTGGAGCTGCAGCCATGATGGATGCTGAACTCGACCCTGTATATCGTTATATCCTAGCTGATAAAGGGTTACTTCATACTGGTGGTGGTATCGAAGATCTACTAAACAGGAAAGGTCCATTTACGGAGTCCGCTATCGCCCTAGAAGGTCTAACTCAACTAGCATGCAAGGCAGTTATCAAACGTAGGCTTGAAATATCTAGTGGAACTAACGTATTCGCCAAGCTAGCTGTAGACATGTTTGCAGGAGGACTACAGAACGCTCTACATACGCATATAGGGTTAGCAAGAACTGCATATATCAAACTTAAAGGGATCTGCCAAAAGACAGGTGAAAAAATAGACGATTTACTAGATGGATTACTAGCTAACAATAAGCATTGCTCAACAGAGATGACAAAATTACACGTAGCAGTAATGCAATTAATTGAAACTTTGAATGGTATTGCTGCTAATCAAAGCAATACCTATGATTTTAAGCCAGTGAACTTTGATATAGCTAAATGTGGAGACCAACTATATTTACTTCCTACAATGGACTTCTTGGATAGAGTAATTCGTGCTGCCAAAAATCCAGCTACAAAAATAAAATTACAAAGGCATGAAGGACTTATAGAAGTTCCTTTTGCCCTAGCTCATATAGGACCTTTACTCGGTTGCCCAGTAGCTCACCACTGCAAAACTCCAAGAGGAGAAGAAGTTGATTTACTTGGGGCTTTCTTCAAAAAAATTGATCCTATAATCAAAGCAGTCGCCAACCCGACTCCAGAGAATAGAGCTGCCATGTATGCTGCCCATACTCACTAATGCCGTACCATACAGAGGCTTACCACGCTTACCAAGTCTCAGCACTGAAACCAGACCTCTCGACATACAAGATATAATTAACTTTAGACAAATCATTTAATTTACAAATAGTTAAAAGAGGAGAAAATGAAAACACTAACCAAAGAAATGCAAGCAGCAATTACACCTTCAATGGCATTAGAGCTCTTAAAAGAAGGTAACAAACGCTTTGTAAACAACCTGAAAGTAAACCGCAACCTTTTACAACAAGCAAACGAAACATCAGACGGACAATATCCATTTGCTGTTGTTTTAAGCTGTATTGACAGTCGAACATCTGCCGAACTTATTTTTGACCAAGGACTTGGTGATGTGTTCAGTATTCGTATTGCCGGAAACATTATCAACGAAGATATTTTGGGCAGTATGGAATTTGGCTGCAAAGTAGCAGGTTCAAAAATAATTGTAGTTTTAGGACACACAAAATGTGGAGCCGTGAAAGGAGCTTGCGACCACGTTGAAATGGGTAACCTAACTGCCTTACTCACAAAAATAAGACCAGCCGTTGATGAAGAACAATTTACAACTAAAAACCGCGATTCAGGTAATGATGAATTTGTAAACAATGTGACTCACATTAACGTAAAGCGAACAGCTAAATCAATAATAGAACGCAGCCCTATTTTAAAAGAGATGGTTGAAAAGGGTCAAATACAAATCGTAGGAGGCTTGCACGATATATCAACTGGAGAAGTAAGATTTTATCCAGAAATCTAGGATATAGATTACAGCAATTAATTACATGACATTTTAAGCAACTCAATATCCTGCAGTTTTCTTCCCAATACATCATCTTTTGCAATCATAAGCAAATCATTTTCTAAACCAAGACTAAAAAGCACATTAGCGTAAGCTCCAAGACTTACTGTGGCTTCACCATTCTCAATAGCTCGCAAAGTCATGCGCGACATACCAGCTCTCTGGGCGAGCATTGTTGCCGAAATACGGCGGCGCATGCGAGCAAGCTTAATATTTTCCCCAAGAGTTTTTAAAAGTTCTGTAACCTTAGAGCTTTGAATTGCAGTTTTCTTTGCCATGTATAATATAGTACCCATTTTAAGAGATATTGACAACTATATTATACACTCATAGCTAGAACGTATAATAAAATCATGTCAAACTCCCTCCGCCACAAAACCGCCCTTATCTGCGGCGCCAGCTCAGGCATGGGCGCAGCGACGGCTAAGCTCTTCGCTGAAGCTGGAGCTAAAGTCATAGCGGTAGCGAGAACCGAATCTAAACTTCAAGAACTTATAAGCCAACTCCCTGGCGAAGGGCACAGTTACTACACAGCAGATAGCACCGATCGCAAATCTATTCAAGCATTAATCACAAAACTAAAAAACATCAATATCTTAGTGAATAATTCGGGCGGACCAGCTGCAGCTTCAACGCTCAATACTAGTGCTGAAGATTATCACCTAGCTCTTGAGCAGCACTTAGTAGCATCGTCACTACTGAGCCAAGCATTAATCCCACAAATGCAATCACTAGACTACGGTCGCATAATTAATATAGTCTCTATCTCTGGTCTGCTGCCAAGTGATAACCTCGCGGCTTCAAGTGCTGTGCGCGCAGCGATGATCAACTGGTCTAAATCTTTATCTAATGAAGTAGCTAGCTCTGGCATAACCGTCAACTCTGTTCTACCTGGCTACACTGAAACTGAACGACTAATTGAAGTAATAGAATCAAGAGCCAACAATACTAATACTGACCCATCTAAAATCAAAGACAAATTACTCTCTAAAATACCAATGGCAAGATTCGCAAAGCCTGAAGAAATAGCAGCAGCCGTACTCTTCTTAGCTAGCCCAGAAGCCGCGTATATAACCGGAGTTAGCTTGCCTGTCGATGGTGGATACATACCTACAATCTAATGAATGAACTCGAGAAACTAATCTTAGATAGCTACAAACACTGGACCGGTAAAAACCTAATCGAGCCAGATAAAGAACTAAGCACAAGCCCAATCATCGTAGTCTCGCACAACGCAGACCCTGATCCCATACTGCAGTACGCTAATAAAGCGGCTCTTGAATTATGGGAACTCAGCGCAGAAGAACTAACTAGAACCCCATCTAAACATACAGCAGAACCTAACGAAAGAGAAGAAAGATCAAAACTACTAAAAGAAGTAAGCGAAAAAGGCTACTCAAACAACTACCAAGGCATAAGAATTTCCAAAACTGGCAAAAGATTCATTATCAAAAATGCAACAGTATGGAATCTACTGGGCAATAAAGGTCAAGCAGCTAGTTTTAGTGAGTGGCAATACCTAAACTAATCTAAAGTAGCCAGAGCCGCTTTCACAGCAGTATCAGCATTAACCCTACCGTAACCGAGCTCAGCATTCTTACCAGTACTAGCATCATAAACATACTTAGCATTAATTGCCTTATCAGTAGTCTCCTCAAGAATTTCACGCACTTCCCTAACCGATAACTTAGGATTCACCGACCAAACTAAAGCTGCAACGCCAGCTACAACAGGAGCCGCTGCGCTAGTACCATGGAAATTCTCAGCGATATTTCCTTTGGCGTACCCTTTGATTTTAACTTTCATTTTGCCACCTACATTGCGCACTTGATCGCGTCTGTCAGTAGTAACAATGGATTGCGCACCACCACCTGGAGCAACTAGATCAAGCTCACTACCATAAACACTATAACTAGAACGCTGATCCGTACTATCAGTAGCGCCTACAGCTAGTACACAATCCTGCCTAGCCTCTGGCGCATTATTAAAATCTTTATTACCAGAATTACCAGCAGCAAAAACTACTAAAATCCCACGACCATGATTACCATTCGCAGCAATATCTTCATACATCTCAGCTTCAGCACTACTAAGTTCTAAACTTTCACCATCTTTAAGACTAGGATCATAACTGCCCCAACTATTATTGATAATTTGCGCACCGAGTTCGTCTGCCTTACGGTGAGCAGCAATAATCTGCGCAGCTGAAACCGTACCATAATCATTAATCAATCTTATTGGTATAACTTGAGCTTCAGGAGCCACACCGACTACGCCTTTGCCATTGTCTTTAGCAGCGATAATCCCAGCAACAGCAGTACCGTGATTCTCATTAGAATAACTAGGAGCAGCAGCATCGAACTCTTCATCAGGATCAGAAACTCTACCATCCTCATCTACGCTAAGCGCGTTAAAACTATTATCAGCAAAATTAATATCAGGATTCTTAACATCGAAACCAGTATCTATCACAGCAACCTTAGAACCAAAGCCTTTAGAAATATTCCAAGCTTGAAATGCTTTAATATCAGCACCAGCTTTAAGCCCATTAATACCAGTGTTTCTCAAATGCCATTCTTTTTGAGTATCCACTGTTTCAAGTAAATGTGGAGTAACTTGCTTATACTCGTTCAAGTCTACCGACTCTAAAATATTCACTTCAGCTGTAGCTAAAGTTTTAGTACTTTGATCGTGAACTTTATTTATCACAGCTAATAGTTCAATAGGATCAATCTCGTCATCAAACTTAGCTTCTACTTTAACCAAATAAGTATTTTTACTAAGCTTAGAAACCATCTTAAGTGAGTTAGTCCTTAGATATTCTTCAATAGCAGAATCTGTAGTACCAGCAACAAATTTCAACAACAAACCGTCTTTAATAGTGCGCTGACGACCCAGCTTAGTATCATAAATCTTCTTAAACTTAGATTTAGTAGAACTGGAGCTGATTTCAGCAGTAACTAACTGTTTAACCACGGCAGGAGCTTCATCTAGTAGTTCGAAACGAGCAGCTTGAACCGGTAGCACCAAAAGGACTAGTATTAAAGATACAAAAATAGACTTAGGGGCTAAAGTCCTCATACTAGTCACATCGGTCTAGTTGAGGTGATTCTTTAATGTAAATGTATTAAAATCAAAACATTAGGTAGAATTACTATATGCGTCTACTAGCATTACTACTATCTTTAAGCTTACTCAACGCCAATGCGGCATTTTTTAAGAAGTCAAGCAAAACAACAACTAGCCCAGGTGAAAACTATTTGAGTGAATTCACCCATGTGGAAAAACTTTTCGCGTCTAGCTCTAACAAATATCCCCTTAGAGCAGACATCATTATTCCAGCCGCTGGTGATGAGTTTCAACTAATGCTGCACTATGATGAGCTTACTGATATGCCTATTAAAGATATAGCTTGGATAAGTGGCAGGAAAGCTCAAGCTATAGCACCACTAAGATCAGAGAGCAATATCAACACTCAGCTTGAAAAAATGGTTAACCGCTCTAACCCAGGTATAGCTTATGACCGCATGCAGACTAATAAGCATGTGATTTCTAAGACTTACTATTTCAAGAAATCAAAAGTATTTCCATCAAAAAAACCAGAACCTCAGTCTATTAAAATCACCTGGGCAAATAATGCTGTAATCTACGCAACAATAGACAATCTATATTTAACTAAATCTGAGCCTAGTGCCAGCCCTAAAGCTCGCCCTACCAAGATGGGTGCAGCTCCTAGCCCAAGCCCTCAAGGTAGTGACGGACGCAGAGTCCCACGTGACCTTAAGGACATGGAGAACGAACAAGTTAAACAACAGAAACAATACGAGTACGAGATGTTAGAGATCGAATCTACTCTCAGACAAATGAAAAACAGTGATAGTGATGAAGAATCAGGCTCTGAAGAGATGCAACAATTTATGCCAGGTGCGCTACCAAGTAGTGATGAAGTGCCTCAACTACCAGAGTTTTAATCTAGGTTTAGAAATTTAGGTAAACGAGCGAAATTAAACCCAGTTTCATCAGATCTTGGTTGTATATGTGGTTTAGGTTGTTGTTTGATAGCTTTGCATCTGACTTCATGTGAGAAATCTGGATTCTGCGCATAACCAGGATAGTAACGTTTAACTATATCCTCATAAGCAGGCAAATCAGCCTTAGGCTGCTGAGTATTACGAACTTCCATTGCCATATGCTTCATTTCTTTAAGTTGTTTAGAAACATCTTTTTGATCTATTCTTGCTAATTTAAAATCACCACTAAGTTCTTTATAGTTTTCGTATAGTTTTACGAACTCTGATTTAAGGCTTGCAATCTCATCACGCTGAGTGTCAATAACATCTCTAAGTTCAAGTACATGCTCGCCAAGAAGTTTTATAGTCTCAACCGCCGTGCTTAAATTATTATCGTTATTTTTGTTATTACTCATTATCTAAAGGCTTACTAATACTATTGTTCGCTTAGTTGAGCCCATTCAAACTCAACCATTCGACTGATCAGATAAGAGTTGCACGGGTTATAATAATATTATAATCCATTGATATCAACAATAAAATAAGCATATTGCTAGAATCTCTGTTGTGAACACCCCTAACCTAAAGAGACTAGACCCTGAGATTTTCAACTTAATTGAAGAAGAAAAGCACAGACAAGAAGAGAATATAGAACTTATCGCCAGCGAGAATTTTACTAGTGAAGCGGTGATGGAAACGGCTGGCACTTGTTTGACTAACAAATATGCTGAGGGCTACCCAGGCAAACGCTACTACAGTGGTTGCGAGTATCACGACGAAATAGAGAACCTAGCTATAGAAAGGCTTAAAGAGCTATTCGGCGCTAAATTTGCTAACGTTCAACCTCATTCTGGTGCTAACGCGAACCTTGCTGCATTTATGGCTTTATTGAATCCTGGTGATACCTACCTAGGCATGAGCCTTAAAGAAGGCGGGCACCTAACTCATGGATCTGCTGTTAATTTCTCTGGCAAATGGTTCAATGTAGTTAGTTACGGTGTTAACGCTGATGGCTATATCGACTACGAAGCGCTTGAGAAGCTGGCTTTAGAGCATAAGCCCAAGATGATTATTGCTGGTGCTTCAGCCTACCCGCGCACTATAGATTTCCCTAGATTCAGAGCTATCGCTGATAAAGTCGGTGCTCTACTAATGGTAGATATGGCGCATATAGCAGGACTAGTCGCTGCCGGCGTTCATCCAAGTCCAATGCCATACGCAGATATAGTTACTTCTACTACTCACAAAACCCTTAGAGGTCCTCGCGGTGGAGTTGTGCTCACTAACTCCGAAGATATTGCTAAGAAGGTTAATTCAGCCGTGTTCCCAGGAACCCAAGGCGGTCCATTGATGCATATTATTGCCGCTAAAGCAGTTTGCTTCAAAGAAGCACTAAGTCCAGAGTTCAAAAGCTACCAAAAACAAGTGGCACTTAACGCTAAGGTTTTAGCTAAAACCCTTATTTCTAAAGGCATTGGGCTAGTATCTGGTGGTACCGACAATCATCTAATGCTTTTAGACTTGCGTGCTCTTGGCATCACTGGCAAAGACGCAGCTAATGTACTGGATACTTGCCGTATTACAGTCAACAAGAACGGTGTACCTAATGACCCACAGAGTCCATTCGTTACAAGTGGTATTCGTATCGGCACTCCGGCCGTCACTACTAGAGGCTTTAAAGAGCCTGAGATCATTCGCCTAGGAGAGCTAATCGCTAGTATTTTATTGGAAATGTCGAAAAATAATTCAGAAATTTCTGAAGAAAGTCGCACTAAGGCCCTCAAGGAAGTAAGCAGTCTCAATAGCAGTCACCCACTGTATCCTGAGCTAAAAGTAGCAGCAAAAAGCTAAGACTCAATAACGAATTTATCGCTAAGAGCGTTAAAAAATATTGCCAAAGCCCGGTGATTGTGGAACAATTAACTCTGATATACATCTTGGATAATTAAGAACTCCTTAAGAATGACAGCAGAATATTTAGTAATAGAGGGTGGTAGAAAATTAGTTGGCGAAATCGAAGTTTCGGGCGCCAAAAACTCAGCACTTAAACAAATCGCCGCAGCTCTTATGCTCGCAAATGGCGTAGTTATTCTGCGTAAAGTACCTAAGCTTGCTGATATTGATTGCATGCTTGAGATAATCCAATTATTAGGTGGTACAACCAAGGTAATAGAAGAAGAGAATGACACATTAACTCTTCATATCGACAGCACAGATTTATCTAGCGATTTCGTTCCATTTAGTCTAGCTGGAAAATTAAGAGCAAGTTTTATTTGCTTGGGCGCTCTTGTTGGTCGCTTCAAGCACGCGAAGATTGCTTATCCTGGTGGTTGTAATATCGGCGCTCGTAAAGTAGATCTGCACCTTAAAGGTCTTAAAGCTCTTGGTTGTAAAATCACTGAAGATCAAGGATATATCTCAGCTAAAGCTGATAAATTAATCGGTACCAAAATTTACCTAGATGTTCCTAGCAATGGCGCCACCGAAAATATTATGCTCGCTGCAGCCGTAGCTGAAGGTGAAACTATAATCGAGAATGCTGCGCGCGATCCTGAGATTATCGATCTTGCTCACTTCCTCAACAAGATGGGTTGTGATATCCGCGGTGCTGGCTCTGGCAATATCCAAATCATCGGAAAGCCAGTGCGTGAGCTACATTCAATGGACCACACTACTATTCCTGATCGCATTGAAGCTGCCACCTATATGATCGCTGGTCTTATGACTCGCGGTAAAGTTACAGTCAAGAGTGTGCTTGAAGAAGATCTACAATCACTAATCAGCAAGATCGAAGAGATCGGTGCTGCTGTAACTATTAAAGGCACAGGCGTGATGCAAGATGGTCACGAGCTAGTAAATATCACCGTAGATTCTAAAGGCAAGCGTCTTAAAGCTGCTGATGTGACTACAGTTTGGTACCCTGGTTTCTCTACTGATATTCAACCAGTATTCGCGGCTCTACTTTCTGTCTGTGAAGGTACAAGCATAGTTACTGAGAATATTTATGATTCAAGGTTCTCATACTGCGAAGAACTTAATCGCATGGGTGCTGCTATCGATGTTAACGGTCGAACTGCAGTGCTTAAAGGTGTTAAACAACTAACTGGTGCTAATCTCGACGGTAAAGATCTTAGAGCTGCTGCCGCTCTTGTGGTAGCCGCACTTGCTGCTAAAGGCAAGAGTGAAGTGAGAGGTTTAGTTCACTTAGATCGTGGTTATGAGCATTTAGAAGCTAAGTTTACTAGTCTTGGTGCCAAAATCAAACGTGTTAGGCCACATGATGAGCTTTTAACAGTACGCGACAATGTTCACGCTTAGTTAAAGCTTAGATTATGCACTCGTGTTGAAAGCGCAAAAACGTGACGCAAGTCACCTTTTTGCTATTAGCGTCTAAGCAGCGAAGCTACCACACGATTCATCTGATCTGCAACGTTCTGTATATGAGATATAACGGTACGCCCGTTACCCTCTTCGTTATCACCACCACCGAATAACCTTGTCGTGAGATTGATTTGCTCTTCAGCTACGCCCTGCTTCTCAGCAAGATCTTCAGCTTCAAAATTCTCATCAGATGTTTTACTAAAACCTAAAAGTTTAAGCATTCTACTTGCCCAACCAGTCATAGACAGGATTGCAGCATTAAGGGCATTTGAACCAAGCTCCTTAGCTGCTTTACTAAGATCAGTAAGCTGCTGACTATTACGCTGCATAGCTTCAGTAATAATCCTCAATGCAGTACCAATATTTTGGGCAACCTCACGAACAGCTTCAGGTAAAGCAACTGCTTGTTGTGGGATCACTGGCGTAGCACCAGCTTGATTGCGCTCAAAAGCTGCAATTACAGCTTCATACATCGCTCGCATCTGCTGATTAATCAGACCCATACTGTAAAGTACGAACTGAGTAGGAGATTTCATCGGTGCAGAGCCTCCACCTCCTCCTCCGCCAGCTAAACGACGTTTAAATTCCTCTTCTGCTGCCATGCGAGCCAGGTCACTGATAGTGGGTCCGGGAGCAGTAATTATGCGCTCTTCAGATACGCGTCCACTAAGCGTCATAGCGGCGTTAGTAGTGGTAGCTGTTCCTAGAGCTGAGCTAGACATATTGTCATTTACTAAGGTTAATTATGCAGTATAAAGGGTCTTGGGTAAACCCAAACGATAATTATTTCCCTGCAATGCTATAATTCTAACATAATCATTAAGCGGCATTGAGAAGAAAATTGGGAATAATTAGTATTATCTGATGAACGAATTCAACCTAAATCCAATACCACACAATACAATCCGCAAGGTAACAAATGATCGTAATCCTAAACGAGAACAAAAGCAAGAACAAGAAAAGAAAAACGAGAAAAACACTTTAGAAACAGACGCCTTCGAAAGTCAAGACAAATTAGCAGAGCCAGAGCCAACAAATACAGAAAAGGAAGTCAGTACTGACACTTTTAGTGTTGGTGAGGAGCCGCCTAAACCAGGTTACACAATGGATTGGGTGAAGATGAATAATCTGAAGAACACTCGCAATCCATAAATCCAGTCGTTGCAGGCGCCGCAAAGCAGTATGCACTCACCCACGCAAGCGCATGAATGTGACACAGGTCACGTTCATGCTACAACGACTTCGAAAACAACTTGTGCCCCGCATCCTTATGCAAATAATTATCGAAGCTTGAAGCTATATTGCGCACAAAATATCTACCGAGCTCCGTAACTTTCAAAAATACAGTGTCGCTGTCAGTCAGTATTGTAATTAAGCCATCATCTATGTAAGTCTGCAAACTCTCCAGCTCAGCTTGATATTTAGTAGCAGAGAATTCGAGCATACCATTACACATCACTTGTTTAATCATCTCCCTACGCTCTACATCATCCTTTGAGCACAAGAGAAACTTATCAGCACCGAAATCGTGGTAATAAGCATTAAGCTTCTTGTGATTCTGCTTATATACTCCAGCCACATCCGATATCGCTGTAACCCCTATGCCCAGCAGATCACAGCCCGCATGAGTAGTGTAGCCCTGGAAGTTGCGATAGAGACTGCCGGATTCTTGAGCCAGACTTAATTGGTCATCTGGCAAAGCAAAATGATCCAAACCAATAAATATATAACCAGCCTTAGTTAAACGTTCAACAGCCATCTCGAAGATATCCATCTTAAGTTTCTGATCAGGCAAAGTATCATCAGCGATGTATTTAGCCTGAAAAGGGAAAATACTAGGAATATGCGCGTAGTTGAATAGTGCGATGCGCTCTGGTTTAATTGCGATGACTTTCGCGATAGTATCCTGGAAGGTCTCAAGAGTCTGATGCGGCAATCCGTAAATAAGATCGAAATTAATACTTCTAAAACCCTGCTCTCGAGCAGCTCTTACTATATTAGCCACTAGCTCATAAGGCTGAATGCGATTAATAGTTTCTTGAGTCTGAGAATTAAAGTCCTGAATACCCATACTCAGGCGGTTAAACCCAGACTGGAAGATCGCTTCAAGATGCTCTATAGAAGTTACACGCGGATCTATCTCGATAGCATACTCATGCTCATCACGTTTATCATGGAAAGTCTGACGTAAATTAAAACTAACTCTAATATGCTTGCATAGATCCATTAGCTGCTCAGGCGTGAGGTAAGTCGGCGTACCGCCACCAAAAGCAATCTGTACAACCTCTCTAGTCGCGCTCACTTCAGCAGCTAAATAAGTGATTTCAGACTTGAGGCGCTCAAGATACTGCTGCTCAATACCATGATGCGGGGAAATAATAATATTACAGCCACAGTAATAGCACTGTGACTCGCAGAATGGGATATGCAGATATAAAGAGAGGGGTTTATTAATCTGATTAGATCTAATAATCGCTTCTTCGAATAATTCTTGGTTGTAATCTTGCTTCCACTCAGGCGCTGTCGGGTAGCTAGTGTAACGCGGCACAGCGACACCGTATTTGGTGATTAGGCGATCGAGCTGGTCGCGGCTACTGAACATAGGATAATTGTAGCAGCTAGGTCATTTTTCAAGAATCTCAGATTATACTGATAACCATGTGGGTAATTGGCAGGCTTTTATTCTTTGTATGTGGATTTACAATCAGATTTTTTATCAATTTTATTCCAAGCCTAGGTCTAAAAACTTATAGTGGTGTGCAATATCGCCAAATTGCCTTCAATCGTGATTACAATCCCATCTACACTAGCTTGAAGTTAAATTCTAATCTTATTTACATCCCTTCACAAACTAACCTTTACTTTAAACTTACACCAGAAAGATCCATCGACAAATTTTTTAAGTTCATAGGCTTTAGTAAAGAGTTGCAAACAGGCAATCACGATTTTGATGATAAAATTTATGTCGCATGTGATCACCCATATATTGATCATATATTTAAAACAACCCCATCTCTACAAAAGATTATACTAGATTTATTTGATGACAAAACTGTATCTATTACCAACAGTGATGCAAGGCTAATCATAAATTCAAAATCGAAACTTGATATCAACGTTGTACTACCTAAACTTAACTCAATCAAAGAAATATTAGAGTTAAACGCTTCACAAGTTCATAACAAGTTCAAAGATATTTACTTCTACAGGGCACTAATTCTTGAATCACTTATCTGGTCAATAGCATTTTATTCATTTGGCTCATTAGTTAGTTCCTATTACAATCATCAAGCAACCTACTTGCAAACAACATCCATCATTAATTTAGGGGTTGAATCATATATAGTATTTATTATTTTCTTTCTAATTCTAGTCAAATTCTTTCTGATTGGTTCATCCAGAGGACATCGGATTTTAGTTGAGTCAATATTAGTTTTTATATTGTGCTTACCAATAGCCTGTTTGCAAGCAGTTTCTGATATCAATATCTACCTTGATAGAAATCCAACTCTTGTTGTCAAAGATATAACCATCCTGCGACGATGGGAAGATGAATACGGAGGACTAGGTCATGATGATCACACCTATCACATAGAGATACAATCAAAAGAGACTCCTCTACCACAAAGAATAGACATAAACTCCAAAGTATATGCTTCTATCGGGGATAGTAAACAAATTTCAATTGAAATTGGCAAAGGATATTTTAATATACCATGGTATAAAAAAATAAATAATCTAGTTGTTGGCGGGGATTAATAACTAAAGTTTTTTACAGTATCTATAAACAACTTAGCATTAGCCACCGGCACCTGCGGAATAATGCCGTGCCCTAGATTAGCTATATAGCTGTGCTGGGCGTCTATGCTAGCTTTAGCAGCTTCAAGCATAACTTGGGTTTTACTCACAATCAGCTCAGGCGAACCCAATAAGAAACAAGGATCTAAATTACCTTGCAGAGATATAGTCCTAGAACCGCTTAGTTTTTTAAGCTCTTTAAACGCTTCAGCTAAATCCATACGCCAATCAATGCTAATGACATCAGCCCCTGAAGCCACCATTAAATCAAAAATATTAGCAACGCCATTAACATAGAGAGTGATCCTAGTTTCAGGATGACGCTTATGCAACTCAGAAATGATCTGCTCTTGATAAGGCAAAGCAAACTTAGTGTAATCATCACGATCAAGCACTGAAGCCCAAGTATCGAAGATCTGCACAAGAGCCGCACCATGCTCTATCTTAAGACTTAGATACTCTATAACTGCGCTAGTTATTTTCGCGAGTAGAGAGTGCATGAGAACTGGATTCTGGTACATCAGTGATTTGATATTCTCGAAGTTTTTAGAACCGCCACCTTCTATCATGTAACTTGCTAGCGTCCACGGCGCACCAGCGAAACCAAGTACAGGCACTTTATTATCCACTTGTTTTTGGATTAAATCCAAAGTCTCGAAAACAAAATCACAACGACTGGCTATCTCATCGCGGCTAAGATTCTTAAGCTCGTCTATCTGCTTAGCGCTTCTAATAGGGTTAGTAAATTTAGGACCACCATTATCGAAGGTGAGTTCAGCTCCCATAGCTTCTGGAATAACTAAAATATCCGAGAACATAATAATGGCATCAACACCAAGAATTTCATAAGGCTGAATAGAAACTTCAGCAGCTAATTTAGGGTTTTTGCAGAGATTCAGGAAGCTTCCTGCTTGCGCACGCACCGCTTGGTACTCTGGCAGATAACGACCAGCTTGACGCATCATCCAGACTGGCGGGCGCTCTACAGACTTAGCAGTGGCGGCTTGAAGGATAAGGTCGTTAATGGCGATAATAGGCACATATAAATAGTAGCAAGCGCAAAAAGCATACGTTCTAGTAAAATTGAGTTAAATAACACCCATTCCTGCTAAGATAACACGAATGCATATTTATGGTGCAGCTGCCGCAATAATTGGAAAAGACCCTAATAAACCCACACTGGTTTGCAGTTTTGTGAAAAAAGAGAATAGCCCCAATACATCACCAATCGGTTTAGCTCAGAAAGACTTCTCTGAAGAACTAAATTTAGCAGATCCCACACAAGTAAAAAACGCATGCAAAAGATTTATTACAACATTATATCAAGTGATAGAGATGCAAGCTAAAGAGGGCAAGCAAGCAGTACCTATAATAATTGGCACAGATGGCAGACAAAAATATCCAGTCAAACAAATATTAGACCAACTAATTGAAGCCTGCAAAAAATTCATCAAAGAAAAAGGCATAACAATTAATGACTTACTAGAAAAGGTTCATATAACTAAAGGTGATTTCATCGTCAGTATCAAAAATCCAAGTACTGGCACAGCTAAAGATATAGGGAAAGAGGAAATAGTACAGTGGTACCTCAATGAAGAACCAAAATCTATAGAGGATTTTGACGAGTACAATAGGATACTAGCCGAAAATGAAGCTGATATTAGAGCTGGTAAGGCTGCATTAGGCCAAGCAATAGGAATTGCTTACCGCTTCGGTTCTCATAATCTTAGAGCACTAGTTTGCAAAGGTATAAATCCTCGCACAAACATTGTCACATTTATACCAGATGACCCAAGGCTACAAACAATCCCTCTATATAATTTTCTTAGCTGGCACCCACGTCTAAGGCAGTCAGCTCGCTCAGCAATGCAAATATTTATGACCAAGAAAAGGCACATGAATATCAAAACACCAAGCGACCCAAAGAGACGAGCATATGTTGACGTTCTAGACTGTATAATACAAGATTTGCACAATAAATTACCAATACTAGAAGATAAAACTGTAGACGAATACTTAGCAGAGTTTAGACAAAGGGTTGAGTAGTTAGTAAGTACTACGCCTCCGCAATAATCCCGAACGACGCAATTAGTAATAGTGACACGAAAAATATAACGTAAAAAATTATATTATCGAACAAAACATCAACGTTGGTTTTAACTTTTTTAGCTTCAGCCATGATTATTTAGCCTCCTTACTAAGCTCAGTAGAGACATGCTCTTTAAACTCAGCGATGCGATCTTTAAACACTGATAATTGAACTTCAGACATCCATAAACCTCTAAGACGATTCTTAGGCACTGACTTCTTAATAACTGGTGGACGCTTACCTAATAAACGTTCGCGACAGAATTTATTACCCTCACGGAAGTGACAGTCACCGATCTGGCAGCCCATTACTATAGTGCCGTCAGCACCAGCTTTGAAGGCTGATTCGATCATACGTGGCTGAATCATGCCGCTGCATGGTACTTGCACCACTTGGCAGTTAGTCACACCTTTAAGGTGAGTTTTGTTCTCAAGCTGATTGTCGAGATTAACGCTGCGCTTGCAGGCGATTACTACGATTTGCACTTGATCTGCTGATTTAGCTGTTGCGTTTTCTGCCATAAATCTCCTATTTCGTTAGAGCAATCCTTATATCATCCATGACTACTGGCGAAGTTAAAGTAGGTATCTCGATAGCGTCGAAATTACAAGCACCGACACAGAGTCCGCACTCTGAGCAGCGATCACTAATTACTACCGCTATCTCTTTATACTTACTACCATCAGTGCGCGGCGCCATATAGATTGCTTCGTACGGACAATCTATAGAACATAGTTTGCAACCTACACAGTGATCAGCATCTACGTATGCTGGCTCTCTATCACCGCCATCTACGAAGTTCGGCAGCAGAGTGACGAATACTGTCGCGGCTAATAATAGTAACCAAGTACTAAGATTGCCAAGCGCGTCGATAACAGGGAATAGCCACAAGTAGAACCAATCCATCGCAAAGTATTGCGGCACTACTGTAGTAACTGCTTCTGGTCCTGAAGTCGCTGGATAAATACCCGCACAGATCAGAACCAAGCCCATAAGAAGAGCACCAATACCCCAAGTAACGTTCACTACTGGGCGAGAGATGCGCATATAGTGCACCCATAACATCACGAGCAGTGCGAATGATAAACCAGTGTGCAAGAAGAAAGCAAATGCCATGGTGTAATTAGAAATCACATCATCATTAATAAAGGCTCTTGCCATGCCCGGACCTATAAGAGGTAGAGCATTTAAGAAATCAGCCATCTTCATTACGATTAAGTATGAACGCTCGTCCCAGACTAGGATATAGCCAGAGATACCGATCATAGTCATCATAAAGAATAAAGCGATACCAGAGTACCAAGCGATAATACGATACTGTCTATAACGATCAGTGAAATAAACTCTAATCGCGTGAAGTAAAACCGCAATCAACATGCCATCGGCAGCATATCTATGTATACCTCTGATCATGTCACCGAAAGCTACTTTCTCAGTGATGTACTCAACAGAGAGGTACGCACCTTCAAGTGTCGGCATGTAATAAACGAAAAGCAACAATCCAGAGAGTAATAAAACCCAAAGGAAGAAATTCGGCACCGCACCGTGGTAGTAAAGGATATTCTGCTCAGACCCTAAAGTCTTATTGAGGAGATCTTCTATCCTGAGAAATATTTTTTGACCTTGTCTTACTATTGAATTAAACAATCTGCATTCTCCTCATGTCTTAAACTGGGTCACTCACCTCGTAACTCTCACTAGGCTTGCGGCAAGCGATAAAAATACTTAAACCAGCAGCCACCAAAGCAATGCCATAACAAACAGCGTAGCCTAGAGTAGTGATTTCTGGTTGACTCATCGGATCTACCGTAAAACCGAATAAGCCAGTCACCATATTGATGTACTTAATATTATTGATACTACCTTCATCGAAATATGACTTATCAGCGCCCATTAGCTCGTAGTAAGCCATAAGTTTGAACATCAGCCCAAATAGAGCCAAGTTAGCAACAGCAACCAAAGTGCCGATTATAATAAAGTTATTACCAGATTTTTTATTAGCCATTAGTACTCCTGTTCTTGCTTTGCAATGAATACAACCACTCAAAAGGTTTAAACTCTACTTTAAGATTCGAGTTAGCTTTCTCATCAGCATAAATTCTAAACGCCATATAAACTAATGACGCGACGAATAAAG
>JACCDV010690416.1_pt1 | contig 18503 bp, 17 predicted proteins | sample 7446131 | NCBI WGS metagenome assembly JACCDV01 (sample SAMN15323448, study PRJNA562643) | freshwater metagenome | isolation source: river surface water | place: USA:Blue River Watershed | collected 2017-08-17 | reverse complement strand
GGTATTCGCGTCACCGCCGTGGTGCCCGTGTCGGCGCTGAAGGGCTGGAACGTGGTGGACAGCCATGCCGACTGGTGCGGCTACCAAGGCCCCAACCTGCTGGAAATTCTGGAAGACCTGCCCGTCACGCCCGCCGAGACCGATGTGGCCTTCAGCTTCCCCGTGCAATGGGTCGAAAAATTCCACGATTCCGGCGTGACCACCCAGGGCCGCCGCGTGTTCTGGGGCCGCGTGGCCACGGGCAGCGTGGAGCCGGGCCAGACCGTCAAGGTCTTCCCCAGCGGCCAGACGGCTGTGGTGTCGCAGGTGCTGTCGGCCACACGCCAGCCGCAAAACAAGGCCGCAGGCCACAGTGCGGGCATCGTGCTTGACCGGGAGGTGGACGTGTCGCGCGGCGACTGGATTCTGGCCGAGAAATCAGAGTCTTTGGGCGCTCCAGAAGGTCAACGCACGCTCCACACCACCATCGCCTGGATGGACGACGAGCCCCTGGTGCCCGGCCGCGTCTACTGGGCGCTGCACGGCCACCGCTGGGTCAAGGCCAAAGTGCAGCGTGTGGTGCACCGCCTGAACGTCAACACCCTGGCCGAGGAAGAAGCCACCGAACTGCCGCCCAACGCGATTGGTCACGTGACCCTGGCCCTGCAAGAGCCGCTGGTGACGCTGCCGTTCACCCAATCGCGCATCCTGGGCGCCCTGGTGCTGGTGGACACCGCCAGCCACAAGACCTCGGGCGCCGTGTTGGTGAACTGAGTCCTTTAAAATCGGTGTTTGCTACAGGGGCCGTCCGAGCGGGCGGCCTCTTACCCCATTCCAGAGTCCATCATGACCCACGTTGTTACCGAAAACTGTATCCGCTGCAAGTACACCGACTGTGTGGACGTCTGCCCGGTCGATTGCTTCCGCGAAGGCCCGAACTTCCTGACCATCGACCCCGATGAGTGCATTGACTGCGCGGTATGCATCCCCGAATGCCCGGCCAACGCCATCTTCGCCGAGGAAGACCTGCCTGCCGATCAGCAGCACATGATCAAGCTCAACGCCGAGCTGGCCCAGCTGCCGACCTGGAAGAGCATCACCAAGCGCAAGGCCCCGCTGCCCGACGCCGACGAGTGGAAAGACAAGACCGGCAAGCTGGCCGAACTCGTCCGCTGATCCTGACCATGGCCACCCCGATCGACACCGACGCGCTTGTGATCGGGGCGGGCCCGGTGGGCCTGTTCCAGGCCTTCCAGCTCGGCCTGCAGGGCATTGCCTGCCACATCGTCGACGCCTTGCCCCATGCGGGCGGCCAGTGCGCCGAACTCTACGCCGACAAACCCATTTACGACATTCCCGGCATTCCGGTCTGCACCGGCCGTGAGCTGGTCGAACGCCTGCAGCAGCAGATCGCCCCCTTCAAACCCACGCTGCATCTGGGCCAGACCGTGCAGAGCCTGCAGGCCACAGGCGATGGTCGCTGGGCCGTGAGCACCAACTCCGGCACCGCCTGGACCGCCAAAACCGTCTTCATCGCCGCTGGCGTGGGGGCTTTTGTGCCACGCAGTCTGCCCATCGAAGGTCTGGCACCGCACATGGGGCGGCAAGTCTGGTTTGCATCTTCCCCCTTGCCCGACTTTGCCGGTCAGCACCTGCTGGTCACCGGCGACAGCGACACCGCCCTGCAGACCTGCCTGGACGCTGTGGGTAGCGCCGCCAGCGTCACGCTGATGCACCGCCGCGAGCATTTCAGCGCCGAACCTGCACGCCTTGAGGCCTTCCGTGCCGCGCAGGCTGCGGGGCAAGTGCGTTTTGTGGCCGGTCAGCCCACAGGCCTCGTCACCGAGGGCGAAGGCCTGAACGCGCTGCGCTACCTCAACGCCGAAGGCTCGGAAGTGGACCTGCCCTGTGATCACCTCGTCATGGCCCTGGGCCTGTCACCCAAGCTTGGTCCGGTGGCCAACTGGGGGCTGCAGATCGAGCGCAAGCAGCTGGTGGTCAGCACCGACACCTTTGCCACCAGCGCAGCAGGCATCTTTGCCGTGGGCGACATCAATACCTACCCGGGCAAGAAAAAGCTCATCCTCTGCGGCTTTCATGAAGCCACGCTGGCGGCCTTTGGTGCGGCGGCGCACCTCTGGCCTGAGGACAAAACCCTGCTGCAGTACACGACCACTTCGACCACGCTGCACCGCCGTCTGGGGCTGATTTAAAATCCACACCGCTGCAGCGCTGCTGCGGCATCCGCTAGGGGTGTTGGCGCCTGCCAAGGTGCCGACTGAGAAAGTCCCTTTGAACCTGATTGAGGTAATCCTCGCGCAGGGAAGCTTGTCCAAGGAACCGCGTCACGTCTCTGGCGCACGCACGTTCCCCACCAGCCGACCTGCCATAACGTTGAAGGAAAACGTCATGGCAAACCACACGCCATCCATGCCACTGAGCCGCATTGCCGCGGCCACCGCCCTGTCCATGGCCAGCACCGTCTGGGCTCAAACCGCTGCACAGCCACAAGAACTGGTCATCACCAGCCCCGCCCCTCAGCAGGTCAGCGGTTTTGGCGATGTCCCGCTCACCAAGGCGCCGTTCAGCGGTGTCAACATCGACGCCCAAACCCTGCGCGACATCGGTGCCACCCGCATCTCGGACGCCTTGCGCCTGGACGCCAGCGTGAGCGACAGCTACAACTCGCCCGCCTACTGGGACATGCTGAGCGTGCGCGGCTACACCCTGGACAACCGCTACAACTACCGCCGCGAAGGCCTGCCGATCTCCGCAGAAACCATGATCCCGATGGAGAACAAGGAGCGCATCGAGCTGTTCAAGGGCACGAGCGGTATCCAGGCGGGCACCAGCGCGCCGGGCGGTCTGGCCAATTACGTGGTCAAGCGCGCGCCCACCGGCAACGACGACACCATCCGCTCGGTCACCGCCAGCTACGGCAACGGCAAAAGCAGCAGCATTGCCCTGGACCTGGGCGCCCGATTTGGCGAAAACAAGGACTTCGGCTACCGCTTCAACGCCGCCTACGAAGACCTCAACCCCTACATTCGCAACACGCCAGGTCACCGTAACCTGCTGGCCCTGGCCATGGACTGGCGCATCACGCCCGACAGCAAGCTGGAATGGGAGTTCGAACGCAGCGAGCGCCAGCAGATTGGGATCAATGGGTACAGCCTGTGGGGCAACGTATTACCTGTACCTGTTGATGGGAAGACCAACCTCACGCACAGAATCTGGTCAGTGCCTGGTGAATTTTTCTCCAACACCGGCAGCCTAAGATTCACGCAAAATTTAGATGGCAATTGGATTTGGAGCACGAGCTATGGAGCCCAGCGCCTGCGCACAAACGATCGACTCACATTTGCTTGGGGAGGATTCACCTCATTACCGAATGGTCTGTCGTATTACCCCGATGGCTCATACGATCTGTATGACTATCGGAGTGAAAACGAAAGACGTTTAGTTGATGCACTTCAATCTGAAGTTTCTGGGAAAGCGACAATCGCAGGCATTGATCATCACTTGACGTTCGGTTTTCTCCGAAGCCGTACGCTTGATCGGCTTGAACCCAAACAGGCGTGGAACGCAGCTACCGACCTCCAGGGAGATCCAACACCTGTTTATGCCAATGCGAACCGAACAGAATACGCTACTGAATTGAGCATAAAGGATCGCATTCTGCTTTCCTCAGATACTTCTCTATGGATGGGGCTGCGTCATACACAGTACAACCGAAACACAGAACAGAATGATCCTGCGGGTAGTAACCCCAGTCATGTTGATGGCACCAAAACGACGCCTTGGCTGGCACTCTCTCGCGAATGGAATGGCTTACTTTGGCATGTTTCTCGCGGCTACGGACTAGAACAGTTCGTGACACCAAACTCATCGACAACTTATACCAATGCCGGGGCACAACTGGGCGTCAAGAAAAGTGTGCAAACTGAATTGGGCGTGAAATCCACACCCCAACTACAAGGAGTCGATTGGAATGCCACGCTTTTCCATATCGTTCGTCCTTTGGCATATGACGTATTTGATGCAAACACATGGATGACTACTCGCTATCTGGATGGGTCGCAAATCCATACAGGCATTGATTTTGGGCTTGGGTGGCATAACAGTGCGTGGACACTGAAAGGACAAACCCAGGTAATGACCGCCAAGTTCAATGACGTGCAGATGCATCCAGAATCGGTTGGAGGCAGTCCTCTGAATGTTCCGGCCTTCACCCTGCGCGCCCTCGCCCAGTACCGCTGGACCGATGTGCCCGGCCTGCGCACCAGCCTGCGCCTGAGCCATGAGGGTGAGCGCCGTGTGCTCGAGAACGGCAGCATCAATCTGCCCGCCTGGACAACACTGGACCTTGCTGCGCACTACGACACGCGCGTGAATGGCATTCGCACCGAATGGACGTTTGCCATCGACAACCTGACCGACAAGCACTACTGGCGCGAGTCACCCAAGCAGTTTGGGCACTACTACCTCTATCCGGGCGCCCCGCGCACCGGACGCATCACGGTCCGCACCAGCTTTTGAGTGAATTTTTAACGCTATAATTAAAAGCTATTCCCCGATAGCTCAGTCGGTAGAGCGCCGGACTGTTAATCCGTAGGTCCCTGGTTCGAGCCCAGGTCGGGGAGCCAGATCAAAAGCCGCTGAACGCATGTTCAGCGGCTTTTTTCTTGGCGATTTGCCTCGCAAAAACCGGGGGCCCTACCCGGATCGGCGTATTGAGCGCCCGCTCCCTGCCAAGCAAAGTAAGCGGTGGTGAATTGCACCGTTTTTGCTTTCAAGGAGTTTCACATGAGTTCCCTCATCAGCCGCAGCAGCCTGTTTGACGACTTCTTCAAGGATTTCGCATCGGGCTTCTTCATCAAGCCTTTGCAAGGCGAGACCTTGCCGACCCCAGGCCAGATCCGCATGGACGTCAAGGAGTCCCCGGAGGCCTACACGATTGATGCCGAAGTCCCCGGGATCGCCAAGGAAGCGATTCACGTCACGATCGATGGCAGCACAGTGACCCTCAAGGCCGAGGTGAAGAAGGAAGAAAGCCACAGCGGCGAATCGTTTCTGCGCAGCGAGCGCTACTACGGCGCTGTTTCCCGCAGTCTGACCTTGCCGGTGTCGATCAACAGCCAGCAGGCCAAGGCGCATTACGACAAAGGGGTGCTGACGCTGACCCTGCCCAAATCCTCGCCCTCGACCTCGCGGGAACTGACGATTCAGTAACCCGCCCTATGAGCGTCAGGCTGGTATGGCAGCACCACGTGCCAGCGCCTCGCGGGCCTGCGCCCAGACCTCGCGGGGTGGCAGGGGCTTGAGCTTGTGGTTGCTCCAGACCTGTCGCCACAATCGCCCGCCACGCTGGCCGTGGTAGAGGCCCAGCATGTGGCGGGCAATCGCATACCAGGGGCAGCCGTCTTCGGCATGGGCCCGTTCCATGTAGGCCACCATGGCCTCCTCGACCGCTTCGCGGCTGGGCACCGCCTGGTGGTCGTTGAAGAAGGCGGCATCCCAAGTGCTCAGCAGCCAGGGGTTGTAATAAGCCTCGCGACCGATCATCACGCCATCGGCCTGCTGCAAATGCGTCGCAATGTCCTCATTGGTTTTGATGCCTCCGTTGACTGAAATCGTCAACGCAGGAAAGTCCTGTTTGAGCCGGTAAGCCAGCTCGTAGCGCAGCGGAGGGATCTCGCGATTTTCTTTGGGCGACAGACCATCGAGCCAGGCATTGCGGGCGTGCACGATGAAGACTTCGCAACCCGCCTCACTGACAGTCCCGACAAAGTCGCGCACGAAGTCGTAGCTTTCGATGCGGTCAATGCCAATGCGGTGCTTGACGGTCACGGGGACATCGACCACATCGCGCATGGCCTTCACGCCATCGGCCACGGTCCGGGGCTCGTTCATCAAACAGGCGCCAAAAGCGCCCCGCTGAACCCTGTCAGACGGACAACCACAGTTGAGGTTGATCTCGTCATAGCCCCATTGCTGGCCCAGCTTGGCCGCCATGGCCAGATCGGCCGCATCGCTGCCCCCGAGCTGCAAGGCCACGGGGTGCTCTTCGGCATTGAAGCGCAGATGGCGTTGCACGCTGCCGTGCGTCAGGGCTCCGGTGGTCACCATTTCGGTGTACATGCGGGTGTGGCGGGTGAGCAGGCGGTGAAAGTAGCGGCAATGGCGGTCGGTCCAGTCGAGCATGGGCGCCACCGACAGGCGCCAGGGACTGAAACGGGAAGAGATTTCGGACATGCCCGAATTATCCCCGCTGGAAAAAAAGAACCCCGCCGAAGCGGGGTCCTGATGGAAGACCGGGATCGGTCAGCCCATGTGCAGACCGCCGTTGACAGAGAAGTCGGCACCGGTGGCGTAACCGCCCTCTTCGCTGGCCAGCCAGGCGATGATGGAAGCGATCTCGCTGGGCTTGCCCAGACGCTTGACCGGCACGGTGGCCACGATCTTTTCCAGCACATCAGGACGGATCGCATTGACCATGTCGGTGCCGATGTAGCCCGGGCTAACGGTGTTCACGGTCACGCCCTTGGTCGCCAGTTCCTGCGCCAGGGCCATCGAGAAGCCGTGCATGCCGGCCTTGGCGGCCGAGTAGTTGGTCTGACCGGCCTGGCCTTTTTCACCGTTCACCGAAGAGATGTTGATGATGCGGCCCCAGCCACGCTCGACCATGTCCGGCACCACCTGCTTGGTCACGTTGAACATGGAGTCCAGGTTGGTGCTCATCACGGCATCCCAGTCTTCCTTGCTCATTTTCAGGAACATGCGGTCCTTGGTGATGCCGGCGTTGTTGACCAGCACGTCGATCGGACCATGCTCGGCCTTGGCCTTGGCAAAAGCCTCCACGGTCGAATCCCATTCGGCCACATTGCCCACCGACGCGTAGAAGGTGAAGCCCAGGGCTTTTTGCTCATCGAGCCACTTGTTGTAGTCGCGTGTCGGGCCACAGCCAGCAATGACCTTGAAGCCTTCCTGATGCAGGCGCTGGCAAATGGCGGTACCGATACCGCCCATGCCGCCGGTGACGTAAGCAACTTTTTGACTCATGGTTGTCTCCTTTGTTATGAGTACTGAGGGATAGGAAATCAAATGCGTTCGAGGGCCAGCGACACGCCCATGCCACCACCGATGCACAGCGCAGCCAGACCCTTGTTGGCCTGACGGCGCTGCATTTCGTGCAGCAGTGTGACGAGAATGCGGCAGCCCGAAGCACCAATGGGGTGGCCGATGGCGATCGCGCCACCGTTGACGTTGACCTTGAGCGGGTCAATGTCCAAGGCCTTGTTGACGGCGCAGGCTTGCGCTGCAAAGGCTTCGTTGAGTTCAAACAGGTCCACGTCCTGGGCTTTCCAGCCGGCGCGGGCCAGGGCTTTTTGCGAAGCCGGAACCGGGCCCATGCCCATGGTGGCCGGGTCCAGGCCGGAGGTGCCAAAAGCGGCAATGCGGGCCAGCGGCTTGAGGCCCAGGGCTGCAGCCTTCCTGGCGGTCATCACGACCACGGCGGCAGCGCCGTCGTTGATGCCCGAGGCATTGCCTGCGGTCACGGAGCCGGCCTTGTCGAAAGCCGGGCGCAAACCCGCCAGCGCTTCGGCAGTGGTTTTCTTGTTGATGAATTCGTCGCTGTTGAAGACCAGGGCATCGCCCTTCTTCTGGGGGATGACCACGTCGACGATCTCGTCCTTGAACTTGCCTGCGTCCTGTGCGGCCGAAGCCTTGCGCTGGCTGGCCAGGGCGAGTTCGTCCTGCATCTCGCGGCTGATGCCGTGGGCCTTGGCCACGTTTTCAGCGGTGATGCCCATGTGGTACTGGTTGTACACGTCCCACAGACCGTCCACGATCATGGTGTCGACCATGTTCCAGTTGCCCATGCGCATGCCGTCGCGGCTGCCCATCAGCACATGGGGCGAGGCGCTCATGTTTTCCTGGCCGCCAGCGACCACGATCTCGCTGTCACCCCAGGCCACAGCCTGCGCGGCCAGCATGACGGACTTGAGGCCGGAGCCGCACACCGCATTGATGGTCAGCGCCGGGGTTTCCTTGGCCACACCGGCCTTCATCATGGCCTGGCGTGCGGGGTTCTGGCCTGCGCCAGCAGCCAGCACCTGGCCCATGATGACTTCGCCGATCTGGTCGGATTGCAGACCCGCGCGGGCAATGGCCTCGCGGATGACGATGCTGCCCAGCTCGGGCGCGGCCACTTTGGCCAGGGAGCCTCCAAATTTTCCAACGGCGGTACGGGCCGCCGACACGATCACGATATCTTCCATTTTCGAGTCTCCTTCGATTGCAAAAAATCAGGCTTTCGCCTTCACGTAGCGGCCGGGCGCGGGCTCAATGGCCTTGTATTTGGCGCCTTTGCCGTAGGTCTTGGGCGCAGCAATTTGCTTGCCGGCATGCGTCTTGAGCCAATCGGACCAGTCCGTCCACCAGCTGCCCGGCAATTCCTTGGCGCTGGCGATCCAGTCGTTCACGTCTTTAGGGAATTTGCCCTCGGCACCCAGCCAGTGGCTGCGCTTTTTGGCCGCAGGCGGGTTGATCACGCCGGCAATGTGGCCCGATGCGCCCATGACGAAACGCTTCTTGCCGGGGAACACCTGGGTGCTGCCATAAGCCCCGCCGATGGGCACGATGTGGTCTTCACGCGAACCGTAGAGGTACATGGGCATGTCGACCTTGCCCATGTCGATTTTTTCTCCGCAGACCGTGGCTTTGCCAGGCTTGATGAGCCGGTTTTCGAGGTAAGTGTTGCGCAGGTACCAGGCGTAGAAAGGGCCAGGCAGGTTGGTCGAGTCGCTGTTCCAGTAAAGCAGGTCAAACGGTGGCGGGGTCTCGCCCTTGAGGTAGTTGCCCACCACATAGTTCCAGACCAGATCGTTGGGGCGCAGGAAGCTGAAGGTCGAGGCCAGGTCCTGACCTTTCATCATGCCGCCCTTGCCCATCTGCATTTCACGGAACTTGACGAAGTTCTCGTCGATGAACACGTCCAGAATGCCGGTGTCGGTGAAATCGATCAGCGTGGTCAGCAAAGTGGCACTGGCCACCGGCTTTTCACCCCGTGCGGCGAGCACGGCCAGCGCGGTGGACAGGATGGTGCCGCCGACACAGAAGCCCAGGGCGTTGATCTTGGACGCACCGGTGATGTCCTGCACCGTGTGGATGGCCTTGATGGCCGCGTTTTCGATGTAGTCGTCCCAGGTGGCCTTGGCCATGGCGTCGTCCGGGTTGCGCCAGCTCACCACGAAGCAGCGGTGTCCCTGGCTGACCGTGTAGCGGATGAACGAGTTCTCTGGCTGCAGATCCAGGATGTAGAACTTGTTGATGCAGGGCGGCACCAGCAGGAAGGGCCGTTCGTAGACCTTGGCGGTCAGTGGTTTGTATTCGATCAGCTGGAAAAATTCGTTTTCGAAGACCACTGCGCCTTCGGTGGTGGCCACGTTCTTGCCGACTTCGAACAGGCTCTCGTCGGTCATCGAGACATGGCCCTGCTGCATGTCGTGCATCAGGTTCTTGACACCCTTGGCAATGCTCTCGCCTTTGGTTTCGATGGCTTTTTTCTGGGCCTCGGCGTTGAAGGCCAGAAAGTTACTCGGTGCGGCAGCGGCCACCCATTGCTCGACAGCGAAACGAATCCGGCTGCGTGTTTTGGGGTCACCGTCCACCGCATCGGCCAGGCCCATCAGGGTGCGTGCATTGAGCAGGTAAGTGGCGGCATTGAAGGCGGCCACCGGGTTGCTGTTCCAGGCTTCGCCAGAGAAACGGCGGTCCTTGATCTGCAGGCTGTTGTGCAGGCTCTGGTTCCAGAGCTCGGTGGCTTCGCGGAAATAGGTGGACTGCAGCTGTTGCAGCTTGGCAGGATCAAACTGGATGCCGGGCACACTCGACATGTCCTTGCCCAAGCCACCAAGATCAATCGTCTGGAAGTGCTGCATGGCCTGGGCAAAGCTCTTGCCGAGGTTCTGCTGGAAGGCCTCGCCCATTTGGGACCAGAATTGAGGGGTGGCGTCCATCGTGTTTGTCTCCTGTAGAGCCTTCGGTGCATCGGACACACAGTGTCGGTGTTTTCATTGTCGCCAAAATTACAAAAGTTTCAGATTCGTACCGGAAAAAACATGTACCTCGTCGTGATTGCCTGGATTTATGTGGTTCTGATGATGAGTCTGGCCGAGGCCTCGTCCTCTCAAGGCTCCATATTGGGAGCCATCGTGACCTTTGTGCTGTACGGCGTAATGCCCTTGCTGATCGTGGTCTACATCCTGGGCACACCCGCCCGAAAACGCGCCCGAAGGCAAGCCCCATCAGCGGCGCCAGATGCAGGCAGCCATGCGCCCGGTACTGCCCAGCCGGACAGCGTCACGGCGGTGGGAGAAAAAGACCCCCGGGTTTGAGACGGTGCACCATGGGGTGGACCCATCATTGCCCTTGATGTCCGTCAAGCCCAGGCACAGCAGACGCCAGCGGGCCAACGCAGACAGATCGGCCAGCCAGCGATCCCCCACCCCAGCCCGGAAAGCCGCAGCCACTGCAGGCTGATGCGCACCAAAAGCCTCAGGCACTTCGGGGCCGACCTCAAAGGCTGACGGACCGATGCAGGGACCCAGCCAGACTTGGGTACGCGCAGCCACAGCACCGCGCGCCGCCAGCCTGGACCACAAGGCTTCGAGCACGCCCATGCCGCCCTCACCCGCCAGGCCACGCCAGCCCGCATGAGCGGCTGCCACCCATTGCCCGCCAACATCCCACATCAGCACCGGCAGGCAATCGGCCACCATGATCGTGCAGGCCAGTCCGGGTTCAAAAGTGAAACAGGCATCAGCCACGGTGCCATCCGGGGTGTCCGGCCCCAGCTCTGCCACGGCGATGCCATGCACCTGTTTGAGAAAGACGGATCGTACGCCCAGGGTGTCTGCCAAAAGCTGGCGATTGGCCCGCACATGATCGGGGGCATCGCCCACGTGATCGCCCAGATTGAAGGCATCCCAAGGCGCTGAGGAGTGCCCACCCTCGCGCGTGCTCATCCAGGCGCTGACACCGGCAGGCCAATCGCGCACGCCCGCCAACGCGTTGCGAATGGACATCAGGCCTCGAAGTCCGGGCAATTCGAAGGTTGCGCGCGCTGGAAAGCTGGCAGCGCCATGCAGGCCTCAAACGCTGCCATAGTGCGGGGCAGGCCCGAGAAATCGACATTGAACCGCTGGCCGTTGAAGATCTGCGGCACCAGGCAGCAGTCGGCCAGGGTAGGCGTATCGCCCCAGCAAAACGGCCCTGCATGCGCTGCCAGCTGCAGCTCAAAAGCCTCCAGCCCGCTGCGCACCCAGTGCCGGTACCAGGTGTTCTTGGCCTCTTCGCTGGCCCCCATCTCCTTGACCAGGTACTTGAGCACACGCAGGTTGTTGAGCGGGTGAATTTCGCAAGCGATCGATTGCGCCAGGGCCCTCACCTGGGCACGGCCCACGGCATCACGCGGCAACAAGGCAGGTTCAGGGTGCGTTTCATCGAGGTATTCCATGATGGCCATGGACTGGGCCAGGTTATGACCATCGACTTCCAGGTGCGGCACCAGCATCTCGGGTGCAAGCGAGGCGTAGTCGGCCTGTTTGTGCTCGCCCTTGACCAGATGCACGGGCACATAGTCGTAACTCAATGACTTGAGTTCAAGGGCAATGCGAACCCGAAACGAGGCGGAGGAACGAAAGTAGTTGTAGAGCTTCATGCAGCAAGCATAGCGTCAAAGCCTGCGACATCCAACGGCCAGCAGCTGTTGTCTAATGACCGGATGTCCCGCAATGAATCTGCCCCCCGGCTGACCTGGCTGGCACCAGGAGATCCGTTTCCCCCACTGTCCGAGGCCTGGGGGCAAGGCAGCCCTGCCCCGGGCTTGCTGGCGGCAGGCGAGCAGCTGGACACCCCTTTGCTTTTGCAAGCCTACAGGCAGGGGATTTTTCCCTGGTTCAGCGCAGGCCAGCCTGTGCTGTGGTGGAGCCCTGACCCGCGCATGGTGTTGGACCCGCAGGCCTTGCGCGTGCGCCGCTCGTTGCGCCAGTCCTTGCGCCAGTGGCTGGCGCTTGACGGGGTGGAGCTGGTCTTTGACCGCGATTTTCCAGAGGTCATGAACCGTTGCGCCACGCAGCCGCGCCCGGGCCAGTCAGGCAGCTGGATCGTGCCTGACATCGTTCGCGCCTACACCGGTTTGCACAAGCAGGGCCTGGCACACAGCGCGGAACTGCGACGCCATGGTCGCCTGCTCGCCGGTCTGTATTTTGTAGCGCTGGGTCATGCAGTGTTCGGTGAATCGATGTTCACCACCGTGTCCGATGGTTCGAAGCTGGCCTTATGCCTGCTGGTCAGTGTGGCGCGCCGCCACGGCGTGCGAATGATTGACTGCCAGCAGAACACCCGCCACTTGGCTTCGCTGGGCGCCGCCGAAATTCCACGAGATCAGTTCACGGCGCATCTGCAACAGGCCCAGTCCCGACCGGCCATCGACTGGGCACGGGAAACCCTATACTGGCACGAACTTTTCCCTGACCAGCCGTGACACTGCTCCAGGACATTCCCCTTCAGGCGATCCAGTTCTACGCGACAGCGCCGTATCCCTGCAGCTATCTGCCCGATCGCCAGGCGCGATCACAGGTGGCCACGCCCAGCCACCTCATTGACAACGAAAGTTATTCGGAGCTCGTCAGCAAAGGCTTTCGGCGCAGCGGCATGTTCACCTACCGCCCTTATTGCGACGGATGCCATGCCTGTGTTCCTCTGCGGGTGGATGTCCATGGATTTCAGCCCAACCGCAGTCAACGCCGCAACCAAAAACAGCACGCAGGACTCTTGGCACGGGTCATGCGGCTGCACTTCGATCCAGCGCATTACGAGCTGTATCTGCGCTACCAGCACCAGCGCCATGCCGGTGGCGGTATGGATCATGACAGTGTCGATCAATACACCCAGTTCCTGCTGCAGAGCCGGGTGAATTCGAGATTGGTGGAGTTTCGGGACCCTGCCGACCAGAGCCTCAAGATGGTCAGCATCGTCGATGTCCTCAACCACGGAATTTCAGCGGTCTACACCTTCTACGAGCCCGACGATGCAGGTGCAGGCTATGGCACCTACGGCGTGCTCTGGCAAATCGAACAGGCGCGCGCGATGGCCTTGCCCCACGTCTACCTCGGATACTGGATCCAGGAAAGCGGCAAAATGAATTACAAATCCAATTTTTTACCCAGCGAGATTCTGGTGAATGGTCAATGGCAGACACTGTGACAACGCCATTTGATTTCACGACATAAAATCATATTTTGCCCAAGCAGTGCCATGAGAAAAGCCGACAACGCCCCACCCGCTACACCGGCGATCCAGGTGATCGAACGCATGTTCAGCCTGATCGATGTGCTGGCCAGCCGGGAAGACGCAATTTCACTCAAGGAAATCAGCGAAAAAACCGGGTTACACCCCTCGACTGCACACCGCATTCTCAATGACCTCACCGTGGGCCGATTCGTCGATCGCCCGGAAGCTGGCAGTTATCGCCTGGGCATGCGTCTGCTGGAACTGGGCAATCTGGTCAAAGGACGTCTGAATGTGCGTGATGCCGCGCTGCTGCCCATGCGTGAGCTGCACAAGCAGATTCAACAGCCTGTCAACCTGAGCGTGCGCCAGGGCGATGAGATCGTCTATATCGAGCGCGCCTACAGCGAACGTTCCGGCATGCAGGTGGTGCGCGCCATTGGTGGGCGTGCGCCGCTGCATCTAACATCGGTCGGCAAACTGTTTCTGGCCGCAGATGATCCGATTCGGGTCAGAGGCTATGCGACACGCACGGGCCTGTCAGGCCACACCCGCAACAGCATCACCATGCTGCCCGTGCTGGAGCGCGAACTTTCGCGCGTAAGGCAGTACGGCATCGCCAGAGACAATGAAGAATTGGAGCTGGGCGTCAGGTGCATTGCTGCCGGCATCTACGACGATCAGGGCAAACTGCTCGCGGGCTTGTCGATTTCAGCTCCTGCCGACCGCCTGGACGAGCAATGGCTTGCAAAACTGCAAGCCACCGCAGAGGAAATCTCAACCTCGCTGGGCTACAAACAAGACCAGCGGAAATGAATATTCGAGGGCCTGACTAGAGTCAGGCAGGTCTGTCATCCCTGACGGCTCGCAGAGGAATGACCAGCAGTATGGCGAGGGGCCGTTTCAAGCCAGCGACGCACACGCTCCGCATCGGCAATCCGGCTGAGCTTGCCTGCAGAGTCCAGGAACACCATGATCAGCTTGCGGCCTGCAACGTGCGCCTGCATGACCAGGCACTGACCGGCTTCAGAGATGTAACCTGTTTTTTGCACGCCGATCTCCCATTGAGGGCTCTTGACCAGGCGATTGGTGGTGTTGTATTGCAATGTACGGCGACCCACCTCGATCTCGCGCCCGGGCGAAGTCGAAAGCTCACGCACCAAAGAGTCCTTGTGCGCTTCAGCCACCAGCAAGGCCAGGTCATGCGCGCTGGACTGGTTACGGCTGGACAACCCTGTTGGCTCGACATAGCGTGTATCACGCATGCCCAGTTGCTGCGCCCGTACATTCATGCGTGCAACAAATGCCTGCATGCCCCCGGGAAACGTGCGCCCCAGAGCATGGGCTGCGCGGTTTTCACTGGACATGAGCGCCAGATGCAGCAGATCACCGCGGCTCAGGACCGAGCCTACAGCCAGACGCGAACTGCTTCCCTTTTCGGTATCCACATCGTCCTGGGTGATGGTGATCAGCTCCGACATGGGCAAATTGGCCTCGGAGATCAGCAAGCCCGTCATCAGTTTGGTCAGGGAGGCGATCGGCAGGACCGCCTGATCGTTCTTGCGCAGGAGTACTTCCTGAGTGTCCTGATCAATCACCAGCGCCACACTGGACCGCAGATCAAGCGGATCGTTGACGGCATGCAAGCCAGCCATTTGACCAAAAGAGGCACGAGCCGGTACTGCGGCAACGGTCTTGCGAACCTTGTTACGAGCGCTTTGTGCAGTGCTGTGACGCGCAACCTTCTTTTTGTTTGCAGACACCTGTTTCTGCGCTGAATCGCCCTGTGCCCAGGCATGAGGAGCCATGGACAAGCCAATACAAACCCCCAGCAAGCCGATAGAAAAGCGGCCAATCAGGGTACGAACAGAGCGGGCAAAACCAGTCGGTGACATGCAGAAAAATGGCAAATTCAGAAAAACTATACCAAGTTTACACGTGAAAAAAAAGTCGCGCAAGATCAATTACTTGCGCGACTTCATTCAAGCATCCTCCAAGGTGCTGATTGGCCAGATCAACCTTGGGCAGCGACCCGATCAGCCTTGCTTTGAAGTTTGTTGAGGGCACTCAGGTAGGCTTTGGCGGAAGCCACCACGATGTCAGGATCGGCACCCACCCCATTGACCACCCGTCCGCTGTTTTGCAGCCGCACGGTCACTTCTCCCTGGCTTTCGGTGGAACCGCTGATCGCATTGACGGAATACAGCACCATTTCAGCACCGCTCTGGACGTGGGACTCGATGGCCTTAAGCGAAGCATCCACGGGCCCATTGCCCGTGGCTTCACCCCTGACCTCCTTGCCTTCGACAGTGAAGACAATGGTGGCCTGAGGCTGTTCGCCGGTTTCGCTGTGTTGCGCCAGCGAAACAAAGCCGTATTGCTCCTTCTCGCTGATCACGCTTTCATCGCTGACCAGGGCCAGGATATCCTCGTCAAAGATTTCGCTCTTGCGGTCAGCCAACTCCTTGAAGCGGGTAAAAGCGCTGTTGATCTCTGTTTCGCTGTCCAGTTCGACGCCCAGCTCTTGAAGACGCTGCTTGAAAGCATTGCGACCGCTGAGTTTGCCCAGAACAATCTTGTTGGCGCTCCAGCCCACGTCTTCAGCGCGCATGATTTCGTAGGTGTCACGCGCCTTGAGCACGCCATCCTGGTGAATGCCCGAAGCGTGCGCGAAGGCATTTGCCCCCACCACCGCCTTGTTGGGCTGCACCACAAAACCGGTGGTCTGGCTGACCATGCGGCTGGCCGCCACAATGTGCTGCGCCTCGATGCCGACATCCAGCCCGAAATAATCACGGCGGGTTTTGACCGCCATGACCACCTCTTCGAGCGAGCAATTGCCAGCGCGCTCACCCAGACCGTTGATCGTGCATTCGATTTGACGCGCGCCACCAATCTTCACGCCTGCCAGCGAGTTCGCCACCGCCATGCCCAAGTCGTTGTGACAATGCACCGACCAGATCGCCTTATCGGCATTGGGCACTTTTTCGCGCAGCGTTTTGATGAAATTGCCGTACAACTCAGGAATGGCATAGCCCACCGTATCCGGAATGTTGATGGTGGTGGCGCCTTCTGCAATCACCGCTTCAACGACTCGGGCCAGGAAGTCGATTTCGCTGCGATAGCCATCTTCAGCACTGAACTCAATATCAGCGCACAGGTTGCGTGCAAAGCGCACCGCCTGCATCGCCTGCTCCAGCACCTGCTCGGGCGTCATGCGCAGCTTCTTCTCCATGTGCAGCGGCGACGTGGCAATGAAGGTATGGATGCGGCCACTGTTCGCACCTTTCAAGGCCTCTGCCGCACGCGAAATGTCACGGTCATTGGCGCGTGACAGGGAGCAGACCGTCGAATCCTTGATGGCATTGGCAATGGTTTGCACTGCCTCAAAGTCACCGTTGGAGCTGGCAGCGAAACCGGCTTCAATGACATCCACACGCAGTCGCTCCAGCTGACGAGCGATGCGCAGCTTTTCGTCACGCGTCATGGATGCGCCAGGCGACTGTTCGCCGTCGCGCAAAGTGGTGTCAAAAATGATGAGTTTGTCAGCCATGTTCACTCCAGAAAATTCAACCGCAGCTTGTGAAACACATCAAAGCAAAAGGCCCGCTGCGGGTGCATACGGGCCTTTAGGAAAATGTGTGCGTGCGCTACATGTCCCGCCCGTGGGGCGTGAGTAGTAGGGCCAGAGCAGTGCAGTTCATGAAAGTTAATGTAGCACAGAAAAAAACACCGTGTGTCTCGTGCTTTACTGGTGCAAACCCCGCTCGTCAGGCTCGTCGGTCGAGGTGCTGATCATACTGGCAGGCTGCCCCTTGAACTTGCGCCACGCATACAAGACATAGCCGCTCAGGCCATAAATGACAAAAAGTCCAAACAACACGGCTGGCGGGTGGATGTTGATGACCGCAATCGCCAGGGCCAGCAACACCACCACCGCAAAAGGCACGCTTTTCTTGAAATGCACGTCCTTGCCACTGTAGAAAGGCACATTGGTCACCATGGTCAGACCAGCGTACAGGGCAATCGCAAACATGGGCCAGGCCTGTGAGGGGCCGGCGACTTCGGCTTCGGTCATGATCCAGATGAAACCGGTGACCAGCGCAGCCGCTGCCGGTGAGGGCAATCCCTGGAAGTAGCGCTTGTCCACCACCGTCGTGTTCACATTGAAGCGCGCCAGACGCAAGGCAGCACAGGCGCAGTACACGAACGCCGCGATCCAGCCCCATCGGCCAAGCCCCTTGAGTGCCCATTCGTAGGCGATCAGGGCCGGTGCAGCACCAAAGGACACCATGTCGGCCAGCGAATCCATCTGTTCGCCAAAGGCACTCTGGGTATTGGTCATGCGGGCAACCCGCCCGTCCAGGCTGTCGAGAACCATGGCGCAAAACACACCGATGGTGGCCATGTCAAAACGGCCATTCATGGCCATGACGATGGCATAAAAGCCACCAAACAGCGCCGCCAGCGTGAACAGGTTGGGCAGGATGTAGATGCCCTTGCGCGGCTTGCGCGGGGACGGGTCCTGCTCGAAATCGTGGTCCATCTTGTTACCCAGGGTTGCAGCCGCCGATGGCGACTTGTGCGAGCGAGTGTATGTCAAGCCGCCCAAAGATGAAAAAAGGCCACCGCAGTGGCCTTTTCCAGCGGGCAAGGCCCGATCAGTTGCGGGTCTGGTCGACCAGCTTGTTCTTGGCGATCCAGGGCATCATGGCGCGCAGCTGGGCACCCACCACTTCGATGCTGTGGTCGGCGGTGTTGCGGCGGCGGGCCGTCATGCTCGGGTAGTTCAGGCGACCTTCCTGGATGAACATCTTGGCGTAGTCACCGTTCTGGATGCGCTTGAGGGCATTGCGCATAGCGGCGCGCGACTGCTCGTTGATGACTTCCGGACCGGTCACGTACTCGCCGAACTCCGCGTTGTTGGAGATCGAGTAGTTCATGTTGGCGATACCGCCTTCGTAGATCAGGTCAACGATGAGTTTGAGCTCGTGCAGGCACTCGAAGTAGGCCATTTCGGGGGCGTAGCCGGCTTCGACCAGGGTCTCGTAGCCCATCTTGATCAGTTCAACGGCGCCGCCGCACAGCACGGCCTGCTCGCCGAACAGGTCGGTCTCGGTTTCTTCCTTGAAGTTGGTCTCGATGATGCCGGCCTTGCCGCCACCGTTGGCCATGGCGTAGGACAGGGCCAGGTCACGGGCCTTGCCGGACTTGTCCTGGTGCACCGC
>JACCDV010295539.1_pt1 | contig 18557 bp, 20 predicted proteins | sample 7446131 | NCBI WGS metagenome assembly JACCDV01 (sample SAMN15323448, study PRJNA562643) | freshwater metagenome | isolation source: river surface water | place: USA:Blue River Watershed | collected 2017-08-17 | reverse complement strand
TTAACAAAGAGGACGCCGTTACTTTATTTGTCAAGCACGACATCATGGTAAATGAGGATTACAGCTCGGTAGATCGTATTACCAAAAGGGTGATGATTTTATCGGATAAAGGGAAAGAATATGCCGAGGTATATATCCCATTTTTTCAGGGAGTGGATGATATTAGTATTCATTATGCGTATACGATTACACCTGATGGCGAAGTGATCGATGCGCGTGAATATCAGGCGCAGACATTTGCTCAGGGTACCCCTGACTACACTGCTTTCCGATTTTTAAGCATGTCAATGCCTGCCATTCAAAAGGGCAGTATCTTTGAATATCAGATTTCTGTTATTTCACCACTGCCCAAGGTGCCGGGAATATATTTTGATACAGTGATGGTTCATGGATTAGCCCCCATTATTGAGGCAAAGACAACGGTGGAGATACCATACATAATAGATTTAAATTATTATCCGCACGGCGTTGAAATGGACATCCAAAAAGATGTTTTGCTTGATGAGGAAAAACGTCTTTATCAGTTTACTGCAAGGATGTTGCCTGGAGTGAAGCAAGAAATTCTAATGCCTCCCTGGAGGGATGTGGCGGGAGAGCTAATTCTGAGCACCGCAAAATCTTGGGATGAGATTGCTCAATGGTGGGTCGATTTGACGAAAGACAAGGCTGATATTGCAGATGATATCCAAGTGAAAGTAGATGAATTGACTCAGGGAGCAATCGATGTGAAAGATAAGATTAAGCGTATTTATACCTATGTCATGGATAATATCCGTTATGTGGGTTTGAATTTTGGTGCGGTGATTTATGAGCCTACTCCTGCAGCGGATGTGTTTAAAAATAAATATGGTGATTGTAAAGACCAGGGGATGTTGCTGATGGCGATGTTTAAGGCGGCAGGGATCGAATCCTACATGGTGTTGTTACGTGCGGGGCATCAGGGGGATATCCAACAAGAATTGCCTACACCTAAAGAATTCAATCACCTTATTGTGCTTGCCCAGGATGGACAAGATAAATATTTTCTGGATCCTACAGCTAAACAATACCCCTTTGGGGTTTTGCCCTATTCGATAGAATCAAGGGATGTTATGGTGATTAAAGATGGAACGTGCAGTTTTGAGCATATTCCGGTGTCAAAGCATGTTGACAATGCCATCAAGAATATAATAGATCTCCGTATTGGCAAGGATCTGATCATTACAGGAGAAATGGAAATACAATGGCATGGGCAGGAAAATGGAATAATAAGACAAGCCTTATATCAGATAGACGTGTCCAAGAAGAGGGATGACTTTGTTAATGAACTTTTAAAAGGGGTGTTTCCGGATGCTTCTAGGGATGACTATACTTTTGAATTTGAGGATAATCCGGATATGCCCATCACATGCCGGATTCGCTTTCATATTAAAGATTGGTTACAAGAAGTTGGGGAAGGCAAGTATTTGCTTAGTCTGAATAAGAATATTGTGAAGGTGCCAGCCTTTTGTGATAATCCGCTCAGGGAGCATTCCGTTGAATTAAACTATCTATCTAAACAGGCGATGACCATTAATGTTTTACTGCCTGACACCTTGACTGTGGAAGGTATTCCTGAAAACTTTAGCATTAGCAATGAGTATATCGCCAATAGGATTACGTATGAATATAAAGATAGCCTGTTGGTGCAGCGTCAGGAAATAGAGAACTATCGTTTGAAGATACCTTTGGAGGACATGCCCAAGATTAAGAAAACGTGGGAAGAGATCGTGGGGGCTCATCGTAAAGGGATTTTGTTAAAAAAGAAAGATTAGGATTCAAAATCCAAAATCCAAATCAGCAGACAAAATCAGCAAAAATCAGCAGACACGCACCGTAACTATAATGCTGATTTTGCTCATTCACGCAAAGAATATTTATTTTTGAAAGTACTGCATTTTGCGGCTATCCTTCAGCACAAGAATTCTTAGCTGATTGTACTAGCGCTAACAAAGATTAAGTTGAAGCCGTTATTGGTGGTGCATTTTGTTGCGGATATGTCGATGGTATTATTGATGCCCATGAGCTAATAAGCTCAGCTAATCCAAGTGTTAAGCATTTCTGTTTACCGAAGGAGGGGATTTCTGTAAGTGATTCTGATAGGTTAAGAATTTAATGTTAATCAGCAATGAGGGAAGCTTGATGAAGCTAAAGTCAGTTTTATTTCTTATGATTATCGGGGTTCGTTTATTTACAACTTTAGTTCATGCCGATCAAGATGACAGTAAGTTTAGAATTAACATTGTTGGTACATGGGAAGAAGATCAGATAGATTCTTATGGGCATGCAATTTTCTATAGTGATGGGCGTTATGAGGGTAAGATATTTGATTCTTTTAAGAAAGAAAAGTTATTAGTTTTTGCAAAGGGGACATGGTGGATTAAAGATGGGAAGTTGTATAATTTAATAGAATCAATCGTGCCTTCAGAATTTCCTTTTAAGAAGGAGCCATATATTGATGTTATCGTGGATATTTCAGATCAATCATTGATTTTTATTGATGAGGATGGTGTTAAATATAATAAGACAAAGGTTCCCGATGAGCTTTTTGATTTACCGTTAATTCAGTAAGTCCTTTTTAACGTTTCTGAAGCAAAGTAATGATTATGAGAAGTAGGTTTGTAAAATAAGGATCTTTATGAATAAGTTATTGACCATCTTATTATGTTTTGGATTAGTTGGGTGTACTACAGTCGGTTCAGTAATTAAGAATGCTTCAAGTGTAAACCATTTAGATGGCATAGATGTCCAAGAAGCAAGGTGGCTTGCACAGAAACATTGTCTTGATACTAAGGAATGTAAAGGATTTATAATCTCTAGAGGCAAAATAAGCGATGGAGATAGTCAGAAAGTTTCACATAATCTTAATGTGGGGAAATGGATCATTTACTTTAACCATTTTCTAATTGTTATGATTATTGAAATCGATAAGAAAACTGGAGAGGTTCAGGTTAGATGGGATTCAATATAAAAAAATTAGCCGGACAAATTAGCCGGACCGTTTCTCGGTAAGTTGTTGATGGTGGTTTACAAAATCAATAGATGTTTTTATAGTAGGAGTGTTTTATGAGTCTTTCATTATCAGATATTATTTTTATATTTTTTATGTTTCTAATCCCGTTATTATTTATTCGAGACATGATTAGAGGAAAAGGTTATTGGAGAATTAATTTAAAGGCGCGTAATTGTCCTAATTGTAGAAAGAAATTACCGTTTCCTAGATTTCCAACATCATTCTTTCAATTGTGGTCTGGCGCTAGAAATTGTCCTCAATGTGGTTGTGAAATGGATATTTGGGGTAAAAAGACTTAACCAAGTATAAATTTAGCCAGTCCGTTTCTCGGTAAGCTGTTGATGAAAAATTACCAGACACCTGCCGTAACCTTAATTATTGATAGAAAAGCAACTTAAACAGATATTTGGCAAGTTTATTATTTTGATTTAAAAGTGAGGTTAAGATGAGAAATACAATATTAATTATTTCTTTCCTGCTATTTGCTGGCTGTGCTACGGCACCAGTTTATCGCGGGCCTTCTTCAAGGGAGTCGAATGCAATCATTAGTTTTCAGAAACAGGAAGCATTTGATCGATTTGGAGAATGCGCTGTGTGTTTAGAGGCGGTTAATGATCAAAAGATAACATATTGGAGGTTATCGGATACTACGCGATTAGTTCCTGGTAGAAATTCCATATTTGTCATGGGGGTACCGCCAGATTTGCGTACAAAAGCATACGCCGAATTGATTTTTGATGTTAAGTCTGGTGAGAATTACTTGGTGAAACGGAAAGCTGAGGCTGCACATATACATTTCTTTATTCTTGATTCAGCTGGGAATATTGTTGCTGAAGCTAAAGGGCAAAAAAAGCCAATGACGGCAAGTTATCAAGAAATTCCTTATGTGCCGTATAACTAAAGAGGGGGATTGGAAATGAAAAGAATTACGTTTGTTTTAGCTTCAATTCTTTTAATGTCTGGTTGTGCAACAACATCTTCTTTTCGTGAGGCAAATCAGTCAATGCCTCATGCCATACTAAAGTTTCAAAGTGTTGTGGGTATAGGCAATGCGCTTACAGTGCTAGAAATTAACGGTGAGCCTCCGGCCTATTGGAAAATGAATTACCATAAGTTTTTGGTGCCCCCTGGGCATGTGGTTCTTTTATTAAAAAGTTGTCTATCTCCAAGGTATGGCTATATCGGATCTGATTTAGTTCAAATTGATGTTGAAGCTGAGCGAACGTATAGTTTTACTAGAGATATACTAAAAGATTCAATAGTTCTAAAAGTTACAAGAGATGATGGAGACGTTGTATATACGAATAATATGGCGGTGGATCCCGGGTATTGTAATTAAAATAACCCGAACGAAATCAGCAGACACACATCACCAAAGAACCTAATGATATATTGAGCGATTTTTATTTAACTAAGAAGATTGCTAATTGGAAAGATTATCTTGCTGAGGATGTGATTTTAGTTTCCTTACATTTGACAAAAAGTAAGGAATATGTTATTCTTGCTTTAACTTAAACGAAAGGATAATTATGTCAATTTCTATGTTGACCCAAAAAGGTCAAACGACGATTCCGAGGGATGTTCGAGAATTTCTGGGGTTACGGCCTAACGAGCGAATTGTGTATATTCGAGATGGGGAAAATGTTTATTTGAGGGCAATCAAAGGTAATATATCAGACGTAGCAGGTGCTTTTAAGAATTCAATGAGGGGTAAGATTGATTTCAAGAAGTTAAGGCAGAAAGCTCAGGCAGCTGTGGCGAAGAAGGCGGGTAAGGGTTGATGACCTTTGTTGATACAAATGTATTCTTACGGTTTTTGTTGTGGGATGATGCTAAAAAAGCATTGCAGTGCAAGAAGCTGTTTGCTACTGCGACAGTGCAGAGACCTCTTTATACAACGGAGCTGGTTATTGCTGAGATAATTTGGACATTGGAGTCATTTTATAAGTATCCTAAGGAGAAGGTGGTTGATGCGGTATTAAAGATATTAGCAGCAGAAGCGATTATTGTTCCTAACAAGATTGCTATAATGGAGTCCCTTGGTCTTCATGCGTTAAAGAATATTGATTTTATTGATGCCTATAATGCTGTGATGATGCTGGATCAGCATATAAAAGAAATTTATTCCTATGATAAGCATTTTGATCGTATTAACGGTATTACCCGATATGAGCCTTGAAAGATTAGAAAATGAATTTTAGTCAAACTGCGGGGACACTTCTGGCATAATATTTGTTTTACGTAAAAGTGCTTTTCTGCTGACCTTCCTCGGGGTATATTAATGCCATGCCCCAATTTTCGTATAAAGCAAAATCAGGACCGGGGGAGATAACTACCGGTGTTATCGACGCTAATTCCCTACAGGAAGCTGTTCAGCACATCATTGCCCAAGGGATTGCGCCGGTAGATGTTAAGCCGTTTATTCAGGCAGCTAAACCCGTTCCTGAAAAATCCCGTGCACCTATCGCTTTTAAATTAAACCTTTCTTTCGAACAAAAAATTTCTCCTAAGGCCCTGCATAATTTTATTCGGCAATTAGCTGATTTGCTAGATGCTGGTGTGCCGCTGTTGCGGGCTATGCAGGTGATTGCCAATCAGCAAATGACGCCTCGCTTAAAAGAAATCGTCGAACAAATGGCCGAGGTGATCAAGGACGGGGGGAGCTTGTCCACCGCGATGAGTCATCACCCGAAGGTTTTTAATAATTTATTTATCTATATGGTCAAGTCCGGCGAAGCTAGCGGCTCACTGGCTAATATCTTAATTCGCCTAACACAATTCCTCGAAAAAGACTTAGAAATGGGCGCTAAGGTTAAAGGCGCCTTGCTTTATCCAGCGATTGTCATGGGGGTTGGTCTATTAACGGTATTTGTGTTATTGACCTTTGTTTTGCCAAAGATGATGACGATGTTTGAAGATTTTGATCAAACGCTTCCTTGGGCGACTCAGTTTGTTATGGCGTTGAGTAGCTTTTGTTCTTCTTTCTGGTGGTTAATTATATTAATCCTGGCTGTGTTGATTATTGGGGCACGGCAATTCCTGCAATCGACTAAGGGCAAGGATCAGCTTGATGGGTTGATGTTAAGATTGCCTATCATGAAAGATTTTATGCGTGAGGTTGAGCTGGCGCGTTTTGCACGCACCTTAGGCACCCTGCTTGACAGTGGTGTCACCATGGTCACGGCCTTGGAATCATCCGCTAATGTGATTAATAATAATATTTTGAAGCGGGAGATGGAAAAAGCTGCCGCGAAGGTAAAATCAGGAGGGAGTTTATCAGGGGCGTTAAAGAATAATCCTTGGGTCGGGGAGATGGCGGTAAATTTTATATCAATCGGTGAAGAAAGCGGTAAGCTGGAAAAAGGCCTTTATAAATTAGCGGTTAATTGTGATCGGCAAACAGAAGAATTATCGCAAGTTTTTGTTACCTTATTGGGGCCATTAGTATTGGTTGTTGTGGTTGGGATTGTTGGTTTCTTGGTGGTTTCAATGCTGTTGCCGATGTTTCAAATGAATTCAATGATTAATTAATATTGATAAAGGAGAGGGTATGTTAAAGAAAGGTTTTACATTAATTGAGATTATGCTGGTTGTTATTATTATTGGGGTCTTGGTGGCTATGGTTGTGCCTAACATTGCTGGGCGCAGTGAACAAGCGCGCACGACGGCAGCACGGACAGATATTGAATCCAATCTTGCAACCGCGCTGGATTTATATCAGGTGGATAACGGCAGATTCCCATCAACTGAGCAGGGATTGGCAGCCCTTGTTATTGAGCCTTCCTCAGAACCAAAGCCAGTTAATTGGAAGGGGCCTTATTTAAAGAAGAAAAAATTGCCTAAGGACCCATGGGGGCGTGAGTATGTCTATGTGTCTCCCGGAGCGAATAATAGCGATGGGTATGATCTTTCTTCCTTAGGGGGTGACGGTGCTGAAGGTAAGGATGACATTGCCAATTGGGAAAATGATACAGCCAAGTAATCCTCGAGAGGGGTTTACCTTAATTGAAATCCTCTTGGTGATGATTGTGCTTTCCGTGCTGCTTGGCCTGACGGCGGTTAATTACCCCAAGATGTTTTCTTCGATGGAGTTTCAGCAATCCGTTGATGATTTAGTGTCGACCATGCGTTATGCCCAGTCAAAAGCATTAACGGATGGGGTTAGATATCAACTGGCATTTAAGGATAATTTTACAGTTTATCAATTATTGCGTTGCCCTCCGTTATTAGAGAATGGTAAGGATGGTGCAGGAGAGCCGTGCCAGCCGTTTAAGTCCCGCATGGGGCGTAGGTTTTCAATTGGTAAGAGGCTGCGCCTGGAAAGTTCCCGTGAAGAATGGTTTTTTCATCCTAACGGCACCATGGATCGAGGGAAGATTTATTTGTATACGGACAAGCGCAAGGTAACATTGTCAACAGAATTTCAACGGGGAGAAGTGCTTGTTTTGCCGGATGAATCATAAAGGGTCAATCTTGATTGAGGCGTTGGCTGCGGTGGCCATTATGTCGGTGAGCTTGACCATGATTATGCAATCCTTGATGGGGGCTTACCGTTCAGGGATAAGCTCTCAGGAGTACGCTAAGGCGATTTATGTGCTGGAGAGTCAATTAGCTTTGCTGTCGGTTGAAAAAGAAAAATCAGCCATTAAACCCAAGATTGAAGATGTTGATCCATTATTAAAGAATTTAAAGAAAAATACCTTGAGTGTTCCTATTGGGGCATCAACAAGTAAAAAACTAACGCTGACCACATTTATTGCAGGGGAAGATGTTACCCAGACATCGACGAGCACATTCTATAATTAAAGCCTTCACCTTAGTCGAGCTGTTATTGGCGCTGATTATCTTTGCTATTATTGCAGTTAGCTTATACAGCATGTTTTCAAATGGCTTAAAGGTGCACGTGCGGGCGCAGGATATTGGAAAAACCTATCGGCAACTAGGCCTAGCATATGATTTGCTGGAAAATGACCTGCAGAAAGCCATTAATTATGATTTTAGTGGTTCCTATCCGGATAAAAAAAGCTTTACTGGTGAGCCTAATCGCCTTCAAATGATGGTCCCAGAAGATGGCAATTTGTGGGTGATTGAATATTTCTTAGGTAGGCCGCAAAGCGGTAAGGTGCATAAAACAATTGTCGGCGGGCATGTGAAAAGCCCTAAAGAAGTAATTGTTAGTGCTGATGAAGATAAATCAACTTGGTTTTTAATGCGTAAGCGGACACCGTTTCCGTCTTTCTTGGCGCAATCGGATCAAGGCAGTGATGAGGAAGTTATTATTTCCGGGTTAATCAAGGATGGATTTGCCTTAGCCTTTGGGGTGGTGAGCCAAGACCCTAATAATCTTCAACTGGTTGGGAAGGTTCTTTATAAAGAGTCATGGGTGGATGCGGGATTGCCTCAAATAGTAAAAGTTAATGTATCCATTGATGCTGATGGTGATGGCAAGGTGTTGCAATTATCAAGGGTTTTTGATTTGCCTATAGGTGGAAAATAAGTTGATGTCCCGTGCGCTGCAATCAAGAAATGGTATAATGCTTTTATCTGTTTTATGGGTATTAGCGATTTTATCCTTGTTGGCGTTAATGTTAAGCCGCTTGGTTACGGTTGAGCAATCGTTCTTGAATTATTCAATGGGGCGTATGCATTCATCGGCCGCTGCCAGGGCTGGGACGGCCTATGCGTTGACAATCGCCCAGCATCCAGAGGCAAGCAAGAATAAGGATGTGGAGCAATTATTTAAGCATTATCCTGTTAGTGATTTTGCCTATGTGGATATTGTTGGCGGAATCACTAATGAAGAAAGTAAGATAAACTTAAATGCATTAAGTGAAGCTGTTTCCTGGCAGGCCTTTGTTAATATGTTAACTCAGGCGGATATCCCTAAAGATCAAGCTGAAGCGATTGCAGCGGCGGTTATTGACTGGAAGGATGACGACGAACAGGGGCATAATAAGGCCTTTATTCATCCTGACTCAGCAACGGTAATTGGTGCGGAGAACGAATATTACCAGTCGCTGGAAATACCATATAAGGCTAAAAACCGCGCCTTTGATAGTATAGAAGAATTATTAATGGTTAAGGGGATGACCCCTGCTATTTATGGTAAAATAAAAAAATTTATTACTGTATTTCCAAAGGTGCCGGTCTCAGGTTTTCAGATTGATTTAGCGTCGGCATCCAGGGAAGTTTTACAGGCTTATTTAAAGGCGTACGCGCAGCGCGCTCCTGATTTAGTTCCAGATGCGGCTAAGGCGGAAAATACCGTCGAAGCGTATCGGCAGGTTTCAAATAAGGAAGATCCTGGAAATCCTGTTGTGCAGGAATTTGAGTCGCTTAAGGGCAGGGTTAACGCGCTGAGTCAAGGGCAATATTTACATATCCGTTCCCAAGGGGTTGATAAACAGCGAGGGGTGAAGGTTATCATTGAATCAGTATGGCATAAGGATGATTCAATAGGGCAAATGATCTTAAAGGCTTGGCAAAAACGATGAAAACACGTTGTGTTATTGAATTTCATGATAAGTGCTTGAAATTATCCAGCTGGATTAAGGGGCCGGCTGGTTTTTCATTGCAGTTTGTTGATGTGTTGGAGATCGAAGGAAAGACCCCGGAGCAAATCAGTGCCGATTTGTTGAGTTGGCGAAAATCAAAAAAGATTGCTGGGCAAAATGCCCTTGCCTTAGTTTCACGGCAGAATGCAATTCTGCGTACGCTGCATCTGCCGTCGACCGATCCGTTGGAATTGAAATCCATGATTGCCCTGCAAGCCGTAACGCAGATTCCCTACAGCCCTGAAGAGGTGGTGTTTGATTATTTGGCATTCCCTTCAGAGCAAGCGGGGTATACCCAGGTTATTATCATTATTTTACCTAAGTCAGTGGTGTCTCAAATCCTGCATATTTTAAGCAAGGCTGCTTTTAAGGTTGACGCAATTTCAATCACGTCCTTGGGGATTATGAAATATGTGGCTGCAAAAAAGAGGCCTTCCGGCATTGTTTATGCCGCCATTGATTTTGACCGCACGCAAAGTGAGATTTGTGTCGGACAAGGGGCTAATTTCCTGCATAGCCGCATTATTTCCCTAGGCACGGCGGATGTGGCATCCAACCAAGAGGAATTTTTAAAGCAAATAGATTTAACTGCCTCCGTGTTAAAGAAAGAAAAATTGCTGTCAGCGATTAAGGAGATTTATTGCGTGGGAGATGTAGCCCAATTAAGCCCTTTTGCTGATGTGTTAAAAAAAGAATACCAGATGGAAGTGTTTATCATCGATTCCCATCAATTAACGAATGCCAAGGGGCTTGCCCAGGTTTTTGAGCAGGGGTATAGTTTGTCAGCAGTGTTAGCGGAGGGGGTCTCGCAAGATAAGATTAAGTTAAATTTTATTCCCGCTGAAATGCTTTCCTTGCAGATTAGCCAGGAGCGTTTTTGGCAATGGGTGCGTTTGGCTGTTATTGGCATAGGTTTAGCGGGAAGCCTGGTATATGCCTTGCAAATACCTTTTATACAAAAGCAAAATTACTTAAATCAGGTTCAATCTAAGATTAAGGCGGTAAAAAAAGAAACTGATGAGATTAATAAGAAATATCGTTCTTTCGATAATATGAATCAAGCGGTAGGCCAGCGGGTGATTGTTGTTGATGTCATTAGCGAAATATATAAGATTCTTCCTGATGATATTTCAATTATTAATCTTACGATGACCAATGGGCGTGAAATAAGTTTGCAGGGCCTGTCTAAAGAAAGCGATCAGGTTAATCAGCTTCAGCAGGGGATGTTATCTTCCTCTATCTTTGAAGGGGTTAATTTGGAATATGTGAATCGCCGTGCCACCCAAGAAGGTGATATTAATTATTTTAAATTATCCGCTAAGATTAAAGGGGCGCAGTAATTATGCGGAATTTGTCTAAACGCGAAGGTATTATCTTTATTGTAACCATAGCCATTATTGGTGTATATGGGATATTTTCCCTAGTGGTTAAGCCTTGGCTTGAAAGTGCTCAGGATATTGATGATCAGATTACGGCGGCTGAGCAAAAACTAGGCAAGCAATATAAGATCTTGGCTGAGGCAAGGAATAAAGAGAAGCATTATGTGAAAATGGTGGAGGCCATTGGCAAGGTTAGCTCTGATGCGCAGGAAATCTCAAGCATTACAAATTCTTTAGAAAAGACTTCACGCCAGGTTGGGGTTAAGATTGCTAATATGCAGCCGCAGCGGCCTTCGAACCGTGGTGATTTTGTTGTTTTTGCGGTTGATATGATATTAGAAGGGGAATGGAGTAAGGTTGTGCGGTTTCTTTATGAAATTCAGAATCAGCCCAATAGTTTTTCGATTATTGAATTAAATCTTGAGAAATATTCGGATACCACTAATGTTTTGCGTGGGCGCATTGTGGTTAGTAAGATTAAGGCGTCCTTGTAAAGACAAAAAGTAGCCGACCCAATATTTTTATGGTATATTCTTGATATGAATCAAAAAGGCCAAAGCGTTGTTGAATACATCCTCCTAGTGGTTGCGGTGATCCTGGTTTGCCTGGCCTTTTTTAATAATGGCGCCATGAAGCAATCTGTTAATGCCAGCCTTAATGTCACGATTAAACAATTGCAAAACATGACCAATGAAATTAAATTCTAAGCAAAAAGCGTTGGTTCGGCGCTATTTGATTTGGGGCTATAAAAGCACGCGCGAGAGTTTTGAGCGGATTGAACGCAAGACGACGCAGATCTTGGTGGATGAATTTGTATTAGGAAAAACCCTCGCCCAACAAACTCAATTAACGCCCCAAGGGGTTAAGGATTACGCGAAATTAATTGAAGACTTTGTGCAGTACGTCGACACTAAACGGCAAGATGAGGTGAAATTAAAATATGCTGACCTGCTAAAAGCGGCATATCATCCGCAGTATGTGTACTTGCAGAATCGCTTGGCTGCCATTGAAGAGGCGATTGTTCATTTCCTGGGGCGGCGGGCGTTAAAGCAAATTGAAGTATTATTTGAAGAAGAGTTTACCCGTCGGATTTTAGAGTCCAAAGACCACTAATACCTGCGTTGCCCGTCTTTAATCTTTTGTTTCATATCATCCATTAATTTTTGGCGGCTGCTTTCCGTTGAGTCGATACGCTCTTGGGTTTGAGATTTAACGGAGGATGAATTGATTTGGCTGGAGTTGTCATTCTTGAATGATTTAGGCACGCCGCTGATAAATCCAAGGAAGGCGCCGATAAACCAAAGGCCGGCAATGGCGATGATGATAATGATTGTTAAATTCATGTGATTAGTATAGAATTTGGGCCTTAAAAGAGCAATGAAGATTTTCATAAATCTTAGCTTGGGGTTTGGGTAGAGGGGTTATAATATATTTATGTTACGTCTTATTTTATTAATTGGCTTTATTTTATATTCAACGTCCCTTTGGGCCGCTAAAGCTGCGCCAATTGAAATATATGCGGGCGGCAGGCGTTATGCTTCTATTGAGGAGTATAAAAACCGTGATTTGAAGGTTCAGGAAGTAAAAAACACCACTGAGCAGTCTAAGGAAATTGAAGAAACAGCTAAAACCTTAGGTATAAATGTTGATTTAAAGAAGGTGAAAACAATAGAGGTGGGGCCTAAGGTGTCACCTGAGACTCAAGAAAAATTAAAATCAGTGGCCTTGGATGGCAATGTAGATGAGGCTATTGCTGATTTTAAGCGTAATTTTAAGCAAAATTGGAATAATCCGCAAGCGCAGTCATTAGTATCAAGTGAGCTGTTGGAAGATAAAATCCGTGAAGCGATCGGTGACCAAAAAGACCCTATTTTGTTGATTTCAGATCACGGCAAGATGCGTATTATGGCGCTTACACCTAAGGATTTGCCTAAGGCTCAATAGCTGTCCCCGTTGGAATCTTTGCTTGACTAACAAAGGTCGATTGTGTATAATTTCGCATTCTTAAAAAGAGTAAAACTTAAGGCTGCAAAGGGCAGCCAACCCGTTTGATACGGGGTTCACATTAAAAAGGAGTAAAGAAGTGGCTATTGTTAAAGAAAAAAAGACAGAAGTAATTAATCGTTTTAAAACTCATGCGAAAGATACAGGTTCAGCCCCAGTTCAAATCGCGGTGTTGACCGAGCAGATCAATTTGCTCAATGAGCATTTCAAATCCCACAAGAAAGATGTCCATTCCCGTCGCGGCATGCTGGTATTAATCGGCAAGCGCCGCCGTTTATTGGATTACCTCAACAAGGTTGATCCAAAGAAGTACGCGGAAACCATCAATAAGCTCGACTTACGTAAGTAATTTCGCTTATTTATTTTTAATTACTTATAAACTTTAAGGAGCTTATTATGGCACAAGGCCGTGTTGAAATTCCATTTGGAAATACTACATTAATTATTGAATCAGGTAAATTAGCCAAGCAAGCCGGTGGGGCTGTTGTGGTTTCTGCTGGTGGTACGGTTGTTTTAGCGACCGCTTGTATGGCGAAGAAGCCCAAAGAAGGTATCGATTTCTTCCCCTTAACGGTTGAATATCAAGAAAAAACCTATGCCGCGGGTAAATTCCCCGGTGGTTTCTTTAAGCGCGAAGGTCGTTCCTCTGAGCGTGAAATTTTAGTGTCCCGTTTGATTGACCGTCCTATCCGTCCGCTATTCAAGGATGGTTTCCGCAATGAAGTTCAAGTTATCACCACCGTTTTAAGTCACGATTTAGAACAAGATCCGGATATCTTAGCCATGATTGGTGCATCTGCTGCGCTCATGGTTTCCGATATTCCTTATGAAGGCCCCATTGGTGCCGTCCGGGTGTGTTTAATTGACGGTCAATTAGTGGCTAACCCCACCTATAAGCAGCGTGAAGGGGCGACCATGGATTTAGTCGTCGCTGGTTGGGGGGATGGTTTTGTGATGATTGAAGGTGAATCTGATCAAGTGCCGGAAGAAAAGGTTTTAGAAGGTTTGCAATTTGCCTTAGATGCCTTACAGGCAAGCAAAACCGCTCAAGTTGAATTAGCTAAGCAATGCGGCAAGGTCAAGACTGAAGTTAAGTTGGCTGAACCCAATGCTGGTTTCATTGCTAAGGTCCGTTCCTTAGGTTTGAATAAATTAAATGAAATTTACACATCAATCGCTGATAAGCAAAAGCGTGAAGATGCGGTTAATGCTTTATTTGAAGCGTTGACCAGCGATTTAACCCCCTATGCTGAATTTAATACCGATGCTCATGAAATCGGTAAGGGTGATGTGGCTGTCCAGTTTGAAGCCTTGCAATATGAAGTGATCCGTAACAATGTCTTTAATAAAGGCATTCGTGCCGACGGGCGTGGTTTGAAGGATATTCGTCAAATTGATTGCGAAGTTGGTGTCTTGCCGCGTACCCATGGGTCAGCGGTGTTCACCCGCGGTCAAACTCAGGCCTTAGGTATTATCACCTTAGGGACCAAGGATGACGAGCAATTAGTTGAATCCTTAGAATCGTCAACCAATCGTTCCTATATGCTGCATTATAATTTCCCATCCTTTTCAGTAGGTGAAACCAAGCCCATGCGTGGACCTGGCCGCCGTGAAATTGGTCATGGGGCGTTAGCGTGCAAGGCACTTAAGCCGGTTATCCCATCAAAGACAGATTTTCCGTATACCGTGCGTGTTGTTTCTGAAATTTTAGAAAGCAACGGTTCTTCGTCGATGGCTTCCGTGTGTACAGGTTCCTTATCCTTAATGGATGCGGGCGTGCCGATTAAGGCTGCGGTTGCCGGTATTTCGGTTGGGCTTATTTCCGACGCTAAGCAAGAAGTGTTGATTACCGACATCATGGGCTTAGAAGATCATTTTGGTGATATGGATTTCAAGGTGGCGGGTACGCGCAGTGGTGTTAATGCGATCCAGTTGGACTTAAAGATCAAGAAATTATCCATGGATTTAGTGCGCCGCGCCGTGGCTCAAGCCCGCGAAGGTCGCATGACCATCTTGGATAAAATGGATGCGGTGATGCCTAAACATCGTGCAGAATTATCTGCCTTTGCACCGCGCATTGTCACCATCCAAATTCCGCAAGAGAAGATCGGCGAGATTATTGGGCCTGGTGGTAAGACTATCCGCAAGATGATTGAAGATAGCGGTGTAACATCCATCGATATTGAAGAAGATGGCCGCGTGATTGTGGCGTCTCCGGATAAAGATAAATTAGACAAGGCCGTTGGCATGATCAAGGGCTTGACCTGCGAACCGGAAATTGGTACGCTTTATGATGCAACGGTTAAGCGCATCATGAATTTCGGTGTGTTCGTGGAATTCTTACCTGGCCGTGAAGGCTTGGTGCATGTGTCTGAATTGGCTAATAAATTCGTTAAAGATGTCAACGAAATAGTCAAGGTCGGCGATAAGTTTAAGGTTAAGCTCGTTGTGAAAGACGAGATGGGCCGTTTTAATTTAAGCCGTAAGCAAGCTGAAGTTCCAGCTCAATAAAAATAATTGTGGGACACCTACCGTAACCTTAATTAATTAGGGTTACGGTAGGTGTCCCAAAATAACTATGAAGCTAGAACACATCAATGAGATCAAGGGCATTGTCATTCTGGCGTTAAGCCTGATCTTGCTAGCCAGCTTGGTTTCCTTTACGGGAAATGATTTAAGTTGGTATACCTCAAAGCCTAATTTGCATACGCAAAATTGGATTGGAATTGCCGGTGCCTATAGCGCCGGCATTCTTTTTTTTGTGGTGGGTTTAAGCGCTTATTTCCTTGTGTTGATTGGCCTGTTTTGGTCTTGGAATAAATTCACTTCCCGTGAAATTTCTTTTAATTTCGCCAAATTCTTAAGTCTAATTACGCTGTTTATTGTTTCTTCTTCCCTGTTAAGCTTAACTGGCCCTGACAGTGATATGCAGCGCTTTAATCGCGCGGGCGTTATTGGAATGGTTTTTGCTGATTTCCTAACGCATTATGTTTCTCCCTTGGGTGCCTATATTATTTTATTTATGTTAGGTGCTTTAGCCTTGGTGATTACGGGTGAGTTTTTAGTTTCTCCTTTTGTGGTTTGGGTAGGACAGACCATGATTAATGCGTTCAAGCAAGCGGTTAGCGGTGTGAAGATGCCTGTAAAGGCTGTGGCGACAGTTGCTATTAAATCAGCGGCAAAGCCTGTGATTAAGCCTTCTAAGGAACAGAAGATGTTAGAGGAAGAAGATGATGATTTTGCTGAAGAAGATGAAGATAAGCCATTAAAGGCTGCTGTAACGGCTGTTAAAGCACCTGTTAAAGCGCCTGTTGTCCCGGCAAGCGCTTCTTCAGGGCCTAATATTCACATTATTCAGCCGAAAGAAACACCTAAACCTGTTGAGAATATCAAGCCTAAGGTGATTGGCCAATATCATTTGCCGTCGCTTGATTTGTTAAAGGACGCGCCTAAGCTGGTAGATGAAGATGTTGAAGGTATTTTAAAGGAGAGGGCAAAAATATTAGAAGAAACCTTGGCTGATTTTGGGGTTAATGTCAAGGTCGTGCACATTGAGCGGGGCCCAGTGATTACCCGTTTTGAATTGCAGCCAGCGCCGGGGGTGAAGATTCAAAGTATTTCTTCCCTGAGCGATGATTTGGCATTATCGCTGTCGGCCTCAGCCGTGCGTATATTAGCGCCTATCCCGGGCAAGAATCGGGTAGGGATTGAAGTGCCTAATGGTTCATCAGCGGCTGTTTTCTTGAAGGATGTATTAGCGCAGGGAGCGGCTAAGAATTCTAAGCTGATGTTGTCCTTAGGGAAAGATTCTTCTGGAAAGCCGCTTTTGGCTGATTTAGCAGAAATGCCGCATCTGTTAGTGGCTGGTACTACCGGTTCAGGTAAGACCGTGTGTTTAAATAGTTTGATTATGTCTATTCTGTTTAATGCCTCACCGTCGGAAGTTAAATTTATCATGATTGACCCCAAGATGGTGGAGTTAGTTCCCTATAATGACCTGCCGCATTTAATTTGTCCGGTTATTACAGATGCTAAGAAAGCAACTCCAGCGCTTAATTGGGTGGTGGGTGAGATGGAGGCACGTTATAAGCAATTTAATAAAGAAGGTGTGCGTAATATTAAAGGGTATCATGCTAAGGGCTTAGAAATGCCTTATATTGTGGTCGTGGTTGATGAGTTAGCGGATTTAATGCAGGTATCTGCCAAGAGTGTGGAGGGTGCTATTGCCCGTATTGCTCAGTTAGCGCGTGCGGCGGGTATTCATTTAATTCTAGCTACCCAGCGTCCCTCGGTGGATGTTATTACCGGTGTGATTAAGGCAAATTTCTCTTCACGTATTTCATTTAAGGTGGCGTCAAAGGTTGATTCCCGCACGGTGTTGGATAATAATGGCGCGGAGAGTTTGTTAGGAAAGGGTGATCTCTTGTTTATGAAGACAGGCGACCCAAAACCAACCCGCGGCCAATGCTGTTTTGTCTCTGATGAAGAAATTAGCACGGTGATAGATTTTATAAAGAAACAGGGGACTCCGGAGTATAATGATGCCGTGCTTACACCGCTAGCGTCAAGCGGTGCTGGTGGGACGGAAGAAAAAGATGAAATGTTTGATGAGGCGGTGCGTGTTGTTGTTGAAACAAATCAAGCGTCAGTCACCATTTTACAGCGTCGTTTACGTTTAGGTTATTCCCGGGCGGCGCGTTTAATTGATATGATGGAACAGAATGGTATTGTAGGGCCATATGCAGGAAGTAAGGCGAGGGATATCCTGGTGGACCGTGAAAAATGGCTTATTGATAATATGGGAGTAAAGGCAACAGATGTCAGCAGCGAACAACAACCTTAATCAATCGATGTTAAAGCAAGCCCGCGAATCAAAAGGCTTAACCTTGGATATTGTCCACGAAGCGACAAAGGTTCCTTTAGATGTGCTTAAGGCTATTGAAGAAGGTTATACCGTGCGTTCGATGACGCCTTTTTATTACCGTGGTTTTATTAAGATTTATGCGGAGTTCTTGGGGTTAGACGTGAAAGAAGTTCAAGGGGCTTATGGTTTAGAACCTGTGGCTAAGAAATTGCCAGTGGCGCAGGTATCCGTGGTTCAATCCAAGGGGGTGGTTAAGCCTAAGGTTCAATCTAATTATGCTAAGGAGCAGGCGCAGGAATGGTTTTCAAGTGCGTTAACGGGTAAGAATTTATTAAATGTATTTAAGTTTATCGCTGTATTGGTTTTTCTTTTTTTTATTGTCCGTATGGCGGGCTGCATGATTCAGGGGATTCAGGCTAAGCTTAAAGAGAAGCCTAAAAACTTAGCGGTTGTTAAATCGGAAAAAAAGGCTGTTGTAAAGAAACAAGAAAAAGTCTCGCCGGCTGTTGCGCCTGCCGTACAGCAGTCTAGTGAGATAAAGGCAGAAAGTGCTGATCATAAGGTGAGATTGGTTGTGCGTGCTGTTAAGGACAGTGCAATACAGGTTAAGGCGGATGGTAAGGTGGTGTTTCAGACGACGATGAAGAAGGGGACGGTTGAGGCTTGGGATGCGGATAAGGAGATTTTATTGTCGGGCAAGAATATTAATGAATTAGATTTAGAAG
>JACCDV011244084.1_pt1 | contig 18569 bp, 17 predicted proteins | sample 7446131 | NCBI WGS metagenome assembly JACCDV01 (sample SAMN15323448, study PRJNA562643) | freshwater metagenome | isolation source: river surface water | place: USA:Blue River Watershed | collected 2017-08-17 | reverse complement strand
GATCAAGATGTGGTGACGATGCCAGCTGCATATCGAAACTACGTGGCAATCAAGGAAGAACAGCAGAAGCGTGGCTACGGAAAGAAGACCGACTACGTCTTTATGCCTGAGTACCCGAACCGCAACACGATGATGAATGTGCTTGGTCGGTTGTTTCGTGAGGCAGTTAAACAAGCTGGAATCTCGAACGAAAACGAGATCCACACGCTCTACTCACTCCGTCATTCGTCGATTATGTTCAGGCTGATGCTCGGCGAAGGTATCAACACCTTGCAGCTGGCTAAAAACGCTCGAACCAGTCAGGCAATGATCGAGAAGTTCTACGCCTCTCGACTCACGAACCTGATGAACGTGACCGAGCTGCACAGCTTCAAAGCAAAGGCTAAGTCAAAGAAGAAAACCGAAAACATCGACGAGGCCACGGGAGCAGCCGATATTGGGTACGTGGACGGGAGTGAGTCAGAGGTCGAAGTCAAGCCGAACAAACCCGCCGCCGAGACCCCGACCAAACGCCCCGCCGCAAAGTCCAAGGCCAAAGCGACCCCGAGAAACCCCTCGAAGGCTCCGAGAGGGAGCGATCAACCCTAGCGAAGGGGGCAGGGAGGGCAGGACGGTTTAGAGGCTCTCTCGACCCTAGAGTGAGTGGCTTATATTTGCAAAAGCATTGCAAGCGGATTAGGGGCGCAAATGAAAGATATCTTCGGCAGAGAAGTTGACCCACGAAAGGCAGAAGCACTTCGCCTGATGGAGGAGCATTCGACGGTCAAATGTCTGCTTTGGCTTTTGAATGTTCCCGTTCAAATTCCTAAGGGTTCTTTCAACTCTTTGCTCACTCCAATTCCTGATTCAATTCTCAAGGGATTGAACATTAAAAAAATCGAAGATCAGCGGAATATCTCTTACAACAAGGGAACAAACAAACTTCACCTTCTCGTTTGCGACAAACACTCAGGCTCATTTCAACAATGGATTAAGTACGACTTTGAAGTTCTATTTGTGATTTTCAACAATCAATGCGTGCTAGAAACGCAACTGAGACACCATCTGCTTGGCACGAAAAAAGAGTATTCATTCGTCGGTCCTGATGAAGAATCACTCAATCGATTCGATTCAACCAAATGGCTTGAGCAACTGCCCAGAGTTGTAGATGCACTCAAAGACGCTCAAATCAAAATAGCCCCCGCAAAGTAAGGATGAACTATGAGCAAATGTCGTTACTGCAATTCGAGCTCTTATGGACATTGCTCTACAAGTCCAAGCAAAAAGCACGAACACATCGAAGACGAAAAAAAGTGCGAGTTCTGTGGCTCAAGTAGCTACGGTCATTGTTCGACTAGCCCCTTTGGAAAGCATCGCCACGGTCACGGAGGCAATAAGTGCATTTGGTGCGGCTCAACTTCAACTGGTCATTGCTCGACTAGCCCGAACAAAGTTCACGAGAAATAAATTGGTACATCCTTAATGTCAGAAGTTGTTTACTACCTTCCAGGCTGGGCGGGCAAACTGAACACAGGTCTTGGTCAAGGACTAATGGAGCGAGGCTTCGATGTTTCTGGCCGAGAAACACGTGACCAGTTCAGAGACTTACCCTTCTTGGATCAGGCGCAGCTGGTAGCCAACGACTTGCAAAACTACTTTTGGACTCCTGAGTCGAAGGTGGTGGCAAATTCCTTTGGTGCTTATCTCTTTCTAAACGCTCTCCCACAACTGCCACCATATATTGGAAAGGTTTTGTTGCTGTCGCCAATCATTGGCACCTTCGAGGATGAAGAAAACGCCCGAACATTCGAGCCACCCTATCCCGAACGGCTAAAGCAGTTACTGGATGAAGGGAAGATCCCTCGGCCATTGAACATCGAAGTTCACACAGGCTCAGAAGATTGGCAGAGCAGCCCCGCAGGAGTCACAAGTTTCTTTGCCAAACTGGAAGTTCCCGTGACCATTGCAGAGGGGCGAGGGCATATGCTGGGTGCTGATTACGTTGGCAATTTGCTCGATAACTGGGTAAGAAGTCCTTGATGAAAGACAAATTTGCCGAACTACTCGATGAAGGGGTGAAGACCTTAAGTGCAAAACTTTTGGAAGATCAGTACCCGCTTGGGAAGAAGAACACCTTCATCAATGATCCCGTCTTAGATCATCTTTTCTACCATATCTTCTGCGACATTCTGGTATCTAAAACTGAATACTCGGCAATGGTTTCCGAGTTCATCAAGGCAGATAAGAAAGTGCAGAACGCTTTCGACAAAGAACTCCGAAGCCGTGTTTACGATGCCCTTTATGAGGTACAGGGCGGTCTGCGTTAAAGCGTCACAACCACCGTCACCAGCTTAGAGTTCGGGGACTGCGAATACGTGAACTGTTTGTTGGGCGACTTGCGGATTGCCTCTAGCAGTTTCTCCTTGCTGATTGACGTGCCCGACTTCTCTGTGAGTTTGACTGCTTCGTTGCTCATTCTTCTTTTCCTTCTTCTTGCGGATTCGCATCCATTCCTTTAGTTTCAACATCAGCACATCTCTCGTCTTGCACGAGTGAAGTTTTCTGGGTTGTTGTAATGCTCGTTGAAAAATCGCTTTAAGCAATAGCGAATAACTTCCGAGCGGTTGTAGCCAAGACGGTCGCAAAGTCCGTCGAACTTGGTCACGAATTCTTTGGTCGCACGAACGCCGAGCATCTGATTGCGATGATTAATGGAGCTTGTCATAAACGGTTTCCTGTGTTTTAGAGGGTATTTTTATTTAGGCATTTTTTGACGAGCGTAAATCCGATCGCTAAATAGAATGAGGAACACAAATGAATAAATCCGACCAAATCAAGAGGCTTAAAGCCGATTCAGCCGCAACGATGAAAGCCTTGCAAAAGGAGGCTTCCGAACGCCGTTTTTTGGTCGGATCGCACAACGCCACACGCCTAAAAGAGTCACTGGTCGAAGGTGGACGGGTTGATCTAATTGATCGAACATTACTAACGCCAACAATGCATAAGGCCCACGCTGAAAGACTGGGCAAACGATATGAAACCAATTGGACGAAGCTGCGTTCTAAGGTGCTAAGTAGCTGGACTAAGACGCCAGTGGCGTTCCGACCAGCAAAACCTACAGACTCAGAGGTGGCTGATAAGCACTATCGTTTCTTAACCCTTGTGGATTCGGTTACTGCGGTGGATGCTGGTGCTGCATTACAAGCTTGTAAGTCGTTAAAAGAAAAACTCACTACTACAGCTTCAACGACCAGAGGTATCAGCTGTTTAGGTGTGATTGAAGTCGAGGTGGTATCCCTTGAGCTGATGGAGAAATTCAGCAAAGCTACGAAAACAACCGCTTCTGAACAGCGCAAGATAAACGTTTGTAAAACGCTTGCAGAAAGCCTGAACACTACGCTTTACTCATCAGACGAATCGCTATTTCTCATCCACTTTCACGGGATCATCACAGCCAAGCAAGAGTCCAAGTTCGCAGACTTTGAAACACAATTGAAGAAAGAGAGTGCGTGGACTAGGGCTCCGAGACAAATAATGATGCGCCCTCTGAGTAAACAGTACAACGGAAAAATAAAGTCAGTTACTCAGAACTTAAAGCACCTTGCAACCTACTTCACCAAAGGCGGCAATGACTGGTACGCAAAGAAGGCTTACCTGCGATACAAGATTGGCTTTGAATCCGATGATCTAGATGTTACGGACGAGGACACGTGGGTTGCAAAGAACTGGCGTCGAAATGCGTTACTGCAAAAAGAACACTCTGATGAAGGCATCGTAGATCAGCTTTCACTAACCTCTTACGAGATCACTCAGCTTGCAATCACTATCGATGGACTAATGGGACTGAATAGGACTAGGACAGGCTACTTGGTTTCTGTACGTTAGTGGACAGTGCAATGTGACTTTTTAAATACCGCTGCAAGCCTTACAGGATAAGGGCTTTCACTGGTTTAACTCACTACTACAGCCTTAATAAAAAAAAGACCGCACTAGGCGGTCTTCAAGAAATTTAAATAATTTAAAACAACCGAAGTCGGTTTTTCGAGAGCAATGGGAGGAGTCCCGCAATACAGATTCAAGTGCCTCAGGCTTTTTCCTCCTCAGCAACTTTGAGTTCTTCAAGCGCCTCAGCCAATGCAGCCAGTTTCAATTTACGCATCCTTTCTTCACTCGGGGACGTCTGACCAGAAGATTGCTTGGCACGGCATTTGGCAGACACGAGTCGTGGCAAATTTTCAGGTGTCGATGAATCCCCGACAGATGGGACACGGTCTAGCCACACTTGCAAAGTTGGATTTGTTCCAACAATTTCAGTTATGTATAGCAAGGTTTCCTCTCGTTTAGCCTTAGCCTTTTCAAGCCACTTCGTGGCTTTGCACTCATCGCTCGCACTCTGACTAATTTCAAATTTCCCGTGAATTCGATCACACCTTCTAAGCAAGGTGGCATATCGAGAAATTTCCTCTGGCTTTGGCACTCGACTGGATCCCTTCGTTCTCTTAGAAGTATCCAGAAGTTTTGTTAACTGCTCTGGATGCAACACACGAGCAAGACTACTTCGTGATACTTTTTCACCAGCTTCTAAACGCTTCATCAACTCACAGATGCGGGTAACCCGCTTCTCGGCTTTCATCTTCATATAAATCTCACTTTCTAGAGCTATGGATAACTCAGTGAAGCACCTCATTTAATCCATAGACGTATCTTCGCAAAATGGAGCATTTTTCGGAGTAGATCGTTTAAATGAGATCTTTTAAAGTGTTATGAATTTTGTTATTCTTTAGGCTATGAACGAACGAAAAACTCTCCGCACACGCCACTTCCCCTACAAGAACCCAAAGTTCGGAACGAAGAACAAACCAGCCCCGAAAGGAGCTTGGCGGAATACGGTCTATTACTGGTGGTGGGCGTACTTGAAGCGAAACGACCAATACATCGAATGCTGCGAGTCAGGAGGCAAGGGCAAGCTGGCGAAGCTCTACACCGACTTTGGTGATGTGCGTGGAGACGACTTCAAGGCGTGGTGGACTTTCAAGATCGACGGCGTAGACCGTGGGGCGTACCTTTTTGCTGAACCAAGTGTCGAGTCTTCGGTAAAGGTTCTATCCACAGGCGAGAAAGCCCCTAACTCCTCCGAAGTATTAACGGTGAGCCTTCCCTTGAATTTTCCGAAAAGGTTCCTCGAACGCCGTTTTAAGGCACTTCTCGCTGAAGCCCATCAAGGCAGACGTGGCGTTCAGCTTGCGAGAACCAGTAAAGCCAAATACACCTTCAAAGGACAGCCGAACATTCCAGCCCTAGAACAGGGGTTGATGGTTTATGACGCCCTGAAAGCGGTTGAAGGCTTAAAGCCGAAGAAGGCACATTGGAAAATTGCAGAAGAACTTCGCATCGTTCCCGAGAAAGACCGAGTTCACAAGACCGATACGGTCGGCGTTGCCTACGCCAAGAAGAATGTAATGACTGCGATTGTTGGTCGATACAAGCGCAGAGTTTCACAGTCAATCAAAAACGCTGCGCTAGGAATGTTTCCCTAGGCACCAGCCCCTCAAGCGATCTACATCTTGGTAATTTGCTTTGCGGGTCTTCGCAGGAACCATTCGATCATCTTTAGGATGGTTTCCTGATCTTTGCGGTTCTCATTTCGCACCTCGACTACAGAATCAAAAATCTTGGGGTTGGTGACGACATTTTCAATTTGCGTTTCCTTCGCCTTCTTGAACTGCTCATTCTGCTTGTCACCCCGATCATTGTGTCTGCTTTGCTTTAGCGAGCCAGCGACCATCAATCTCAACAACGCAAAATTCACATCACAATCAATGACCTCGCCAAGGGTCTTCGCCGTGACTACATTCGCACCCTCGAACAGAATATTCACTGGCTTGGCGGCGTTCTCTTTAATGAACTTCACCAATTGGGGAGGAACAGACTTGCTCAGTTTGTCAGTCCCTTGGAACGTACCAACCGAATCTTCATAGACACCGAGAATCCAAGTGTTCAGCTTCTTGCTGTAATAGCCGTCAAGAAGCTTCACGGGCTGCACCTTCTCCGACCAGTCATCAGCCATTGCAAAAATTTGCTTCATCAGGGTGGTCTTACCGCTTGCAGGTGGTCCACCAATAGCCAGCACGTTAGCTCGCCCCTTCCGATACTTTGATTGGTACTCCTTGAACCGCTTCCCGTTCATTTCGCTAAAGGGCGTTGGAATGAATTCGGCACGGGTTCGCAATTTACGAATCAATGGGCTCTTGTCTTCCCGTTGATCCAACTTTGATCGTTGCAGATGCCCAAGTATTGTGGGATTTGTAACCTTGATCGTCTCCCTTTCCACCCGATCACTCGAACGGATTGGAACAACAGTAGATAGGTTTTGAAAGAGCCAATAGCTCTCGCCGTCACTCATAACGGCCTGTCCTGTCCCGAAAGCTGAATCACGATGTATCCAAACGCTCAGTGAAGCGGTAAAGGTGATCTGTGCGGAGCAGATCGGCGCAGATTGAAATTTACTCTGCCAAGAAAGGGTTGTCAGACCGATCTTGCTAGGCATAACGTGATTGATTGTTTTTCCTCTTACTCTCTTGTCTGTATTCCGTTTGTTTGCCGCCCATCCATAGAGTCTTAAGTGGATCTGCTCGGGCGTAACTTTCCAGTGATGCGGCCTTCCTGCTTGAAAGCGATCTAGTGGCTTAGGAAGTGGCGAGTAGGTACCGACTCGCTCATATCGAGACTTGTAATCAGCCGACCCAAAATTCAACGCTCTTGTTCGCCAATGCTTCAACTCCGATTCCAAATAGGCCAGTTCGGTTGAAGAGTGAATTGAGATGGCCTTGCAATAGGTGGCGGCTTTCTTATCAGCCTTGAGTCTTCCGTGCTGCTTGACAACTTGTTCAGAACCCAAATCACAAAGCCATTCAGTTTGCGGCAAGTTCTTGAAGCCATCTCTCAGGGCAATGCCATTTCCTGACTCGTAGAACTCGACTCGACGCTTCTGATTTTTGCGGTATTGATGCAATTCGGAGATTGCAAGAATTGGACTTTTTTCACTCTTGAAAGCCGACTTGGCTTGCGATTTGGTGAGTGTAGTGAACGCCACACGATATGGAGCCTCAGGAATGCCAGTCGGAACCCTAATCAGGCTGACCTCAATGGGGCGATTGAATTTCCTCGCTTCATCTACCCTTGCACTTAACCAGTTGAAGGCGTCACGAGTTAGGCGGTTAATGTTCTTTGGTATTGCGTTCGAGAGTTTCCCAACTGCATTGACATTGAAACGGTTATTCCCAAATTTCACGGCACCACTTTCACTCTCACAATAAGAAAAGCACCAACCATCTTCTCCAATAAAAACAGAATCCACCAAGGTCGGACCATCTTCATCGTTCTCACGAATCCACTTATCTTGCCGAGGTGATTTGAAGTGAACAGCACTAAAAAGCGCTGCAAGCGTGTCGAAGTCGGATTGGTTGTCAATTGCAACTTGGGCGAGGTATTCCCACTTTTCTGTCGCAAAGAGAGCGTCTTGTTCATACATCTGCGACAAATGCAAAACCTCTGAATTTAAGAGTCCAGCCTTTCGAGATTTCTCAACCAAAGTCCCCTTCCCGTCGAGCTTTGCGTGAAGGTGGTCAAACCACGGCTTTGACTCCCACATTCGTGCAAACCGTTTGTGCTTCAGGACGAACTCGCTTCGGATCTGCTCGTACTCAAGTGTTCCTGCGAATGCCAAATCCTCACGGGCATAACAAACAAGTGAAAGTCGTTCCGACTCGGGATCATCGTTGTTGATCGCCGTGTTCTCGTGGATGTATTCGTGATTTGCAACGAATAGCAAATCTCCTGGCTTAAGACACACCTCCACGTTGAATTCGGGCAGGACTAAATGCCCACCTGAGAACTTTCGCCCATTGGAAAAAACCGAAATATTGGAAAAGCCTTGACTCAAGTCCCCTGCGTCTCTGTGCGCTGCAGTTCGGTAGTTTTTATTGACCGTGATAGTCGTGAAGCAAGTTCCTTCGACAACAAATCTGGGGTCTAGCCTGTCAACGAATTCTTTCTGCAGCAAATAGCGGTCGGGCAGAGCCTCCTTGAAGGCCGCATCTATCCTTCTAATAAGTGGCAGAGCTCGTTCAAAAAGGAATGGATTGTTTTTATTCCACGAGCATTCACGTGCCCAGTTGTTGTTAGCGTCTCGCCCAAAGTAACCGATGGTTCCCGAAAGGGCAGGCATTGAGTATTTTCGAGATGAAATGTTTGCCTTTATGAACAGGGCGACTGTAGCGACTCTTTTGCTTTTATCGAGTTTTGCTGTCTTTTCCCACCAAGCGTCAAACTCGGACTGGTTGAGCTTCTTTCCTTCATTCCACTTGAACGCCTTATTAGGCTTCAGCCCTCGGTTGTTTTCGATTGCCGAATTCAGAGCGCTCATCCTCTGCGGAAGACTCAGGCCATCGGGGAGCATCCGAAGCGTGTCCAAGATAGCCTCTTGCTCGGACGATACGAAGGCGGTTTTACCGTCAATAACAATCGCCCCCGTCGAAGTGGCCCGATTGTCTGTTTTGGTGGCGGCAGAGTTCAGCAGACGGTAGGCAAAAAGCTGCTCCTCCTCGGAAAAGACGTCAGGCAAGTAGCGTGCTGCAGGATTCTTTTTGCTCGAAGACCACTTCATATTTGGAGCCTCTACCCTTATGATTGCCAGAGAAATTTAAATACATTTAAATTAGGGCGTCCACCGATGAAGAAGACCTCGTCAGCGATCAGCACCTCTCGTCAAGACATCATAGATCGCAGCTTCGGCAAAAAGCTCGACTCGCTCGTAAGGGATAAGAATTCGCTTGTTAAGGAAACAGCCGAATTGACGGAGCGAATGATCCGCTTCGCTGCCTCACTTACAGAGTTGGAAGAAGAGGCCAAACGGCTAGACAAAGCACACAAATCCAAGGTGCACATTGAAGAATTTGAAAAACATCTTTCAGTGAGAGCCTTGGGACTATCTCCCGCAATTCGCAGCCGCTGGAACACGATTGCATCCCAAGCACCAGCATTACTCAAGATCCACACCTCATTACCAGCAACTCGTGATGCCCTATACGAGACTGCTCGTGCATTAAAGCAGGATGAGGATGTTTCGATGTGGGTGAAGAAGCAGCAAATCACCCCGCTTAGCACTGTTCAAGAAATCAATAGCCTTCGGTCTAAAGGCAAAAGAGCTGAGCCAGAGTCCAAAGCCACTGCGAAACCCTCCGCAAAGGCCTCTGTAACACCCCCTGCAGTTTCTGAGATTAAGAAGTGGAAGTCGAGCAACAAAGGGGTTCCACTCGGCATTTCCATCAAAGACCTTCCTACAGACAAGCCAGAACAGGCTTTTCACAATGACTTGATGTTCTTGGTCGTGCGTAGAGAAGTCGATCCCGACACGAGCAAGTCAACACTCGTCGCCGTTGGGGTGGTTAATGACCCCTCAATACTTAAGGGTCATTGAGCACTTCATAGGCTTATCCCGAAAATGGGGTTGCAGTCAACAAATTTATTGTTCGACCGCTTATTGGCGGATTGCTGTGCATTTCCGTCAATAGTTGTTGTCTTTGACCTGAAAACCGCTAATAGTTCGCTCCCAAATTTCTTTCAGGAGCGACCAAATGACCGTCTACGCATACACCCGTGTTTCGACCCTTCTCCAAGCTGAAGAAGGTGACTCTTTAGAAACCCAAGTTCGTCAGGTGTTGGCCTATGCCTCGTCGAGAGCTTTAGAACTTAGCGAGAGCAACGTATTCGTGGAGCGTGGCGTTAGTGGTGGTCAGGAATTCGGCTCTCGCCCAGCGGGTTCTAAGCTGCTGGACTCCTTGCAGTCTGGCGACATCGTTATCTTCCCCAAACTAGACCGTGGCTTCAGAAACACACGTGACGCTTTGAACGTACTCCATACACTCAAAGAAAAGGGCGTTAGCGTCCACTCCATCGATTTAGGTGGGGATGTGACTGGCAATGGTGTCGGTGCCATCATCTTCACGATCCTCTCGGCCTTCGCCACCTTCGAACGAGAGCGTATCGCCAGCCGTATCAGCGAGGTGAAACAAATGCGAAAGGCACAGGGCTACTTTGTTGGTGGTCGCCGTGGCTTTGGTTTTAATGTGGTCGAAGGCAAGAAGGTGCCGAACGAGGCCGAGCAGAAGCTGATCGAGGAAATGAGGGCTATGCGTTCGGCGGGACAGAGCCTACTCAGCATTCACCGCTGGCTTAACGACGAACAGGGCGTGAAGCTGGCTTACTCGTCGCTAAGAATTGCAATCGCCTACTAAACTTCGTTTGAGTGCTTAGCCCTTACCGCTCAATTTAGTTAGCCATTCCATAGCCGTAGGCGGTAGCCCTTCGTCCTTAACTATTCCATCGCCAGTAGGACGGAATAAGGCAGCAAGGATTGTTCCTAGATGCTCCTTCCCTTCTAGGGAGCCATCGCGCATCAGTGCCAAATAGGTCTTCGCCATAGTCACACGCTCGGCAGCATCATTCTCAAGGTGAATGTTGCTAAGAAAGATGCGAACAAGCAACCTAATGAACCAGAACACAAGGGTCACCAGCAAGATGTAAGCGCCGATTTTCCAGCTTGCAAGAACATCCAGCATTGAAGTGAGAGCGGCAGGAGGTGTATTCGTTGGTTTAGCTTGACCCTTTTCCATTGCAGCAATCGCAGCAGATCTTGTCGTTTCAACCATCGAGCTAATGCCTTGAACCTCAAACGACAGGAAGATACCGAAGGCCAACATACTCAAACTTAACGCGATGAACGAACCGATAGCCCATTTCTTGTGATTGCTGCGCTTCGTTTCCCAGTAGCTTACGGGTGCCGCAATTGCCATATGAGTGTCATATGTGTCGTTGAGGCGTTTCAATTCGGCCTCAGCATCAGTGAGCCGTTTCTTCCACTCTTCATCTCTGGTGGCTTGGGACTCTTGAAAACCAGTTGAATGATTGGAAATTTGATCTTCAACTTTTTGATTCAAAACATCGAATTCTGCGCCTTGAGAAATCTGAAGCTGCTTGAGTTCATCAAGGGCTGTAGTCATTTCGCCAGATAGCTTGCGTAGAGCTGCGGCCTCTGTTTTGGCCCGATCTTTAATTCCTCGCTCGAAAAGCTCAAACTCAACCACGCCCCGAAGCAGCGCGGGCATAGGAGCGTTATTGAAATCCTGATTCATCAAATAGGCCGTCACAAGCCCCGCTTCCAGCGATCTTCCGCTGTCACGCATATCGAAGATGAATTTCAAATAAGTACTGTCAGGCAGTAGCCACCAGTAAGGCTTAAAAATGCTCTCTAATTGCTGAACAGCGTTTCTTTTCCAAGAATCCTCCTGCTGCGGATTTCCTTTGTGTTGCTCAGCGTTATTAAGATGAGATTGAGCATTGTTCAGCGTATCGTTGATTCTGTTCCACGCAGAATTTGTAGGGTGGGTACTTTGCTGAGCAACCCATTGCCAATCAGATCTACGAGCTGTGATCCAGTCACGAACTTCAGCAAACGTACCCCAACTAACAGCGCCGCCATTCTGACCAAAATCAGCAGCTAGATATTGAATTTCTGAAGCATCTGTCACAGCGCATCCTTTTCTTAGGCGATCTCTGCCCAATCCTCACCAAGCGCTTGAACCTGTTGCAGAACAAGCTCCACAGCACCCTCTTGTTGGTCGGGTGGGTATTTGTATTTGCGGAGAATGCGCCTAACCATCAGTCGCAAATTAGCTCGAACACTTTCACGCTCAGCCCAATCGACTTTGATGTTCTTGCGTAGGTTTTCCGTTAATTCGTGGGCGATCTTCTTCAGAATTTCGTCATTCAATTCGCGAACGGCAGACTCATTGTTGGCGAGCGCGTCATAGAACTTAACCTCATCGTCTGTCAGCCCAAGTTGCTCACCTCGCGTACTGGCTGCACGGAACTGCTTTGCCATCTCAATCAGCTCTTCCATCACCTGAGCGGTTTCGATAGCACGGTTCTGGTAACGCTGAATGACGCTGGATAAAAGGTCGCTGAACTTTTTCTCCTGCACAACATTGCTTTTAAAACGACTCTTGATTTCACCTTGGAGAAGGCGTTCAAGCAGTTCAACAGCTAGGTTTCTCTCGGGCAGGTTCTTAACTTGTGCGAGAAACTCATCGTCAAGCAAACCGATATTCGGCTTATCCAATCCAACAGCATCAAAGATATCAACCACGCTGTCGGAGACTACGGCTGAACTGATGATTTGACGTATCGCCAAATCACGCTGCTCATCGGTTTTGCGCTGCGCCGTGATGTCACGCTTGGTCAGCAGAACCTTTACACCCTGCATAAACGCAACTTCTTCGCGGACGTTCTTAGCTTCGTCCAAAGTGCAGCAGAGTGTGAACGCCTTACTCATTGCAACGGCTGTATCGGCAAAACGCTTCTTCCCGTCCTTAATCCCCAACACGTGGTTTGCAGCGCCAGCAAGCGCTTTGTGACCAGCCGTTAAGAAGTTGCTGTAATCAAAGCCGTGAAGCATTCCTCGTAAGACGTCCAGCTTTTCAGCTAGTAAGCTGTAGGCCTCGTTGGCATCTACAGTAGTCCTGCCTCGTCCGCTGCTGTTTGTGTACTCCTTCATCGCGGCTTTAAGTTCATTGCCGATCCCGATGTAGTCCACGACTAAGCCACCTTGCTTGTCCTTAAAGACGCGATTAACCCGTGCGATGGCTTGCATCAGGTTATGCCCCTTCATCGGCTTGTCTACATACAACGTGTGAACGCAAGGAGCATCAAAGCCAGTAAGCCACATATCGCGAACGATGACTATCTTCAGTTCATCGTTCGGGTCTTTAAATCGTTTCTCAAGACGCTTTTTGGTCTTGCCATCGTAGATATGCGGTCTGAGCAATGCCTTGTCACTTGCAGACCCTGTCATCACGATTTTTATTGCGCCCTTTTCGGGGTCTTCATTGTGCCAATCAGGACGCAGCTTCACGATATCGTTGTAAAGGTGAACGCAAATGTCACGACTCATTGCAACGACCATTGCTTTGCCTGACATAGCTTTATTGCGCTCTTCAAAGTGCGCCACTAAATCAGCCGCCACTTGAGCGACACGAGGCTCCGCGCCAACAACCTTTTCTAATGCCGCCCAACGACTTTTTAACTTCGATTGATCGTTTTCTTCTTCGTCCTCGGCGAGTTCGTCCACTTCGTCGTCTATATGTGGCAGCTCTTCTTCTCTTAGTCGTAGCTTGGCAAGCCGTGATTCATAGTAGATAGCGACAGTCGCACCATCTTCCTTAGCTTGCTGCATATCGTAGATGTGGATGTAATCGCCAAATACTGCGCGAGTGTCACGATCCTCACTACTAACGGGGGTTCCTGTGAAAGCGACAAAAGTAGCGTTAGGTAACGCATCCCGCAAATGTTGTGCGTAACCAGCTTGGTAACGCTCTTCCCCAGCCTTGCCCTTTAGCTTGGCATCAAAACCGTATTGAGTCCGATGCGCTTCGTCCGCAATAACCACGATGTTGCTGCGATCTGAGAGAACAGGGAACGTGTCTTCATCCTCACCCAGCATAAATTTCTGGATCGTGGCGAACACAATCCCACCTGAAGGTCGGTTTGCGAGCTTTTCACGCAAGTCTTGACGAGTGGCAACTTGAACTGGTTGTTCGCGCAATAGGTCTTGTGACAGACTAAACACACCAAACAACTGCCCATCCAAATCGTTCCGATCCGTGATAACTACAACGGTGGGGTTTTCCATTGCAGCCGATTGCATTACGCGTGCTGCAAAACAGGTCATCGTGATGCTTTTGCCGCTGCCTTGCGTGTGCCAAACAACGCCCCCTTTATGAGAGCCATCAGGACGCGATGCTTGCACTACTTGTTCGATAGCGGCACGTACCGCGTGGAATTGGTGATAGCCAGCGATCTTCTTAACCAGCTTTCCATCATCCTCAAACAGGACAAAGTAACGCACGTAATCAAGGAAATATTCAGGGGCTAATACGCCACGAACCAACGTCTCAAGCTCTTGGAATTGACCTAGTGGATCAATAGTCTTGCCATCGATAGTTCGCCAAGCCATAAAGCGTTCAGCATCAGCAGATAACGAACCGAGCAATGCCTCCGTGCCATCCGAGACAACAAGCACCTCGTTGTACTGAAACACATCGGGAATTTGCTCTTTGTAGGTCTGAATTTGGTCGTAAGCCTTCCAAATATCAGCGTTCTCATCGGCAGGATTCTTGAGTTCGATCAGCACCAACGGCAAGCCATTGACGAACAGAATAATGTCTGGTCGCCTTGTGTGGCGAGCCCCTTTAATGGTGAACTGATTGACTGCGACCCAATCATTTTTCGTTGGTGTTTCCCAATCAACTAGACGAACAAAATCGCCACGTGTCTCGCCATCTTTTTGGTACTGCACAGGCACACCATTAACCAACATCTTGTGAAAGTGCCTGTTCGCGCTGAGCAGCGATGGGATGCCGAGGTCTTGAACCTCCTTCAAAGCGATTTCACGTGCGCTGACAGGGATGCTTGGATTTAAACGGTTGATTGCCTCACGCAAACGAAACGGCAGGAGTGTGTTTTTATAGTCAGGACGCTCAGGCAACGCACCATCTACTGCGATGTCATAGCCACTAAGCAACGTGTAACCAACGTCACTCAGCCAGCCTAATGCTTCTTGTTCCAATTGGTCTTCAGTCATTTAGGCTGTTACCTTTTCAAGTTCGGCCTCTGCGTCAGCAATACGCAGTTGCCCCGAGATTAGACGAGGCAGTAATGTGTCACGTAGCAAGCCTAGTGTTCGCATTTCGTCTGTATTGGTTTGCCGACGATCTGCAAGTGCTAAAGCAGCTTGTTCAAACCGATTACACAATTCTTTAGGTGGTAGTGCAAAACTGTAAGACCCGACCCCATCTTTGGAGAGATGTAAAACAGTTGTGCCAGAAGTATGAGCAAACGTATGTTGCTGAAAATCGTCCGTATTAAACAGTCCAAATAAAAACTGCTTTCCACAGCTCGACGAATTTGGACGAACAATTCCAACATCCAAGGATGCAACCAATGTATCGTGCTCTTCTACGGCAACGACTAAAGCTGGCTTTCCTATAAGTTCTGCTGCCTGGGTCACATCGGTATAAGCAACAATTAAATCTCCAGCATTTACAACTTGATTAGGCTTATAAGCACCTTGATACGGCTTAAACCCGTCCATACGGAAACCACCGCCTCGCTCAAACGACTTTAAGGTAACTAATGCAGTGGAATGCTTTTCCACCAAGTCTTTGCTTGAATATGATTTGCCTTTAACAATTTCAGCAACATCTCCAACGACAACAACTTGCCACCCTCTCGGCACCATACCCAACACGGTCTCTTCAAACGCATCAGGAAAAAGTGCAGCAGTAGCTTCATCCATTCCCTCGGGCAACTTGCCTTCAGACTTTGCACGTACAGGGTCAAAGTCAACAAACCAAGACTTAAACAATGCTTGGGCAATAGCTTCTAGTGTTGCATTGGTTTCGCGCAAAAGTGTGATGCGGTCATCAAGTGCTCTCAAAGTATCTGCAATTTGTTGCTGGATTTTTATTGGCGGAATCGGAACAGACAGCTTTCGCAGTTCACTTTGCTTTATGCCTACAACAGTTGTTCCAGTAGCTCTTGCTTTTAATTGTTCTTGGGCGTCTTTTGACTGTAGCCAATAAAGCAAATATGAGCTATCAAGAAGTCCTGCCTTTCCCCTTAGTGTCACGACTCGCTGTGCAAGTGCAATTTTTTCTGATCCAAGTTGAGCAACTTCTCCTAAAGGGGCTTCAACAGTCAACACCACGTCGCCGCATTTAGGTATGCCGCGACGCATCCAATTTTCATAATCTTCAAAAGCAATAAATTCCGTTGGCGTTTCAATTCGACCACTTTTAATTACTTTGGCAGTAATCAAAGGAATTCCAGAGCTTGTTTTGACTGGGGTTTTGCCACGATAGTCGATCAATGCATCAAGGCAATCCTCTAGTGGTAAGTTATCCCACTCAAAACTCATAGCCAAGGCTCCCGAGTTTTTGCCGAATCACTGCATCAAATTCAGCACCTTTCGCCATCTGCTCACCTAACTTTTCGGTTAATTTCTGCATCTTGTCCGCGAAGGCTTCGTCATCTTCCTCAACATCTTCAGCACCTACATAGCGACCAGGGGTGAGTACGTGTCCGTGAGTTGCAATTTCCGCCAAGCTAACGCTTCGGCAATAACCTGCAATGTCTTCGTACACACCACCCTCACCGCGCCAAGCTGCAACTGTCTGCTCAACCCGTGCAATTACTTCATCTGTAAATTCAGCCTGTACACGACTAATCATCGAACCCAACTTACGGGCATCAATGAACAAAACCTCGCCCTTGCGATTGGTTTTTTGTTTAACCAAGAACCATAAGCAAGCTGGGATTTGGGTGTTGAAGAACAACTGGCTAGGCAAGGCAATCATCACCTCAACTGCATCAGCTTCAACCATTGCCGCACGAATAGCGCCTTCGTTGTTTTGACTGGAACTCATAGAGCCGTTTGCCAATACGATGCCAGCACGACCTGTTGGCTTGAGGTGATGCAACATATGCTGCAACCACGCATAGTTAGCATTGCCTTGTGGCGGGTCACCGTATACCCAACGAGGGTCGCCCATCAAACTGCCGTGCCACCAGTCACTAATGTTGAACGGTGGGTTAGCGAGGATGTAATCAGCACGAAGATCGGGATGCTGATTCTTGGTGAAAGTGTCGTTTGGCTCTCGGCCAAGATTGAAATCAATTCCACGAATCGCCAAGTTCATCGCCGCCAATCGCCACGTGGTCGGATTGGCTTCCTGCCCATAGATAGACACATCACCCAGCTTGCCGCCGTGTGCTTCGATGAACCTCTCCGACTGGACGAACATCCCCCCTGAACCGCAGCAAGGGTCATAGACCTTACCCTCGTGAGGTGACAACACGGCCACCAATGTCTTGACGATGCTGGCTGGTGTGTAGAACTGACCTCCTCGCTTGCCTTCCGCGTTAGCAAACATTCCAAGGAAGTATTCATAAACCTGCCCAAGTACGTCACGCGCAGTACTTGGGTTGTCGCCAAAACCAATGGTCGAAATCAAGTCAACCAACTCACCTAATTTGCCATCAGGCAACTGCGCACGGGCATACCTCTTATCCAAGATGCCTTTGAGCTTGGGATTTTCAGATTCGATAACTGTCAGCGCGTCATCAATACGCTTACCGATATCAGGTGCTTTCGCTGCGGAACGGATTGCTTCCCATCTAGCAGACTCAGGAACCCAAAACACATTTGCGGCGGTGTAGTAGTCACGCTCTTCCAACTCTGCCGCTATGTCGGCATCCGTGGCATCAGCCAAGTGATACTCGTCCTTTGGGTCACGAAGACGCAGCGTTAATTCCTGCTGCTTTGCTGAAAAGGTATCAGAGATGTATTTGAGAAATATCAGGCCAAGCACGAGATGCTTGTACTCGGCAGCGTCCATATTGGCTCGGAGTTTGTCCGCTGCAGCCCATAGTGTTTTTTTGATATCGTCCAACATTGGTATTAACTTTTTTTCGTGCTCTGCCTGACAGCTTACTATGCGGAGTCGTCATTTTCACAAAAATGAGATGGATTTGACGCCCCCGTAGCAAACCCAGTCAAAGAACCTCCTAGGAAAATCGCGATGAAATGCCCACATTGCCAAGTCACTATTCATCCAGGCTTTGAGAAAACTCAGCTGACTCACAAAGCCAATCCAAACATTGGCCTAAACGACAGGGGACGTCACCTCCAATGGACAATTTCTCATATGGTTTGCCCAAGTTGCCACAAAGCCATTTTTTCACTTAAAGGTGTTAGCGGACCCGCTATGACCGAATTTTCGGCAATCGTTTATCCCAAGGCAGGAATAAAACTCCCCGCCCCCTCCGAAGTTACACCCGAGATTGCAGACGACTTCAACGAGGCATCGATCGTATTTGCTGACAGCCCGAAAGCCTCTGCTGCACTTTCTCGTCGCTGTCTTCAATCAGTACTTCGCCATCTTGGTTTTAAGCAACACAATCTTGCTGACGCAATTCAAGCCGCCCTTGATGCAACCATTTTTCCGCTTTCACTGGCAGAGAACCTCGATGCCATTCGCGGAATAGGTAACTTCGCGGCTCATCCAATTAAGGGCTCCAACGCAACGGCGATTGCAGAAGTTGAGCCAGAGGAAGCGGAATGGAATCTTGATGTTTTGGAGGAGCTGCTTGATTTCGTTTACGTGCAACCTGCAAAGTCTCAAATCAGAAGAGCCAAACTAAATGAAAAGTTAGCGGCACACGGAAAGCCACCTATTGCCGAACCAAGCGCAGTAGACGCCAATCCCCTCAATCGCTAGAATCCACGCCGTTCCATCTTCTGGCGACCTCTTAGCTCCCTCAGACCACTAAACTTCAGACTTTAGTGGTTCGAGGATAAAAAAAGGACCTAGATCGCTCTAAGTCCTTGATTTTAAAGGGAAAAAGTGGTGGCCTGGGGCAGAATCGGACTGCCGACACGCGGATTTTCAATCCGCTGCTCTACCAACTGAGCT
>JACCDV011272183.1_pt1 | contig 18574 bp, 18 predicted proteins | sample 7446131 | NCBI WGS metagenome assembly JACCDV01 (sample SAMN15323448, study PRJNA562643) | freshwater metagenome | isolation source: river surface water | place: USA:Blue River Watershed | collected 2017-08-17 | reverse complement strand
ATGTGTTGATTGTTACAAAAAGAGTATGGGTTTGTAGACAATATTTTTAGCCAAAAAGCCTTTGGCTTTTTTGCTTTGTGCCAAGTAATTTTTACTTTTATTAGTTTGTGTCAGCAATATGGATAATAAAACATTTCAGATTCGTGCTCGTGGCATCATTGTGCATAATAATAATTTGTTGACAGTAGCGCACGTTGGTCAGGCGGAGTATCAAGTTTTGCCTGGTGGTCATTTGGAGTGGGGTGAAGATATCAAGGTTTGTTTAGAGCGTGAATTAAAAGAAGAGCTAGGAGTAGAAGCGGTTGTTGGCAGATTGTTGTATATACATAATTTTGTTACAGACAAGCATAATATTCAAACTATTGAATTTTTGTTTTTGATTGACAACCCAGAGGCCTTTTTGACATTAGGTACAGAAGCTACTCATGCTTTTGAAATTGCCAATGTGAATTGGTTGGCGCGCGACGCAGTGGTTAATTTTAGACCGCAGGCAGTTTTCGAAGACTTTGAAAAAGGCACATGGCCAATTAATGAGCCAAAAATCATTAGTGATTTAAGTTAATTATTTACTTTAAATCACGTTTGATACCAGCCACATGGGCTTCATAAGTCTCGTTACAATAAAATGTGCCATCATTTGTATGGTAATAAAATAGGCAAGAAGTATTACGAGGATTTAAGGCTGCAATGATGGCATCAATAGATGGGTTTGAGATTGGTTCAGGTGGTAGTCCAGCATTTTGGTAGGTATTAAATGGAGATTTAATATATTTGTCTTCCGACTTCGGTACCGGCCACCAGACGCCACCAGCACCAGCCGTTTGACTGGCCTTAGCGTACTGTAACGTTGCGTCTATTTGTAATCGCATACCAACAAAAAGTCTATTCCAGATCACCCCAGAGATATAACGCATATCTTCAAAGTCATACGCCTCACGTTCAATCAAGGCGGCAATAATCAAAGTGTCTTCCAAAGATATAGTTTGGGCGATATCGTCGGTATAACGAGTGCGGACTTCGGCATTAAATCGTTCTGCAATATTGATAGCTACTTCCTCTGGCCCGGCGTCAGACGGTACCACGTAACGGCCAGGGTAGAGTTTGCCATTTTTGAATTCCGGCACTTCTGACAATAAGCGCTCCACGAATATTTCTTGTTCGGCTTTGTCCCAGCGCAAGATACGAGCGAAGTTACGAGTGATCTCTTCATATCTTTCGCCAGATTGAATGACCAAGATACGGGTGACAGGGGTGGCGAGATTTTGATACCAATCAAGTGTCGCTAGGCGACTAATGGCCCGACCAAACCAGCTGTCACTAATATTCGGAGCGGTATGATTGCTGGCGACAAAGTTATTCATAAAAGCATCAACCGCCGGATCTTCAGTGATGGTTTTTGTTTCGGGGTCAACGCTGATAGGGAAAGGGGTTAAAGCAATATCCTCGTTATGTTGAGTGGTACGCTCACTTTCATGATGGGTACTGATTTTGGTATCAAGCAGAAAAGTCAGCAAAGACGTAGCGACTAAACCTAAGATTATCATTGTCCACAAAAACCAGCGCAGTCGTTTTGAATGTTGTGGGTGAGTAACAAGCGGCGGGAAGAGTTTGGTCATACAGTCAGTGCCTATATTATGCCATATTTGAGTGAGCTAGCAGCCAAGTTTATTCATCTTCTGGGGAGTTTTCTGCTATAATATAAGAATGTTAAAGCGTTATTTTGTCAAACTAGTTATCTTTCTCTTAGGTTTTATCACGGGGGTGGTGACTTTTTGGTCTGTGCAAGTCTTTGTCTTACCACTGCAGTGGGTAGAGACGGAAGAGACTGCCACAGCTGATATTCAGACCAAAGATACCTTGCCTTCTACGGCAGAGGACAGTAAAGCGGTAGATACAGCCAGTGAGGTTGTACCAGTTGCGACTGATTGGCTTAATCCCGAGCAACGTGCTATGTTAGCTACCTTAGGTATAGACGAATCTTCTTTGCCGGCCACACTTACTCCCGCACTAGAAGCCTGTTTCGTAGACGCTCTTGGTCAAACTAGAGTGGATGCGATCAAAGCCGGTGAGACCCCGTCAGTATTTGAAGCGATGCGTGCTATGCCTTGTCTAAAATAAATCTATGGAAAAAGAACTGGCTTATATTTTTGGTAAACATGCGGTTGATGAGGCGTTGACATACCGACCAGAATTAATCAAAGAGTTATATATCGAAACGGGATTTAGTGATGTTAAATTACTAAGTAAATTAGAGCGAGCCAAAGTCACGACCAAGTTGTTGAACCCTAAACGTTTACCCGGTGGTCTGCGTAATGACGCTGTTCATCAAGGTATTATCGCAGGCATTGCCGTATCGGCCTTGCTACAGGATTACAAGACATTCATGAATAAACTTGATCTGACCCCCAGCACCGCCTTTTTGGTATTGGGTGAAGTGCAAGACCCGCACAATGTAGGGGCAGTGATTAGGTCAGCCGCTGCTTTTGGTATTACCGCTGTCTTGATTCCGCCGCACAACCAAGCGCCTGTGAATGGTACTGTGGTCAAAGTCTCAGCCGGTATGGCTTTTCGGATACCAATTATTGAGATTCGCAACGTCAATGCCACTTTGGAAGACTTAAAGAAACGTGGCTGTTGGATCTATGGTTTGGCCGGTGAAGTGGGGGCCACCGCCTTGCCGACAGAGGCTTTTGATCGCCCGTCCGTTTTTGTCTTGGGTAATGAGGGATCTGGTTTGCGCACCAAAACCCGTGAAGCTTGTGATACTTTATTATCTATTCCGATGCACCCGCGCTGCGAATCACTCAACGCTGCCGCATCAGCGGCGATTGTAATGTATGCCTGGAGTACGGGTCACGGTGAGGCTTTGCAGTAGTGATTACCAGCCGGGTCCTGCCTGAGGATGGACGACGGTTGCTCATTTTTGGATTGTGTTATAATACGCAGGATACGTTTTTGGTTTTGTGCATTTAGTTGCCCGCTATGACGTGACTCAATATTTTAATCCTGATATCAAAAGTGTATGCAAGAAAATAATACCAAGGACACCAATGCTGTGACTTCGACCACCACAGTTGAGCCCACTACTGATAATGCCATTGTTGACAATAGTGTCACTACGACCGCTTCCACCGCTAGTGATTTGACTACCGTTGGCGAGGGTATTACTACTCCTAGTCCCGAAGTGTCAGATCAGCCAGCTTCAGAAGTGGCATCAGTAGTCACAAATGATTCGACCAGTGACTCTACAATGACGGCAGATAACAACGAAGTTGTGAGTGCCAGTGTAGTAAACAGTGTACCGGTCTCAGCGCGTCGCCAATTACTCACTCAATATGGTATCGCTTTCGGTATAGTGTTACTGATGGGCGGAGCGCTGTGGTACCTACTTGAAGAACAGGGCCGGGTTAATACTGGTGTGTTTGATACTATCAAGTCTTATATTCTCCCAGCACCAGTCGCTGTGATTGTAAACGATATCAAGGTACCAATGACGATTTATGACAAAAATTACATCGCTTATGCTGAGGCTGCCAAAGCCCAGGGTCTTGACCCAGCTGACGTAGCGGTGGCAGCTAATATCAAGCAACAGGCGATTGATATTTTGGTCAATACGGCCTTATTGGAAAGTGCAGCCATGGCGGCTGGTGTGACTGTCACAGAGGAGGAAGTGGAGGCTCGTTATCAAGAGATTGTAGCCGCCCAGGGAGGCGAAGAAGTGTTGTTGGGTCGTATGGCTGAATTAGGTATTACTACCGATGGCCTACGTCATGATATTAAACAAGAAATCATGATTCAGACTCACTTGGCCAAAGCCGTAGATGTCACCACTATCACTGTGACCGAAGCTGAAGTGAAAGCGCTCTATGATCAAGTAGCCGCCAATCCATCTGTTACCTTGCCACCTTTATCAGAGGTCAAAGCGCAAGTAGAACAAGAGATTCGTACCGGCAAAGAACAAGAATTAATCAGTGCGTACTTAGAGGGACTAAAGACAGATGCGACCATTGAGATTTTGATTTAGTTCATCGTTATGGCTTTTGTGGAGGAATACATAAAAAAAGTTACTTATCATCCAAGTGAACGGGTGGCACTTTTGCGTAGTCTATCGGTGGCTGAACAAAGTGTGATATTGGAATCCGTTTCGCCTTATGTTCAACACCAAATCTTAAGTCATTACACCAATCAAGAAATCATTGATGTATTAGATCACCTCGATCTTCAGACTGCGCAAAAATTGGTGATGCGAATTAAAGATGTGAAGCGACGTGACAAAATAATTTCCCAACTAAAGTCAGATATCAAAGACAAAGTTGAATATTTTTTGCGTTTTCATCCCAAAGCGACGTTTTCATTGGTGCATTTCAATTATATTTTTATTCCTGCAACGACCACAATCGGCGAAGCCGGTGAAATCATCGAAAGTCACTATAATGAAACGGGTAAATTTCCTGAAATTCTGGTACATGAAGCCGGTCGGTTGATCGGGGAAGTTTCTATTGGTGTGTTGGTTAGGGAGCGTAGTAATCTGGTGCTGGAAAAATTTGTGCAGCCAGTTACTACCATTACCTATCAAGCCGAAGTAGCTGAGATTATTGAAACCTTTAGTACTTCAGGCAAGAGAAAAGTCGTAGTATTGGATCACGATGGTAGTGTGCTTGGTGTCATTTATGCTGATGATGTAATGGAGTTGTTTGGGCATATGCCGGCCGAGTCACTGTATTCATTATCTGGTGTTGATAGTAGCGAACGGCCGTTTGATGGGGCTTGGAAGAAGTTTAAGAGTCGTTGGTTTTGGTTGGTAGTCAATTTGGCGACTTGCTTTGTGGCTAGTGGAGTGATTGTTTTGTATGAACACACCATTGAAGCCTTAACGGTGTTGGCTGTTTATTTGCCAATGGTGGCGGGGATGGGTGGTAATGCCGCTAGTCAGGCCTTTGCGGTGGTGCTACGTGGTATTACGATGGGCAGTGTCACCCTTGGTCATGCTTGGCCGATTTTAGTTAAAGAATTTTACGCGGCATTATTAAACGGTGGTCTGATTGGTATCATTGTGGCGATTTTGTCAGTGCTTTGGCATGGTAGCCCGATGCTTGGTTTGGTGGTGGCTTTGAGTATGCTTGGTCAGCATGTGATTGCGGTGACTTCTGCTACAGTTATCCCATTAACGCTTAAGCATTTCGGCAAAGACCCAGGGGCAACTTCGATGATATTTATTACTACAGCTACTGATGTAGGAGGATTTTTGCTGGTCTTGAGTTTAGGTACCGTGCTTTTGATGTAGGTGCGTAGTTGTGCTGTGAGCGTGTGTACAATGACCACGTAGAGTAACCTCAATTGAGCTAGTGGCAAAGCCAGGGATGTTTATGTATTTGGTGAGACTCTGCTCAGGAATAGTAAAATGAATAATTTTTTCACAAGTGTCACAGATCGCATGGTGATGCGGATGGTCCTGGTACTCAAAGTAAGCCTCATTGGTATCTAGGTGCAATTTTTTGATAGCGCCAGCTAGCGCAAAAGCTTCTAGGTTGCGGTAGATGGTGACGAGATTGATGTGGGGGAGTAGGACATGAATATCTCCAGCCGTTAAAGCTTGATTGGAATGAGCTAGTGTCGCCAAGATTTCTTCCCGATGTTTGGTGGTACGCATAAAAGTATTGTAGCATAGTGCAAATAGTTTGCATTATTTATTCTCTAGTATATAATGCAAATTATTTGCATTATATATAATTATGGAATTTCAAATCATCATTGCTGGACTGATCGTGATGCTAACCTCATTGTCTGGGGTGCTATTTACTCATAAAGTGGCTGCTAAGTTTTTGGAGGAAAAGCTGTCTTATCTGGTATCCTTCTCGGCTGGTGTTTTTTTGGTCACTTCAGGCGCGCTCGCGCTGGAAGTATTTGAACTCGCTGAGGCCGCGCTTATGGCGGTTCTCTTTATTGGTGTTGGCTATGTACTGGCCTGGGGACTAGAATACCTAATTCCTGAAACGCACCAACATCATGATCCTGATTGTGATCATGGTCATCAACTGCCGGGGAGCAAAACAAGTGCACGTAAGTTGATTGTGGGGGATGCTGTCCATAATATTGCAGACGGGATTATGCTCGTACCAGCATTTTTGGTCTCGCCGGCGCTCGGTCTGGCAGTGACTGTGTCAATATTGATCCATGAAGCACTCCAGGAGGTATCAGAGTTCTTTGTCTTGCGTCAAGCTGGTTACAGTACGAAGCGTGCGCTGGCAATGAACTTTTTGGTTTCAGGCACAATCTTTATTGGTATTGGACTCAGCTACCTAGCTGTAGTCAATCATGATCTCGAAGTGTTGCTGCTGGCCGTTTCAGCTGGTTTCTTCCTCCATGTGGTACTCCATGACTTGATTCCAAAACCACATCATCATGATGATAGTGTTGGGTTTGTAAAACATCTACTGGTCTTATTGGTCGGTCTGGCAGTGATGTCGTTCATTGCTTTTGTTCTTAAGGGTGAACATGCCCATAATGAAGATGGAGCGGATCGACTTGAACATGAAGTGGAGGAGTTGCCGGTGTAACCCAAAGATCAGCTGGTCAGCAAAGTGGTTTTCGGCTATGCTAAAGGCTATTAGTAGTTAGTCATCAATTTTATGTTCTGGATCATTGTCGTTTTGGCTATTGCCTTATTGCCATCGATGCTTTATATCGTGCGTGGTAAAACAGCAGCTATTTTGGAAACTTTTGGACGCCCACATACGCAGGCGGTCTTCCCGGGTTTGCATGTGAAAGCGCCATGGCCCATTACTAGTATCGTCGCCCGGATGAACCTACAGCTACAGGAAATACATGCAGACGTGTCGGTTAAGACCAGTGACAATGCTTTTATGACATTGCCGGTTAAGGTGCAGTACCGTGCCAGTGATGATGGTCAAGGGGCGATTAAGGCCCACTATGAACTCGAGGCTCCGGAAAGACAGATTACTTCTTATGTTCTAAACAATGTACGACAGACAGCTTCAGGGATGGAAATGACCGAACTTTATGCCAACCGTGACGCCGTGGAGTCACAAGTACAAAGCGCACTCTCTGAACAGTTCGCAAAGTTCGGTTATATCATCGAGAATGTACTAGTCGATGAGCCACAGCCAAGTCCAGAAGTACGTGACGCCTTTAACAAAGTTATTGCTAGCAAGAGATTGATGGAGGCTGCTCGTAACGAAGCTGAAGCTGCTCGTATCAAACTAGTGGGAGCGGCCCAGGCCGAAGCCGAGAGTAAGAAGCTTCAAGGTGAAGGTATGGCGCAGATGCGTGAAGCGGTGGCCCGGGGACTAGAGGAAGCGATGAAGACCATGGCGAAGGCTGGTCTAACTTCAGAACAAGCTATCGCTTTCTTGTCTGACACGAACCGACTCGATACTATCACCAGTGCGGCTACCCATGGTAATACAATCATTATCGATGCGGGCTCAAACAAAGATATGGCGAGTATGGCAGCGGTACTAGATTCAGTCGTCAAGAAATAAAGCAATCGTATAAAAGACCGTCCGCACCCTCGGACGGTCTTTTATAGAGAGGAAATTAAGTATCGTGATATAATTTGTAATATGAATATAGTTCAGTTTATTTCTCTTTACCTGATAGCAGTGCCGATATTTTTTGCAATTGATATGCTGTGGCTAGGTTTGGTGGCTAGCAATTTTTACAAAGAAAAACTCGGCTACATCATGGGTGATATCAACTGGCCAGCGGCAATTATTTTTTATCTAGTTTTCTTGGTCGGGTTAGTATTTTTTGCTATCTATCCCGCGGTTGAAAAAGGTTCTTGGCACTATGCACTTGTCTACGGTGCGTTGTTTGGATTTTTTACTTATGCTACTTATGATCTAACCAACCTCGCGACCTTACGAGACTGGCCGTTGTCGATCACCTTGGTGGATATGGCATGGGGGACGGTACTGGGCCTTAGTGTGTCTCTGGTAACCTACTTCGCCTATGTCCGCTTTTTCTAAGTTGTTTTTGCTTGTGGTGGTGTGTGGTGCCGGTTTGGTTTTGTGGTGGCAATACTACACTCCAATCGTCGAACCCAAGACAGTGCCAGCATCCGCGACTACTACAAGGAGTTATTTTGAGCCGCTTATCCCTTGGCAAATCGGATCACGGGTGGTTTTTGCTTCGCTCGCTAATACGCAAGAGACACGGACTCTTGGTCTATCTTATACTTCAGAATTACCACCTGATATCGTAAAAGTTTTTATTTTTGATACCGACGAGCGTTGGTCGTTTTGGATGAAGGAGATGCACTATCCGATTGATATTGTCTGGGTAACAGCTTCAGGTACGGTAGCTCATATCGAGTCCCAGGTGATGCCTGAGACTTATCCAGAGTCGTTCACTCCCGGGGTGCCTACTCGTTATGTGATAGAAACAGTACCTGGTCTTCTTGATTCGGCTGGAGTCGAAGTAGGGGAAGCGATTGATATGAGGGTACTTATTGAAAAAGTTATATAATGTGTTATAATGTTCAGGCACGATGGTCGCTGTTTCTTTGAGACAGAGGAAAGTCCGAACACACCCATTTATGGAGACGCGTAGCGGGTAACCCCCGTCTGTGGTAACACAAGAGGTGCGAGCAGAGACGCCAAAGGCGAAAGCCCTAGGATTCCTTCGGGAATAGCCTGGTAGGAAACTATCAGGGTGAAACGGCTAAATCCTTACGTGTGTGCAAGGCCGTGTCCAGAACTAGTTTTCTAGAGCTGGAAGAGCTGCAAGAGGCAGTTGGTAACAATTGTCCCAGGTATATGACCATCCCGAGCTAGTCTCGGACAGAATTCGGCTTATGTGCACAACACGGCCCAGTCACGAAAGTGACTGGGCCGTGTTGTATGGTATGCTAGAAATGATTGTTATATTTAGAGTGTTGGTAATTTTATTTTATGGATATCCCAAGTTTTGCCCCGCGCCAGGCTTCTACAGCTGATAATATTAGCCAAATTCTTTTTGGGTGGAGTCGCGGTTTGCTAGTAGTCGCCATTGGCACTTTGCCTTTGTTGTTTGTGCCGGGTTTTTTGGGATTAACTGGCACTGTTAAGATTGCCGCCGTGTTGGCGGTAGCGGTAGTGGCAACTATCGTGGCTAGTTTGGGTATATTGCGTCATGGTCAAGTGACACTTAAACCAGCACCATTATTGTTGTCTTGGTGGGGACTGACATTATTGGCTTTGGTAGCCGCTCTTTTTTCAGACAATCCCACAGTAGGTCTCTGGGGACAGGGATTGGAATCACACACCGTAGCCTTTTTAGGTTTGGGAGCCGTTTTGATGACATTGATGCAGTTGTTTAAGGGTAGCAAAACTGCTGTAGTATATTTATACAGCGGGCTTTTTATTTCGGCTTTGGTCATATCGGTGTTGCATATCGCTCGCTTGCTGTTTGGAGCGGATGTATTTAGTTTTGGCTTATTGTCGTCGCCGGCAGCGACTCTGCTTGGTAGTTTCAATGATCTGGCTTTGTTTTTGGCTTTGGTTGTGATGGTGGGATTGGTCTCGTTGTTAGAATTGGCTCTGCCGCGACTCATCAATTATTTGTTGGCAGCCATTATGCTGTTGTCGACTGTGATGCTGACCATCATTAACTTTTTTGCAGTTTGGTTGATTCTTGGTTTGTTTAGTTTGGTCTTACTCATGTACGCTTTGACCAAAGGACGTTTTGGCAGTAGCGGTGTTGTGAGCAAGTCTAGTCCATCGGCGATAGTGACATTGATGGCGGCTTTAATTTTTATCGTTTCAACTATCTTTGTTATCGGAGGCTCAGCTTTGGGTGCTACTGTCTCTAAGTGGACCGGAGTTTCATATCTCGAAGTCAGACCGTCACCTAGCGCCACTCTAGATATTATGCGTGATGTTTATGCCAGTGATGCGCTGACTGGAATTGGTCCCAATCAATTTGGTGATGCTTGGACCAATCATAAAGACAGTTCTATCAATCAAACTGCGTTTTGGAATGTTACCTTTAACGCGGGCAGTGGTTATGTTCCAACTTGGTTTATTACCGGCGGTTTGTTGGCGGTTGTTTCCTGGTTTGTTTTTCTTGGTTTGCTGCTTTGGTCCGGAGTGCAGGCATTATTAAAAAACACTAACTCTGATCCATTTTGGTATTTTATTGGTGTGGTGAGTTATCTCTCATCATTGTTTGTTTGGGGTGTGTCATGGCTTTATGTTCCTGGAGCGGTGATTATTATCTTGGGATTCATTAGTACTGGTTTGTTTATTGTGGCGCATCAAGTATTGTCTCCGCGGTATGTGCCAACTATTAATCTGTTAGCTTCGGCTAGAACTGGTTTTGTCTTAATCGTGGCTGTGATGATAGTAATACTGGGTGCAATTACTGTCGGGTATAGTGGCTTTAGACACATTGCAGCGACCAAGGTCTATACTGATGCCCAGATGCTCGCTACTTCTGGGGCAGCTATTGAAGAAGTCGCTAGTACGGTATCTCGGGCCTACAAACTAGCGCCCACTGACGTGTTTGCCCGCGAGTTGGCCAATTATTATTTGACTAGGTTGCAGCAGCTGCTGAATCAAGCAGAGCCAAGTGAGGCGACGATAAATGAGATTAAGTCGTTACCAGCGGCTGCTTTAGAGGCTGCTAGTGGGGCTATCTCTACGCGTAGTGGGGATGCTCGTAACTGGTCGACCAGAGCGGATATTTTTGCTTTTTTGGCTAGTCTAAATACCGAGGGAGCGGCGGCTCGGGCAGTGGCTGATTATAAAGAAGCGATTGGGCGTGATCCGCAAAACCCATATTATCATTTACAGTTGGCGATAATGGCGATTAGGGCTAATAATGAAGGCGAAGCGCGGTCTTACTTACAAACCGCTTTGGCGCTTAAGCCCAATTACACTGATGCTATATTTGTATTATCACAGTTAGAAATATCGACTGGCAAATTGGCGCAGGCCATTGTTGCTACTGAGGCTTTGATTAATTTGGAACCAAATAATGCCGGTCGCTATTATCAACTGGGAGTTTTGGAATCAGCTAATAATAATGACACGCGGGCGATAGCGGCTTTTTCTGAAGCCTTGGTGAAGAATCCCAACTATGCGAATGCTAGATATCTAAGAGCTCTGCAGTACCTAAAAACCGGCAATAAGGACTTGGCTTTAAGTGAGTTGAGGCTGGTGCGTGATATGAACGAGGGTAATCAAGTGGTTGATGAGATGATCGGTAAGATCGAACGTGGGGAAGTGACGGCCGATACCCTAATGAATAATCAAACAGCGGTAGTAGAATCTGAGCCGGTAATCAATAATGAAGAAAACGTCATTACAACCGATAGTACGCCTGACACGGATATGCTCTCGCCTGTTAATATTCCAGCCGTGTCAGAGGAAGAAGTAAATTCAACGAGTGACGGTGAATAATTCATTGCTGTACCAAAATTATGGTTACTCGTGTCATTAACATTCTTTATCGCGAGGTGCGGGGCTTGCATCAGGCGGCTTATGTGGTGGCCCTCTTTACTTTGGCTTCGCAACTGCTGGCGGTAGTGCGTGACCGGATTTTGGCTCATCAATTTGGGGCTGGTATAGAACTGGATATTTATTATACGGCTTTCCGGATTCCAGACTTGCTTTATGTTCTGTTTGCTTCTGTGCTTTCGGTGTATGTGTTATTGCCGTTTGTGACCAAAGCCAGACAAAAAAGCCAATCCGACGGTGGTTTGGTCTTGGCGCAAATGTTCACAATATTTTTGTATTCATATATCGGAGTATCGGCTTTGGTTTATATGTTTGCGCCTGTCTTGGTACCGACTTTGTTTCCTGGTTTTGCTCATGAGTCGTATGACGATATTGTGCAGTTGATGCGCTTGCTTCTATTGCAACCATTATTTTTGGGGGTATCAAGTCTGTTTGGTGTAGTCACACAAATCCATCACCGCTTTGTGTTATATGCCCTCTCTCCACTCTTATATAACATCGGTATCATTTGCGGGGTGGTTGTTTTTTATCCATTGTTTGGAGTGTCTGGTCTGGCCTGGGGAGTAGTGCTCGGCGCTTTTGGGCACATGATTGTGCAGTGGCCTTTGGTGCGACGTTCGGATTTGGCCTTCGGGGTGGTACATAATATTGACTGGAAGATTTTGTTAGCGGTATTTAAAGTAGCGTTGCCAAGAGCGATTACTTTGTCTTTGGGACAAATTCAATTTATGGTATTTGTGACACTGGCTAGTTTTATGACGGTAGGATCAGTGGCCGTCTTACAACTGTCATATAACTTGCAATCAGTACCACTAGCCATTGTTGGTATGAGTTACTCTGTGGCGGCGTTTCCGGTACTAGCTGATTTGTTGGCCAAGCAAGAACGAGCTAAATTCGCCGCTTATGTCACTACTGCCTTACGCCATATAATATTTTGGGCGTTGCCAATTACCGCTTTGATTATTGTGTTGCGTGCACAAATTGTTCGTGTGCTCTTGGGCAGTGGATCTTTCAACTGGGATGATACGCGCCTGACAGCCGCAGCGTTGGCAATCTTCGTGATTGCTTTGGTGGGTCAAGCCATCTTACTTCTGATTGTGAGAGCCTTTTATGCCGGCGGTTATACCAAGACACCCCTGTGGGTCACTCTAATTGGTGCCACTTGTGGTATTAGCGCTGCTTATTTGTTGACGGTTTGGTATACCACTTCAGCCTCTTTTGCTGCGCTGGTGGCTGACCTACTACGTCTTGAGGGGGTGACTGGAGTTGAGGTGCTGATGTTACCGATTGGTTTTGTACTTGGTGTTTTGCTTGAAGTAGCGATTTTGCTGTTTATCTTTATGCGATCTTTTCCATTGCCTGGACATGAGCTGTCTTATACAACAATGCGGGCTTTTGTCGCCGCTTCGGTGGGATCTTTGGCTACCTATGTGGCATTGGCTTTTGTTGTGGAGGGAGTCAATCAGGAACGTTTTATTGGAATTTTTATTCAAGGTGTCACTGGTGGTTTTTGGGGCGTGTCTGGAGTAGTGATTACTTACGCACTACTTGGTTCGCCTGAGCTTGGCGAGTTAACGAAGTCTTTTAAGGCTCGTATCTTCAAGACTGATGTTGTGGCACCCCAACCCGACATCCTTTAGAGTCCATAAATTACCTCATCTACGGCGTTGCCTGCGTCCTTCAAGTCTTCAACGTACAGAAAGTACGCCTCAGACTTTCCGTCCTAGGCGCCTGGTATCTAAGGCAATTTCTGGACTCTAACATGTTACATATACTAGTAATTCTCATGATTTTGCGGTACTGTAGGGTCATTCTATGACGTCCCATATTCGAAATTTTAGTATTATTGCGCACATCGACCATGGTAAGTCGACTTTGGCTGACCGCATGCTTGAAGTGACTCGCACCGTCGAAGCGCGCAAAATGAAAGAGCAAGTGCTTGACTCAATGGAACTTGAGCGTGAGCGTGGTATTACTATTAAGATGCAGCCGGTAAGAATGAAGTACTCGTATCAGGGTGTAGAGCATCAGCTTAACTTGATCGACACCCCTGGTCATATAGACTTCTCTTATGAAGTATCACGGGCGCTTAAGGCGGTGGAGGGTGTGCTCTTATTGATTGATAGTACCCAAGGCATCCAAGCCCAAACTCTTACGACGCTCTCGATGGCGCGGGAACAAGGTCTAACCATTATCCCAGTGTTGACCAAAACCGATATGGCCCATTCTCGCCCAGAAGAGATAGCCGCTTCAGTGATGGAACTTTTGGATTGCACTCGAGAAGATATCTTACTTGTGTCTGGTAAAACCGGTGACGGTGTACCAGCTTTACTCGCAGCTATCTGTGAACGGATTCCAGCTCCTAGAGCTAGTGAAATTAATGCTTATCGCGGACTTATCTTTGATTTCCAGTACTCGAACCATCGGGGAGTGATTGTGTTTATGCGGGTGTTTGATGGTAGTGTCAAAAAAGGTGACCAATTACGCTTTGTCGCTAGTGGCAAAAATTTCATTGCGCAAGAAGTAGGTATGGTAACACCAGGAGAAGTACCAGTGGCTGAACTTAAGGAAGGCGAAATTGGCTATATTGTGACTGGTATCAAAGAACCAGGCATTGCCTCAGTGGGTGATACTTTGGTTTTAGAAAAAAATCAAGCGGCTGCCTTATCTGGCTACCAAGAGGCACGTCCAGTAGTGTGGGCTTCTATTTTTCCGGATAGTCAGGATGACTTTACTATGTTGCGACAGGCGCTTGATCGACTTAAGTTGTCGGATTCGTCACTATCGTACGAAGAAGAGTCTTCTGGCGTACTGGGTCGCGGCTTTCGTTGTGGCTTTTTGGGGATGCTCCACCTTGAAATTGTAACTGAACGTCTACGACGCGAATTTGATATTGAGATTATCATTACTTCACCATCAATTGCCTACGAGATAACCTACGATGATGGTCATATAGAGTCTGTCTACGCGGCTTCACGTTTCCCAGACCACGGAGAAAAAGTGTCTGTCCGTGAGCCTTGGCTGTTGGGTCAAATCATTACTCCGGTAGATCATTTGGGTAACATCATGACTCTACTGTTTGATCATGAGGGTGGGATTCTCGAGACTGAGGTCCTCAAAGACGGTCGAAATCTGCTTACTATCGAAATGCCTCTGCGCGAGCTGATGCGAAATTTCTTTGATAAACTCAAAAATGCTAGTAGTGGCTACGCCTCACTCTCGTATGAGATTGCTGAAATGCGTCCGGCAACAGTCGTGCGTATGGATGTACTGGTAGCCGAAGAACTCATTACCGCCTTCTCACGTGTAGTTGGTGAACGCCGGGCCGAGTTTGATGCCCGTGCGGTGGTAGACAAGCTTTATGACAACATGCCACGTCAGCAGTTTGTCACCAAGCTTCAAGCCAAGGTCCGGGGTAAGATCATCGCCTCACGTTCACTCTCAGCCTTCCGCAAAGATGTGACAGGCTATCTCTATGGTGGCGATATCACCCGTAAGATGAAACTCCTTGAGAAGCAGAAGAAAGGGAAGAAGAAGGCGCTCGAGTTGGGCAAAAACCGCGTGAATATACCACAAGACGTCTTCATGAAGATGGTAAAATCAGATTAATTTTGGCCGATTACTGCGTTGGGCCTCGGTAAAATATTGTGCACCGTACAGCAAGTACGCCTGACAATATTTTCCTCGCCCGCCTTGTAACTCGACTCAAAATAAATCAGATTTTGCAGAGTGACTGATATTAGCCCATCTGCTTTGTCGCTGTTCACTGTATGGCAGTCGCCGTACAGAAGTACGTCTTCTTCCATACCGTTCCAGCTTCGCGCATCTGGACTAATCTCAGTCACTCTTGCTTACGCAACTGGTAATATGAATATATGAAAACCCTCAAATTTAAACCACATCTAGTAGCACAAATCCTCGCTGGTACCAAAACCTCAACCTGGCGATTGTTTGATGACAAAAACATTACGGGGGGGATTTACTCAACTTCTTTAATAAAGAAACTGGCGAACTCTTCGGTGTTGCCACTGTCACCAGTGTTACCACCAAAACCCTTGGTACCCTCACTGAGGATGATTGGGTAGGTCACGAGCGGTATGAGTCAGACGTAGCCATGTATGCCGAGTATCGTAGTTATTACGGTGACAGGGTAGGTCCAGATACCGAAGTAAAAATCATCCACTATGCTTTTGAAGCTAAAAGCATGTAACAAAAAGACCGCCACAATGGCGGTCTTTTTGTGTGATGACTAAAGGTAGCCGGCAAAGAGACTGACGACCATACTAGCCATGATGAGTATGGCGATCACAATCCAAACCCATTTGATAATCTTCTTAGTGTTTTTGTGGTAGAGAAAACTCATACGAAATATTAGATGAAGTGGTACAATATTAACATATGTTGCAGTTTTACGAAAAGCATAGTTGGCGAGTCGCTTTCCGTTCTTGGTGGTTTGTAGCTTTTTTGCTTTTACTGACCATTTTTTTGGCAGTTGTAGTCTATGATCGTTATACTATTCAAACCGAAATGTCCAAACGGCGTATGGAGGCAGAAAAGCAGGTAGAGATTTTACGGGCTCGTAAAGATGAAATTGCCGAAAAGGTTGAATATTTAGATAGTGACAGAGGTATGGAAGCGGAAATGAGACGTAATTTCGATGTCGCTCAACCAGGAGAACAGGTGGTTATAATTCTAGATGATGAAAGTACTGACCAAGCAATAGAACCACTAACCTCGTCTACTGCGGATACCCCCCCTTGGTATATTTTTTGGCGATGATGTATAATAATAGCAATTAGTGAATAATCGAATTTGTATGAGTAAAAGCGTAACAATTTATAGCACACCAGTTTGTCATTATTGCCACATGGCAAAAGACTTTTTTGCCGATAATAATATTGCTTTCACTGAATATGACGTAGCTAGCGACCTCGAAAAACGTAAGGAGATGGTCGATATGACTGGTCAGATGGGGGTGCCGGTAATTCGTATTGAGGATGATGTGGTTGTTGGTTTTGACGAGGGAAAGGTCAAGGAGTTACTCGGCGTATAACACAAGATATATAAAACAAAACTATTCCAGTTAACTGGAATAGTTTTGTTTTATATTTAGGGTCACAAATCAATAAATATATTGATTCATTACGTTAACAATCTACAAGGTGTTATCGAATCCTACAGACCCCTCCATTTCTCACCTGACTCGGCAGGGAGCGGTCACGCTCATGGATTTTCGCGGGGGGACTTCCTCGTCGCCGCAGGCGGCGAAAGTGGTTCGGACTAGCAAATGACCAGCCAGACACGCGCATGCGTTCTGGCTGGTCATTTGTGCCTTCGGCAGGAATCGAACCTACATCTCTTCCTTAGGACGGAATAGCACTATCCATTGTGCTACGAAGGCATGTAGCAGGTATCGTAGCATAAAATTGGCTGCTTGCACGTTTCTTGTGATAACATGAAAAGATGCGTCAGCAGATAACCCTTCTTTTGATCATCCGTGCGTTGCGGGCGTTTTTGCTCATGATTCCGGTCATTGCACTATACTGGACCAACATGGGACTGTCGATGCAAGATATTTTTTTGCTCCAGGTGATGTTTTCGATAGCGATTGTGATACTAGAGATACCGTCTGGCTACTTCGCTGATCGCTTTGGACGCAAGTATTCGCTTATGATTGGTATGGTCTGCGGTACTGTTGGCTACTTCGCCTATGCACTGGCAGGAGGGTTTTGGGAGTTTGTTTTAGCGGAACTATTACTCGCTGTATCATTATCATTTATTTCTGGTGCCGACTCGGCCTTCCTATACGATACCTTGAAACAGCATAATGCGACCGACCAACATACGCGTCTCGAGGGTTTGATGCTCGGACTGGCCCGGGTTTCGGAAGCGATCGCCGCTATACTTGGAGGACTAATTGCCAGCTATTACTCCATGACGGTACTGTTATATCTTCAGTGCATTGCAATGGCTTTGACAATCCCGCTCACATTCAGGCTACGGGAGCCAATTATTCATATCGGTGGTCGTGCCCGTAAGAATCTTCGTGGTGCTTTACGTTATGCCATGTACGAGAATCGGATCATTCTCCATATGAATATATTTACCGGTTTCGTGTTTTCTTCTGGTCTCCTGATTGTATGGATGGCGCAACCATACTGGCAGGAGATAGGAGTACCTATCTTATGGTTCGGGGCCTTATGGGCGAGTTACAACTTCGTGACAGCCTTTGGATCGTATACGGCTTACCGCTTACAACATATCCTTGGATTTGTTTGGCTATTTCGTGTGTGTGCCATCTTGCTAGGTTTTATTTTTGTTGTGCTGAGTTTTGGTATTGGCTATGCTGCGGTAGCAGTCATGTCTATCGTATGGTTATTACGAGGTATTTTTCATCCGATTATGCTCGACTTTATCAACCAGCAAACACCGTCTGATATTCGGGCAACCATTATTTCCCTAAATGGATTATATACACGACTCTTCTTTTCAATTCTATCGCCATTTATTGGGTATATTGCTGATATTTGGTCATTTGAGACGGCATTTTTAGCGTCTGGGTTGATTTCTGGTTCGCTGGCAGTTCTTGCACTCTTGTTCTTAACAGCGTCGATACACAAAAAGTATTAGGTGTATACTGCTGGTATGGAACAAATTTCGATAGATCAAAATGAGTTGATCATCCAGCTCTTGCGAGATAACCAGGAGCTGCTTAAGCAGAATAATGAATTATTGCAGAAGCAAGAGCGACGAGAAAAAAGGAAGCTTATGTTTAAGGTGGTGTGGTACACCTTATTGTTAGGAATTCCTATGATTGCCTACTATTCACTTTATAGTCTGTTGGCAGGCAGTGAATCAGACAATATGCCGGTGATCGATGATGTTGGTGTCTCTCCAGCAGTTCTAGAAGAATTATTGCGTGTTTATACTGGGCAATAGTACTCCCAAAGTAGGCAGGTTGAAAAATATTCATAAACAGGTACAATGTGCCGTACCTGCTTGGGTAGCTCAGTTGGTAGAGCATTTCCCTGAAGAGGAAGGGGTCGGCGGTTCGAGCCCGCCCCCAAGCACCGCATACGTAAAAGCGCCCATATGGGCGCTTTTACGTATGCGGT
>JACCDV010704527.1_pt1 | contig 18574 bp, 20 predicted proteins | sample 7446131 | NCBI WGS metagenome assembly JACCDV01 (sample SAMN15323448, study PRJNA562643) | freshwater metagenome | isolation source: river surface water | place: USA:Blue River Watershed | collected 2017-08-17 | reverse complement strand
TTCATTTTATCTTCATTTTGTGAATCCATATTTATTATAATCTAACTTCTTCCTAAAGTCCAAAGGTACTGAATACTTGTTTTGCTAGTATGTTTTGTTCCAAGCCACATCTCATAATTTTGATTTGAGTGTAGATAATAAAATTAAGCCAGATATTGAATAGTGAAATTCAGTGGGTTAATCAGCTGATATTATTTACTGCATTAATGAATAGCAACACTATCCGTGTGAGACAGGATATTAGGTTTGTCTCCAAGCCAGAAAGGGAAAGATTCTTCTTTTGTCTCAAGTTTCTATCCGTGCTTCCTCCTCAGGAGCAGAATAATTTGAGAAAATTCAATGTGGCCTGGAAGGTGGAGAATGGCCAAAGATACTACAAGAACGTGACTCCTAGGAACATTCATGACTAATTCATCTCCTCGCACCAAACTAGTTGCGAGCATGGCGTCATCTACTTTGCTTATTACCACCGCCATCTCATGATTTGCCTGGAGATCGCACTCAACTTCGCAGAGGAAGTCTTATTGGGAGGGAAAGACAGAGTACCCAGTGCTCTCTATACAGCCCATCCCAAATTATTCGAGGCCGTCTTCGCAAGATACAAGATTATTATTGACAACCTGAGAAAGGAGCTTGGGGTGGGTGCAGGTGGTAAAATTCCTCAAGTTACAGCCCACTACTGGAACCCTACGGATTACATATCCAACATATCCATACCCTAGTAGTTACAGTCACGCAACCCCGACGCCATGGACCAGCTGTATTTCGGAGTGAATGGCCACTATGCCTGGAACTTCAACTTTGCCACCCGCTGGTTCAGTAACAACACATCCACTCCTCAAATCCCCTCCAACTTCGAAACCATGGGATACTTCTCCTCAGAACCAGCAACCTACTCAGACCTCGAGAACCGTATCGTATATGGGAACCTCAACCCCAGATCCACCAGTAACGATTAGTTCTTGGGGGAGGAAACTATTGATCAGTTCGGAATGAGTGTTATCTCCAACACTGCCTCTGATATCAACCTCTACAAAAACTACCAAAAACTCAAACAAACAGGCAGCACTATTGACGTGTGCACTCTTGACCAATCGTAGCTTAACACTTTGTTCGGCAGTAAGATAAAGAATCTGCACTGGCTTTCTAAGGCTTAGCGCTCTGTGCTCTCTGCACAAAACTCGATATACGCCTACACATACAACAAGGCCCTTCCCCACTTCCAGTTCGCATACGCCCTCTACAAGCAGTCCAACGTCTTTATCAAGGACTACATTTCGACGAGCAGCAACCCTGAGAACAGTATGGAGAAATCCCATAACACCATGCACAACAATCTGCAGCTATTCATGAGTGACTCTCAACTCTCAATCACCAATCCTATCTTCTTCCTCTACCATAGCTGGATAGACTACGAGTTGTAGGTCAAAATTAGAATGATCCGCACATCAGCTAATAGTAAGGCCGAGTATAACAATGCTAAGTCTTTCCTTGATAATAGGATTAAGCCCTTCTCAGTGCTCAACCAAGTGAGTGGTACTGGGCAAATTAGGTACGGAAGCTACAATATTTTCTAGTGGGCTAATCCCCTCACTAGGTTCTACCCTCAGTTCAACCAGCCCTTGACCGTTAACGACTATCAGGTGGCCTTTAAGAGCAGGAACTTTATTATAAATGATGCCCAAGGAGGAATTAGGCGATCGGATGAACTTACTCCCTTCTACCAGCAAGAGTACCTTCCTAAGAACGGCAGTAGATACGCTTACTTCAAAGGTTTCTCCCAGTTTATCTTTGACTACAATTACTAGATCCAGAACTATGATTCTAAGGGTAAGACCCAAGCAGTAGTGATGAAAGACAACGTAGTTGCAATTCCCTCCTACATAGAGGATATTTACAAGGATTACAAAGCTGATTGGAACAATAGTAGAACTGGAGCTCCCACTCTTAACTCCTCCTAGATCGAAGACAAACGAGCTATACAGTTCCAAAAAGTAGTGGCCCACTCAGCCAGAATGAATGTAGGCATATATGCTCGTTACTCATCCTCCATTAAGAGTTGTGTGGCTCCCATCCTCTTTAAGATGTCAAAGAAGGGAGAAGAATAGCTCAAGCTTAGTGGATAAAACTTTTAAATCCTGAAAAAGGGTGTAGTTGTGGTGGATCTGTCTTTATTTACAAGAGGCATTGGCTCATAGATTTGTCCCAACTGCAAAGATTAGAAGGAATTATTTGTCTACGCTTCATAGAAGATAGCGGAGATGAGCGAGGACCTTTACTGTGACGTATCTCGAAACCTCACATCCAAAACTTACTTCAAGCTATAGAAAGGGAATATTATTGACATTCCAAAAGTAGGCATTAATGACCTTTTCTAGCTGAGCACTCCAAGGTCAATCTTCACTCGTCTTGAATTCGTCCAAGGGGCAAGGCAGGCTAATTTCTTGGTCGACTTCAAGGGAAAGGAAATGGTATAAAACTGTCATATTTCGATTTCGATGCATAGTTACTGTGTCCAAACCAATAAGCTACAGAATGTAGTTTTGAAGAAGATTAACGCCTTAGATGGAATTCAGTATTTTAATGTTTATATAGGATTCAATTTCCAAGGCTTTTAGGAGTAAACTCATAAAAGTAGCAAGAGCTATATGACTACCGCCATGTTTAGGGAAATATTGAGAACGGATACTAAACAGCACATTTCTCATTCGATATTCCCCTTTGGCATCGCCTGATTAACTTCGTGGTGAAGGTATAGGAGAAGTTTGGTGAAGAAGGAGGGTACTTGGATATCGAGGTCTACGACCAGGACTATAAATTTAAGATGGGCCTTTTTAATTTAAATAAGTTGTAAGACAATTGATAGTTTGAAGATATAGATCAAGATTTCTTCTTTAGCTACTGAATGAGTTCATAGATCTTTAAGTCTTTCTATCGGATCACTCGAACAAGCCTTCCCTTCTACTATAACCATTCTTCAGCCTTAGAGCTTTCCTTATTGCTTGCCTAGATTATGGGTGGGGGTTCATCCACTTTGGGAGCATTGACAATGATTTTGATTTACGATTCTTCCTTCTTGGGCGGGGTCTTATGGATTGAGAGTTTGATGATTGTCTTCTACTTTTCTTCTAAGGCAAGTTTCAATTAGAATATTTAGCTATCTTTTTCGTTGATCTACAATTGCTTGGCTGAGACATGGCTCATTAGTGCCAAAATCTACTACCTATGATCTCTTATCTTTGTTTATAAATAGCCTATTCGCTACCGATAGAAGATGGCTTGTTTCTGCAGGCTTGTGTAATTGCTAGGCATGTTCGACATGAGCAACTATGATATATTTTGTGAGAATTTTTGTATCAGCTGGTCAATGTTACTAATGCTTGAATACTCGGAAAGCACAGCAGGCGTCGCATTTAACGAATTCAGATGGTTTTTCACTTTGGAGATGACGAGCGAGAGTCCACCTTCATCAAGGGTTGATGTGCTCACTCTCAGTCTATTATTAGCCTATTTCGGAGTATTACTATTTTTCATTAATTATAGGTCGAGCGTCAAATGACCTATAAAATGGCCTATAAATGGTGTGTTGAATATTTGAGATGATATAATAATGAAAAATCTATTACTTATATCCCTCCTCCTTCTCGTGCTTGTGGCAGCAGAGGAACAGGATTATACTGATTTCGTAAATGATTTGAGTAGGAAAATAAAGCAGGCGCCTTGGAGACACTCTGCCTATGACAGGCTGGCATACCTCACAGATACATATGGCCCTCGCATGTGGGGATCCATGGCCCTCGAACAAGCCATCTATGAGATGGCCAGTATGGCTTCCAAAGTTGGCTTTGAAAACGTAAAGCTTGAGCCAGTTAAAAATTTCACCAAGTGGGTGCGGGGAAAGGAGTCACTCACTTTATATGAGCCAAGACCAAACCCAACCCACCTGGACCTTATCGGACTAGGAGGATCGGTCAGTGGGTAAATCTTACTTAATGTAGAAATGTAACAGCTGAGGTGCTGGTTGTAAGGAACTGGGACGAGCTTGAGCAGATGAAGGACAAAGTGCCTGGGAAGATCGTCTGCTATAACAACCCTTGGATTGACTATTACCACTCAGTTGATTACAGAGTGGATGGAGCATCTAGGGCTGCACAATACGGAGCCAAGGGCATGCTTGTGAGATCAGTTGCATCGGACAGCGTTTACTCAGTGCACACCGGATATATGGAATATGACCCCAAATACCCCAAAATTCCCTGTGCAGCAGTGACAGTGTAGGACGCTGAGATGTTCCAAAGGATGCAGGACAGAGGACAGAAGATTAGAGTAAACTTCGTCCTATAAAACTAATTTGTGCCCAACAGCTATTCTAACAACCTGGTCTTCTAGATTGTTGGGTCGACCTACCCTGACCAAATTGTGCTTGCTGGAGGACACATTGACTCTTGGGACACTGGAAGCCAGACTGGTGCTAATGACGATGGAGGAGGATTCATCACTGTTTTCGAGGCATTGAGGCTCCTGAAGGAAAACGGGTATCGCCCTAAAAGGACCATGAGATTCATCGCATGGAGTGGTTAATAGTCAGGCAGCTAAATCGACGGAGCAGCCCAATACGCCAAAGCCCACGCAAACGAGTTGAGCAAACATGTGGCAGCCTTTGAAAGTGACTTGGGAAGTACCAAACTATTGGGATTTGGGCATACAGGAGATGGGCAGGACATCGTGAAAAGTATTCTATCTAAGTACCTTTCCATTTTGGGGGCAGATTACTATTCCCCTAATGGGTACAGTGCTGACGTAGAGCCTCTGTATTCTCAAGGAGGAGTCCCCATTTTCAACAACTACATCGAGGATACCCCCGACCACTCCTTCTACTTCAGGTATCACCACACAGCTGGGGACAGTATGACGATGATGAATGCTGATGACCTTGACTCCAACGTAGTGGGAATCGCTTCATTCCTATACATAATTGCAGATTTATAGAAGACCGTTAGAGCAATGCCATGATTATTATTAGTTTATAATCTATTAAATATAATGCTCATTATCATAAGTTGCTCTTACATCATCATTATTAATATCGAAATCAAATATGATCATTGATATTTTAAAGTTCATGCTGTTGTCGAGGGGAGTGAGACTGCATTTTATGTACGACAGAATTCCTACAAATTATTTTTTCTCCACTTCAGCATAAAATAAATCTAAAATTCACTTATCCTTTTAGGCTCAAAGGGCTATCTGGGCATGTAAAGTAATTTAATGGATTGTGTGTGCCTCTGGATCCTAAGAGCTTTCCAGTCCCTCTCTAAGAGATCAATTGATTAATCTAAAGATCGATCAAAATAAATATGAGCTTAATGAATAGATTAGAAATTAGGTTTTAAGTATCTTCACTTCAGGTTTTAGTCTTCATCAGTCCCATCTTTCGCAATCAGCAATCCTTGAAAAGCAACAACAAGAGTAATAAACATTATTATAATAGCAAAATTTTGTCTTATGTCCAAATACTACGATCACAACAGTAATGTTCAATTATTTGATTCAAATGACTTAAAAAATTTTGGTATGTGGAAGTTACGGATCAAGCAAGACTGCAGCAATTATTACTTATCAAAAGCTTTCATCCTATGTTTTCAATTACCAATTTCATTTCCATTTTTGTGATCAATTTTAGGAACTAGTTAAAGAGAAACTAGTCTACAATCGTTTCCCTAAGGTTTTGTACATAAGCACCAGACCCAGCTCAATCAACTTCATGTCAGTGAAGAGAGCCATTCTCAAGCAAGTTTAAGAGCTGTAAGCAAGTGAGTATTAAAAGATTTAAAACTCATAAACACTCAAAGAGATTAATGAACTTATTCTTGAGAATTACTTAAGGGCAGGAATAAGAATCAAACCAGTTTTCGACGATATAAACCATTATGTTTCTTTAGCAAGGATATATAATTCACGTATAATACACAAACAATAACATTCCAGTTATTTACTGGCCTAAATTTAATAATTACTAGTGAGTAAATAAACATAAACGCTTCATAGGAATTTGTAAAAAATATCATTTAAGTATCAATCGTTGGTTGATCTTCAGCAATCTTTTAAAAAATAACAAAATTTATTTTAAGAAACATACAAACATCCTTTTTAACACTTTGGCCATCTCTTGGAATAATTCTTAGTATTTGGCTCAAGACATTTATATATTTCTTCTACAAATATTGAGTGTTAATGTATTAGTTACTCCAAAAGATAATAAAAATGCATTTTTTTTAGTATAGACGGGTTTGCCAGAAAATAGATAAACTTTCATAAAATGATGAGGACTAAAGAGGGCAAAAACGATTTTTTACAGTATTTTTGGTTTTAAATAAAGAGAAATATTTTTGTTGGAAATAAAGATTTTGAATAGTCTCTTTTAGTGAGCATTAAAGAAATATTCTATCATTAATGCCTTAGCAGCAATCCTAATGGCTTTTGGCGTTATTCGTTCATAGCAAGCTACTTTCAAAGTACATATAGGCTTAGGAAATAAATGGATCTCGGGGAACTTATAAGAATGATGAAGTCTTACAACAAGCAATTACTCGCAATAAATATTTTATAAGGATAGAAATGGAAAGACCAGATTTCAAGTTATTTTCAGTTACTATTAGCTGGCTTTAGTTAATACTGTGCCAAGCGTTGCTCAAAGAATTTGCAAGATTTTATAAAAAATCCATCAACAGAACAATAAGTAAGGATTAGACTTGCTAGAATCCTATACAGGCTTTCTTAATAATTAATTGCTAAAAATATTGGTGTTGTATTTATGAGGAAATAATTTATAAAAGATATCGGCCTAAGAATGTCGGCAATTTTTCAAAGCAACTAAAATTATGCTAAAAGCACATAGCTCCTATTTTTATAATATTTTGAAAGTGATGCAAAAGTATTATAGTTTTCTCTCAGTCCTCAAGAATTCATTTAAGTCTTAAAGCCAATATTAAGTAAAGTTTAGGATGATATTGCGTTACTGAACTCTAAGAAAAACGTCAGAATGATGATGTAATATCCCCTTTTCAAAGAAAGATATATATAGCTGATACTTGCTAATATACTGGTTCCATAAACATCTCTCATATTCAAGAACAACAATAGTCGAATAGAATTCAAATTAAGAAGGGAGACATATTTCAGATCATTTTTTGAAAAGAGTCCACCAAATACATCAAACAGTATTTAAGATAATCTATAGTAAACTTTAAAGGAATCTCTATATTAGGAATAAAAATATATTATTGGGAAGCATTATTATGCCGACCTAAAAAACGATAAAATAATTTTGAAATGGACACATGAATAGAATGCTGAGCCCTTAGATTTTGTTATTATTAAGTACTAAAAAGCCAAGCAAAGATTTTATATAAATACATTTGATTTAACTGCTTCCCAGCAGTTTCAGAGAAGAAGGTTAAATCATTTTGGCTCATTAATAAAATAAATCGTGAAGGTGAAATTCTCCCCCAAATACGAGAAATATTCGTTTTAAATTAATCATACCCTCATTTGCTTTAGGCAATTTTGCTAAACAGATTATTAATATTAATTATAATAAAAAGTACCGCAGATCAAAAGCGTTAAAGTGAGCTTTCAAGCATTGTAAGATCTGAGCATTGATACTGAATAGCCGTCATTACTTGTCTAAGTTCTGCAGTTTAAGCATCTACATTCTTTCTTATTAAATCAAAGGAACAAGAATGATTGAAATAGCCAAATATTGTAGGCAATAATTTATTTATCAAGGTCTTGATATGCTTAAATTCTTCAGTAGTTTGATAACATATTTAATCAAATGATGTTTCCAGTGGCGAAGGTGTTCTGAGGGTCGATCGTCTGCTTGAGTCCTTTCAAGATCTCAATCCCTGTGTTCCCTATACTTCTTGGCATGAATTTCTTTCTCAGTTTGCCCACTCCATGATGGTGAGAAATGCATCCTCCATATTTCATTATCTAGTCTCGAGCTGCGTCCTATATTTCAGTGTATACGGACACGGGGTCAGCAAGTCCTTGGTAAATGAACCCGAAGTAAATATAAACACACGCTCCTGTGTCATACACCTGTGTTATTTTATGTATACTTGAGTCACTCTTGATGAAAGGAAGGGCTACTTTTTAATACCGTGCTTCTTGCATTCACTTGATATCCTCTTGCTGACTGCTGTGCACATCTTTGAGACATCTTTCCAGGGGAGCGAAGTTTAGAATGATTCGGCAATAAAATTGTACCTAAACCCGAAGTCTCTCAAGTAGCCGATCATGAATGTGAGGAAATACCCTCTTTCTCCATTCTCAGCCCCAGCCTTGAAGCCTTTATGCTTCTTAGCAATAGAGTAGATAACAGCCTGCTGGTTCTTTACTTCTAATGCTGAGCCTTAGAAAAGGATAGTGCATAGGGTCATCTTATTAGGATCGAATCCCATTATTTCTGTAATGAAGTATTTCTTTGCAGCATTGACAGCTTAATGAAGCTTGCTTTTCTCCTCAGTCTTCAAGGACATTCCGAACTGGAATTGTTTGTTGTCCATAAGCCTAAGACTTGCAGGCCATACTTTAGATTGGGCAACCTCGTACATGAATTTGACTCCAGTATCAAAATCGTGGAATAAGATGGACTCATAAACTTTCTTCTCTGGCAATGGGCGTATCTTTACAGTACACTCTGTAATAATTCCGAAATTTCCCTCATGCCCCAAGATAAATTAGTGAATATCAGGGCCTGAGCTGACTCTTGGAGAATTCTGTACCTTTTGGAATGTTCCAATGGGAGTTGCGATCCTAACGCCAATCACAATGTCGTCAATGTTGCCATACTTGTTCTTTTTCATTCCTGAGGCTCTGGTGCTTACCCAACCCCCTAAAGAGCTAAACTAAACAGAATCTGGCTAATGTCCGCACATGACTCCGAACTTGGAGAGCTCCTTCTCCATATCCTTGCCAATGATTCCTGCCTCAATGCAGGCGATCATGTTATTCTTATCCACCCATTTAATCTTGTTCATCCTTGTCACGTCAACAGAAACGATGGTTCTCTTCTACTCTGGCTGGCACATCAGTGATTCAGTGACGTTGGTGCCTCCTCCAAAAGGGATGAGTACCACATTGTGCTTTTTTGCTGCTTCGATCAACAATTCTGCTTGTTCGTGGGAAGTAATGTATATGACGTAATCAGCAGTCCTAGGCAATTTTGAATTTCTCAGTAAATACAGTTATTTTAGAGAGTGGCCGTGAGAATGGAAGATTCTGGTATTTTTGTTAGTGTTGATTTCGTCTACTTTCCCTTTAACCTACTCGATGAATGCTAGGTTTTCTACTACGGGGTCGACAGCCACATCCTTTTGTGGCTCAACTGAGCTGGAAGTATCAATGCCGATAACTGCCTCAACCCAATCTTTGAATTTAGGCATTTTCTGGCCTGAGAATTGATATCGACTTCCTGTAATTTGTACGGCTCCATCATCTCCGAGTAAGAACTCGGTGTCCTTGAAGCCCCAGCCGTTGTGTTTGAACCACTGTTCTTTGTTTCTTATGGACTATCCCGTTTTGATGTCTTCCTTTTCAAAGACAAGGGCAAGATTTCTGAGCCTATCCATAGATTTACTATTAATACAAATCCAACAATAAAACAACAAAATATTTATTTTTTCAATAAAATGTCCATACCTCATTATTTGTAATGTATATTGCATCCGCACAGTCAAAAGTTGTTTTTGGATCAGAAATCATGATTTTGATGGGGTCGTTTTATTCCTGTCTGCTTTATATACTTATATAAACATTATTGATGGGTTGTATTTCGAGTTCATAAGGCTTACATGGACCTTTAAATCACATTGGGAAAGACCAAATCCTAAATGTGGCCACTCTCAACTACTGTGGCATCTTGAAGAGTCCTTTTTAGTTCTATTCTGGCAATTATCATGAGGAGCTCAAAAAATTGAGTGCCATTTTTGAAACATTAAAAAAAAAGTATGTCAATGTTCCTCAAAGCCAGCCTTTTGCTTGGGAGTTCCGCAAACTTGACAAAAGAATCAAAGAATAGCGATATTGCTCACTTTATAACTTGAGCGTGGGAATCGTGGACGGGAAGTTTATTTCAAAGGAAAGATTTTGCAAGCTATGGAAGTAAAAATTGGATAAGGCAGTAGAGTAGGGGAAATTCTAATTATCTTCTTCAGACAGGGAGGAAGCCTTACAGTTCGATCTTCTTGTCTTCCACACCTTGCTTCATTATGTTTATAAGGTGGACGACATTAACCAAATGCAGAACAAGGAGTCAACCCTTTACTTGTAAACTTTTCAGCCATTCTTTAAACAGGCCTTTCTTGATGAAGATAAAAAACTATCTATCTTTCTTCAAGGACTTGAAACGGCCGTATGTGATGTCATCTTCATTCAATAAGCCAACGAAAAACTCATCTCTGCACTTTCTAGTCTGCAAGACTATATTGTATAAGTGAGTGCTGATAAAGATACTCTCATTTGTGCAAGGAAAAATAGTTTTACCTTATTTACCCCTATTCGAAACATCACTCAGCTCAACAGGGATGAAATGGCTCTAGTCAATTGGAATAGTCATTCATCCATCATGATTGCTGATCAATACATACTCATATCGGGACACCTTGACTCGAACAAGAAGTCAAACATGCAAAACATTGAAGATTTGAAGAAGGGATTCAAAACACTAAGGGAAAAGCATCCTAGCTATTAAGTCATTTGTGGGGCTGACATTAATTCCTTCCTCCCAGAGTTCGATACATAGATCTTCCTATACCCCATTTAATAGAAGAAGTTTACTAGTCTGAAGATGAGGACATCAATGCAAACTCAAAGCAACAAAGCAGAAGTCGCTTCAAAGGAGTCAAAGGATAAAATTATAAGCACTTTGCCAATAATCAAAGGGTCAATCCTAACTATTGATCTCTAACCATCGAATGAGCATTCTTACCTTCCCTTGGACAGCCACCCCTTTGACCACTTTCTCCTCTTTGCCAAAGTAATGAAACAAAATCAAGCTTCTCTCTGATATTTATTAATAACTTAATAATAATAATAGTATAATGATAGTTTAATACTAAAAGTGCTAAGCTCTCTTTGCTAATTTGATTGTGGACATAATTACAATCCACATTGCATTAATTTAAAGCATAAGGCCTGAGGAACTTTGCTCAATAGAAACATTCTTTCTATTGTATTTTTTTCAGGTGAGAGGGAAACACGTATTTCCATGATGTTGGATGATATTTTTAAGGCTTACCAATGAAAGAGGCCAAGCGAATACTGCAAGTCCTTGCTTGTCTGAGATAGGCAGGTTATTGCAGAGAGTGAATTTTGGATAGGTTTGTTTAACTAGTTCGAATCGAACTCAATCTTATAACAATATTAGAAATGAGGAGCTCTTATTCCCACAGTGCCCCACAATTTTTGTAAGTGGAGAAGATGGAATAGGACAGGATGTCCGTTGGAGGGTTCAACCATAGAATCCATGCTGAAGATAACTTACCAGATCACTTTACCCCCCAGCATAGTCCTATTGGAAGAACATCAAATGAATCGCCTTCTTCAAGTGGCTCCATATAGGACAGAGACTTGATTGATAAGCTCAGCTAACTCTCTGGCAGGGAAAGGCAAAGCAAATCAAGGAAATCAAAGAAAATAAAAAAGAGTGTGAATGCCTCCAAAATGGCAATTTCCAAGGCAAGGCAACAAGGCAGAGGAGAAGAGCCAATGAATGAAGAGCCCATCAGATTGCCTCCTCAGGACAACGGGAGAGAAGTGGGGGTTGTTCAGAATGAGAGGGAAGTTATGGCTATTGCCCAACATGAAGAGATGATTATTGAGCGGGAGAAAAGACAAGAGATGCAAGTTGATTCATCGGAGGTTCAGAGATCAGCCAACAGAGAAGCCTTTCGCTTACATTTCCAGCAAGAAGGAGGCTTCGAACAGTGCACTGCCAAAATCATGTGTCGAAATTAATGGCGCAATATTTCTTTGTCTGTCCCAATCAAGAAATAGCCCTACAAACTGCAATAAATTGAGAAGATATTGATTGAAAAGCTGATTCCCTCAGAAAATAAGCCCTTGAGAGGTCGAAAGCCAAAGTTTACTTAGCCATAGATATTTGATGGCGATCAGGATCAGTTGAAAATTAGCCTTAGAGCTACTAAATACCGCCTCACTGTCCCATCATGTGTTGGGGAAATTACTGCTTTGAGTAAAGGCTCTCTAGACTTGGATGTTAGGCCACTTGAGATTGCAGATCGCCCACAGTACGCGGCCAACACAGCGGAGTTCGACAGGTACGTGGAGGAGGTGAGGGCAGACTTGAGGAGAAGGTTCTTGATGAATGTGGTTGATTGACTGTATGCTCTATTATAGCTACTTCAATATAATCGGCAATGTATAATAATTTGACTAAAGCAAAGATGCAGAGCAAGATTGACCAACTCAACGCCTACGCCAACAAAATAGCACTCGCCTTATCCATAAGGCAGCATACTGCCAATAAGACGACAATTTAGCAAACTGGAGCTAACATGTTTCGTATTGCCTTTCATATGCAGATTTCAAAATAGCCCCTTTCCTGCAACACAACCTTCAAACCTAAGAGTTCGGCCACAAGGAGTAAAACCTGTGCGACTATGCCCTTGGATTGGCCTAATCAGGTACAATATGCGAGTATTTAGGACAAAAGATGGATGAACTATTTGCCCGAAAATATCAAATTTAGGTCGAATAACTGCTTGCCTGTGAGGATGAGCTCGTCAGGATTGAGGAAGGAACAGTAAAGGGAGATTTATTTAAAAGCTCACTTTAGTTTTTCAAAGGTCTTAATCTTGAACTCAAAGAGAACAAGAAAAAACTAAGGGAGTTCATCCTTGCTCACTATCGAAAACTTCCACGCCTCACTGGCAAATTGATAATTGCCCTGGGTTTGTCGAAGGAAAAGGTAAAACTATGGATTCAATACAATATGAAACGCGAGAAAAGAATATAGCTACGGGACTAAGTGATGAGGTTGAGTGAGGACCAAGAAATAACTTTTGAGAAGTTTAAGAAAATATCGAGGAAATTCCATAAATCCCGCCGCTTCACAGCAACCAATAAGTGGTGCGTGGAATACATTAAAAGCTACGGCCTTGAGAACATCATTGAGATCCCTCCCCATATGAAATGATTCATCCAATTGTATTGCATAAAAGATTCCAAATTAGTTTATTATATTTTCTATTAGAGGAAAAGATGAACGAAATTCCTGTGCTCAAATTATCTGACAAAATATCCTAAGAAATGCATCAATCGATGATAAATGGCGAGCCGAATGAGTACGTGAACTCTCACTGCAAGAGGGATCACTTATCTCCAAGCCCTTTTGACTAGAGAAGAAATGTTTCCACATATATCGCAAAGCATAGTCCATCCAAACACATAATAAACTATAACAAGCCGGCCTTGTAGAAGTAGCTTCAGCAGTTTCGTAAGAGTGAGGACAGCTATTCTAGGCTTTGGAATTTGCCAGCAATATAAAGCACGAGTCAATACCACAATGCTTTCCACGGGCACAGCCAGTAGAAGATCGCAAGGGGGAAGGAGAAGGAGAGCTGGTTTTTGAAGTCAAGGTGGGCACTGGACCCCAAGTCCATTTACCAGGTATTGTTTATGCTATATAGAACAATTTTGGTGTGAAAGAAGGAACCCTTTATAACAAGTAGAACAAATAAAGGGTTAATTATAACCAGCTAGGGCTCATCAAGACCAAACATATTTAAAGGCACTCCAATTATCAGGCTTAGTTTCATCCTTACGTCATCAAGAAGGAAGCAGAAATATCCATCGCCAATAAAGACCATCTCAATAGCAAATCCGAATTGAAGAACTAGACCGCCATTTCGTAGTATCAAAGGAGATACGACTCTGTGATGGAAGTAGCCAAGCCCAAAGAAACACTCTTGTCTCTCTATCGAAAAGATTCTAAGACTAAGATTTCTAAGCCCAAAATATGATTATTTTAATCGTGATACAGCTAACATTATAATCATTCATGGATAACAAATAAAACCATTCAAGTGGGTCAAGTCGTTAATACCTCACCCTCCAACATACATACAATACCCTTATCAATCATTAATAGCCAATCTCTATATATGCCATTCCTATTCCCTTTGTTGTCAATCATTTATTCCAAATCAAAACCAACCCTCAAACCATCAATTCAAATATCCAAGAACTGCTGAGCAAACACTAATCAAAGAGTGGAGTGGAGTAAGTGTTGTAAGAGTAGGGATAGTAGAGTTTCGATATCGGATCAAAGTAGTAGAGTAACTAGGTGGTTAAGCTTAGTTTTAAGGGTATGAAATCTTTAGCAAATGTAAAGTCACTGGCAAATATGGGGAGCTATATAACAAACTTCATCAAAAAGAAATGATTATATTTATACAACTAAACACACTACACATCCCTATTCATTTATTGATTGCTATCAAATCAATAACACGTAAATATCTTATAATTAACCCATGAGCGATTGCTGTGACCACGACCATGGCGACTCACACGCCCACCACCGCGAGGAAATCATCGAGGGACAGTCCTAATAAGAGAAGATGAGGCTCAAGAAGATGAAGTTGGAGAGGCAGCGAAACGAGAGGCAATAGATAAAGAGGAAGTATATGCCCCTGGTGCGCTTTTTGAAGAAGCATGGGCTCAAATTCAAAACTGCAGCTGTCCAGAAGAATTCAGTCGAGTATTTCCGCGTCGATCGCTTCAAGAAACTCTTAGAGGACAAAAAGGCAGCGATTGATGCCGACAGATAGTTGAGCGCTTTGGTAGAAAAATGGCAGCAAATATTCATCTTCTATTAGAGAACATAGAATCAACCCAAACTCAAATGGCCTCAGCAGCTGCAAGAGTGTAAGGACAGCAATAGCAAATTTGCATCATTCCCCTTCGACTCCTCAGAAAGCTCATCCATTAAGTCCATCCTATTCTTAATAGCAGTTATCTTCTTGGTGCTCTTCCCTCTTTGGCCCTATGAGGTCAAATACTACCTTTGGATCAGCAGCTACTATCTCATTATTTTACTGGTTGCCACTATCATCCTCAGATGGGTCTTATATCTTTTCTTCTCCATATTCGGGGGGAGCTTCTGGCTATTCCCTAGATTTTTCGACAACGTGGAGATAATTTAAAGTTTCAAGCCTTTATACAGTATTAGTTGGTGGGAAGGCAGCAACATCTATAGTATCGTCACTCGCATAACCATCCTGTCCATATTCTGCTATTACGGTTACCATATCTACGCTGACCCCACCATTATCAAAGGTAATTCCCACTTAACGTAGAGAATATTGAGATAACAAAGACAATAATGGACGATATAAATGACTGGGGCATTGCTAAGATAAAGGGAGAGAAGAATTTCTCCCAAAGTGCATTGACAGATTACTCCAAGTTGCTCAATAAGACTCTCGAGGAGGGGTAGGAGAAGTTACTGTAGACTGATACAACTAATGATGAGTTCTGATAAGCTTATCTTTATAATTACAATACATTAATATAACTAAGTACGATATCCTAATGGAAAAAAACAGATCTTCTGTATCATATAGTGTCAACGCCAAAGTCAATTTTAGAGTCATGATTGTGGGAGAAAGTGCAGTCGGTAAAACCTCTATGATCATTCGCTTTGTCAAGGGATCCTTCAGTCGATTCGGAAGCCCACCGTCAGTCGGCATTGAGTTCTACTCAAAAAATATTGATATTGGGGATGAGCAAATCAGCCTACAACTCTGGGACACTGTATTTTTTGTGGTATACAGGCTGGACAATAGAACTTCAAGTCGCTTGCGAAATCCTTTTATAACCAATCTAGCTGTATAATAATTGCTTACTCCAATCCCACCCTCTACAAAAAGACCTGCTAGTTCTATGCCCTATAAATAAACGAACATGCCAAGGATGGAGTCAAAGTCATTGTTGCTCGCACTCAAATTGATTAAAAACCTGTGTAATTATGTCAGTAAGTAGAACTGAATAATAAAAGGAATATTTGGATCAATGCGCTAACAAAAATATGATCCTTTTTTGGTCGGGAATCAGCTCCAAGACTGGCGAAAACATTGACACTGTACGATTACATTTAAGTATAGTTTTTTAACAAGATGGCTCAAGAACTTTATGGGCTGTACCTGAAGGACGAGCATTTTAAATAGATTGTGGATCCAAAGAAAAACTCAATAATTTTGGAGGAAAATAATATAGCTTAATAGAAAAGATAGGTAAGATAGAAAAAGAAGCCTTGCTGCTGATCTGTGTTTATCCATTATAACTAATAATATCAGTGTTAGCTTGTCTACTCTTAAAAGAGCATGTTCCAGTGATCAAAGAATATTCGCTTCATCTTCTTTTTCTACTACACCTTCACCTACATTAATTCCTTCTATATTTCCTACAAAGTTTGCAACAAATGCTTGAAAATGACTATAATTTAGCCTATTTGCCTAGCGCTTGTGTGAAGCAATGCTCTTTAGTGAGGGTCTTCAATGTTCAAACTCAGCTACGAGTTTACTTTGGTCTTAGAATTGGGGAACGGTGTAACAAGAGTAACAAATGGTTCGAACTATTAGGACATAAAGTGAGCAATATGTCTTATTTGATCTATTAGGCTTTCCTCAAATCCATTCTTGAGTTTGAGAATGTTATGGGTTAGTATTACGAGAATATAGGAACTGATTCCTCCCGTGTAAGGTTTATTAAGATTATTGACTCGAAGAATCTCCTTGAGAATGAGACAAATAGTCATTAAGGTTGGATAGTGATCGAAGATGTCTTTCAAGAAATTTGTGTTTTTTAAGCCCTAATGAAGGGAAGAGCTATATGATATTGATATGTCAACGTGAATGACTTAATTAATAGGTTTTTTGTTCTTCGGATACTTTATTTGGGATAGTAAAACCTCGAAGGAAACAATGGGGACTCGAGCCTATATTATATTACAATTTTTAAGCCATTCCTTTACTTTGAATAGCTAATATATATCTTTAAGACTGCAATGTCTTTCGTTGTCAAACATCAGAACTAAATCTAAGTCACTCTGCTTCAAGGCGAAATTGATGGAGGCAGACCCAAATAACTAAAGTCTCCACTTTCCAACTAAATTCAATTACTCTATTGTGCTATTGATTATTTAGTAACACATTTTTCTATGCTTATCAAAGTTGCGAGAGGATTAGCTGAGATGTGAGTAATAATTTACGATGTATTCATTTATTCTTTCTCTTACGATAGGCCTTATTTGTATAAGTTAATATTGTTTGTTTTATTTTTCTTTTGGGATACTCTTCTATTTAGAATGAATTGTTTACTTTTTCAACTTTTTTTCCTTTCTCTTAGTTTGCTATTTGGGTTATATGATAACTAAACTCTCACTCTATTATAGTTTTGCTTACTCTGTGGGAGAATTAATAACGATTGTCTACTTCTATTGTTTTGCTTACTCTTAGGTTGTTTCTTCCTTTGGTCTTTTGGTCTTTTTCTTCTTTTTCTTGGAGGTGCAAAAGGACTCGATCTATTAGCATCTTACATTGAATTTGTGCTCCTCATATTGCTCCATAATGATTTCTGACAGTTCTCTAAGCAATTTGAATACTTTGCTAGTTCTATCACACGAAATCCATATATCCTCATAGATTATTTCGCAAAGCTCCCTATCTTCCTACAGCTTCTATATACATTTCGTTAACAAATAAGCTCCCTATTATTTACTCACCTCCAACTTTTATTATCCGCTCTCCTGTTTATTCAGCTTACGGTTTGTTTATGATATATTACTAATAATACTTTGCAGCATTTCCTTTGCTTTCTACTGGGAAAGGGTATCATGTGCAAAGCTAAGGGGATTAGTCGGATGTATACTTTTTTGGGCGTAGAAGGCTTCAAAAATTTCCAGTTCAAAGAGGTGTATGACCCACATGGAGAAGGAGTTGATGTTTGCGATTTGGAACCAGATGGAGTCTTGGTAGCTGCCTAATTGAGAATGAGAGTACTTATGGGTCATGCAGTTAAATATCTGCTCGTCGGATAAAACCATCATGCATTCACTTAGCTTCCCACTCAGAATAAATGATTTCTTGACCGAAAGGGCGTAAGGGTTGGTTCTAGAAACCGTGATGTTCTAAAACAACATTTCGTCAATCGTCTTCTTTCTTACTTTCCTTTATTTATAACGAAATGTCTATCTCACGTATATACTCTTGATTCCACTAACTTATCGTTGTGCGTATCCGTGGAGAATACGTTCGTTTGGTTTGAAATTATTGTTCAAGATTTGTTCAATATAGTGTTGATTGTGTGGGTTTTTGATGGTGACAATATGTTTGATTTGATTGAGGTCGAACTTAGCAAGCCTACAATGTCAAGATTGTTACCACTAAAGAATTTCCTTCTGGTGCAGCATCAACAATACACTTAAATTATATAATAATCTTTTATTCAAAATGCAATAAGGGGTTGGGGTTGGGGTTGGGGTTGC
>JACCDV010074191.1_pt1 | contig 18575 bp, 23 predicted proteins | sample 7446131 | NCBI WGS metagenome assembly JACCDV01 (sample SAMN15323448, study PRJNA562643) | freshwater metagenome | isolation source: river surface water | place: USA:Blue River Watershed | collected 2017-08-17 | reverse complement strand
ACGAGTTCGCTTGGGTTCCTTTCTGCAAGCAACTTTGATACGTCAGCTGAGCTGGCCGGAATCTTGACCGATGAAACCGGCTCCGGCGCTCTCGTCTTTGGTACCTCACCAACCCTCACCACACCTAACCTAGGCACCCCATCAACTCTCACCCTCACCAACGCCACTGGTCTTCCAATCAGTACTGGTCTCACCGGCGCAGGCACCGGAGTCCTCACCGCTCTTGGTGTGAACATCGGTACCGCTGGATCCTTCGTTACAAACGGGGGAGCGCTTGGGACACCAAGTTCAGGAACCCTCACCAACGCCACCGGCCTTCCTCTCACCACCGGTGTCACCGGTGTCCTGGGTATCGCAAACGGTGGCCTTGGCGCAGCTTTCACCGATCCAAACGCTGACCGTCTCATGTTCTGGGATGACTCAGCTGGAGCTATCACCGGCATCAGCACCCTCACTGGCGCATCTATCACCGGTACCACCCTCACCATCGCTGTCTCAACCAGTGAAATCACCGACGACACCATCACCTTTGCAGACATAAACTACACCCCCGCAATTGGTACTGATCCAGCACTCGCTATTGGTGAATCATTCTTCGGCGCTTCCGGTGTCATCTTCGAAGGCGGTACCGCCGATGCCTTTGAAGGTCTCCTTACCTCAGCTGTCGCTACCTCAGACAAGACGTGGACGCTGCCAAACACCACCGGTACCCTTATTACAACTGGTGATGCAGGGACTGTGACGAATGCAATGCTCGCTGGTTCAATTGCTGCTTCTAAACTTACCGGCACTGATATTGCCACTGTTGGGACCATTACTACAGGGACGTGGCAGGGAAGTGTTATCTCGAGTACCTACCTTGATACTGCGACTATTCTTTCGAGTGAGATTGATACGTCGGCAGAGCTGGCCGGTATCCTCACCGACGAAACCGGCTTCTCATCAGGTGCTCTCGCTGTCTTCTCCATCTCTCCGACCATTACTGGTACCGCTGACTTTGTTGCTGGTGACTTCTCATCAACTCTCACCATGAGTGGTACAGCTGCTAACATCGCGCTTGGCTCGAACTATCTCTCTGGAGATGGTGGGGATGAGGGAATCTCTATCGGCGCTACAGGTGCTGTGACAGTCACTCCAGCTACCACATTCACAACAGGTTCTTTAATTTCAGCTGCAGCCGGCGGAGCAACGACTCTTACCGGAGCTCTCACAGGAATTGATTTAAACCTTTCAACCAATTACACCGCAACTGGACAGAGTGTTACTGGATATTCGGCGACACTTCCGACAATATCCAGCTCTAACGTATCTGGAACATACCAAGGTCTGTCTGTCACGGGAGGTTCGCTTACTAATGCAGCAGGCGGGGTACTTACATTTAATGGGCTAAGTGTCACTAATGGTACAGTGTCAGGTTCTGGAGGTACCGCAGCAGTTGCAAACGGAGCCTTAATTACAACAGGAACCATTACTACCGGTGGAACGCAAAATGGTATTTTAATAAGCGCGTCAGGAGTAAACAATGGAACTTTGACAGGTGTGAATATTGGTAATATTACCGGTAACGTCGGAGCAGAGAATGCTGTAACAGTTGGTACTGGCTGGGACAAAATTATTAACAGTGGCGCGTTCTCTGTTGCAGGTACGGGGGTCACAACAATTGTGCCGACAAATACGACCGGTACTATTGTCTCGGTAGCTGCGGGTACTTCGCTCACTAACGTTGTGGGCGTCACTGGTTTATCAATTGATTTGCGAACTAATTATTCTTACGGCTCTAGTGCGGGAACTTGGACTGGATCCAGTATCTCTCTTGCTAATGTCGCCAACACAGGACCAAGTACGTATAACTACTATGGGCAAAATATCGGAACTTCTGGAGCAACTCTCGCACAGTCCACAAGTGCGGGTACAAGCAACTGGGTTGGCACAAATATTCTCACGCCAAATATTACACAAACAACCGGTACGATAAACTCGTATGGTGTGCAGGTCACGACCGGCTCTATTGCTACCGGCGGTACACAAGCGGGGTACCAGGTATCTGCTACAGGCGTTGCAGCCGGTAATCTCTACGGGGTCAACGTTAGCAACATCACTGCTGGTGCCGGCACAGAAAATGCTCTTAATGTCGGTACTGGCTGGGATACTATCCTCAATACTGCTTCGATTGATATTTCTGGTACGGGCGCAATTACTGGTGCCTCTGGTTTTAATGGGCTAGTCATAACTGCTAATACTGGTGTAGTGACAACCGGTACTTGGCAGGGAACAGCGGTTACTGATACGTATGTAGCGGATACACTTACCATCGGCTCAGGCTCTACCTTCGCCAACAATATCATCACCCCAAACGCCATCCTCACCACCGGTCAGACCGACGAGTACTGTCTCACATACGAAGGAACCGGAACAACCTTTGAGTGGCAGACGTGTTCTGCTGGAGGAGGTCTTGCTTCAACCGACATCGACACCTCCGCTGAACTCACCGGAATCCTCACCGACGAAACCGGCTCAGCTGGCGGCGGTCTTTCTGTCTTTTCTATCTCACCAGTCATAACTGGCACGGCTGACTTTGTGGCTGGCGACTTCTCTTCAACCCTCACCATGAGTGGCTCGGCTGCTAATATTGCGCTTGGAAGCAACTTCCTTTCTGGAGATGGGGGGGATGAGGGGATTGCAGTTGATGCTAATGGTACTGTTTCTATTACTCAGGCAACTCAAGACGCCACCGCCATCAATTTTTCTGATAGTGTGTCCAACTTGAGTGTGGTGCCAAACTTAGGTGCCGGATCGTATAACCCACTGTCTGTTGCAGGAGATATGGGTATTATATTTAAGGGTACTGGTAGTGTAGATACAGCGTCAGGACTTACCATCTCACCATGGGACACCCAAACAATGGGACTCCGCATGTACACCGACGGTGGTTCTTCGATGACAACAACAATTATGGGTGGCAACGTTGGTATCGGCACCACCACTCCAGACGCCAAACTCACCGTCCTTGGCGGCACAAGTGGTGCCAACACCGGAATTTTCTCTATTGTTAACAGTGGTGGTTCGGGTGCCAACTCTGGTTCATCAGTACAATTTAAAGGTGTCAATGGTTCTGGGATTTACAAAGAAATGGCTCGTCTTGGTACATTGCTCCAGAGTGGTACCAACGGAAGCGAATCTTCAGACTTCGCCTTCTCGACTATCAATAGCGGAACGCTTGCAGAGCGTATGCGTATTACTTCTGCCGGCAACGTCGGTATTGGCGAAACAACACCAGATATGAAGTTTCATGTAAACGGTTCCATCCTGGCGGGGAGTGATACAGCTACTGCTGGAAGTCTTATCTTGGTTGGTGAGTACAACTCCGCAGGAGGTGATTATCTCAATACCCTCGGTTCATTCCAGTCTTCGGGCGGTACAACACTTGGCTATGCGGTTCAGCCAAAAACCGGAGCTCAAGGATACGTGTCTTCAGCTGACAACGCGGCGTTCCGTCGTGGAGCACTTACCTTAGATGGTGATTTCCGACTGTCATTTGCTGGTTTGCAAACAGTTACAACTGGTTCTGATGTCACTATGAGCGAACGGTTTACCGTCCTCAATGATGGGAGTGTTGGTATCAATGCTTCAAGCCCAAGTACCATTCTTGATGTTCGAAGTACCAGTCCAATTATTAGCCTTCGCAATACAGGCACTGCTCACACGGATGATGCTTTCCAATCGTACATCTCAGGACGTGATAGTGCAGGTACAGAAGTCTGGTGGCTTGGGGATGGTTCATCAGGGAAACAAATAGGTCTTATTGCTAGTCAAGCAGATTACTCTGTTCTTCTGGGTACGGGTGGTGCAGCTGATTTTGCTATCGATGCTGCCGGGGAAGTTGGTATTGGGACATTGGCACCAAATGAACAATTTGAAATAGCTAATACTGCCGGCGCTCGAGCAATTTTCAGTGACGGTGGCGGTGCAAGCAGAAAAGTAATTCTATTTGAAGCTCCGGGTACAACCCACTCAACATATGGCCGCATTGCGGCATACAACTATGGAGGCTCTGCCGGGATGGACCTCGTTCTTAATGATACTGGGGGTAATGTTGGTATTGGGGACACTACCCCAGCTGCACTTTTTACAGTCGGTACTAGTGATGCGTTTCAGATTAATAGTTCTGGGGCAGTAAATACTACAGCTAACATTCAAGGTAGTGACATCTACGCAATCAGAACAGGTGCGGTTACTACCGGTGTGATATACCTTGGTAACAGTGGTTCACGATACCTTTACTATGACGGAAGTGATTATATTTTGAACGGCGATTCACTTACCGTTGGAGGAGATGTTACTGCTACCGGAGGTGTCTATGCAGCGGGTACAGCAGGTTTCTACAGCACCACATATGTGGCAAATTCCCGTAATCCAATCTGGCGATTTGGGAATGCTGACGCATTTGGTATGAGTTACTTCCAGGGTACAGCTGGCCTCACGAGCGGACAAGATACCATCGGCTTCCACTTCGGCACGGCTTCTGCTGCGGCTTCAGTTCTCACTGTTAACCAAGATGGTGTTGTTGGAGTAAACGGCGACTTACGTATCAGTGGCGCTACCAAGAGCTCTGTCTCTGGCTATAATAATCGCTCATATGAAAACGTCGCACAATTTAGCATCAACTCAGCATCGCAAACGGGAACAATCAAAATTGCGCTTCCAGCTGCAAAATATGGCGCTAATACCATGCACGCTATTCGAGTCACGGGGTATGACTACACTAGCAATCGTGGTGCCTGGTCGGTACTCATAGGTGGGTATACATATGGCACTGGATGGATTAACACCTCGGTTGATATTCAAGGGACACCGCCGTTTACGAGTGTGCGTCTCGGTCGAGATGGTTCAAGTGATGTGATTTTGCTCGGTACTACAGGTACCGTATGGGAGTATCCACAAATCCTAGTTGAAGCCGACTTCGCTGGATATTCAGGTGAAGATGGTTATGATGCGGCCTGGACTACGTCACTCATTACGTCAGAGTCAGGTATCACTATTGATTCAACGCCACTCGTGAAAACATTTGCCACCACCGCAGGTAATTTTGGTATTGGAACAACAAATCCACAACAAAAGTTGGTTGTTTCAAACGCTGGGGCTGAAGGTATAGAATTTGTGCCGGCGTTAGGTACAGGTTCAAACCTTATACAGTCTTACAATCGAGGGGATTCATCATATGACATTCTTTATTATGACGCTCTCAGTCATTCATTTAGAAATGGTGTAACTGAACGACTGACGATTGATTCTTCAGGTAATGTCGGTGTTGGAGATAGTTCACCTTCGGCGTTATTTACGGTTGGTTCGGGTGACCTCTTCCGAGTAGATTCTTCTGGTAACGTGGCCTTTGCCGCTGCCAATCCATCAATTACCGCCTCTTCGTACACATCGTTCTCAGGTGGTATCTACATCAGTGGCGGGACAGGGTACTTTGCGAACGAAATCCAAACTCGGGGTGGTATCAATGACGACACAAATGCCACACTCACTATTCGTGGAGGAACAGCTGATACAACTGCCTTTACTGGAAAAGTGGTAGCATCCCGATACGGTGTGATGGGAGTCTACAGTTCAGCTGAAGTGCAGGGAATCTGGACGATTGGCGACGGATATAATATCAGTATAGGCTCAAACAACTTCGGCACCCAGTACGGTATCGGGTACGCATATAGCACTCTCGGCGGCGCGCCATTTGCGAGCACACACCAAATTGTCTACACCGAAAACGGCTCGGTTGGGGCAGCTATTGCACTTAATGGTCGAGCCTATTTTGCCGGAGATACTGGTATTGGTGTCGGAGTAGCAAGTAAGCGACTTGATGTGTACGAGACAGTGGCCGATGCGCAGTTCCGTGTGTCATATGATGGTTCTACGTATACCGATTTCCAGACCAGTTCTGCAGGAGATCTCACTATTAATCCGTCAGGCGGCGATGTGTTCTTGGATACAGATAACTTCTCTATTTGTAACGGTTCGTGTGCTAGCTCACCAAATGGTACAGGGGCACTCACTGTTGAACGGGCGATTACTGCTGAAGAAGGAAGCCTTGGTACATCTGGTAACATCGCGCTCAACTGGGATAATGGTAACCAGCAGCGCGTTAACAGCTCAACTGGTAACATGGATTTCACGTTCTCAAACGCCACAGCCGGACAGACCTTGCGTTTGGTTGTTTGTTACGGTGGTGGTCACAGTATCACGTGGAATAACACTATTCGGTGGGCTGGAGGGGTAGCGCCAACGCCGACGTCGGTTAGTACTAAGTGTGACGTCTTCTCGTTCCTTTACACTGGTACCGAATATCTAGGTCAGCCAAGTTTGAACTTCTAACATACATACATATGTCCAACCTCACCCACTTCCTCATATACAACAACACCATCCCCATCATACTTGGAGTACTCTTCCTCGGAGCTGGTGCCACCTTCGCCGCCAGCCCCGAAGCTAGGGAAGCTGTTATCGATACAGAGTCAGCCATCACAGAAGTAGACAACTCATACCTTCTTAACACCACCATCACCGATAACACCGTCACCATCACCATCGGTTCAGTCACCGAAGACAGTGAGTCATACTATATCGAGTACCAGATGAACACCCTCGAAGCCCGTGACGGTACCTGGCAACCAGCCACCCGCATTAAAACCCTCATGGTGAACAAAGAGTCAGTCATCGGTCGAGACCTTGGTCTGTACGCCGAAGAAGAAATCGCTGAAGTCCACGCCTTTGAAACCAGGCTCCTTAAGGAAACTCAGGAGAGCGAACGCCGAGCCGGACTCACCCCGAAAGTCATCACCACTGAGTACAGTGGTCTCGTGGGCCAGTTCTTCGACCCAAACCAAGAAGTCTTCCCGCAGTATGATCCGGTTATCCCACCACCAAAGAGCGTTCCCCTCACTGCTGCAGAGAAAAGAGCCTATGAAGCAGATCAAAAGAGAATCGCTGATGAGATAAACCGCCAGACCAACCCACCTGAAGAAGACGAGGAACCACCAGAACCAACACCAGAACCAGAACCGACACCAGAGGGAGAAAACCCACCACCAGAAGAGATACCACCGGTTGAAGAACCACCAGCAGAGATACCGGCAGAGCCGAGTCCGGAGCCGGTTTTGGAGCCGCTGACGCTCGAGAGCGTGGGACTATAGAAAAATGAAATAAAGTCGTGCCTATTTCAGGGGTGCGACTTTTTTGATAATATACATATATATGTATAACTTCGATCGAGTCTTTAATTTTGGCAAAAAAGAGACACTGTCTCCTGAAGCAGCATTACGAAAATTGTATGAGTCTGATGATGAAATTGCCTTTATGGTTGATTCGTATCTAAAAAAGCGAGAACAAGCAGTAGCCTTTGGTGATGTAACTACTGACGATAGGCAGTTACTTTTACGCACCGAACATGAGCTTATAGATGCCCTCAAAGAACAGGGCATTACGGTAACAGATGAAGTGTTGGGGCAGTTTTTGGAAACGTTCTAAATCCCTGGTTTTCGCTCGCGTTCTTTGAATGTGATGTGGGTAAGCCGTTTCATGGCTTTTAGTTCAGCAAATACCTCTTTTGGGTCGCGGTCCGTATGGACCGCGACCTTTTGGATACTTTGGCCGGAGATAAGGAGTTCAAATCCACCAGGAGTGTAGCTGGCGGTGACGTAACGGGTACTCGCACTTTTCTTGTTGGAGCGGATTTCACCTGGAGCAATCATTTTGATGCCAGAAATATTCTTCAATTCATACACCACAGCGGCTGCTGTTTCGGTGAGGGAGGAATGTTCTCGTCCGCGAGGTTTAGGCATTGTAAAAATAGAGTATCACAAAAAATCCACCGTTACCGAAAGTGGTAGGGTGGACGGGTGTCCGGGCCGCACCTGCTCTTGGGGAGAGTAGGTGCGACCGGGACAGGGTTTACTTCTTGCGAAGCGGCGGGTTGACGACCCAGGCGTGGATGAAGCCCTCGTAGGCCGCCATCGCAGCGATGAGCGAGAACGCGATGAAGCGTGCGTGCCCGTCGAGGGTGAATGCGACCAACCAAGGCAGCACCAGGTAGATGAGCAGGGTGTAGCCCTTCTTCGCCTGGCTGTTCTTGTAGATCAAGAACTTGGGCACCGCAAGCATCGCGATGTAGGAGATGAATCCCCACATAACGCTGTCCAGCCATGCTGACATGAGCTCGGCGTCGGTGGCGAACTTGCTGAGGTCGACATCTGCCGGCAGCATGTTTCCGAAGCCCACCAAATTTCCAATGGCGTAGGAAAATCCAGTGATGGCCATTCCAGCTTGGGCAGCGAGGGTGAAGCCGAAAATGCGACGCGGCAAGAGGTCTTCTTTATTTTGCATGGAAACTCTCCATCTAGAGGAACAGGGGAACTCGTGTTTATTATTTTAGCATGTTTATATTAAAAAGTCAATGATTTGGCTGATTTTGGTTGTGGGCGGATTGGGGCGGGTGCCGGCGGAGGGTTTAGGAACGCGCGGGGAACTTTTGCAGCTCGCTACAGCCTATTTCTCCCTTGGAGGTCGAAATATGCTAAGCGCCTGCATGACCTAGTTTTTAGGGAGAGTTTACTCGACCATAAAAACGGAAATGCTCTTGTGCCGAAATTCGCAATAGTCGCACTACGTGCTCGTTTGCTCATTCATTGACTTTTCTTGGTATTTCCGGTATTCTCACCCCGTTCCAACCTTTGTCGCACGGCGGTCCAGATGATTCATTTGGGACCGCCAAAACAAACAAATAATGGAATGAGAATCCCTCCTAAGGCCGGCCGTTACCTGTCTTTACAAGGGATTCTCACTCACGCCGCCACTGGGCGGCTCGTTTCAGTATTAGGCTGACGAGTTACGACATGCGGGTTACTAGAAAATAAAAGGTAAATTAATGTCACGATCTCTATACAAGGGTCCATACGTCGACGAAAAACTCCTCAAGAAAATCGCTGGTAAAAAGCCAAGCGAAAGTGGATCTATCAAGACCTGGGCTCGCCGAAGCACAATCTCACCAGAAATGGTCGGATTTACGTTCGGTGTTCATAACGGAAAAGACCATGTCGACGTTCTCGTCGCAGAAGAAATGGTAGGCCACAAACTTGGTGAATTCTCACCAACAAAGAAGTTCTGGCGCCACGGAGGTAAGATGCAGAAGGAACTTGATCAGAAGAAGAAGGCTGCAGAAATTTCTGCTGCAAAGGCTGCAAAGGCTTCTACAACTTCCTCACCTGCTAAGAAGAAATAATCGGTATGAAAGCAATTCTCAAAGATTATCGTCAGTCACCACGTAAGGTTCGCCTCATCGCTGACCTTGTGCGTGGTAAAAAAGTAGCTGACGCACTTACCATCCTCCGATTCGTAGATAAGCGCGCATCAGGTCCATTTGCTAAGGTAATCGCTTCAGCGGTTGCAAACGCAAAGCAGGCTGGCGCTGACGAATCAAAGCTCTTTATTAAAGCCGTTGCTGTCGACAAGGCTGCTACACTTAAGCGTTCTATGCCCCGCGCCCGCGGTTCAGCATCACGCATCAACAAGCGTAACAGTCACATCACAGTAGAGCTAAGCGTAAAATAATATATGACACACGTAGCTCACCCATATATTCAACGTATCGGCGTTAACCGCGACTGGAGAAGCCGTTGGTTTACAACCGATCCAAAGAAGTTCCGCGAATATCTTCGCGTTGATGCTGCTCTCCGCAAGCACCTTAAGACTCGTCTCAAGGGAATGGCGGTAGACACTATTGAAATCGAACGAAGCGACAAAGAAATTCGTCTCATCATCAAAACTGCAAAGCCAGGTCTTATCATCGGACGAAGCGGAGACGGTATCACTGCTCTCAAGAAAGAGCTCGATCTCTTCCTTCGCTCACAAAAGATGATTGCTAAGCTTGGACTCAAGGTTGACATTGAAGAAATTCGTTCACCAGAAGCATCTGCTCGACTTGTCGGACAAATGATTGCTGAAGGACTTGAAAAGCGCATGACATTCCGTCGTGTAATGAAGCAGACAGCTGAAAAAGTAATGGCTAACCGTGACGTTCAAGGTGTCCGTATGTCACTTGCTGGCCGTCTTGGTGGAGCTGATATGGCTCGCCGTGAAGAACTCAAGAAAGGTCGCGTACCACTTCAGACACTTCGCGCTGACATCGACTTCGCTCGCGTGGAAGCAAATCTTCCATACGGTGTGATTGGTATCAAGGTATGGATCTACCGCGGAGAAGTCTTCGCTGACCGTACGGCTGGTAACAAAGAAGCTTCATCATCTCGCGGCGCTCAATCAAGGGCTCCACGTACTAACCGCCCAACTAACTAACGCGTATGTTGTTTCCTAAGAAAGTTAAGCACCGTAAGTGGCAGACAAACCGCATTTCAGAAGAACGCCGTCAGCGTCCTGATACTCGCGGTATCACTGTTGCCTACGGAGAGTATGGCCTCATGGCTACTACTGGCTCACGCGTAAAATCAAATCAAATCGAAGCTGCACGTCGTGTTATCTCACGTACAACAGGTAAGACTGGTCGCGTATGGATTCGTATCTTCCCAGATCGTCCTATCACGAAGAAGGCAGCTGAAGTACCGATGGGTAAAGGAAAGGGAGACCCAGATCACTTTGTGTTCGAAGTTCGTCCAGACCGAGTTCTCTTTGAAGTAAGTGGTGTACCTGAAGAAATCGCCAAAGAAGCGTTTCGTAAGGCGACCGCAAAATTACCAGTAAAAGGCAAGTTCGTGCGCCGCGCAGACACGAAAGCTAAATAAGCAACATACATATGACAAAGATGGAAGACATCAAGAAGAAGTCAGATGCAGAGCTTGTAGAGCTCACACAAGCTGCTCGAAAGAGCGTGCAGGGTGAACGTTTCAAAGACGCGTTCAGTCGCAAGGCTAGTGTAATCCGTACTGCGAAGAAGGATACTGCACGTGCACTTACAGAGCTCAACGCTCGCCGCCGTAATAACCAAGCGAAATAAGTATGAGTACCGAACAAACAAGTAACGGTCGCGTGCTCCGCGGAAAGGTCGTCTCTTCAAAGATGACTGACACCATTACGGTAGCGGTAGAGCGATACGTAAAGCACCCAAAGTACAAGAAGTTCCTCCGCCGCACGAAGAAGTACCTCGTCCATGACGCAGGGAACACTGCTAAGGTAGGAGAAGTGGTCGACATTACCGAAACACGTCCGATCTCAAAGCGAAAAAGCTTTAAGCTCGTAACTAAGTAAGCGTATGATTCAACCACAAACAATGGTAAAGATTACCGACAACTCAGGCGGTAAGATTGGACGAGTATTCAAAGTACTCGGTGGCTCAAAGAAGCGCTACGCTGAACTAGGAGAAATAGTAGTGCTTGCAGTTCAGACTGCTGAACCACGCAAGGCTATCAAGAAGAAGGACGTTGTATACGGAGTAGTGGTGCGACAGCGCAAGCCATTCCGTCGAAAGGACGGTTCATACGTAAGCTTTGACGATAACGCAGTAGTGCTTATCGATAAAGTGAAGAAAGAGCCAAAAGCAAACCGCGTATTTGGTCCTATCCCACGTGAAATTGCAGAAGCTGGTTATCAGAAAATCGTGTCTTTGGCACCTGAAGTAGTATAAGTATATGAAAATCAGACAAGGAGATACCGTCAAGGTAATCGCAGGAAAAGATAAGGGAAAGACAGGCACTGTCCTCTCAACCCTTAAGGCGACTGAACAGGTGGTGATTGAAGGAATCAACGTGGCTAAGCGTCACCAGAAGAACAAGCGCTCACGTTCACAAGGTCAGATTATTGAAAAGAGTATGCCTATCCACGCATCAAACGTGGCCCTCATGGAAGGAGATAAAACCGTCCGTGCTGGCTACATGATGGAAGGAGAGAAGAAGGTTCGTATCTCACGAGCTTCAGGCAAGAAAATTTAACTAACAGAGTATGGAATCAGTACAGGCTCGCCTCAAGAGCGCTTACACAGCGCTTAAAGATACCTTCGGGTACAAGAACGTTCACGAAGCACCAACTATCGAAAAGGTAGTAGTGTCAGTAGGAACAGGACGCATCGACGACAAAGCCAAAATTGCGCTTATCCAAGATCGTCTTGCAAAGATCACTGGTCAGAAGCCTTCGGCTCGTCCAGCTAAGCAGTCAATCGCTTCATTCAAGCTTCGCGAAGGTGAAATCATTGGCTACCAAGTAACGCTCCGTGGGGCACGAAAGATCCACTTCCTCGATAAGTTGATCCACCTCGCGCTTCCACAAACTCGCGACTTCCGTGGCCTTCGGGTTACGTCAATCGACGAGATGGGGAACTACACACTCGGTATCAAGGAACACTCAATCTTCCCTGAAACTGCAGATGAAGAAATCAAGGATGTCTTTGGGATGTCAATCACATTTGTGACGACAGCCAAGACTAAGGCTGAATGTGAAGCACTTTTGCGACATATCGGACTTCCGCTCAAGAAAGAAGAAGCTGCTGCGTAATCACTGATTACGGGCACGAAAAATCCCAGACATTCGTCTGGGATTTTTCGTGCCAGTTGACTTTGCGTCTCGGTACCGTATGCTGGCGGCTGACAGGAGAAGCCAATGACTGATACGAATACCCCTGGAACCATTGAGTTCAATGTTCTTTCCATGAGCGAAAAGTCGAAAGACCACATCACCGCCGACCTTATGTGCAGTGTCGCGTTAAACACAAAGCTACATCTTTTCACTTCGACTGAATTTGAAGCTTGTCCCAAGCCTGAAAAGCCAGGGATATACATCGTCCCTATTCAGGATGAAGACGTGCCAGTGCGACTTGTGATGCTCGAAGTGACCAAGGCGGGCAGCCGGATTCGGGATACGGAAATCTCGACCGCTGCCGGCTGGTCGGTGAAGCATCGATGGCTTTTTAAGCATTATTGCGATGCGTAGCCCCGCACCAACAAGAGCCCCGTGCCCGCGTTGGTACGGGGCTTTTGTTTTCCTTGCTATTTCTAAGTTTTCTGGTATTCTTGGCGGCAATAACGGACTGGCCTGAGAACCACCGTTGAAGGCAAATGTCCTTAGATATTCGCTGGATTTATAAAGAAGTACGTCACTGATTCTTAGTGATACGGCTTCACCTCAATAATAAAATCAGAATGGCACGAACATCATTGATTGTGCGCTCACAGCGTACACCAAAGTTCAAATCACGTGTTGTCCGTCGTTGTAAGCTTTGCGGCCGAGGACACGGATACTTGCGTGACTTCGATATGTGTCGAATTTGCTTCCGCGAACTCGCACACGAAGGTCTTATTCCTGGCGTAAAGAAATCATCATGGTAGGAGATACGATCGGCGATTTCATTATCCGCCTTAAAAACGCAGGTGCAGTAAATAAAGCTACGGTTTCAGTACCGTACTCAAAGCTCCGCCACAGCGTTGCAAAGAAGCTTGTTGATGCAGGGTACATTGCAGCAGCAGTGGAACACGGTAAGCGTGTTCAAGACAAGACTCTTGAAGTTACTCTTAAGTACGAAGGTGGTTCACACCGCATTCGTGGCGTTAAGCGTATTTCAAAGCCTGGTCGTCGTTTGTACACAAAGGTCGCAGATATTCACCCAGTTAAATTTGGACAAGGGCACATGATCCTTTCTACTCCAGCCGGCATTCTTACGAATGACGAAGCACGCGAGAAGAAAGTTGGTGGTGAGCAGTTGTTCATCATTTGGTAAGTATGAGTCGTCTAGGAAAATTACCACTTCAAATCCCCGCTGGCGTCACTATTACAGTGGCTGACGGTGTACTTGAAGTGAAGGGACCAAAGGCAACTTTGTCCAAAGCAGTACGAAATGACGTAACCTTCACTATTGAAGGAGATGTACTTACCGTTGTGCCAGGTACCACTCCGCTTGCAAAAGCACTCTGGGGTACCTATGCAGCGCACGTGCGTAACATGGTAAAAGGAGTGACTGAAGGATTTGAAAAGATTCTTGAAATTGAAGGAGTTGGATACCGTGCAGAAGTAAAGGGGACTGACCTCTCTATGAACCTCGGATTCTCTCACCCAGTTATTCTCGCTATTCCAGCTGGGATTACAGCAGAAGTTGTAAAGAGCGTCATTACTCTTAAGGGTCCTGACCTCGAACAGCTCAACCAGTTCGCCGCTAACGTCCGTAAGGTAAAGAAGCCAGAGCCATATAAGGGCAAGGGTATTCGGTACCGAGGCGAATTCATTATCCGCAAGCAAGGCAAGAAGGCCTCATAATCGTAATCATTGTATATGGAAAAAACACAATACAAGAACCACATGCGTGGGATGCGACACAAGCGCCTTCGCGCGAAGATTGCTGGAACAGCAGCTCGCCCACGTCTTGCGGTATTCCGCAGTAACACTGCTATGTACGCACAGCTTATTGATGACGTTGCAGGAAAGACACTTGCTACCGCAGACTCTCGAAAGGAGAAAGGTACTGGTGTAGAGAAGGCAAAGGTTGTTGGTGCAGCTCTTGCTAAGAAAGCTACTGGCCTTAATATCACTGAAGTCGTATTCGACCGTGGTGGTTTCAAGTACCAAGGAGCAATCGCAGCACTTGCTGATGCAGCCCGCGAAGCAGGACTTAAGTTTTAGGCCTGAGTACTGGCTAGTTTTGAAAGCTTGTCTTTCAAATCTAGCGATTGTACGAAGAGCCGTTCGGGAAATTAGTCCGGGGGACTAATTTCCCGAACAGTCAAACGCTTACAGAACTCAAAGACCAAACAAAATTATTTACTCTAAACATTTAACAAAATGTCAGAAACAAAACAGCAGGAAGCTACAACTGAAGTTCCTACTTCAGAAGCAGTAGTGCCAGTGGCACCTACATCCGATGCACCAGCTGGTGAAACTGCGGCTCGCCGACCATACCAAGGTCGTGGTGGCGATCGTCGCGGGGGAGCAGGTGGTGGTCGAAATGACCGTCGCCCGCGTCGCCAGGCTCGTCCAGAGCGTGTGCGTCCAGAATATGAACAAAAGATTATCAGCATCCGTCGTGTAACTCGTGTTATGGCTGGAGGTCGTCGTTTCAGTTTCTCTGTAGCGATGGTCATCGGTGATAAGAAGGGTAAGGTAGGTGTTGGTATCGGAAAGGCTGGCGACACACAGCTCGCAATTGAAAAGGCGGTACGTGACGCTAAGCGAAACATGCTCGTTGTCCCAATGAACAAGGACGGACACATTCCTCATGACGTTCATGTAAAGTACGCTTCAAGTGAAGTAATGATTCAACCAGCACCAGGTCGTGGACTTGTGGCCGGTTCATCAGTACGTATCGTACTTGAAATGGGTGGCGTAAAGGATGTGACAGCGAAAATCTTCTCACGAAGTAAGAACAAACTTAACAACGCTCGCGCTGCTGTCGAAGCGCTTAAGCAACTTAAGAAGACTTCATAATATGCAGCTTCATGAACTTAAGCCGGTAACCCAAAAGAAGGTTGCCAAGCGAATCGGTCGCGGTGGAAAGCGCGGTAAGATGTCTGGCCGCGGACACAAGGGACAAACAGCACGATCTGGTAACAGTACTCGTTCTGAAATGTTGGAATTCATCAAAAAGATTCCAAAGCTCCGTGGTCATGGTAAGAACCGTGCTCGCACTGTAAACGAAGAACGGGTGATTGCTGTACCAGTAAACTTAAGCAAGCTCGAAGCAGCCTTCGAAAACGGCGCTGCTGTAACACCAAAGACACTCGTTGTGGCTGGTGTTATCACTACTGTTCGTAAAAAGGCTCCAGTCGTCAAGATTCTTGGAACTGGTGAAATCACTAAGAAAATCAACGTAGAAGGGTGTATGGTCTCAGCTAGCGCGAAAGCAAAGATTGAAAACGCTGGCGGAACTGTGAAATAAGCGATAGCATAACCTTTATGCAGACATTTCTTCACAAATTAAAAATCATCGTTACTGAAAAGGCGATTCGTAACCGAGTACTCTTTGTGCTCGCTACGCTCATCGTATTCCGTCTTCTGGCTGCAATTCCAATTCCGGGAGTTGATCAAAATGTCCTCGAGCAGTTCTTTGCAAACAACCAGTTTCTTGGACTCCTCAACATCTTCTCAGGTGGCGGACTCGCGAATCTCTCGATTGTAATGCTTGGCGTTGGTCCGTTTATTACGGCCTCTATCATCATGCAACTCCTTACTGTGATGTCACCTGCTCTTAAGAGTATGTACACCGAAGAAGGGGAGGCAGGACGCGCGAAGTTTACGCAGTTCAGTCGTATGCTGACACTTCCACTTGCGATTCTTCAAGGATTTGGGTTCCTTACCCTTCTCCAGAGTCAGGGTGTTATCAGTGGACTCTCAACCTTCGACTTCATTGCAAACGTCACCCTCATTGTAGCTGGCTCAGTCATGCTTATGTGGATCGGTGAACTTGCAACTGAATATGGTATTGGTAATGGTCTTTCGATCATTATCTTCGCCGGTATTGTGGCGAGCTTCCCAGCTACTATTGGTCAGTTGGCATACACGTACGACCCAGCACAGCTTCCGCTGTACATCGGATTTGTGCTTGTAGCACTGGCCATCATTTTCCTCGTGGTCTTCATGACCGAGGCAGAACGACCAGTGCCGGTAACCTACGCTAAGCAAAGTCGTGGTGGACAGACATACGGTTCAAGTACGTCATACATCCCACTACGTCTCAACCAGGCTGGTGTGATTCCAATCATCTTCGCGCTCTCTATCATTTTGTTCCCACAGATGGTGTTGAATATCCTTTCGGCTTTCAACCTTCCATGGGTGCCAGCGGCAAATGAAGTGGTAACAAACTTCATTAACAATCAGGTAGCGTACGGAATTACTTACTTTGCCTTGGTATTCCTCTTCACCTTCTTCTACACTGCGGTCACGTTTGATCCTGACGCAATGGCGAAGAATCTTCAGCGCAACGGTGCGTTCATCCAGGGTCTTCGCCCCGGAGCACACACAGCTGAATACCTCGGTAACGTAGTGACTCGCCTTACGCTCGTAGGAGCTATCTTCCTCGGTTTTGTAGCAGTGCTTCCAGTTGGTATGCAAGTACTAACCGGTATCGCAGCGCTTGCTATCGGTGGAACAGCAGTACTCATTGTGGTGAATGTGGTCCTCGACCTCCTTCGTCGCCTTGATGCTCAGGTATCTCTACGTGAGTATTAAATCGTTTGATACTGCGTTGCACTTCGGCAACTTGGCACTCACCGTACAATGAGTACGGCTCGCACCAAGTTCCTCGTGCGCCTTGTCTGAAACGATTTACTACCTCACTTACCCGCGTGGTAAAACGTACGAAAAGATCCGCTCTTGAGAGCGGATTTTTTCGTTATTGAAAGATTCAAAACCCCTGCTTGCGCTAAAGTGCAAGCAGGGGGATGAGCGTTACCAGGGCACTTGTTTGAGTCCGAGCCGGTAACCAAGCCAGTTGATAGCTGGGTGTAAGAACAAGGTCGAGAGTAAAGCAATTGCGACAAGGCTCAGGCCAGGCCAAAAAACAAGACTGATAAATAGGGTTGAGCCAAGAATAAAGTCAATCTGATCAAACGGCCACCACTTTTCACCGGAGGGAATTTGGCGATGGCGTTTGAAGTATGACTTTGTCGCGTCACCCAGAAGCGCACCGGCTCCAAACAATGCTCCAAGCCAAACAACGTTTGTGGAAGAATAGGGAGCAATAGATATAGCTCGCAGATTATCGAATGCGAGCAATTCTTTTTGAACCCATACAATCAAACTTGCCACTAATATTCCTGCGATGAGGCCTCGCCAAGTTTTGTTAGGTCCTAGTCCCGCTTCCCAGATTGGTCGGTTCCAAGGTACGAATGTGAAAAGAACCGGGGCCACATTTGCAGCTGCAGCTGGCAGATAAAACCAGGCGCATTTCAGTACTGCTATTACGAAGTGTTCGAGCATCGCGCCCTCCTTGTTTGTCTGGTCACATCCTATAGTTTTTCCTTACCCTGTCAACAAACAAAATGCTCACCAATATATGGGGAGCTTTTTGTTGTAAATCTAATACTGATTCTTAAACGAGTAGCCGAGCGGTACTGCGCTATGGCGTGGCTCCCAGGTTTCGGAGTCGAGCCATTCTCGGTAAATATCAAACACAGTGATGGCAACAGATTGCGGGTCGTGGCGGGACGTGTCGATGACTAGGTCGAAGTGACGGGTACTGTATGGATCAACACCATATAGTTGGCGAAAGCGATTTTGTTCGTCATGCATACGTCCACGTACCATACGAGCAATGTCAGGTAGCGAACCGCCTTCACCTGCACCACTTCGTTTCTTGTTATTCACAGCGTCTTTGAAAATACGGGCAGTGGCAACTTCCAGGTCAAGATCCAAGTAGACTTTAAAAGACTCAGGAATCCAATAAAAACCGAGGCGAGAATCTACCACTACGTCTTTTGCGCTGCGAAGAGAGCGAAGCTCCTCATCGACTTTGTCATCCAGGTCATGTTCGTCTTCAGCTCGGCGATTGTATTCTTCGAGACTCATACCTTCTTTGGCCAAAACCCGCCTGACCATATCGCCGGAGGAGTGACGAGTGTATCCAAGGAGCTCAGCGACCCGGTCTGCGGTCGATGATT
>JACCDV010747146.1_pt1 | contig 18576 bp, 19 predicted proteins | sample 7446131 | NCBI WGS metagenome assembly JACCDV01 (sample SAMN15323448, study PRJNA562643) | freshwater metagenome | isolation source: river surface water | place: USA:Blue River Watershed | collected 2017-08-17 | reverse complement strand
TTCTTGTCTGAGCATTACCAGACTGTAGCTCCTTATGACTTCTCTAAGATCTCTATTGAGCGCGGTAAGCTGCTCACAGAGTGGAAAGGACCAGAGAAATATAAGCGTTATGCTTGGTCTGAAGATGGTATCTCTCCTAGATTGCTTCCAGGTGCGCCGGGTCAAATGTACACGGTAGCTAGTGACGAGCATGATGAAGCTGGCGTAGTTATTTCTGACGTACTGGCTGGTTTGCCTGAGTCTCTTGCGACCCGCAATATGATGCACGCGCGCCGCATGCAAAAGGAAGTAACGATGGTGAAAGAAGACTCTAGACTTCCAGAGCTTACAGGCAGCGCGAAAGCAGAACTAACTCTCTTGGGTTATGGTTCTACTCACGATGCTATCGCTGATGCGGTAAGACTACTTAAAGCAGAAGGCATTGAAGCTAACCAAATCCACTTCACTGATATTTATCCGCTGAACAATGAGAAAGTAGCTGAGATGCTTAAGTCTTGCAAGCGCATAGTAGCGATTGAGAATAATATTAGTAATCAGTTCTCTACTTACTTACTCTCACAGACGGCTGTTGAGATTAAAGAAAGCGTGCAGAGATATGATGGTGAGCCGTTTACAGGCGAATTCATAGTAGAAGCATTGAAGAAAGTTAAAACTCCAGCACACGCATAAGAGGAAAAATTAATCATGGTAGAACTAAAAGAAAGAACAGCACTAGACGCAAAAGATTTTAAAGGCGAAGTCCACCCAGACTGGTGCCCAGGTTGCGGCGATTTCGGTGTACTTAGTGTACTTCAGCGTGCGCTAGCTGAGATGGGAATTTACCAGCATGAAGTGGCGGTGATTTCTGGAATCGGCTGCTCCTCTAATATTTCTGGTTTCATTAATACCTACGGTATGCACACTCTGCACGGTAGATCATTACCTGTGGCTCAAGGTTTCAAACTTGCTAACCCGGCGATGAATGTTGTTGCTTGCGGCGGTGACGGAGATGGTTTCGGTATCGGTTGCGGACACTTCGTGCACGCACTGCGCCGTAATATCGACATGACTTACATCGTGATGGACAACTCTATCTATGGTCTAACCACCGGTCAAACCTCGCCTACAAGTGGCTTCGGCATGAAAACTAAATCTACTCCATTCGGTAACCCAGAAGCGCCATTGAATCCTATTGCTCTGGCTTTAGGTGCTGGTGCTAGCTTCGTGGCTCGTGGTTTCTCTGGTAACGTTAAACAGTTAGTCGAGATCTACAAAGCAGCGATCAAACATAAAGGCTTCGCGTTTATCGATACTTTTAGCCCTTGCGTTACTTTCAATAAAGTAAACACCGCGCAGTACTATAGAGATAGCGTTATCGACATCAACGCTGAAGGTCACAACACTAGTGATAAACTAGCTGCTTTAACTAGAGCATTGCAACCATCAGACAAAGGTATCGCAACAGGTATTTTCTATCAAGAAGATCGTCCTTGCTACGAAGAAGAAGATCGTGAGACTCTTGCTATTCCTCCAGTTAAACACCAACTCGGCATCACTGCTGAGCAAGGCGGGAAGCTGTGTCAGGAGTTTTTGTAGAGGTTTCTTAACAGATATAATTAGTGGAGCTGACTTTCAGGGACATCTTAATCTTGACCAAAGTTCATCTTAATTTCAGCTAGAGCATCAGGGTTTTTCAGAGCTTCATCGATTAGTTCTCTAATAGTTTTCCCTTCTCCTATTGTATGGTAATCCTTGAGAAATTCTTCTAGAGGAGGGGAATGTGTAATAAATGGTTCAACTGTTGCTGGTTGTTGTTTAGGTAGATTTTCATGCATCTGCTTATCTATAGCAAACAAATTAGCTTCCATTTCAAACGGATGAGTCACATATGTTTTTATGTCTGAATCAACGGCAATCTTTGCAATATCACCTAGATCTCTAAATAAAGTTTTGCCTGGTTTGAGATCTTGACAAACTGCATCCCAAAAATTTACTCTATCTTTTGCATTTGCTCGAGAGTAAAAATCCTTGAGACTCTTAAAACCTAATCTTTTAGCATTAAGTTCCAATAGGTAGGTTCTCCCATTATGAGTACTTCTTGTTTGAGTCACATATTTATAATTATTTGCAGCTTCTAATCTTTCTTCTGCTATATTTTGTTGCGGGAACATTGTGACAGCTAGATTAGCTATAGATTTTGGTAACGGATCTTTCAGTTGGTCATTTTTCCCTGCCCTTGCTAATTCTAAGTATTGTTGAGCATGTTTTGCTTCGTGGCGGCAGGTAAAGGTCAAAGACCAATCCGGTGTTTTGCGACCACCAGCATTTACTATTATTAAATGTTGTGATGGGACGTACATACCACCGAATCCAATTTTTTTTGAGTTGAATAATTTAACTTCTGGTCTTAATTCTTTGGGTATACCAAGCTCATCAAAAGCACTATGTATGGTTTGCAAAATATGTTCTTTAATCGCACTATTTACGGTAATTTGACCTTGAATACTATCTTTTAGATTGGCTAATTCCCATTGTTTATTCCTTAACTTTACTCGTCCATTTATTAATAATTGATCAATGCCAAGAGTAGCAGCGTAACCCATAAATCGAGCAGTTCTTACCAAATTGGGATCTTCTAACGCCCTCATAATGTTAATATAAGTTGTTATCTTCGTTGATTTTGACAGTGAGTATTTAATGTGAAGATTTGGTTCGCAAAATTACTGGGCTGAGCTGTTTAAGGAATAGAAATAAAATCGCTAGTTTCGAGCCTTATTCCGAGAAAAGGGGTATAATTTCGGAATGAGCTCCGAAAAAAGGGTGTTAAATCGGGAGTTTGCTCCGAAAATACCGAAAGGTAAAACAGTCTTTATTTGGGGGGCCCGCAAGACGGGTAAGACCAGCTACCTCAAGAAGCAGTACCCTCAGTCTAAGTATTTTGATCTGCTCAACACTGAGCTCTTCATCAAGTACACAGAGAAACCTTATCTTTTGCGCGAGGAGGTGCAAGCCTTAAGCTGCGAGCAGCTAGCTAAACCAATAATTATTGATGAAGTGCAGAAGGTGCCACTGCTCTTAGATGAGGTGCATTGGCTTATAGAAAACACTGAAGCCTATTTTATACTTTGCGGTTCTAGCGCGCGTAAGCTCAAGCGTGGTGGTGCGAATCTTCTTGGCGGCAGGGCTTGGGGTTTGAATTTCTTTCCATTGAGTTTTATTGAGATTCCAGATTTTGATTTACTTAGGGCTTTTAATCAAGGCTTATTACCAGCTCACTATCTTTCTGATCAGCCTAGGTTGGATTTGAAAGCTTATGTCGAAAATTACCTCAAAGAAGAAATCTACGCTGAAAGTTTAGTGCGTAACTTAAGTGGTTTCACTAGGTTTCTAGAGTCTGTGACATACTCTAATGCTGAAATCGTGAACTACTCTAATATAGCCCGTGACTGTGGTGTAGATAGTAAGACGGTTAAGGAGTACTACCAAATCCTGATTGATACATTGATTGGTTACTATATTGAGCCATTGAATAAACGCAATACTCGCGAGCGCTTATCTCATAAACCTAAGTTTTATTTATTTGATATTGGACTGAGTAATTATTTAGCTAGAAGGAACTATGAGGTGATTAAGGGCTCAGAGGCTGGAAAAATATTTGAGCAGTTTATTCTAATGGAGCTTATGGCTTATAAGTCGATAAGGCAGCAAGATTTTAGGCTTAATTTTTGGAGGAAACGGGGTACAGAGCTTGAGGTAGATTTCGTTATCAACGAAGGTGAGACTGCTATAGAAGTTAAAATCTCTGAGCAGGTTGATCGGGATGATTATAGAGGTTTATTGTCCTATCACGAAGAATACCCAGACTCTAGGCTGATACTAGTATCTAGGGATGCGCAAGCGCGCACGGTCAGTATCGGTAATGCGCGCATAGAAATTTATCCTTATCAGCAATTCTTGCGAGAGTTATGGGGAATAGAAAGTGCTTACCAATTCCTGTCTAAGAGACATCGTAAGTCGCTTGATAAGCTAGGTGAATGATTTGAGAGTTGCAGTCGTCTTACTCATAACTACTCATATTTACTTATAATTACCCATATTTTACTTATAAAGGCATAAGTAGCCACAAATACACCCATAAATAGCCGCAAATATGCCCGATAATGACTGTATTTTAGAACTACTTTTTGGCAGCTGGGTTTATTGCTGGTGAGGAGATATGGATCTCAGTAGGTGCAGAATTTGTCTGAGCTGGAACAGCAATAGTTACGCCATTAGTCCTCCGCTCAGGTTTTGGCTTTTTAGTACTTTCAACTTTCATTGCTGTTGCAGCCAACGCCAAGGTGGCAGACAACAAAGCTACAGGACCGCTCAAGGCACGCACAGTACTAAATACCCCTGACCATCCTCCTGGCTTACTCAATTTCATCAGATCCCCTCTTTGTACTTATCTCGCCGCAATATTCTCTTGCAAATCTTGGAACATCTCTTTGGTTTGCATTTCGTTGAATTTGTGGAACTGGTTCTCAGCTACTTTATCAACTACTTTCGCGTAACGAAGAGTAGTTCTGATATCGCTGTGACCAGCTAGCTTTTGAAGAACGCGGATGTCGATGTGACCAACTCGCTCAGTACAGAAAGTATGTCTAAGTTGGTGAATAGTAAGCACACTGTTATCAGCATTCTTGAAGTTAATCGCAGCTTGCTTGAACAATTGATTAGCTCTGTGATAACCAAGACGAGTACCGTTGTTAGTTGTAAACAACGCGCCTTCATTACGCACACGCTCTCTTTCTTCTGGTGTTTTAGCAGTTGCCATAACATCACGATCAGGAGTACGTTTCTCTAGGTACTTCTTGAGTAATTTTTCGCTTTGCTTAGATAAGTAAGTTACGCGAGCTTTATTACCTTTGCCTTGGCGAATAGTGATAACGCCATTCTTAACATCTTGAACATTAAGACTAAGCGCTTCAGAGATTCTAAGACCACTGCTATAAAGCAAGTCGAACAAGAACTCCTCACGCACAGATTTAGCGTTAGCCATAATCTTAGCGATAGTGTCTTTATCCAAGTGACGGATGATGTCTTTAGAATTTACTTCACCAGCATCTTTATTAGGACGACGGCGTAAAATAGTTTTCATCGGGTTCTCAGAAACAGATGATCTGCGGATCAACCAGTTGTAGAAACAACTAAGTGTTGCGTAGTGTCTGTTCTGGGTAGAAACGCTAACGCGCTTACCAGTTCTGGTGGTTAGAGCTAAAAGATATTTAGTGATTTCATCACTAGTGATTTTGTCGGCCTCTCTAGTACCGAAGTTATCAACGAAACGCTCTAGATCGAGGCGATACGCCTTGATAGTGTCGTTGTCTTTTTGCAAGTCATTTACGTAATCTTCAACTAAGCTTTTAATTAATGGCACAATTTTTCTCCTAAACTTTTCTTATCCTATCTTTAATAACAACCCACCCATTTATTACTTTAACACCTTATATGAACTCCGACAAATATGGCTCGTAATCGAAACTTTTCATAGGTTGCAGTTCCCCGACCATACCATGTATTAACTTAGCAGCTTCAATGCAGTTACCACGGCTGTTCGGAATATGAATTGTCTCGAATTTGATTGCGACGTCTTGCCCCTCTTCTGTGTTTACAGTACCGCTAAATACCAGGTTGCGCGCTCTTTCAGCAACCTTAGTTAGGTCTAGCACCTGATCCTTATCAGCATCGTATTCACAGAATCTTAGAGTCTCATTGCGGTATCTAAGGTCGAAGCGCGCTTCAGCAGCGGTGCGAACATTAGTCCAAGAACCGATTTCGCTAAGTACTTGCGAGCTTGGTCCTACTAGTATTAACCATTGAGAAAATTCTTGAATAGCTTTAGCTACAGTCTCGGCGACAGAATAATTGCTGCCGACATCGAAATATAGTGCGCCATGTGGACGTACGTGAGCTAGTTCATAATTATGTGACTTAGCAAGTGCTGCCAGTCCACCAAGCTGAGAGAGTATGCTCGCTCTAAGCTCGTCTGGTCTAAGTTGAATTTTGCGTAAACCGAAACCTAAAATATCAGGGTAAGAGATCAACGCACCAATTTGTAATTGACCGAAGTTTTTGCAATATTTAAGAGCTTTGTCGATTTGTGATGGATCACCAGTGTGTGCGCCAGTAGCAACGTTAACTGAACTTGCCATTGGTAAAAGATCGCGCTCAAGGAAGTCTCTTCCGTAGCCACAGGCCTCAGCGATGTTTAGATTAAGATCGATTTGTTTGTTCATATATGATATAGCTTAGCCGCTAGATCCCCAATCTGCTTAGCTTTATTGTATCAAAATAATATGGGGATAACAAGCTGAAATACAAGTTTAGAGTGATATCTTTATAATTGGAGCGGACTAGGGTTCGAGTTTTGTCGTTTAGAGGCAGTCTAGCAGTGATTTTGAGATCTTTTTGGCTAGTGAGATCCGTATGTACAATTAACTCGCTGCCTAGTAGTTCGACGCTTTCGACCAGGACTTCTATGCTGGCATCCCCTGCTTGGTTCTCGAGGCTGAATCGCTCAGGTCTAAGGCCCAGGATGGCATCGGGGTATTTAGGGCTGAAATTCTTGAAAGCTTCTAGGGTTTTAGCGTTAAGAGGAATTAAATTAGTCGGAGGCGAGCCAATAAAACCAGCAACAAAAGTATTAGCTGGATTATTGTAGATTTCTTCGGGGCTGCCGATTTGTTGTATCTCACCGTGATTAAGAACGACAATACGATCAGCTAGTGTGAGCGCTTCGACTTGATCGTGAGTTACATAAATAAAAATCTTTTTGGTTTCTTGATGAAGCTTATGAATTTCACTGCGCATCTGAGTGCGCAGTTTAGCGTCGAGATTACTAAGTGGCTCATCAAGTAAAAAAATTTCCGGGTTCTTGATTAGCGCGCGTGCTAGTGCCACTCGCTGTCTTTGTCCGCCAGAAAGTTCTTTGGGTTTGCGTTCTAGAAATTCTGTAAGACCGAGTTTAGCGGCGATGGCGTGCACCTCTGCATCAATGTTTCCGCGAGCACTTAAGGTTAACGGAAACGCGATATTCTCATAAACAGTCTTATGCGGATAGAGAGCATAGTTCTGAAAAACCATGCTGAGCTGGCGTTCTTTAGGAGCGAGCTGATCTATGCGTTGATTGCGAAAACTAATTTCACCAGCATCTATCTCTTCTAAGCCAGCAATGGATCTTATTAGCGTGCTTTTACCGCAGCCACTAGGTCCTACCAGAACCAGAAACTCGGCTTCGTTAATATCTAAGTTGAAATTCTCTAATACGCTTTGTTTAGCGTAGGCTTTAGAGACATTGCGTATGGTCAGTGCAGGCACTGTTCATATTATTGCGCAATAGGATGTTTTTGTTGTTGGATTCTTATAGCTTCAGCCCAAGTACCACGAAGATCTCTAAGGAACTCGATAATAGCTTCTACTTCAGCTTCGTCTTTAGAGATAGTGGCTTTGGTGATCTTAGTGTAGAGGAAGTTATAAACAGCGTATAAGTTATTTACTGTTTCGTCTTTAACGTTGAAATCTAGACTTTCTTGCAAATGATTAATCACTCGCGTGCTCATGTGCATATATTTATTGAAGTTAGCCCAGTCGTGAATAGCACCTTGGGCGCTAGAAATCTCACGTTTGGACATCTGTAACCATTGAATGGCGCCATCATAGAGCATCACAACTAACTGCTCAGAACTAGCAGTAGTGATCATGTCACGCAAAAACTTATTTTTACGTGCGCTTGGCAAGTCACTAGATTTATCTTGATCTGGGTTTTGCATTTTTGTTTTGTCCGCAAATCCACCCTGTACTCATAAGGTTCTCGGCAAAAGGCAGAGAGGGCACAAGTCTAAATTTCTAATATCCCCCAAATGGTCTAGTGGACTTAATGGGGGTGCAAGAGGAATAAAGTATCTATGGCAGCCAATAAAGACAACAAAGAACAGCCGATAATAATAAAAAAAGTAATCAAAAAAGTTGCTGGTCATGGTCACCATGGTGGTGCCTGGAAAGTTGCCTATGCTGACTTCGTAACAGCGATGATGGCGTTATTTATGCTTCTATGGATCGTTAATATGGATCCTAGTGCTAAGAGTGCGATCGCTGATATTTTCAAGGAGCCAGTAATGAATGGTCCAATGAAAGGTACCAACGGTATTATGGGTGGTTCTAAGAAACCAGGCGAGCCAGGCAATATGGATGGTGGAGCGAGTTTCTTCAAATTCCGTCAATTAAAAATTACTCAAGCAAATCAAGAGCAAGTTGCTAAAGACATGAAAAATGAACTTGAGCGTAAGCTGATGTCAGCAAAACTTGGTGATTTAATCAAATCAGTAGAGATCAAAGCCACTGACAGAGGGGTTTTGGTAGAGATGCATGAAGAGAAAGGTAAACCTTTATTTAAATCAGGTTCTACTACGTTTACTAAAGAAGCTTTAGCTTTACTTGATGCTATTGCTGAAGTCGTTAAAAGTACTAACAATAAAATGGTAGTTTCTGGATTTACCGATGCTGCTCGCTATGGTACTGGTAATTATGATAACTGGAACTTAAGTGCTGATAGAGCACAAACACTAAGAAGACAGTTGATGTCTCGTGGTGTTGAGCGTGATCGCTTAGCGCGCGTAGAAGCTTATGCTGATACTCAGCTTAAAGCACCAGAAACTCCTTATGCTTCTATTAACCGCAGAATGACTATATTAATGTTGAATGATGGTGGTGTGCAGAACCTAATTCCTCACGAAATGACTGCTGAAGAGAAGGATGAGGCTAAGCTTGGCATGGAAGAAGCTAGGCAGAAATACTACGGACGCTTGCAAGGGACTCAAGGCGAGCCAGCAGCGGAGTAATTAATTAAACTCTACTAGGCAAGTATTGAGAACTTCTTGCCCGTTTTGATTTTTAGCTTTGAAAGCAAACTCTTTACCCGAGTCTGAAGCTTTACCAGTGTAAGTTAGCACATCGAAAGGTTTAACTGGAGCTGAGAAGCGCACCCTATATTTACGGACGCTGTCAGCCGCTTTGCCTTGCATAGCAAGATTCGCACCCATAGCCATAGTCGCCATGCCATGAAGTATATAACCACCAAGTCCTACGGATTTGCCGAGAGCATCATCGAGGTGTATCGCGTTGAAATCGCCACTAGCACCAGCATATTTTTGGGGCATGTATTTATCGATAAAAACTTCTAGTTGGCTAGTGCCATCTGGGTTAGTTCTATAAACAGGTTTAGAGTCTGATATTGGACAGAGATTAGCACCGAAGATTTTACGAGCTTGATTAAGACGTTTAGTTTCTTCGCTTGGCATTAGACTAGCGATTTTCATCATTAGTTTTTCTTTAGCGCTGAAGTCGCTGCCATTACCACCGCGTACTATAAATGTCCAAACCGAGTCACAAACTAGTTCACCGCGCTGGTTAATTGATTCTACTTTAGAGACCACGAAATCATGTGCGCCCTTAGAAAAAATCTTCTCAATGCGACCGCTGCTAGTGATAGTATCGTCAGCTTGAACAGGTTTATGATAAGTGAATTCTTGTTCACCATGAACTAGTTTACGTAAGTTAAGTTTAAGCTCAGGATCATAAAGTATCGCTGCTAAGAATTCAGCACTATAAACTACAGGAAAAGTAGGCGGGGCGATCTTAGCAAATTTTTCGCAGTCAGCTTTAATAGCTTTGCAGAATTCGCGGATCTTAGCAGCACCGATTTCGTAACGTTGTTCTGGGTAGATTTTGCCGATGAACTGAGGATCGATGGTCATAGTTATATTCTATGAGCTAATTGTTATTAGGTACAGCGCATAGTACCGGCAAAGCCCTCAAAGCACAGATAAACACTGTTAAGTAAGTCACAAGCAAGCTGATATTAACTCCAGCTATAGAATAAGCTGGAATAAGTATCAATAAAGCAAAACTTAATAACTTCAGCGTGCCATAGGCTCCGCGCATAAACCTGCTTGAGCGCAGGAAACTATCACCAAGGGGTTTAGTGTTTTTACGCGAGAGATAGTCCACGAGAATGCCGCGTACCAGAAAAAACCAAAATACCCAAATATGCAAAACGCCTATGTAAGCGAAAAAATACCAGTAAGCTAATTCTACAAGTCGATCGGCAAATATATCTAGCTTAGCTCCGAAGTCTGTAGCTTGATTAAGTTTACGCGCGACTATGCCATCAATTCCATCAAGAGCGATAACGGCTAAGGTTAGTAAAGCGAATAAGATTGAATCGTGACCTTGAAGAAATAGCCAAAAAGCATAAGGCACTAAAAGTACGCGAAAATAACAAATTAGGTTAGGTAGAGTAAAATACATTTTAGTGATTCGTTAGATCTGGTCTGAGCTTGGCAGCGTCACGCAAGTATACATGTCTAATTTCTGATTTTTTGCGTTTGGACTGGCATTGGATAAGTACCCGCACGCAATGTGGCAACATGCCAGTAATAGTAGGCTCTTGGGAAGTGAAGAAAGCGACATCATTCCAACCGAAAGTAGTGCGTATTGAAGCAGAAGGGTTAAGTGAACGTAAATCTTCAGTAATAGTAATAAAGATAGTAATGATATCTTCTGGGATAAGATCATTATCTCTGATAATAGTGCTCATTAATTCTGAGCAAGCTGTGCGGATCTCATCAGCGTTATCGCTGTTGACGGTAATAGCACCTCTGATTGCTCTCTCTTGCATAAGGTTATTATAGTATAGTGATGCGCATTGGCGTTCTACTATTACAAATGGGCGGTCCTTCTAATTTAGATGGTGTACAACCTTTTTTGTATAACTTATTTAGTGATCCTTATATTATTCAATTGCCTTGGTTTATGAAACCTTTTCAAAATCAATTCGCTAATTTTGTTTCTACGCGCCGTGCTGCTAAAGTGCAGAAACTCTATGCCGAGATCGGTGGAGGCTCACCAATATTATTTGAGTCGCAAGCACAGGCGACAGCTTTGGCTAAGTATCTTAATAAACGTGGAGATGCTAGTTATTCTACATATATTGCTATGCGTTACTCTAATCCACGTCTTAGCGAGACTCTGAGAGAGATCCAAAAGGATAACTTAGATAAGTTATATGTTATCCCTTTATATCCGCAGTATTCATTAGCGACCTCTGGTTCTAGTGTTATAGAGTGCAAGCAGTTGTTTGAGGCAAGTGGACTTGATAAAGCAGTGACGATTAGCTATGTAGAGTCTTGGTATGAGCAGCCAGAGTTTATAGATCTATTAGTTAGACGTATTCTCGATCAAGTGGAGATCTTAGTATCTGAGGGTGTCAGTGAGAATAAGATGCATATATTATTCTCAGCTCATGGTTTGCCTGTTAGTTATGTTGCTGGCGGAGACCCTTATCAGGAGCAGGTTCTGGCAACGGTGCGTAAAGTTATGGCTAGATTACCATTGCAGCGACATAGTGTTTCATATCAGAGCCGTGTCGGCCCAGTGAAATGGCTGCAACCAGCAACTGAGAAGGAAATTAAAAGATTAGCGAAAGAAGAAGGTCTGCGCAATCTTATAGTAGTACCAGTTAGTTTTGTTGGTGATCATATTGAGACTTTAAGTGAGATTAATATCGAATATAAGCATTATGCTGAGCAACAAGGAATCGAGAGGTTTAGGGTGACGCGTTTGCCGAAGGCGAATCCTTTACTTATAGAAGCTTTGGCGGCGAAAGTTCCTGTTAATCTTACTCTATGTCAGAAATAATATTGTTATCCTCTCTATGTTTGCTAGCAAGCGCAGCTGGCACTGTGACTGGCTTTGGCACTTCTACTATCATGATGCCCTTTATTATGATGTTTTTCCCAGTGCAAGAAGCATTATTCTTCGTTTCATTATTACATTGGATAACAGGGTTTACTCGCTTGGCTTTATTTCGCGAAGGTTTTGATTTAAGGTTGGTGGCAAGCTTCGGACTGGCTGGCATTGTTACTAGTTATTACGGTGCTTTGATGGCTTTTCATATTGATGAAGTTTTGCTTACTAGAACCGTCGCTGGATTCTTATTAGCTTATGCTTTGTTTCTATTTTTCTCGCCGCAATTTAAAATCAAGTTCTCTATAGCATCAGGTGTTAGTTCTGGATTAGTTTCAGGTTTTTTAGCTGGTTTATTTGGTATTGGTGGTGCGGTGCGTGCAGCTTTTCTTTCAGCCTTCGATCTGCCCAAGACTGTCTATTTAGCTAATTCGGCTTTAATTTTGGTTCTTATAGATTCTACTCGAGTGATTACTTATATGAGAGAGGGAGCTAGTTTCGCGAGTATAGCCAGCCCAGCTTTATTTATTGTCTATATGCTTGCTTCTATGATTGGTGTGAAACTAGGCGAGAAACTCGTGCGTATCATCCCGCAGAAACAGTTTAGGTATGGGGTGGCAGGGTTGCTGTTATTGCTTGGAGTACGGTTGTTATGGCACTAAATTGCTTTTCCATAAACAAACTTCTCATCAGCCTTAAACACTTCGCAGCATTCGGAAAATTCAGAAAGATCTTTAAACTTGTCACGCTTAGCTATAAAATATACTGGTTCAGCGACACTCACGCGCGCCATAAAATCTTTAGCAGCGATTTGATCTATTTTATGATTGCGCTTAGCGTAGAAAACTAAACTAGGTGGTAAATAATCTACTGCTATTACTTGCGCATGCTCTGGTATAGTATGGGCGAAGAGAACTATATTCTCTTGTTTTCTGGTGGCGTAAGGCTCTAAGACTAATAAGGAGCCGAGTATAAATATTATTAAAGTGACGCTAACTATCTTATTGACTAGTTTTGAGAGTTCAGGGTGATTAACTAGCCAAAGAGCGGTGATGATAGCGAGCGGCAGGTAGATAGGTAAAATATAGTTAATTAGTTTTACTCCAGCCATAGAGAAGAATGTAAAAACCACCAGTGTCCAAACTAAGCTAAGAGTGATTAGCGGGTTTTCTATAACTATGGGCTGGCGCCTAAATATCGGACGAATAATATCCCAGATGATAGCTGGCAAGAATAAGCTCCAAGGAAGGAATCCGATTGCAAGTACTGGGAAGTAATACCACCAGCTAGCAGCTTTATGCACAGCGAGATTACCTGTGAAACGCGCCAAGTGCTCTTCGCCGAAGAACACTTGGCTAAATTCACCACCAGTTTGTATATGTACATAGATATACCAAGGTAAGGTTATAACTAGCATCAATAACAGGCTGATTAAAATTTCACGATTATATTCTTTAATAAAATTCACTAGATTTTTTTGTAATACCAAGAAAATAACTATAATCAAACCCGGTAATAATACGGCTATAGGCCCTTTGGTGAGCGCACCTAAGCCAGCGGCGATACCAGCGTAGTAGAGATAGTGTTTATGCTGAGGGCTAAGACAAGCCTGGTAGAAAAATAAAATCACCGCAGAGAAACAAAGGTTAAGCAGCATGTCAATGATAGACATGCGCGCCATAATAAAAAACTCTACTGAACTTAAAAGTATTAAAGGAGCTATTAGCGCGATGTTAAAGTTCTTGCCGACATAATAAAGCAAAAGCAATAGCAAGATAGCGGCTACTACAGATGGTGTACGCGCGGCAAATTCGTTTAGTCCAAATAACTTAAGTGAGAATATTTCAGCTAAATAAAATAATATGGGTTTTTCAAAGCGAGGTTCAAAATTAAATTGAGGAACAGCGAAGACCCCTAGGTCGAGCATTTCCCGCGCTGCAGAGGCATATCTGGGCTCGTCCTTATCTAAAAGATAGTAATCACCTAGCCTAAAAAATAGTACAATAGAGCTAAGAATACATAGAACCCATGAGCTTCTAGCCCTCAAGAACTGTGAACAATTACCGATAGATCTCTGTATAAAGTTTCCCACCTATTGTATATTTTAAGTTATGGCAACAAGTTGTTCAACTAGCTCCCAGATTCGCATCGAAACCAGCTCGGTTTATTTGAGTGACTACTCAAAGCCGAAGAAAAACGAATTTCTATTCTGTTATCGGGTCTCTATTACTAATGATAGCGACAAAACGGTACAGTTGATGTCTCGCCACTGGATTATCATTGATTCCAACTCGCATAGAGATGAAGTAGTGGGCGATGGCGTGCTCGGTAAGCAGCCAATACTAGCTCCAGGTGAGAATCACACTTATTATAGTTTCTGTAACCTTAAAACCAATTTCGGCTCTATGGAAGGTAGTTATTTCTTTGCTGATACTAATGGCGCTGAATTTACTGTAATTATCCCTAGATTCTATCTAGCTAATAACCTTAATCAGTTCGCTGCTAATAGTTTTCAGCGTGGAGCGATAGTCAAGCACAAGCATGAAGATTTGCGTGGTGTCGTTGTGGACTACGATATGTACTTCCTTAACGATGAAAAGCTTTATGCTGCTGATCCGAGACTACCAGACAAGAATAGTCCTTGGTACTACGTATTAGTGGATAGTATGAAAACTATTGCATATGTTGCTCAAGAGCATCTTGAAGCTAGTGAAGACACTAAAGAAATCAAACATCCGTTGGTGGAGTTTTTCTTTGATGGTTTTAAAGATGGTGTTTATATCCGCAATGAACGTACCTGGCAGGATCTGAAAATTATTTAAAAACCTAGTAATAGGTAGACCCACCTATATAAATATCTACTAAATCTGCTTTGTATTAATCACGGAGATTAATTTATGGCAGATCCAGCATTATCAAGCCCAAATTTAGGTCAGAGTTCGTTTAACAATACAAAGTTATTTTTTTCTAGGCAAACTAGCGGTACCAAATTAGGACACGAGGGTTTTAAAGCACCATTAAGCAGCTACGCTGGGCAGGTTGTTATACCGGTAAATGAAAATACTACTAATCTAGTCTGGAAAGCTAGGCAGGCAGCAGATTTACCTTTTACAAGAGTATTCAAACCAAAAAACTGGATAGTTCCAGATGGTGGACGAGCCTTAGAGATTACTGCATATGATAAGGGTAATCTAGTTTATAACGATAGAGTTGAAATTAAGTCAGGTGTTGGGAATGGAAGACTCACGGTAGATAATTTTGACACTATTAAATATGGAACTAACACTTATACGGTAACGAATTTACCCATAGCAAAAGCTTTGATTTTAGATCCATTCGTTCCACGCAGTACCAATAGTGCGCCTGCTGGGCGTCGTTAAGTAATGTGCCAAGTAGGATCTCGAAATTATTAGTGTGCACTTACGCGTACTGGTAAGCTAGTTTGCGAAACCTGCGTGACATAGACTTCCACATATAAACTCTGTGTTTGAATTCTGATCTAGCTTCAGTAATTTTAGCTTGGATATCAGCTAGGTCGCGTTTTTCACGCTTGATAGCTTCATAGCGATTGCGCAAGTCACTCAGTTGTCTGCCAGCAAGTTCTATGCGCTTGCGGATACGCACCAGGGCACGTTTAGGTAGTTTGAGTTCAGGTAGAGACCATTGTTTCTCAAAACGCTTACTTAGACGCTTTTCTTTCATAGCGATACGTTTACGCACTATGATTTCTTGGCGTACGCGCAATAAATCGCTAGTAAGACCGATGCGTGAAAGTCCGTTGATTAGCCACTTAGTTGGATCGAAGTGATAGAACCTAACACCATTACGATAGTCAGAAGGGAATTCATGGTGGAAATTATGGAAGCCTTCACCGAAAGTTAGGAAAGCTGTGAACCAGTTATCACGCGCACTATGAGTATCACTGTAAGTCTGGCTGCCAGAAATATGTGAAAGGGAGTTGATAAGGAAAGTAGAATGGTGGTTAACTACAGTGCGTACTATGCCGGCAACTAGGACACCACCGATAAAATCATGCCAGCCATAGCCAGCAATAATACCCGGTAGTAAGAAACCAATTAGCAAGGCAATGCCCACCCAATATTTATATTGGAAGGTAACTAATGGGTCAGCAAGTAAATCTTGACAGCTTACATCTTCTTTAAGTTGCTCGTCAGTTTTGTATAGTAACCAACCCATATGTGCCCACCAAAAACCGCGGTTAATACTATATGGATCTTTCTCGTTATCATCAACATTGCGGTGATGGATGCGATGATCTATAGACCAGCAAATTGCTGAACCTTGAAGTGCGCAAGCACCGAAAATTAAGAAGAAAGCTCTAACTGACCAATGTGCTTTATAGGTCTGGTGCGAGAAGAGTCTGTGATAACCGGCAGTGATGCTTAGCTCACAAAAAACTGCATAAACTAGCGCCAGGATAATAGTTGACCAGTTGGCGTAGCCATTGGCTATCCACCACCACAATCCAAATACCGCAGCAAAGGGACTTAGGATAAGATAAGAAGCGTTAATCCAGTTAAAACTCATATACCCACATTATAGCGCAAATATGTATTAAGACAAGTGTGTGTTAACTGAGAACCTGCTCTGATAAGTGTCTTTGACGAAACTTAAGCTACTATAAAATAAATGAGCGCTAGATTGAAGGTAGCTTTTACAGGTGGTGCCACGGGCGGACATATATATCCTAATTTAGCGGTGGCGGCAGCTTTACGTGAGCTTAAACCAGAGCTAGATCTTTATTATTTCGGTCATCCTGATAAGTTAGAAGCTGATTTATTAGCTAACTCTCAAGTTAAGGATGATAAGGGCGTTAGTTATTCTAGCTATATAGAATTCGTGCCGGTAAGTGGTCAGCCGCTACCTTCAGCGCGTGATCCTTTTAAGTTTATTCCTTGGTCTTTGCATTTTATGCAAGAAACTGCGCGCGCTAAATCTGAGATGAAATCTCGGGCTATTAATGTGGTTTTTGGTACTGGTGGTTATATAGCTGGTCCCGTCTTCAAAGCTGCTCAGGAATTAGGTATTCCATATATTCTGCATAACCTTGATGCGCACTTAGGTTTAGCTAATAAGATGTTTTTGAATCATGCTGCGTATATTTCTTTGGCTTTCCCCATCAAGGGATTATCAGCTAATTCTGGCAAGATACGTGTAATAGGTAACCCAGTCTCTTCTAAGTTTTTTATGCCGCGCGCCGCTGAACGTTTAACCAACACGGGCATGCGTGAGTTGCATATTTTAGTTACTGGTGGCAGTCAGGGAGCGCAGGCGATTAATGATTTGATGGGTGGGCTTTTAGAGAGCTTGAAGTTTTTGACTGGCGAATCACTGAAACTAAAAATCAAACATATCACTGGTAAAGCTAACTATGAAAGTTACGCACTTGAGTATTTAGGCGGGCAAGTGCATAAATACGAAGAATTATATTTTCATTATGAGCTGATGCCTTATGCGCATAATATGCCAGAACTCTGTCATTGGGCGGATCTTGCTATCTGTAGATCTGGTGCTATGACCATAGCTGAGATGGCAGCCTCGGGCGCGGTGCCACTATTCTTGCCTTTACCATCAGCAGCCAATGACCACCAAAATAAAAACGCGAAGTTCTTAGTAGATAGCGGCGCGGCTTTAAGTTTCGATCAAAAAGATATTCTCATAGAAGAACGGGTCTTAAACGCGCTTAAGCAGCTAATTGCTGAGCCTGACTTGCTTAGCAAGATGCGCGATAATCTCAAACCTTTTGCTAATAGGGAGGCGGCGAGGGAGTTAGCTAAATTGATATTGTCATTGTGATAGCAATATCGTGTCATTAGGCACGATATTGCGCTGCCGTGGGCGAGTGCACTCCCTATGCGTTGTTAGTTGCTGGTGTCCGTTTCCTTAGCGAAACCGGCTCTCTATAAGGCATGCGTATCATACCAAGTTCAAGATTCTTTGGAGCATCCTCAGGCATTTGCATGAAAATATTAGCCCCACCACCATGCGCGCTAGTAGTCGGCTTGATTTTAGTTTCGCTCCATTTAGTGACGTGCTCAGCAGAGAATTTATGATCTAGTGGGTGACCGCCATAATAAATATCAGCAAGCGTGAAATTATAAGATCCAGTCGGAGTAATAAGCTCAAGCTCATCGCCAGCATCGATGCGGTTCTTCACTTCTAGCTCTACTACTCTAGTCTCTGGGTTATGAGCTACTACGCGAGCGGTATAGAGGTGAGTCTGTACGCTGTGATCCTTCTCGAATTCTTGCGCCGCAGCTTTAGCGTTGCGCGCATAGAAACCAGGAATAAAACCACGGTTAGCGGTAGTTCCTAGCTCATCTATCACCCAGCGACGAGTGGCAGCATCCAATGGCTGACCGGCTTCTAGCTTATCTAGGGCTGCACGGTAAGCACGCGCCACTATGCCAGCGTAGTACTCAGTCTTGTTACGTCCTTCGACTTTGAAGCTGATGATACCAGCATCTTTAAGCTCTTCGAGGTAATCGATAGCGCAAAGATCTTTAGAGTTCATGATGTAAGTACCATACTCATCTTCGTCTATTTCCATATGCTCGCCTGGGCGTTCTTTCTCTTCAAGATGAAACTCACCAGTAAGCGGCACATAATTAGAGATCACGTCATCACTTGAATGCAGCATAGTCTCTAGTTCAGCGTCTGTGAACTTAGCTCTTATTTGCTCGTCGCTGAGTCCTAGTTGTTCTTTAAGAGCAGCTAGCTTAACAGCCGCTTGGTCATTGACTTTCACATTGAAACCCCAACGACAAGTATGCGAGCAAGTACCTTGATTAG
>JACCDV010779526.1_pt1 | contig 18577 bp, 21 predicted proteins | sample 7446131 | NCBI WGS metagenome assembly JACCDV01 (sample SAMN15323448, study PRJNA562643) | freshwater metagenome | isolation source: river surface water | place: USA:Blue River Watershed | collected 2017-08-17 | reverse complement strand
CTTATATTTCTATGAGCATATACTTGGATATAGTAATTGATTATATTAAGTTTTAAGTAATGATGGAATAAGCGAAAATATAGGCAAGTGAGGAGATGGGTCAGAATTCCAAGACTAGCAGTGCTAAGAAGGGTAAATTTGGGAGGTGGAGCTCAAATGAGGCCTATTTGTTTGAAATCTTGCTTGAACGCTATGGCAAAAATTGGAGGAAAATACAGGAACATATCAAGAATAGAAGCCTAGCTCAGATCCGCTCGCATGCCCAGAAACATTTTGAGAAGATAGGGCCTCAGAAGGTGTAAGAATTGGATAGAAGGGCAAAATTGCTTGATGCCTTAGAGCTGATCAAAAATTAGGAGTCAAGCAAAAAGTTCATAAACAAGGATGCAAAGCCAATCGAGCCCCAGAAGGGGGAAATCCAAGCAAAAGAGTCAAAATTAGTGGTTTCTGAGTTGTAAATGAGTCCAACAAAATCGGTTTCCAATTTGGAGTCATTATATAGTATAAAAAGCTAAGCTCCAGAAAATAGCTTATCGTTCCAAGCTCCAATTATGTGTGCTCCCATCGTGCCCACCATGCCCATCATACCCCTCTCCCACAACCCCACTTTCAACTACGAACCCTACCTCCTCCACATGCACCACCAATACCTGATGAGCCATTACTCACAGCTGCAATGATTTTCTATGTTTTGATTGTTTTTGGTAATTTAGCAAATGTACTAAAAATGATTCAAATGCGATCGGCCTCAATATTATATATTGCCTACAAAATAACAAACTAATCATGCAGACCCGTGCGCAGAGGAGGCGTGAAGAATAGCATTCCAAAGTTGGAGGGGAGGAGGAGAGGAGCAAGAAGACGAAGAAGGAGCTGCTCGAGGACAAGAATCGGAGGAAGGATGAGGAGAGGGAGGGGAAGGGTTCGGGGAGGAAGAAAGTGAAGGAGGACGAGAAGCCTGTCTCACGGACCAGGAGGGCGAAGAAGGAAGCTGTTAGAGTTGAGGAATAGGCCAAAGTTGATAAAAAGCCTGCAGGTTCATAGCAAGTCCAAAACTCAAAAAGCGCCAATAAACAAAAGCGAAGCTCAGCAAAAGTCCAAAACGATGACCTCTCCTAAAAGCAAAGAAAAATCCCCGACAAAAAATAGCCCTCCCCCAAAAAGTAATCCCTTCGCTAATCTGCGAAATAAGCCGCGAAAACTGATTTGAATGAAGGAAGTGATAAGAAATAGCACGTAAAAATGATCCAATTCAAAGGAAAGATCCCAATAGACGAGCACTGCCCTCAAAAGAACACAAACCACCATATACTGGAGCAGGATGGTAAGATCTACAGTGCAACTTTGAATCAAACCTCAGTCACCAACAACAATAATAAGTTCTATATCCTGCAGGTTATTCAGAGTGATAGTGATCACAACAAGTGCTACTTTTATACCAGGTGGGGCAGGGTTGGGGTCCCAGGGCAGAATAGTTGTCTCGGGCCCTACCCCATCAACGTTGCCATCAGGGAGTTCAACTCCAAGTTTCATGAAAAGCAGAATAAGCGAGGCTATAGAGAAATCGAGCTAAACTACTAAGAGGAGTAGGAAAAGAAGGAGGAAGATACAAATGGAAACAAAGAGGGTAGTAAGAAGGAGAGTGACTTCGAGAAGAGCAAGCTGCCGACACAAGTGAAGAGCCTCATCCAGCTCATCTTCGACCTGGGCATGATGAAGCAGCAGATGATGCAGATTGGGTTCAACGCCAAGAAGATGCCCCTCGGCAAACTCTCCAAGGAACATATACTCAAAGGCTACAAGATCCTCCAAGAGCTGCTAGAAGTCATCACTGGCAAACTCAACAAAAATAGGATTACTTAGCTCTCGAGTGACTTCTACAGCACTATTCCCCACGACTTCGGCTTCAAACACATGTCCAACTTCAACCTCGACACCGAGCAGAAGGTCAAGCAAAAGATAGAGATGGTGTAATCCCTGGCCGAAATCAGAATAGCAACTGCTTTGATTAATAACTCGACGGGCATTGACAACCAGTTCGACTCAAACTATAAGAAGCTCAAGAGAGATATGAATCCTATCGCCAAGGATACAGACTAGTATGATATCATTCATCGGTATCTGCAGACTACGCATGCTGATACTCACACTTCCTATTCGCTTGAACTTGTCGATTTGTTTGCACTGAGTAGTGAAGAAGAAAATATACGTTTTACCAAGCATATACACAATAAGACCTTACTCTGGCATGGAAGTAGATTGACCAATTTCGTGGGTATTCTGAGTCAAGGGTTGAGAATAGCGCCTCCTGAGGCGCCAGTCACAGGTTATATGTTTGGTAAGGGTGTATACTTCGCAGACATGTCATCGAAATCAGCCAACTACTGCTTTACTTCCAGAGAGAACAGTACGGGCATTCTGTTGCTTTGCGAAGTGGCATTGGGAGACATGAACGAGAAGATGCATGCCGACTTCTATGCCAGTAACCTCCCTCCAGGCAAGCATTCCACCAAGGGAATGGGTAGATCTGCCCCAGATCCATAAAAGGCAGAGAAGTTATAGGACGGAGTGATAGTTCCCATGGGTCCTGGAGTGCCGACCAACCTCGGATGTTCCCTCCTCTATAACGAATTCATCGTATATGACGTTGCTCAAATCAAAGTCCGCTATCTTTTACGAACAAAGTTTAACTATAAAATGCAGTGATAATTCTTTAATTTTGTCAAAATAAACAAATAATTCATTAACAATCTTTTTTATCACCTTTCCTAGTGTTTTTCTTGCTTTACTAAATCAAATATGGCTTACTTATGGATAAGGGCTATACGTAACGAAGGCTAACTCATCCTTGAGGTACCTGATATATCCTCTCTTCTTCCTCTTCGTGTCTTACCTGCTCCACGATTTCAGCTCGATGTTGTCCGCGTCTCTTCTCGAGCTGAGCTTGAGAAGCTTTCCTAGGGATTTATTAGATTTTTTTTATTTGTTTATCACTTCATTGTTCTAACTTAGTATTCCACAAATTTGTTCGGATTTGACTGGCTAATAATCCTGGTGAATGGCTTTGAATCTATCCTTCTTCAAGGCAATGGGATTATAAGCTTTCTTTGACCTGCTTTTGGTCAACTATTCCCGCATTTCGTTGTCATTGAGCTTTACTATTTCCTTCATTACTGCCTCTTCCTTGAATCTCTCCTCTGCTGGGAAAAAGGCCACTCTTCTACTCTTCTTTCCGAGTTCATCACTCGGGTTATACTGCCCAGGACCTGGGGATTTCTTTTATTCAAATTTTGAGCTATGAGAGGGAGAGCATTTTTTTCTAAAAGGGGATTTCTTCTATTTGCAGTTTAGGTCTAAATCTCTCTTTTCCCTGATCATCTATAGAAGAGTGTAGCCTTTTTATGTGGGCTATGTCTTCTCTCTGAACCTGACTTCAGTGGAGCCGAAAAATTGGAATTTTTCCTTTTTGGAAGTAGTGTTAAAGGTAGTATTGATTTCATAATGTCCTGGCCCAAGCAATTTATGAGAATTTTAATTGGGTATTGGCTTGGAGTGATAGAGGTGGTCATACCTGGGTCTCTTGCTAATCATTTGGCTTTTGCTGTGCTGTGCTAGATTCCTCTCAACCTGTATGATCTGTGAGGTCTGATGATATAATCTCCTCTTTTAGTCAGCATTGTGATAGTTTTATATGATTTGGCGATTGAATATTTTGGACTATCCCTAAAGCGTCTCAACATAGTTTTTCCTTGATTATTTTTATATCTGAAGTTGCTACTCAGTCTTTTAAATATTCTTCAATTCGCCCTCCACGATCGAGTATCCATACTTATTGACCTTGTAAGGAATGGACGGACAGGTGTGGTTGAGTTCCACTATATTTTCTTTCTCTAATTGCTATTTTGGTGATCTTTTTTGTGTGTTTCCCTGCTGATTGAAGAGGCTGCGTTTAGAGGGGGAGTTACTTGTATGAGGCTGGACCTGGGGAGTGATTGTGGGTCTTTTGAAAGCGATTTAGGGATGACTTGAAGATAGACATTTGTTCATTTTTCTTGCGGCTCTAAAGAAGAAAGTGGCTGATTCTCTCGTCAAAGGGGGACTTCTTGTGTTAGAAGCACGAAGGAAGGTTGTATGTGCCTAAATGAGAGAGTTTGTACCGATTGGAGGGGAGCTCGTGCGGTTGAAATCAGTGGTAAAACGATTACTTTTGATCAAAAAAGGGACATAATTGTGCTGTCCCTGCTGCTCGCTGGCAAAGGATTGGCTGAAATGGGTCTGAGCGTATTGACTATGGGTGGATGAGGGGTGTATATTTTGTTAATGCATGGAATACAGAAAAATAATGAATTCTATAATGAAGTCCTATCAAACAGATAATTATAAATCAAATTAGCAATTGTCGAGATGCACTGTCAATAAACAAGCCAATGATAGTTTAGTAAACTCTTTTTGAAATCTTTTTAATATAATATTCATTCATGGACAAATCCTAAACCAACAAAGCCAAGCTTATCAAACTGCAAAATTTACTAGCCTCGGAAACAATAGCAGAGATAACAGTCACCTACATCAAGGATTTGCTTGCCTACTTCGCCAGTGCAGATTTGAGCGAGGATCATGCATCTAAAAATTAAGTCTATGAGGAGTTGAGGGATACAGTAAAGGCGATATTTGGCTATCTTTAGAGGGTGAAGGCCCCATCCACCTAACTGGCCCACTCTATTGAGAACCTTATCAAGGACCTCCTCATCGCCATCTCCAATTTCTGCTCGGCCTTCTACTGCCAATACCGCCCTCTTGGATGCGGAGATATGATTCGAGATTTCCTCTCATCGGAGTGCCGACTCTTCGTGGTGGAGATCGCCTGCGCGGCTCCTTCCTAAGAGCGAGTAGGATACAAATACGAAGATTATATTTGGTCGTGGGCACGAGAGTGCAGCTACAAAACAGTCTTCTTCAGTAAATGCATCGAAACCATCATGGGCAACCTTGCGCACTTCGAGTCCAAGTTCGAATAGACCAAACTTGCTGTCATTGGGCAGTACCTCCGCCTTCTGTACTATATGGACGACTATCTCATCAAGGACAAAATCGAAAATTTATGCATGAGCCATGTTTTATCCTTGGAGAATCTCTTTAAGTCCCCTTCCAAGGAAATCATGAAAGAAGCGACCAAGGAGTCCCTTTAGGAGATAATCGACTTCAGTATTAAACTCCTGCGGAGTGTGAAGAACGAGTAATTGAAGCGAAAGGTGAATTTGTTGGGGGTAAGTTTGGGGATGAGCATGATAAAGATGCCGTCGATTGAGAAGAAGATAGTGGGGAGTAAGATAATAAATAAATTTTCATATGAGATGCTTTACAAGAACAATTTCCATCTCACTGAGCAGTACTACAGCGAGTGGCTTATCGAGAAGGGCTTCTTTGAGGCTGTCTTCGAGGACCACTGCCAGACTAGTATCGTCAAACTCAGCGATGATACATTCAAGATACTTATGAAGAGGGGATGCATCAGCAAGCCAAAATTTCAGAAATTCTTCTAAATTCTCGAAAAAGCTGACAACGAACTGCGCAAGGCCTTGTTTAGACTAATCGATCCTTTCCGAGTGGACTATTACCATATCTAAACAATAAACTAGATCTTCAAAGTGATTCGTAATTTGGATTTCTACGACGATGAGTTTTTTTACTTCTATGAAAGCATCTCAAGGTATGCGACTCAGGGCCAGCTCATAACTATGATTAGCACAGTGGAGGAAATACTGAATGTTTACTATAGCAAGTTTAGCACGTATCTCACCAGGAGAAGGGCAGTGGAGTGTTATGCCTACATTTTTGAGAAACTTATCATCTACAAAGATATGAGTGATCGGATCAGCTCCTATAAGAAGGTGGCCGAGCACTTCCTTGAAAGTCCGTCCTAGAGTAAACTCATCATGATGAAAACTTTGTTCAACAACCTCAGTGAGTCCAAATTGACCGCATATTATCAGGAAAAACTGGCCACGGAAGTGGTCGACGAAATGTAGTTTTTGAGTAGGAGTCTAGTTCACGCAAATAATATTCACTTTAGGGAGGATTTGGTGTACTTCATCAGGGCAATTCTCAACAAATATAAAGAAAACTCTTATCGGAAGGGCTTTAGCAAGGAAACGCTGCTAAAGGCAGTGGAATGTCCAGACATCTTCGAGGAAATGCTCAAAATATCCAAAAGCACAGAAATAAAGGGCCTGCTATAGAGTTTATCAGATCTCACCAAAGTGAAGGACTTTTCCTTTTCCTGCATACGATGGGCCTTCATCCACCTCAACTAGAAATGCCTTAAGCCAATAAAGAAAGGATACGCAGATGTTGTATACGCCTATGCAACCATTGAAAACATAGAGTCGTTTGCTGGGATTGATATTCTAACCTATCTCATTTTCAACTCTCCCAAAGAAAACGTGAGAAAAGGATCAGCGGAATTGTTGGCGGAAATTGCCACGAACTTTACCACAGAGTTCCGGTAGGAGGGAGAAAAGCACCTTGTTTAGTTTATGAAAAAAATGTTTCAGATTATCTCCCATAAGATTAGTGAGTACCACTAAGGGAGGGAGGACATAATTGCAGTAAAAGGCGCTCTCTAACTTTTCGAGTTTCTATTGTTGAGTACTGAGTACTTTGGAGTGGGATCTCTCAAAGCGCATAACTCTCAGATTCCTACTTCATCAGTATGGCTCAAAATATTCAATAACTGCCTTCAAAACGACGACACTCAAAAGATATTCTAAAAGAAATTCCCCTCCAACAAAACCCTCTTTGAAGTTATTCTCGAGGTTTCCAATGTTTTCAAAATGGGGCCACTCGACATTGGCCTGGAGTTTCCTAATTTCGACATCATCAAGTACCATGGACTGACTTTGTAGTAGCTGAAGCTCAATGGCAATGAACTGAATGCAGTAAAGCTTCCTCAAAGCAGGTGCAAAATCGAGCCATTGATGAGGAACAACTAGTTGAGTGAGAAGGCAAAGGTTGTCTTTACTGAGATATTCAATCGTTATGCTGTTAACAAGTACTTGGGGCATAAGGAATGTGCAGACTATATTGGAGGGGTTACTCTTGCCTTTTGCTCAATACATGACAGTAGGATTAGTGATTTATTCTATCGATACGATCTCGATAAGGATGAGAGGATTAGTATTGAAGACTTCCTGAGATTTTATAAGGATTGTGTCTAAGATCCATACAAACTGGAAAACGTTGAGAAGAATCTCTATAATTTGCACTATAGAAGTGATTTGCAGCCCTACAATGCAGAAATACAATACAATGAGTAAGTCCTGTTTAGATACCATGTGTGGCAAAACAAATAAATCTACGAGCACCTCTTCAAACTATCCAACAATGATGACTTCTCCCTCTCACTCCTCGCGCAAAACATCATACTAAGACTACCCACCTACGATAAGATCATTTCTTCTCTTGGGAATACCTTTGATCTCAAGGGTAAAAACAGCTTTGAGATTTAGTATATGCTTACTGCCCTGCAAACACATCTTAGCACGCATCAAGGGATGGCAAAAGAACTTATCGAAAAAGGCAACCATATTTCAATATTTGAGTATTTGTCCATATTGGCACACAAGTAAGTGCGAGGCCAGAATGATAGGAACTGCTTGATCATATGTCTGCATGTACTAAGGACACTACTTGGCAGCTTTAGTCTCAGGGAAATCAACATCAAAAAGCCTTAGCTTGCCTTTGAACTACCCAAGACCAACGTTTTCATCAATATTATAAGGGACAGCATCAAGAATAATGACTCAACTCTACTATAGCCTGCATTCGCATTACAGTTAACCCAGGATGAACTTCCTAGTTCCCTCTTGGAGGAATCAGCATTCAGCAAGGATAAGGATACTCGAGTCCTTACATGCAATTTCCTTTATCTTTGGATTCTCAGTTAAAAAGGCAAGGAGCTGAACCTATTCAAGATCGATATAAGCCCAGTTAACAACGAGTAATGGTTTGGCCTCCTGACCTTTATTACCCATTTCGATATAGTGATAGACTATCACTAAATCTTCAGTGATAAGATCAAAGTTATCAAAAGTAACAGTGAAAGTCTTGATGGAGTGAGGATCAATCCAATCATCCTTGGAAGTTTAAAGCTTATCAAGTAGATCTACAGCAAACTAACCAAGCAATAGAAGGAATAGCTGAACGAAGCCTTGAGTAACTTACTTCCCAATTTATTGTCTAACTAAAATCGCTCCTTAGTGTATGAGCTCAAAGGCGAGCATCCCTAGGCTTTACTGTTGGATCTATAGAGGATAGTGGATATAAAGATGAGTAAGGAGGTTCAGGCCCGAAACCGTTTCGTGGGCATTAGGAACTTAGGATGTATTTGCTATATGAACTCTATCCTCCAACAATTTTATATGATAAAGAAGTTCTATAGTCTGGTTATGTCCTTGCAGCCCAACAAAGAGGAGAGCGTTATTAACAACATTACATTTGTTGATGATTTTCTCGCTCAACTCCAGCAAATGTACATCAATTTTGAGTGGAGTCAAAGACAATATTACGATCCCACCACATTTTGCTTGGCCATTAAAGACCCTCAAGGGAAGCCCATAAATACGAACATACAAGAAGACGCACATGAATTTTTGAACTCAGCCTTTGACAAAATCTAAGGATATGCGAAGAAGGAGGAAAGAATAGGGGAGTTGTAGAGATTATTCGGAGGTAAGACAGTGACTGAGATTATCTGCCAAACCTGCAAGAACAAGAACGAAGTCTTGTAGAATTATTACTATCTTTCTGTGTAAGTGAAGGGCATGAAATCCCTGAAGGAAAGTTTCGACAAGTTGATCCAGGTTGAGTAGATCTCTGACTATTTTTGTTCGGACTGCGACAAGAGAGTTGAAAAGATAACAAAGCAGATATTCATCAAGGAGTCTCCTGAAATACTGATTGTCAACCTGCAAAGAATAATCTTTGACCTCTAAACCTTCATGAAGGTCAAAGTGCACACCAAGCTCCAGTTCGATCAAACCCTCGATCTCCACAGCTACTTCAGCTCAAGTACCCAGCCAGCCTTGTATAAGCTCAAAGGAGTAGTGATCCATGCAGGGACATCAGAGGGCGGACACTATTACTCGCTCATCAAGCATGAGGAAAAGTGGTATAAATTCAACGATCAATCAGTTACACTATTTAACGAGGCAGACATTGGCAGGTAGGCTTTCGGAGGGGATGAAGTGACTGACCATTGGGGTGAGCACAGTTCCAGCACCAATGCATATATCCTGTTTTATGAGAAGGCAAAGGAAAGCGAGGAAGAGCCAGTAATAAGTAAATCAACAGTCAGTGAGGACCTCATCCAAAAGGTTGTACAGTAAAACAATTAATTTTCAAAGCAACTACAATTCTATCAGCCTTCATTCTTTACTTCGCTTAGCCAACTCGTTAACAAGTACACTCGTCCTTTCCTTCCTTAGAACAAAAGCTTCGCATAAAGACTGTGTTAGATTCATTTCAAAATCGTGGAGCATCTTTCAATAAACTCAGACATAAAAACTCAGATTATCTGTTAGATGAGAGATAACTTACTGTACTTGCTGACCATAATTCCATAGAAATCACTGAAATTCATCGAAGAGTTTAACCCAGTCAGTTTCAAGGAAATAATCTGCAACAATAACGACGTGAATATTCGTGAGATATACGTGAAGGTACTCGCCAAATCACTATTATATTCATTTTAGTTGTAAGGCCAAACCTATTAACAAGGCGAGTAAATCTTCTCAATTTTGATCCAGTGGCTCTAAGACGAACTCTTTTTGAAAAACCTTCATAAGTCATACCAATATTTTGATTTACTCAAAGAACTCATTGTTGGCAATGAAAAGATGAGGGATAAAATCATAAGCAAGGATTATTTGGCCTTATTTTTGGATTTACTCTTAGGTAAGTAGAGCATTCTCTTCCCCAAAGACAAGAAGAGGATGGATTTCCATAGTTCTGAAGCAATTCCTGTCATCTCCATCATTCAAATCCTTATAAAATAGAAAAATGCAAAGAGTTAAGGACTTTCTTTAGAGAATATGAGCGAAAACTAGAAGAAAATTTTGAATGAAGGCAATTTCTATCGACTAATGATGAAGAATAAGTTAGATATTCAGTTACTTGCGCCCATTATAGGCTTTATGGCATGCAATAATGAGAAGTTTTCTAAAATGATTGCGGAAGTATTGCTAAAGGGCATGAATAGCAACGATGAAATCTAAGACAAAACTATTGTATTTGCTGTAAATGTGCTATAATGTAGAATATTCGAGCGTTTTTGATGATTGAAGATGAGCTAAAAGAGGAGAGAATTAAATGGGTGTTGGGTATTCCTCAACTGGAAAGCATTAGTTTCAGCAAACCTTAATTTGGGCTCATGACAAGCTCTTAGTCCTTAGTCTACACTTATGTCAGCAGTCTCTTCTATATAAAGGATGAAAAATACCAACCCTTCTTATTTACCCTCTTCTAAAAAAGAAAATTCTTCAACTCCTTCTCTGCCTTCGGTACAATCGCCCTCCTCGAACTCTCAATTGAGCTCACCCACGTCCGTAACTACATCCTTACACTTCCCGCCCCAAGTACCCCACTCCTAACCCAGCTTACATCCAAAGATGCTACTTCGACTGGATAAACAACTTCATCTTCCGAGTGAAGCACGAATAACACTATGGTCTGCCAATGGATAAAAAGCAGCTGGCAGAAAAACTGACAACACTGATGTAATAGCTCAAGAACAAAATGGTTGATAGCCCTCTTTACCTAAGTTTGCCAGTAAATAAGTGGATTATTGGTAAAAATGCACAGTTGACCTATCAATAAGAATATGTTTCAAGCGATATAAGGATCAATCTTATAGTGCATTCGACATATGTCCTTTAAAATAAACCTTTCGGAAATGGGAATTAGTCTTTGCCTGATGATTAGTTTTCATTTGCCAATACCAAGGAACCTGTCACTGCTAGATATTTCTTAAAGGGGGCTGAGTAAACCTTCGAGCATGTCGAAGTCGAAAAGGGACTCACCGTCCTCACCTTTGAGATCAAGAACGAGCTCGCAGTCGCAATAAAGTTTAAAATCCCAGGATTCACTCATACTGTGCACTTCAAGGCTGGCTCCCATACCATCAATACTCCATATCACCACGAAGCATTAACCAATCTCATCGATATTTAGTTCGCACACAAAGAGTTTGTCGAGGTCAAATAGTAAGAAAACAAGGAAATGAACGTTGAGTTCTCGATTCCGCCCGTCTCCACTGGAGTACCAGCATCGGCCACTCCCATCTTTACCGATTTCTACATGTAAATAGAATGCAAGGCGTGCACATACCTGAACTGCGGACGATAGAGATGCTAAGTCTGTGACAGTGATCTCCTCGCTTGATTTATCACTCAATCTATATATGCAAAGCTTTTATTATAATTTCATGCATAGATTATAATCAAATGTAGTTCCTTTTGTCAGCAAAGTAAAGCTTGGGGACGATGTGCATGGCCATAAGTTCCTGGAGGAGCTGCTTTGCTGCGTAGGGGATGTTGACTTGGTATATCTTTGTTGCCTTTGTTAGACAATTATTACCTTCTTGCAGTAAGTACACTCGTAAGTGTTCTTTGTAATGTTGGCAACTGCCATCAGGCCACATCGAGAACAGACGTGGATCCTGAACTGGTCCGACACCAGGAAGAGTCTTTCTCTCAGGAAGTCACTAACACCGTGAGAAATAATACAGTCTCGCTCCATCTAACCGAAACGCAATCCTCCAGCTCGGCTTCTTCCGTGAGTGGGCTGCCTCGTCAAGGCAACCACGGGTCCTCGAGCTCGAGCGTACATCTTATCATCGACCAAATGTCTTAGTCTTTGATAGTAGATTGGACCAATGAAGATGAGATTTTAAAGCCTTTTTCCTGAGTAAGGGTTAAACATGAGTTAGTTTCCGTATTTTTGATATCCGATGGCATGCACTTCCTTTGCTTTGTTTTCCATGTTGAAAGGCCTGAAAGGAGTGGAGTCTTCAGAGAATCGTCCTTTGATGGCTGCCAACTTGGCAATAAGGCACTCGATGCAGTGGCCAATGGTCATACGAGAGGGGATGCAGTGAGGATTGACTATCATGTCTGGAACTATTCCTTCAATGGTAAAGGGTAGGTCTTCTTGACGATAGGTCATGCCGCACGTTCCTTTCTGACCATGCCTTGAAGCAAATTTATCCCCGATCTGAGGAATCCTTACACTTCGAATTCGCACCTTTGCAAATTTATTGCCCGTTGAGTTCTAGGAAACAATCACCAGGTCAACCACTCCCCTCTCTGCCCGCCTCGACCGCAAAGAAGCGTCTTTGAATTTGCCCCTTGCCTCCATAGTGGTCCTCTCTTTATTATCGGAAGGAGTGAGTATTTTTCCAATGAGCACTTCCTAATCTTCGATTGTTTGGCCTGGAGGAATGATCCCGTCACTGTCAAGTTTATAGACAGCTTACTGGAATATCTAGACCTCCTTACTGTCAGGCTTGCAGATTTTACTCATTGAGCTGTTAGTTGAAGTCACGTTCTCCTCGGTCTTGTACGTACGGTAAAAGGCAGATCGATAGAATCCTCGCTCAATTGCAGATTGGTTGAGGATTATGCTGTCTTCTTGGTTGTATCCTGTGAAGCAAGCCATGGCCACAATCGGATTGGCTCCAATGGGCATTTCGAAGACTGAGATATACTTGGTTGGCTTGGTGGACACTAATGGTCTTTGGGGATAATAAAGTAGATGAGATAAAGTTTACATACGGATTTGGTTATTTAAGCTGTTCATTCCCATGGCCTGCTTAGACATGGCGCTTTGAAGCGTATTTTTGGTGGCTTGGTTGTGATTAGGGAAGGGGATGACTGAGGCAGCAACACCAAAGAGCATAGAGGGATGTATTTCGCAATGGGTATACTTCAAGCTGCTACTTTAGAGATAGGAGATATCCATGGCGATGAGTGCGCTTTCTTCCTCCTCGACATCCAAGTATTCAATGAAGCCATTCAGCCTGAGTGTATCGATTTTCATGTCCTAGGTGATGTTTCGAGCCTTGATTTTCAGGCGGTTGTTCTAGACAGTGAAGAGAGGACGCATGCATCGCCCTGAATCTGTGTAGATCTTGATTTATTTTTGAACAATGTCCCTCACTATTGAGACCTCGTCAGGAATTCCTGCATTTTTGCGTGAACTCTTAAGGGTGTTGATGAGGCGGGGAACTTATTTCTCAACTATGAAGGCTACCCACTCTCCGTTTATCATCACCTTTGCTTTTTTGTCAAAGTCATCATCGTTCACATTCAAATCGAAGATCTCGCATTTCAAATTTTTGAGAATTTCTATTAGATCATCTCTAACCCCTTCACTCACGCCCATGGTAACCTTCGCCATCAAGGCGAAATTCTTGACAATACCGATCTTTTGACCCTCAGGCGTTTCAGAGGGACAGATCAAGCCAAAGTGAGTGTTGTGCAGTAGCCTAGGCTTTGCTGATTTCGAACTTGATTGGATAGGAGCCACCACTCTTCTAAGATGGGAAAGAGTAGCAAAGAAACTTGTATCTCTCTTCAAGACTTGGGCAACTCCTGACCTGATGACCTCGCCAGTCATTGATTTTCCCCAGTTTCCTGTAGCAAGGGCATTTCTCAGAGTGGTTGTAATGGGGCGAGGATCAAACACGAGCTCAATATTTTTCTAAAGCTCAAATTTGCCCGAGTGAAGCTTTCTTCGAATAATTTTCTTGGCGTTTTATACATAGGTATTTTTGAACTGCTCCTTGAAAAGATTGGCCATCAGCACTCCAGTCATGTCCAGTCTTTTCTTTCCATAATGATCTCTATCGTCCTCGTCAGTCTTTCCAAGAAAGGCATAAAGCAGTCTTCGCGCCATGTATCCAATAAAGTAAGCCTTCCTGCCGAAGCTGTCAAGATCAGTCCCGACATGCGGGATAACCTTTTCCATGAGGACATTTCTTGCATATTCTATTTGAGTATCAACATCAGACACTCCTCGGATCTTATCTATGAATCTCCCAAGGAACGTCAAACACTCACGCTACTTATAGAGTGTAATTTGTTCTATAGAGTACCTAAGGATTTAGATCATTCCCTTCTTATCATTAAGCTCATCACCAAAAAGCTAGGTAATATTCTTCTCGATGATGCACTGGAAAATTTGGATGTCTGTCTGCATTCCCAGGCAGCGTAGGACTATGCCGATAGGTATGTCCTTGGACACTGTCTTAATTCTACAGCAGATCCTGGGGTGCCCTTTCTCATACTTGACAACAAGTTTGAAGACAGCAGGCAGGGCTCCGATTCCTTTGGGGATGGATCTGATCTCAGTAACCCAAGGCTCACTCTCCATTTTGGTCTTGAAAGTATAGACAAAGTTATACGCCATTCTCTCTTGCCCAACAACAACCTTCTCTGAGCCTCTGACTATGAAGTACCCGCCTTGGTCATGAGGACACTCCCCCATCCTAACCCTTTCATCCTCTTGGCACTCGGTGAGGCGGCACCAGGTGGACTTGACCATGACTGGAAGTTCAGCCATTGGTATTTTGTTAATATTTTTTTCCCAAATAAGGGTTTCGGTATTGTTTTCTGGATCTATTTTGATCCTGCTGTATGCGAGATCAAGCTTGACTTCGCACTCGTAGTTGAGGTCCCTGAGTCTGCACATCATGGGGGTGACCCTCAGTATAGATTTGTCCGAATTCTTGTGGTTGGTGGCTGCCTTGTATATTTTTTTGGCGAACTTGAACTCCCAACGCTCCTCATCGTTCAGATCCTCACCCACTCGGAACTGTGTCTTGACAGGGATTGAGAATTTACCGTACTAATTCACCACCTGCTCCACGTCAAAGGTGAATTTATTGTAGGAGTCAATCTGCTGCTTGACCAGTCCGTTCTCTCGGAAGTAGCAGTCGAGCACCTGCCATAGGTGGTGCTATTCAACCTATCCACTTCTCATGAACTTTATAAATATTATTCAAATCATCAACACCAAACATATCTCTTTTTATATATCCACCACCAAATCAATACGCATTTCACTATCAACACCACCACTTCAACACTCATTTACCCCCAACTCCAATACCAAACTTAACCCTAACTCCAACCCCAAATGTACCATACCAACCCCAACCCCAACTCCAGCTTACCTTGATTTTCTGTCGCAGATGATATTTGATTGTTATATGGATGTGATTAGATATTGATAAGTATTCGTTATATTTTGAAGAATGAAGAGTAAGAGTATTTCGTTTGCTGAGGTTCTTAAAAGAAATGCCAAGTCCCCCAAAATAAATCTTGACAGAATGAACTTCAAGCTGGCCGAATTGGTACAACAGTTTGATGCCAATCCTGGGGAAGATTACACTCTCTATCTCGGACAAGTTGGCTTGAGTCATCGAAGTAAACCTTCGCCCTTCCAAATGGGACTTTCGAGGAACCAAGCTGAGAATCAAGAAGAAATGTTTGATTCTTGGATCCAACGGCAATCTGCTTTAGGGTCTAATAAAGAAAATATCAGAAATCAATCAAAGGTAGTGAACTAAGAGCCAAAAAGATTTGACAACTGCAATAAAATCCAAGGATCCTCGCAGTTCAAAGCCCGTAATAATGGGAACAATCTTAATGTTTACACATCTAAGGGGCAAAGACAGAAGACATTAGAATAATCTCAAGGCAATTTTAACCAGCTCAACATACAAATGATCAAGAGTAATCACTATGAGCAAGAGCAACAAATCAATAAAATCAAATCTCCAAGAGCTTAACCTCAAACACAATAAAATTTGATGCCCTCTCAAATCAGAAACCCCTTTTTAGAAGTAGAAACTACTAAAAAAGAAGAAAAAACCATCAAAGAGATCTCATTTCCAAATGAATCAATGTCCTAAAGTAACCACTCAAAGCCAAAGGGGATGATTGAGTAGTCAATCAGTGATATTGTTAGTAAGTATAAGGATGAGTCGGATGATGAGGAAAAAGAGGAAGAGATGCTTCTGGCGCAGTCCAACGATAAACAAGAGGAAATAAAGTACAATTAAATGCGTAAAAAAACATAATAAGCTGATTAACTCCTTAAGAAGAGATTGGAAAACGCTAAGAATATATTAGGCAACTATTTTTAGAAAATTAAGAAAGGAAAATAGTCAGAAAATGAAGTTAAAGAACGAACGTAAAGGCAAAGAGAAGAAGGGGATTCAAGTCACTTGGTTGGGTATAGCTTTTCAACAAGCTACTTACCTGAGCCTGTAGCAAATCATCAGAACGAAGCACGCATATAACAGATAGTTGCATAGGTTAAGGAGTAGTCATAAGATAGTGATTCTAGCTTCAAAAGAAAATATCTCAATCTGACCTCCTTTGAAGCTCCATCCAACCACTAGGCAAGTAATCACATTTAATCAGTTAAATTTTCGGCCCAAAGAAGTGTATAGATTGATCAGGTTTAGGGATTTCCATATGGTTCATATGCCCAATCAAAAGCATCGTTAAATGAAAGGAATCCTCTATAATAATACAAGTAATAATATAAAAATTTGCCCCTATTGAAAGAGTAACAACAAAGCAAGGAGATTGTCCAAGCAGAATAAACTAATGGAAAGGTTAGAAGTAAGAGAAAAATTTCACTAATAAGCAGTAAATCAAATAAACGAAGTCCAACTTCTATCAAATAGAAATAGAACTAAGCGCCAACAACCACTGATTTTACTGTTATCTAAAAGGCCAATCCCAAGCCTGAAGCACTCAGCATTCACAGCTCTAAATAGATGGGATTCAAGGTTGAGGTGGCTAAGAGAGATACATTGGAGCCAACCAAACCATTAATTTCTCCACCTTACGCAACAGCAACCCACAACAACCTCTCAGAAATTACTACCAATTACTATAGTACATATACTACTAAGCCCACCACAACACCTTATTACGTACCTTCATCATAAAATCATCGCGATACAATCAGCTCCAACCCATATAAGGCCTAATAGATTCCTTTGAAGATATAAAATCCTTACACCTTTGACTACACTAAGAAATAAACCAAGAAAGAGCCTACTTATGCTCTTCCCACTGAATCAAAGAAGTACAGTTGCTTTATTTCCGATAATGAGGCAAAGAAAACCTATTTTTCAAAGTTAGACATAAAGGAAAGCATTACTATGTAAGACAATAAGTCCAAGAATGAGCCGACCTATTCCTATAAGAGTAGTGCCAATATTATGCCTGCCTACAGCAATAATCTGAAAGAATACAAGACAGGATTTATCCCTGTGGAAAGAAAAGAAGTATATTGTCTCGACCAATCATTGAAAAAGTCAATCAATCTTTCGCAAAGTGGGGAGTTTACCTTTGATTTATGAAATGCATATATCTATCAACAATTGAGAAGACATATAAATGAATATAACAAAGCTGATATAAGCAGTACTATGCCTTACCTTTTTTCCCCAAAATATAACAATAATTCCTTAGTATTTACTCTTTCCCTTTTGGCTATAATAAAATATAGTATTAATATGTTCCGTAATAACACAAACATTATAGGCTTTCTTCAAAGGAAATCCTTTTTTAACAAAACTCCTTCACCATCCCCTTCCCCCAACTCCCGATTCACAGCCAATAATTTTACGCTGCCTAGTAATCAAACCCCTCCAAAGCCAGTCAAAAACGATAGTATTAGCAAGCAACAATTCCAAAGCATCCCAGTCAATAGAAATTTAGCCGCCTAATTCAGTAGCAAAACTTTCCTATAGCTAAGCAGGCAAGAGCGTCGAAAGCCTGAGCCATAGATGGAAAGAAGAGAGTCGATCCAATAAGTGGGGGTGGTGGAGCAAAGAAGAGGTCGTAACCCTCGAACATTCTAATCATCAAGAGTGTAGGTGAAGATGTGTATCTAATAGTTATCAAGCAAGATTGTATTTGAGCTAAGGCAACTGTAAGCCACAATCACGTAATTAACAGTTTCCTTGTAAAGTATTTTTTATAAGAAGCTGAACGAACTCAAAAAAGAAATCTTCTAATCCATCGAAGATGTCTTTGTGCAGGCAAGAAATAATCTTAATAATTTTGTCACTGCAAACAACTAGAAACACTTGAAAAAACTTATCCAGTCCAAGCATCACCTCACTTAATACGACAAAAAAGTCAAGGATTTGAAAGCCAATATTGACGGTAATTGGAGAAAAGTGGCAGGAGAAATGTTCGTGAATAATTTAGATGAGAAGATAGAGACGCAAATATAATAAAGTGAATAGTTAAGAAAAAGCAAGGAGTAAAATATTGGCCAAAGCAATGTTATAAGTGAATAGTCAGCCATTTGGTAATCCCTTCAAAAGAATATCCACGCCCTCATTAAGAGAAGATGTAAGTGAGGTGAATCAACCAATTTGTGATTTCTTTCAATAAACATCATTAAGTCACTAGACATTTAAGTGAGTCCTCCCTTTATATTATTGTATTTTGTAATGAGAGCATAGGCTATAAATATATTCGTTTGT
>JACCDV010290823.1_pt1 | contig 18590 bp, 18 predicted proteins | sample 7446131 | NCBI WGS metagenome assembly JACCDV01 (sample SAMN15323448, study PRJNA562643) | freshwater metagenome | isolation source: river surface water | place: USA:Blue River Watershed | collected 2017-08-17 | reverse complement strand
AATATGTTCATAAGAATTGTAAAAATGCGTTTTCACGAAGATAAAATCGAAGCTTTTTTAAATAATTTTGAAGAAGTGAAACACCACATACGAAACTTCGAAGGAAACCGTTTCTTAGAATTGTATCAAGACAAAAACGACAAACGTATTTTCTTTACTTATAGTTATTGGGAAAACGAAGAAGCGCTTGAAAATTATAGAAAATCAGCTTTGTTTGATGGTGTTTGGACGTATACCAAAACTCTATTTAACGACAAACCTGAAGCGTGGAGCGTGGATAGATTAGTAACTTTAGAATAATCTTTTAAACTCTTAAACGTTTAAACTTATAAACAAGAAAAAAATAAATGAAAGCATTATTATTACGAGAAATAAAATCCTTTTTTGGTTCGCCGATTGGATATTTAGTCATCGGGATTTTTCTTTTACTCAACGGATTATTTCTTTGGGTTTTTGAAGGCGAATTCAACATTTTAAACTCGGGTTTTGCCGATATGAGTCCGTTTTTCAAATTGGCACCATGGATTTTAATTTTCTTAATTCCTGCCGTAACCATGCGCAGTTTTTCGGATGAGAAAAAACAAGGAACGATTGAGTTGTTGTTTACCAAACCGCTTTCTAATTGGGACATTGTAAACGGAAAATTCTTAGGCGCATTGGTTTTAATTGTATTAGCAATTGTTCCTACTATAATATATGTTTTGACGATTTCGCATTTTGGGAATCCACAAGGCAATATTGATATGGGAAGTACTTTAGGTTCGTATTTCGGATTGTTGTTCTTGATCGCGGCTTATACGGCGATTGGAATTTTTGCTTCTACTTTATCAGACAATCAAATTGTGGCTTTCATTATTGCAGTGTTTTGTTGTTTCTTTTTCTATTTCGGATTTGATGGCATTGCGTCTTTCCTTGGAAATTATAGTTCGATGTTTGCGGCTTTAGGAATGGATTATCACTTTAAAAGTATGAGTCGCGGTGTGTTAGATACACGTGATATTGTGTATTTTGTGAGTGTGACGTTTTTGTTTTTATCGGCAACGGTTTATCAACTTAAATCTTTGAAATGGTAATGAAGGAGAACAAATCAAAAGCTTTAAAGCAATTAGGAATTGTATTTTTAGCGATTATCGTCATCAATTTAATCAGCAACTTCTTTTTCAAACGTTTCGACTTAACACAAGACAAACGTTATACTTTATCGGAAACAACTTTAAACATTATAAAAGATGTCGAAAGTCCGTTATACATTGAAGTGTATTTGGAAGGAAACTTTCCACCCGAATTCAAGCGTTTACAAAACGAAACCAAACAACTTTTAGAGGAATTCACGGCTTATAATTCGAACATCATTTTCAACTTCAAAAATCCGATTGAGAAAGAGGAAACACGAGTAGAAAAAATGAAAGAATTCTACGCAAAAGGGATGCAACCGCTAAGCATTACGGTGGAAGACAAAGGAAAGCAATCGCAAGAAGTGGTGTTCCCTTGGGCACAAGCGACATATGGTGATAGATTCACGAAAGTGGCGTTATTAAAAAACTTAATGGGTGCTTCAACGGAACAAAAAGTAATTAGTTCGGTACAGCATTTGGAATTCGGTTTTGCAGAAGCTATCAATAAAATTTCGAAAGAAAAACAAAAGAAAATTGCCGTAATCAAAGGAAATGGCGAGTTAATCGAACCGTTTATGGCCGATTTCTTGAAAACAGTAAAAGAAAGCTATTACATCGGACCTTTTACATTGGATTCGGTAGCGAAACAACCTACTCAGACTTTAGAAGCGTTAAAAAAATATGATTTAGCCGTAATAGCTAAACCAACGGAAGGTTTCACAGAAGAAGAAAAACAAGTGTTAGACCAGTTCATTATGAATGGTGGAAAAACCTTGTGGTTAGTGGATGTAGTTTCAGCCGATATGGACAGTTTATACAACGAAACGGGTACCATTTTAGCCGCGCAACGTGAGTTGAATTTAACCGATATGTTTTTCAAATACGGAATTCGTATTAATCCGTTATTGGTAAAAGATGAATATGCAACGCCAATCAAATTAGCATCAGGAAATCAAGGAAGCGAAACGCAAATGCAAGAATACACTTGGAAATTTGCGCCGTTTATCTATCCAACTTCAACGAATCCGATTGTGAAAAACATGGAAGGGATTAAGTTTGAATTTACTTCTCCAATTGAAATCTTGAAAAACGATATTAAGAAAACCGTTTTATTGAGTTCGTCTGAGTATTCGAAAACCGTTGGAACACCAAGTCCAATTTCATTAGACATGGTAACAGAAGAAACTACGCCTGAAGAATATGAAGGTAAAGGATTGCTTCCTGTGGCAGTTTTAATGGAAGGAAAATTCAAATCGATGTATCAAAATCGTGTATTACCTTTCAAAGATAATTCATTCCAAGCGACTGGAAAAGAAAACAAGATGATCGTGATTTCGGATGGTGATGTCATTAAAAATCAATTAGACAAAGGCGTACCATTAGAATTAGGTTTCGACAAGTGGACCAATCAACTATATGGCAACAAAGAGTTCTTAATGAATTGTGTAAATTACCTTTTAGACGACAACGGACTTATTAACATCCGAAGTAAAGATGTCGATTTACCACTTTTAAACAAGGAAGAAGTATATAAAAATTATACCATGGCGCAAATGGTAACTGTCGGATTACCAATAGTTATTTTAGCTATCTTTGGATTTTTATTTACATTCCTACGCAAAAGAAAATACAGCCGTTAGTTGTTAATAAAATTGTTTTTGCGGTTGAACAGAATTAGAATATATTTGTGAAATATAAAATCAAATCACGATTTTAAAATACAAGATGATGAAGTTTATAGTATCGAGTTCGTATTTATTAAAACAATTACAAGTTTTAGGTAGTGTTATCAATAGTAGTAACACCTTACCTATTCTTGATAATTTCCTTTTTGAATTAGACAATAACCAATTAAAAGTTTCAGCTTCTGATTTAGAAACAACGATGACGGCTACGTTAGAAATTGATTCTACCAGTCAAGGAAGCGTTGCTATTCCAGCGAAACTTTTATTAGATATCTTAAAAACATTCCCAGAGCAACCGTTAACGTTTACTGTTGAAGATAATTCTACGGTAGAGATTAGCTCTAACTCGGGTAAATATGCGATTGCTTACGCTCCTGGAGAAGAATTCCCAAAAGCAGTAGTTTTAGATGATCCTTCAAAAACATTAGTCCCTGCTGAAGTATTAGCGACAGCAGTAAGCAAAACCATCTTCGCTGCTGGAAACGATGATTTACGCCCTGTAATGAGTGGTGTATTCTTCCAATTTTCCCCAGAAGGATTAATTTTCGTGGCAACAGACGCTCACAAATTAGTAAAATACGCTCGTACGGATGTAAAAGCATCTCAAGTAGCTGATTTTATCATGCCAAAAAAACCATTAAATATTCTTAAAGGAATTTTAGCGGCATCTGACGCCGAAGTAGCTATCGAATACAACGATTCAAATGCAACGTTCTCTTTTGAGAATTATGTATTGACTTGTCGTTTAATCGATGGAAAATATCCAAACTACGAAGCGGTTATTCCAAAAGAAAATCCAAACAAATTATTAATCAACAGAGTTCAGTTTTTAAACTCGGTTCGTCGTGTGGCTATTTTCGCTAACAAAACAACGCACCAAATCCGTTTAAAAATCGCAGGAACCGAATTGAATATATCAGCCGAAGATATCGATTACTCAAACAAAGCAGACGAACGTTTGACTTGTGATTACCAAGGAGACGATATGCAAATCGGGTTCAACTCACGTTTCTTAACCGAAATGTTGAATAATTTATCAAGTGATGAAATCCAATTAGAAATGTCGATGCCAAATAGAGCGGGTATTTTAACTCCAGTTGACGGCTTAGACGAAGGCGAAACCGTTACAATGCTAGTAATGCCTGTAATGTTGAGCAACTAATTCACAATAATTGATTTTACAGTTTAACTGAGAATCTTATTACCAACCTTAACTAACTTTAAAAACCACTTGGCTTTGGCTTTAGTGGTTTTTTAATTTTATTTTATTGGTACGCGGATAAGACGGATTTACAAGCGCGGGTTTTTCTTTTAAACACATAGCCACATAGTTTCTACACCGAGATTCTCAGAGCTTTTTTTGAATCGGATTATGTTGAGAGAGCTACACAGAGACATTTCACTTTACCATAGTTCACAATAGCCTATCCACTTAGTTTGTCATGCTGGCAAGCATCTCTTGAACTTGTGATATATTTTAAGAACGCGGATGAAGCAAATTTGACTGATGTTCGCGAATTGTTATTTAAACGCAAAGAAAAACTCTGTGTAACTCTGTGTTAAACTTAGTGAGACTTTGTGTAACAGTCCATCACAAAAAAACTTCCTACTTCTAACTACTAACTTCTGACTTTGATTTATCTTTGCAGGATTAAATTTAGAACATGATTCCACAAGAAACCATAGTTGCATTAGCTACACCGTCTGGAGCGGGTGCGATTGCTATTATTCGATTATCTGGTAAAGACGCTATTACTATAGCGGCTGAAGTATTTCAATCGGTTTCAGGAAAAGATATTACGAAACAGAAAACGCATACGATTCACTTAGGACATATTGTCGATAACGGCAAAGTGTACGACCAAGTGCTACTTTCTATTTTCAAAGGTCCGAATTCGTACACAGGGGAAAACGTGATTGAAATTTCGTGTCATGGTTCTACTTTTATCCAACAACAAATCATCCAATTATTGCTTCGTAAAGGCGCGAAAATGGCTCAAGCAGGTGAATTTACCTTACGTGCTTTTTTAAACGGGAAATTAGACTTATCGCAAGCAGAAGCCGTAGCTGACTTAATTGCTTCGGATAATGAAGCGTCACACCAAATTGCGATGCAACAAATGCGTGGCGGTTTCAATAATGAGATTGCCAAACTACGTGAAGAATTACTGAATTTCGCCTCTTTAATCGAATTGGAATTAGACTTTGCCGAAGAAGATGTAGACTTTGCCGACAGAACCCAATTTCATGAATTGTTAGAAAGAATTGAATTCGTTTTAAAACGTTTAATTGATTCGTTTGCTGTTGGAAATGTAATTAAAAACGGAATTCCAGTAGCTATTGTGGGCGAACCTAACGTTGGAAAATCGACTTTGTTGAATGCTTTATTAAACGAAGAACGCGCCATTGTTTCCGACATTGCTGGAACTACTCGTGATACGATTGAAGACGAATTGGTTATCAACGGCATTGGTTTTAGATTTATTGATACGGCTGGAATTCGTGAAACGAAAGATGTAGTGGAAAGCATCGGGATTCAAAAGACGTTTGAGAAGATGGAACAAGCGCAAGTCGTATTGTTTATTTTGGATGGAAGATGGATGATGGAAGCTGGAAGTTTGGAAGCTGTGAAAATTGAATTTGAAAAAATTAAAAATAAATTTCCATTAAAACCCGTAGTAGTAATTGCTAATAAAGCTGATTTGCTTTCGGAAGAACAAAAAAGCAATATTCAATCTACTATTGACAATCTACTTTTCCTAAGTGCCAAACAGAAAGTTGGAATTGACGAACTTAAAAACACCTTACTTTCTTTTGTAAACACAGGAGCTTTACGCAATAACGAAACCATCGTAACCAACACACGTCATTACGATTCACTATTAAAAGCTTTAGAAGAAGTCCAAAAAGTGAAATGGGGACTAGACTCAGGACTTTCTTCGGACTTAATGGCGATTGATATTCGCTCTGCCCTACACTACTTTGGGGAGATTACTGGGGAAGTTACCAATGATGAATTACTTGGCAATATTTTTGCGAATTTCTGTATCGGAAAATAGAGAAAAATTTCTTACTTTTTTATTACGTAAATTTTACCTTTTGAACTAAATCTGGCAACATTTTTGCACTATGTAAACAAATTTGTTTACATTTGTATTATGAGTTTTGAATTAGAAAAATATAAAGGCATTCATCCAGGAATCATTTTAGAGCGCTTATTAGCGAAAAAAGAGATTTCTCAGCGTCCTTTTGCCCTTTCTATTGGAGAACATCCACAAACCATTAATGCTATTACAAAAGGCAGAAGAAGTCTGAACACTGCATTAGCTTTAAAAATTGAAGCAGCACTCGGTTTAGAAGAAGGCTCATTAGCATTTCTTCAAACCTTTTATGAAATAGCAGAAGAGAAAAAGAAATCACTCCATACTCCTAACTTATCTAATCTAAGAAAATCACTTTTTTGGGATACTGATATTTCTAAAATTAACTGGGATAAGCAATATAGAGCAATTATTCAACGTGTTTATGAGAGAGGAAATGAGACCGAGAAGAAAGAGCTAGAAACTTTTTACGGTTTACCTAAGATTAAAGAGGCTCTTCAAAACTTAAGAAGAAATTCTTATACTATTTATAAAAATAAACAAAAAGCATAATGCTCTATTATAATACAGTTAATGATTTGCTAAAAAACAGTCTCATTACTCTAATGGATGCTCCTATTTTTCAAAACTTTAGATTAGTTGGCGGTACTGCATTAAGTCTTCAAATTGGACATAGAGAATCGATAGATATTGATTTATTTAGTGATGCTGAATATGGTACATTAAATTTTAATGAGATTGAAGATTTTTTGAAAAACAATTTTGACTATGTTGATTTTTTAGATGTTCCGCCTGCAATTGGAAAAGCTTATTTTATTGGAGATAACGAAAACAACACTATAAAACTAGATATCTTTTATACTGATACATTTATTCAGCCTTATATAGAAGAAGATGGAATTAGAATGGCTACTATTGAAGAAATTATTGCTATGAAGGTAGATGTCATTCAAAGAGGTGGAAGAAAAAAGGATTTTTGGGATTTACATGATTTACTTGATTCTTATTCTATAAGTCAAATGATAGAACTACATGAACAAAGATATCCTTATAATCATGATAGGGATTTAATTATTCAAAACTTTATTCTTTTTGAACAAGCTGATGATGATTTTGACCCAATTTGCTATAAAGGAAAATATTGGGAGTTTATAAAAGAGGATTTTGAAGAAATAGTAAAAAATAATTTTCCCTCTAATAATTAATTTTTGTAACACCCCGAGTACACCTCTACCCTCTTTAACCCTTATGAATAAAGAGAAAAAAGATATTGTATCGGGAAGTAATTAAGTAACATATTCATTAAGCAATATAGCAATTGCTCTACTTGCTATTTTTTAATCGTTTTATTGAAAAAAACACAAAATGCGGTGATTAATTTATTTATTCACCGCATTTTTTGCGGTGAATAATTTGTATATTTACCGCATTAAAGAAAAAAGCAATGGCAATCTACATCCACCAACTTAAGAATTGGCCTCATTTACAATGGGATGAGCAAGCTTTTATTTCACTTTTAAGCGAAGTTAGAAACTTGCAAGGCAAACTTATGGGTAAAGTGGAATTATTAGGATTTCAATTAAAAGATGAAGCCAATTTAGAAACTTTAATTCAAGATGTAATTCAAACATCTGAAATAGAAGGCGAAATTCTTAATCCAGAATTGGTTCGTTCCTCAATAGCAACTCGATTAGGTTTAGAATATTCTGGAGTAGCACATTCCGATAGAAACGTTAACGGAATTGTTGAATTAATGCTTGATGCAACTCAAAACAACAATAAAATAGTATCTGATGAACGTTTGTTTGGGTGGCATGCCGCTTTATTTCCAACTGGTAGAAGTGGCATGTATAAAATTGAAGTAGGTCAATGGCGTTCAGGAGCTATGCAAGTTGTATCAGGAGGAATGGGTAAAGAAACTGTTCATTATGAAGCTCCTAAAGCTGAGCTATTGGCTACTGAAATGGAACAATTTATAAACTGGTTTAATGATGAACAAAACTTAGAATCATTGCTAAAGGCAGCGATTGCTCATCTATGGTTTATCACAATCCACCCATTTGACGATGGAAATGGTAGAATTGCAAGAGCTATTACTGATATGCAACTTTCTAAAGCTGATGGTATAAACCAACGTTTTTATAGTATGTCAACTGAAATCAATAAACAAAAAAAAGGGTATTATACCATACTTGAAAGAACTCAAAAAGGGGATTTAGATATAACAGAATGGATAATCTGGTTTTTAGAATGTTTAAAAAAGAGTATACTTTCATCAAATACCATAGTGGACAAAGTCGTGAAAAAGCATCATTTTTGGATTAAGAACGCTAGTTTAATAAGCAATGAACGCCAACACTTAATCCTTAATATACTTTTGGATCATTTTGAAGGAAATTTAAATACCAGCAAATGGGCAAAAATGACAAAAACGTCAACCGATACGGCTTTAAGAGATATAACTGATTTAGTTAATAAAGGTATTTTACTAAAGGCAGATTCAGGAGGAAGAAGCACGCATTATATTTTAAATGATGCTTTTTAGAGGTAAAATAGTACTACGGTTTTTTGTTACGGGTTTCAAGTTGCGGGTTTTTGGAACACAGATTTAAGAAATTTTAGTAATTTTTAAAATCTTAAATGAACTTTCACAAACGAAACTTTACACTTTAACTCATTCTTCCTTATATGACTTATATGTTTCATTTTTAGCACGCGGATAAAACGGGTTTGCTTACGCAAATCGCTGGTGGTGGCGGATTTTTATTCACCACATAGAAACAATAGATTTTCCTTGTATTGATTTTAGACGTTGCACTTGGCATAGTTCACATTAGAGTATGTGCCTAGTTTGTTATTTTGTAAAGCATCTCTTTTAAATTTGATTTTTGAACTTGCCCTTGCTCTTGCCCTTGTTCTTGCCCTTGAACTTTTATTTTTTTTTGGAACACAGATTGAAGAAATCGAAATAATCTTAAAAATCGAAATTAAGTAAAAAATCTTTGAAGGAATTGTCCCCTTGAGAGCCTGTTCCGACTTTTCGGAAGGACTTTAGGGGTGTTGCGGGTGTTTTTAATGTTGAATGATGAATAACAAATGTTGAATTTTGAAGTTGTTCTTACCCTTGAACTTGAGTTGGCACGCGGATGAAACGCTTTTGCTTCTCAAAGTGAGGTGGTTACAGATAAAAAAAAACGATAGAAACAAGGCAAATAAGTTGAAAAATAAGCGATTAATCTAATTCTACAATGTAATAGTTAATGTTAAGATTTTCAAATATTTACACTTTAATAAAGTGAATTGACGTATTTTTTAACTCATTGATTTTTAAATCATTAAAAAACAATACTGGCAAACTGACAATCAACAACTTTGTTAAAAACATACTTCAATTGTGAATAACTTTGCCTTTCATTTTTCATTTCAAATTACAAACTTTGTCAAAGTCGGTTAGGCACGAATTCCGAAGCTAGTGTACTATGACAAAAAGTAAATATTTCATTTAAAACACATGTAATCATGAGTGTAAAGTACAAAGTTCTTCCAAGAAAGAACCCTCAGGACATCACAGCGCCTGAAAAATTTTATGCAGCTGCCATCGCGGATGGTGAAGTTGATTTAGACAAATTAGCCGAGCAAATTTCGTATCAGTGTACGGTAACCGAATCGGATTGTTATGCAGTATTATTGTCGCTAGAACGCAACATTATTAGCGAATTAGAGCAAGGCAGAATTGTCAAACTAGGACGTTTAGGTAATTTCCAAATTGGAGTGAGCTCTGAAGGAAAAGAAACGGCTGAGGAGGTAACCTCTGGAGCCATTACCAAAACAAGAATTTTATTCCGTCCTGGTAAAAGATTACGTAGTTTATTGAATGATTTATCATTTAGAAAAGCGAGCTAGAACCCCACTTTTTACGTAATTTTGTAATAAGACCTCGAGTATTCCAGTGCTCGGGGTCTTTTTTTTGTTATAAATGTAACAATTTCGTCCTGACAAAACATTTGCTTCGTCCTGACAAAACATTTGCTTCGTCCTGACGATTCCTGTTCATCGTACGGATGAAATTGCAAAACGCTTCTTTTGCCTCTTTTTTAACGAAAAATACTGGTGCTTGTTTCAACTCCCTTTCCCAAAACTTGAAAAAGGCCTATTTTTTTTCCTTTTTTCTGCGGTAATACAAAAAATAATCAACGATTTTTTTGCCTTTCAACGATTTTTTAGTGCCAAAAAAGCATAAAAAAAGCTCAAAAAAATTGGCTAGAACCCCACTTTTTGAGCGTAATTTTTGTAATAAGACCTCGAGTAGTTCCAGCTACTCTACCGAAATTATAGTGTAAATATAGTACTATATTTTATTTTGCATGCACGTTTTTTAAAAATTTAACACGATAAAACCAAATTTTTTAACTATTGAAATTTTAAAATTTTTATTGTAATGCACCCCATCACAGTGTAAGAGAAAATTTTTGTTTTACGTGTTTTCATTTTTTAACACGCTTCGTACGGATTTCCGTATTTTTATCTCAATCCCTTTATTTACTTTAGCTGACAAAAGTACCCCCGTATTTCTACCTGGTTTGAAAATCAGGTATTTTTACGGTTGTATAGGTGCTTTTTTTTTGGTATGTTTGATTTTGGTTTACTAGATAAATATTAAAACCTTACTACTTAAAATGATAAATGTTACATGTGCAATCATATATTTTAAAGATAAAATCTTAGTCACTCAGAGAAGTGAAAAAATGAAATTGCCACTAAAATGGGAATTTCCTGGAGGCAAATTAGAAGAAGATGAAAGTGAAATTGAATGCATTAAGAGAGAAATAAAAGAAGAAATTAATATTAATATCGACATTTTAGATCGATTATCAAATAGTATATATGATTACGGTACATTTAAAATCAATTTGATTCCATATACTGCAAATTATATTTCTGGAGAAATAGTTTTATCCGAACATAAAGACTACAAATTGATAGATAAATCTGATTTAAAAAAATTTGATTGGGCCGAAGCAGACCTGCCTATCGTAAACGAATTACTAAAACTTGAAATATGAATCAAGGATTATACGAAGAATTAGTCACAAAACTAATTAATTATAAACTAAATGAGTTAAATAAAGATACTTTTCAAGTAAAGAAAACATCTATTGACAAAGCCGAAGCAGCTCAATTATTATCACAGCATATTGGCAAAACCATAAAACAAGCTTTTAATTTAATTAAAGGTGAAGATATACTTGAGACTCAAATTGAAATAGCTAACAAAATCATATTATTTCTAAAAGAGGAATTAAGAAGAGAAGAGTTTGAAGATGATTTAATTGAAACTGAAGGAAAAATTTTAAAAGCAGTTTTTACAAAAGTTGATAATCATTTCACTGATATAGATTTACACTTAAAAGAAATTACTCCCTACACTAGATTAATTCATAGTGAACTTTTCACTGGAGGAAATTCAGGTACGACATTGGAAAGTGAATTACGAAAGGAAATTTTATCATCAGATGAAATTGATTTGTTAGTTTCATTTATCAAATGGAAAGGAATTAGAATACTTGAAAGAGAATTAAAAGAATTTACAGACAGAGGAGGTAAATTACGAGTTATCACTACTACATACATAGGTGCTACAGATGCAAAAGCAGTAGAATTTTTATCTTCTTTAAAAAATACTGAAGTTAAGGTGTCTTATAATACTGGGAATGAGAGACTACATGCTAAAGCTTATTTATTTAGAAGAAATACAGGATTTCATACTGGATATATAGGCTCATCCAATTTTTCTCGTTCTGCTTTAACAGATGGTTTGGAATGGAATTTAAAAATAACAACTCGTGAAGTTGGTCATATAATAGATAAATTCAAAAAAACTTTTGAAGCTTATTGGCAAAATTCAGAATTTGAATTGTATGATAAAAATATTCATTCAACAAAATTAGTTGAAGCATTAAAACAAGGAAAATTTTCAAAAGACAACACCTACATAACATCCTACTTTGACCTAAAACCATTTCACTATCAAAGTGAAATTCTTGAGAAATTAGAAGTAGAGAGAACGATTCATAATCGATATAAAAATTTATTGGTTGCTGCAACCGGAACAGGAAAAACCGTCATATCTGCTTTCGATTATAAGAATTTTAGAAATAACAACAACTCTTCAAAATTATTATTCATAGCTCACAGAAAAGAAATTCTACAACAAGCTAAAGCAACTTTTCAGGGAATTTTAAAAGACAATAATTTTGGAAGTTTATGGGTTGATGGATTAGAGCCAACTTCATATGAATATGTTTTTGCGTCCGTTCAAACATTAAATAATAGAATTATAGAAATTAATCTTTCTTCAGAATATTATGACTTCATAATTGTAGATGAAGTACATCATATATCCGCATCAAGTTACAGGCCAATAATTAATTATTTTAGACCAAAAGTTCTTTTGGGGCTTACTGCAACTCCAGAAAGAATGGATGGTGAAAATATTTTAGAAGATTTCTGTAACCGAATTGCAGCTGAAATAAGACTTCCTGAAGCATTAAATAAAAAATTATTATGTCCTTTTCAATATTTTGGAATAACTGATAGCATTGATTTATCAAATGTTAAATGGGAAAAAGGGAAATATGTAGCAAGTGAGCTAACAAGTTTATATACCAAGAATGATGTACGCGTTGGACAGATAATATCTAACCTTGAAAAATATACTAACAATTTAAATGATGTTAGAGCAATTGGATTTTGTGTTACTCAAGAACATGCAGTTTACATGACTGAAAAATTCAATTTAGCAGGATTGAAAGCAGAATATTTGACTAGTAAAAATTCAAGTGAAAGAGAAAGAATAAGAAAGCAGTTTAAAAATAAAGAGTTTAATTATTTATTTGTTGTAGATATTTTTAACGAGGGTGTTGATATACCTGAGATTGATACGGTTTTGTTTTTAAGACCAACAGAGAGTTTGACTGTTTTTCTTCAACAATTAGGACGTGGTTTGCGTTTAGCAGAAGGAAAAGATTGTTTGACTGTTTTAGATTTTGTTGGAAATGCTAGACCAGAATATGATTTTGAAAGTAAATTTAGAGCACTAATTGGCAAAACAACCACATCGGTTCATAAAGAAATTGAAGATGATTTTCCTCATTTACCGTTAGGATGCTCCATTATATTAGAAAAGAAAGCTAAAGAATCTATTCTTGAAAACATAAAAAGAGCTACATCACTCAACATAAATCAATTGATTAGTAAAATTACTAATTTTCAACATCAGACTACTTTACCTCTTACTCTGAAAAATTTCATTTTGTTCAACAATATTCCATTAGAGTTAATTTATTCAAAAAAGGAGACGTGGTCTAGATTACTTCAAAAAGCCAATATAACTAAAGACTTTGATGCTGTAAATGAAAAACAAATTCATTCGGCTATTTATAAGAAATGGTTATCAACTAATTCAACTAGTTATTTCAATTTTATTTTAAAATTAGCAAAGCAAAATTTTAATATTGATAGTAGTAATTTCGATGAAAATGAAAAAACCATGTTATTGATGTTGCATTATGATGTTTGGCAAAGTGCTGGTGGGTTCGATTCTTTAGAAGACAGTATTAAACAAATAGGACAAAATAAAACATTGGTAATTGAAATTATAGAAGTTTTAGAAATCCTTATTGATAGAATCAGTTTTAAAGAAATTGACATTAAGCTGCCTTATGATCAGCCGCTTAAGTTACATGCAAGATATACAAGAGACCAAATATTAGTGGCTTTCAAGATGTCAACATTTGAAAAAAGATCTTCAAACGCAATTGGAGTTGGAGTTGCTGAAAATAAAAATTTAAATACTGAATTACTTTTTATTGATTTAATCAAATCAGAAGAAGATTACTCACCAACAACTCTCTACGACGATTATGCAATCAGCGAAACATTATTTCATTGGCAATCTCAAAATCAAACAAGAGACGATAGCGGTAAAGGATTAACCTATATAAATCATAAAAATTTAGGAAAGAGGATACTTTTATTTGTTAGAGAAAAATCAACAAATGAATACAAAAACACAAATGGTTACGTTTTTGTTGGAGAAGGTAATTTTCAAGAATATGAAGGCTCAAAACCAATGAGTATAAAATGGGAATTAAACGAACCAATGCCAAATTATTTGTGGAAAGAATCAGCTAAAATGTCTGTTGGTTAATTTTATAAATGGTATATGAAACTTTTTTTATTACTAATAATACTAATTATAACTATTTTAAGTTTAATCTTGATTATTTACCAAAATATTCAAGAACTAAAATTAATTAAGACAGTAACTAAATTAAACCGAGGGACTCGTACTGAACGTCTTATGGTTTTAAAACTTCTTAAGGCCGGTGTTCCTAAACAAACAATTTTCCATGATTTATATTTAAAAAAAACAGGTAATTACTACTCTCAGATTGATTTAGTTGTAGCTACTAAAGTTGGCATTATTGTTTTTGAAGTCAAAAAATATAACGGATGGATTTTTGGATTTGCAAATCAAACTTATTGGACACAATTACTTGCTTACGGCAGATATAGATACAAATTTTATAATCCTATCCTACAGAATAAAAAGCACATTGAAGATTTAAAAAAGCAACTACCTCAATTCCAAAATATTCCTTTTTATTCTATGATTGTTTTTTTTGGTGACTGCAAATTTAAGAATCTTAATTATGTTCCTAATGGAACATTTTTGGTAAAATCCTCTAGAGCTATTGAAGTGTTCAATGAAATTATTGAACAAAATGAACCAGCGAAATACAATAACAAAAGAGAAATTGTTAATTTATTGATGTCGGCTCATGTAAATGGTGAAAATGAAAAAATCAGAAAAAAACATATTGAAAACATTAATAGAAACTTTAATTTTTAAAATAAATATAAATTTTACTAGTTCTCTCACTTTACATATAAAAAATTATTCTCTACAAAACAAATCTAACCAACACCAATCCAAAATAAAAAACTACTAGCCATTACCCTAGTAAATTACTACACTTTTAAACACACATAAGAAATTGAAAAAATCTGTAAAGATTTTAAAAAATCGTACTTTTGAAGCGCTAGCAGCAATCAAATGGATTCACTCACACAAATCGCCCTCGGAATCGCTACTGCCGAACTCGTAGCGGGTAAAAAACTGCAAAACAAAACGTTTTTGTATGGTGCTATTATAGGCACGATTCCCGATTTGGATATTGTTGTTGGAAAGTTTCTTAGTGATGTTGATGGAGTTGCTATTCATAGAGGCTTAAGTCATTCCCTACTCTTTTTTGCGTTTTTGTCGCCTTTTCTGGGTTGGGTAATATCTAAAATAGAAAAAAATACAATTAATTTCAAAAGTGCTTCTTTATTAGCGTTTTGGTGTTTGATTACACATGTGTTATTGGACTTGTTTACCTCTTGGGGAACTCAAATGCTTTGGCCTTTAGAACATCGCTTTGCCTTAAAAACCATCTTCGTTATCGATCCTTTGTACACGATTCCGCTAATGATTAGCTTGATTTTTGTATGGAAAAACAAAGAATTTTTAGTACGAAGAAAATATGTAATTCGAGGTTTAGTAATTAGTTCATCCTATTTACTCTTAACTTGCTTTTTGAAACTTTTTGCCGTACAACAATTTGAAAAAGCGTTACAAAATCAAAAATTGACTTACCAAGAATTAATTGTAAAACCAACGGCTTTCAATTCTATTCTTTGGAATGCAAATGTAGCGACTTCAGATGGCTATTATCTTGCCGATTATTCATTATTCGACTCACAACCAATACGTTTTACGTTCTATTCCAAAAAGAAAGAACTGGAAGGAAAATTAGTAAATTCGTATGATTTTCAGCAACTTAAAAAAATTAGTGAAGGTTGGTATTTGGTTTCCGAACACAACCATCGCTTGTATTTTAATGATTTGCGATTTGGTTTATTGAACGATGCTCCAGAAAATCCTCAGTTTGCTTTTAGTTATGAGATGCTTCCTATGTCTGATGGAATATATTGGGCGAAAGAAGTTCCTAAAGCCAAAAGAGATGGGAAAGCATTACTTAAAAAAATTATTAAACGACTAAAAGGGAATTAATTATTCGCTAGTACTCATCTTCATCTGTAAATGATTCAACAATACTTGATATTTACTGATTTCTCTCAATACTACTTCGTCTTCTGAAGTGTCTAACATTTCATCTAAAGCATCACTAACTTGAACTAATTGAAGACTAGCTTCTGAAAAATTCTTAATCGCCATATGATCGATGATGGATTGAATGTCTTTTTTAATTGCGTCAAATTGATTTTCCATAGTTCTTTAATAAAACGTTTTTTTAATCGTTGGTAAAGGGATATTGGTAGTGATTAACTTCTGAATAATTTCGTTTCTTACCATTTCTAAATCAGAAACATCCAAATATTTCGCCCAAGCATCTGATTCCAAAATTTCTTTTATTTGTCGGATGACTTTTGCCGTTTCGGAAGCATTACGTAAAACAGCTTTTCCTTCAAAATTAGGATTGTTTCTGTGTTGGAATGTTACTTCTTTGGCATCGAAATTAACTTCTACATAAAAAAGATTCTCCGTTTCGTTATTCGGATAGAAATCCGTCCATTTCGCATAACCAATTCGATGTTGACTGTTATTTATTTTTGCTCTTAAACTTGCATTTGAACTTGAACTTACCCTTGTATTTGAATTTGAACTTGCATTTGAACTTGCCCTTGAAATCAATCGCCACCTACAATTTGCGGCTCTTCCCCAATGATTCGAAATACGATAAACACCTTCATCTGTAAAACAATATCCACTACCTGATTTACTTTTGTAATGCCAATCGATATTGGGAATCATAGTCGCATCAACTTCGGTAAACTCACAAAAAGTGTGTTTATGAAAATTGGTTTTATTGTATTTTTTTGGAGTCATAAAGTGTCTATTCGATTTCTTTGTAACAAAAGTAACATTTGATTTTTAAAGATTCGTTGTATCTTTACAAAAAAGGAATACGAATGAGAGACATTTTAGAACAAGCCTACAGCTATATTTTTGAGGAAGCTTTATTAGATGAAATTGCTAAAGTGGCTGTCTATAAAGAATTTAAAGCCGATGATTACCTAATTGAGATTGGGGATTACATCAAAACCATGCCGCTTTTATTAACTGGCGCGATTAAAATATTGAGAGAAGATGAAAATGGTGATGAATTGTTACTCTATTTCCTAGAACGTGGCGATACGTGTGCCATGACCTTAACGTGTTGCATGGGACAATCGAAAAGTCGCATTCGAGCTATTGCGGAAACGGATGGCGCCATGTTAATGATTCCTGTAGAAAAAATGGAAGAATGGTTGACCAAATACAAAACGTGGCGAAACTTCGTTTTTGACAGCTACAATGTGCGTTTAAACGAAATGTTAGAAGCGATTGATACCTTGGCTTTCATGAATTTAGACGAACGTTTGTACAAATATTTAACGGATAAAGCGAAAGTTATTGGTGATACCGAAATCAAAAATACGCATCAAGAAATTGCTTACGAAATGCATACATCAAGAGTTGTAATTTCGCGTTTATTGAAAGCTTTAGAATTGCAAGGAAAAATAAAATTACACCGAAATAAAATCGAAATCCTTCAATTCTAATGGAGATTTTAGGCTATGTTGGCGCATTGTTTATTGGATTAGTTTTAGGACTAACAGGCGGTGGTGGCTCTATTTTAACGGTACCGATTTTAGTGTATTTGATGAGCATAAATCCCGTTACAGCAACTGCTTATTCCCTATTTATTGTTGGAACAACGTCTACTTTTGGCGCGATTCAAAACTACCGAAAAAACTTAGTTGACATCAAAAACGGATTCATCTTTGCCATTCCGTCTTTCATAGCAGTTTACTTAACCCGAAAATTTATTGTTCCGAGAATTCCTGAAATAATTATAGAATCACCTATTCTCATCACAAAAAACACCTTTTTAATGTTGTTTTTCGCCGTAATTATGGTTTTTGGAGCGCTTTCGGTATTAAAAAAGAAAAGTCAAGACACTAATAATGAAGAAAAGAGAAATCTAATTTTAATCGGAATTCAAACTTTTACTATTGGAATCATCATTGGATTAGTCGGAGCCGGTGGCGGATTTTTAATTATTCCATCATTAATTTTGTTTGCCAAATTGCCGATGAAGAAAGCCGTTGGCACTTCCCTATTCATTATCGCCATGAACTCATTGGTAGGATTTATCGGTGATGTGCAGAATTTGGAAATCGATTGGCTGTTTTTGTTAATGTTTTCAGCAATTTCGGTTGTGGGAATATTTCTTGGCATGTATCTCACAAAATACACGAATGAAAACCAATTGAAGAAGATTTTTGCTTACTTTGTATTGGTAATGGCTGCCATTATCTTGTTAAAAGAAATGTAAATGTAACTTTGGGTACAGAAGAAATAGAATTTAGAACGTAAATTTGTAAAAAATTAAGATAGTATGAAAATCGAACAAATATATACCGGATGCATTGCTCACGCTGCGTATTACATTGAAAGCAATAGTGAAGCAGCCATTGTTGATCCATTGAGAGAAGTACAACCTTATATTGAAAAAGCTAATAAAGACAATGCTAAAATCAAATACATTTTTGAAACGCATTTCCACGCTGATTTCGTT